>Ga0316204_10004325_pt1 | contig 25682 bp, 21 predicted proteins | sample 6monrhotite_MG_2_FD_205661 | JGI IMG/M metagenome (GOLD analysis project Ga0316204, IMG submission 205661) | Microbial mat bacterial communities from mineral coupon in-situ incubated in ocean water Damariscotta River, Maine, United States -... | ecosystem: Environmental > Aquatic > Marine >...
AACGACCCCAACGACCCCAACGCCCCCAACGACCCCAACGCCCCCAACGACCCCAACGCCCCCAACGCCCCCAACGCCCCCAACGCCCCCAACGCCCCAAAAAAAAATCAAGCCACTCGACGAACAACCCGGTCAACAAAAGCCAAAACCCCTGGCCAGAGCGCCGACGCCTCAGGCCGGACATAGCCCAGATGACCAATCGCTCCCCCCAGCACATCCGGAGTAACAGTCTGAAGATCCAGCTCCGCGCGGCGATAGCCCGTGAGGAACGCCTCAGCCGAGGAAGGCGGCGCGAGATCATCGTCCACCGAGTTGACCCCGACCACTGGCTGCGTCACCCGGTCGAACTGCGCGACCATGTTGTAGTCGCTGTCCTCGAAGAAGTAGCGGGGGAAAGCGCACCATCGCTTCCACTGCTTGTAGACGCCCAGCGGGAGATCCTCACCCAGCCCGACCAGGTGGCTTGGGAGGTAGCCGTAGGCCGTCGTGAGGGGTGGGCCCAGGAGGTGCCACATCGCCAGGGCCCGGACCTGATGTTGGGGCGCCATGTGCCCGTACCAGCCGGCGCCGGTGGCGAAGGTGTAGAGGCCCAGGGTGCGGGAGACGTTGGGCAGGAGGCCGTAGGCGTGGCCGCCGAAGCTGTGTCCTATCACTACGGTGGGCCCCCGATCGGCGGCCCAGTCCACGCAGGCGGCCAGATCCCGCTCGGCCCAGTCCAGGTAGTCCGCTTGGAAGCCGCGCAGTGAGGCGGGCGCGGACGCTCCGATGCCTCGGTAGTCCGCCGTCAGGACCGTCAGGCCGCGCGCTGAGAGCCAGGTCGCCAGGCGCCGATAGAAGCGCTGGGGGACGCCGGTTGCTCCGGCGATGACGACCAGCGCGCCGCTGCCCCCGCTGGCTGCCGGGTAGAGCGTCGCGCCGATGGAGAAGTCGTCGCTTGTGGTGATGTTCAGGGTCTCCATCGAGACGCCCTCCTGGGTTGCATACAGGGATAGGGATGAACATCGTCTGCATCAATGCAGTAATCTGCAGACACAACCTGCAAGGATGCAGTGTGGACTGGAGAGACCTTCGAATCGCGCTCGCGCTGGAGCGGCACCGCACGCTGTCTGGCGCGGGTCGGTCGCTGCGGATGGATCCCACCACCGTGAGCCGACGCATCGCGGCGCTGGAGGAGGCGCTGGGGCAGGTGCTCTTCATCCGTGAAGCGGGCACCTGGCGGACTACGGATGTCGGCAAGCGGGTGGTGGAGCGGGCTGCGAGCATGGCGCGCGAGGCGCGGGCGCTCAAGCACGACGTGGACGCCGCGTCGGATCGGGTGACGGGGCTGGTTCGGATTACGACCCTGGACTACGTGGCCTCGTGGTTCCTGGTGCCGCACTTCAAGACGCTACGGGAGCAGCACCCGAACCTGTCGGTGCAGCTCATGTGTACGCCGCAGATGCTCGACCTGGAGGCGGGTCAGGCGGACGTGGCCATTCGGATCGCGCGTCCGCGGGAGCCCCGGCTGCGCACGCGGCGGCTCTGTGAGCTGCACCTGGGGCTGTACGGAGAGCGGGGGTATGTGGAGCGCCATGGCTTCAACCCCCTGCTGCCCGACGCGCGGCCCGATCTGGTGGTGCCGGGGCCCGATGAGCGGCTGCTGGAGGTGCGCTGGCTTCGGGCGTACCTGCCGGAGGGGCGCATGTCGCTGTCGACCATCAGCCTGAACGTGCTCTTCGACATGGTGGTCGCGGGCGCCGGGCTGGGGATCCTGTCCACGGTGGCGGCGGACGCGCACCCGGACCTGATCCGACTGGACAGCGGGATGCCGCCGCTGCAGCGCTCGCTCTGGCGGGTCGCGCCGGAGCGGCTCTCGGACGCGCCGCGGATCCGCGCGGTGCTGAACTGGCTCGACGATATCGTCAGCGCCGGACCCCCTGGTGCAGCGTCGCCGCGGCCGCTGAGGTGAGCGAAGTGTCTGACCCGATACGCCCCGAACAGCTCCACGGGAGCTGGCTCCTCGAAGACTTCATCATCCGCTACGCGGACGGGCGCCCGCCGTCGCATCCCTTTGGCGCGGACGCGCGGGGGCTGCTGATGTACACCCCCGATGGTCGGATGTCCGCCATCCTCGCTCGCGAGGGCCGGCCGCACCTCGACGCCTCGCGCCTGGAGACCTCCGCGAAGGCGCCGGCGGAGGAGAAGGCCGCGGCCTTTGACAGCTACCTCTCCTACGGCGGGCGCTGGTTCACCGAGGGTGAGGAGGTGGTTCACTCTGTGGAGTACGCCCTCACGCCCAACCTCGTGGGGCGCGAGAACCGGCGGCGGGCGTCGCTCGACGGCGACCGGATCGTGCTGAGCTACGACGTCCCGGCCCGGTCGGGGGTCACCCGCCACTACAGCCTGACCTGGAGGCGAGCGTGAGCCTCGCCGCGCAGTGGTTCGAGGCGCACCGGGAGCGCCTGATGCGCGCCGTGGCGGTCTCTCGGACCCGCGAGGCGTGGACGCCCTTCGTCGAGTCTCCCAGCCGCAAGCGGCACCCCGAGGGCGCCCATGAGGCGGGGCGCGCGGCCTTCGAGGCGAGGCTCGGGGGGGCCCTTGAGATGGCCCTGCCGGGCGTCGTCGAGTGGGTTGGGGCGGAGGTCTCCCCCTTCACCGGCGAGCCCCTCGGCGTGAGCTACCCCCGGGTCGAACCCGCCGCCCTGATGGACGGGGTGCGGCGGGCGTGGGCGCCCTGGCGGACGGCGTCGGTGGAGGCGCGCGTCGGGGTGTGCCTGGAGCTGCTGGAGCGCTGGCACCGACAGATCTTCGAGAACGCCCACGCCACCACCCACACCGCCGGTCAGGCCTTCATGCTGGCCTTCGCCGGCAGCGGCGCGAGCTCCCTGGATCGGGGGCTGGAGGCGCTGGCTGCCGCGTGGGTGGCCATGGACGCCATGCCGAAGCGCGCGCTGTATGAGCGGTCCTTCGGGCGTGGGAGGCCGGCCCGGCTGGAGAAGCGCTACCGGCTGATGCCGGTGGGGGTCGCGGTGGTCTTCTCCTGCGGCAGCTACCCCGCCTGGAACGCTTACCCGGCGATCCTCGCCAACCTCGCCACTGGGAACCCGGTGGTGCTGAAGCCGCACCCGGACACCATCCTCCCCATGGCGATCGCCGTGGAGACCGGCCGGGCCGCGCTGGCTGAGGCGGGCTTTGATCCGAACCTGCTGACGATGGCCTGCGACACCTGGGAGGCGCCCATCGCGGGCGCGCTGCTGGCGCACCCGGACGTGGCCATCGTGGACTTCACCGGCGGCCAGCGGTTCGGCGCTCACATCGAGTCCAGCTACCCGCGCCTGCAGGTCTACACGGAGACGGCGGGCTGCAACGCGGTGGTGCTCGACGGCGCGCCGGATCTGGACGCGGCGCTGGCGGCGGTGGCGCTCGGGCTGGTGCTGTTCTCCGCGCAGATGTGCACGGCTCCGCAGAACCTCTGGGTGCCGCGCCATGGCGTCCGTGACGGCGAGCGGCTGGTGCCGCTGGATGAGGTGATCGAGCGACTGCTGCGGGCGATCGACGCGCTGGTCTCGGAGCCGTCGACGGCCGCGGGTCTCTGCGGCGCGCTGCACTCTGCGGCGACCGTCGACGAGATGGCGCGGCTGCGCGCTGAGGCGGGCGAACGGGTGCTGCGTGACGGCGCGCCCTACGCCCACCCGGACCACCCCGGCGCCCGCACCGCGACCCCGCTGCTGGTGAGGCTGGACGCCGACGATCGGGGCCTCGCGCAGCGCGAGTGCTTCGGGCCCATGGCTTTCCTCATCGTCGCGGATGACCGCGAGCAGGCCCTGGCGTTGGCGACCGCTGACGCGCGGGAGTTCGGCGCCATCGCCTCCTACGCCTACACCGACGACCCGACCTGGATCGCCGGCATCGAGGACGCCTTCGCCCTCGCCGGCGCCTCGGTGGGCATCAACCTCATCCGCCACCGCCCCATCAACTACACGGCGGCCTTCAGCGACTACCACGTGACCGGCTTGAACCCGGCGGGCACGGCCTGTCTCACTGACCCGGCCTTCGTGAGCCGGCGCTTTCGGGTGGTTCAGTCCAAGGTCGAGCTGTCTGAACCACAGGGGCCAGCCGAGCGCTGAGCGGCTTCAGTCGGAACGGAATCTTGCGAGAATAATCTTGCGACAATGTTGAACAGTTGGACGAACTCCCCACCGCGTACTCGTGGTGCAAGACGGGCACTCGCCCGCCGGGCTCAACCCCCAGGGAGTTCACCATGCTCAACATTCTTCGCGCCTCCTTCCTCCTCGTCCCCATGGCGCTCGTCGGCTGCGACCTCCTGGAGAGCGGCAAGGATCCGGCGTATACCGACACCGGTGACACGGGCGCGTACACCAACACGGGGCCCGGCGGCGGCCCCGGCAACACGGGCGGTCCCGGTGGCACTGATGACACCGGGGCGGGCGACGACACCGGCACCGCTGGCGGAACGGACGACACCGGCACCGCTGGCGGAACGGATGACACCGGCACCACGGGCGGGCCGGACACCCCCGAGTGGGACGCCTCGGGGCACCCCTGCGTCGGCAACCGCACTGACGCGCTGTTCTTCGACGACGCTGACAACGGCTTCGTCGGCTGCGGCTCCACGACAACAGGCTACGGCCTCTACGAGACGTCTGACGGAGGCCGGAGCTGGTCCGCCGTGTCGACCGAGCCCAACCGCTTCCTCGAGGACTTCCGCGTCCTGCATGTGACCCGCAGCGACGACGACCTGCTCTACATCTCCGGCGTGCACACCACCAGCGATCAGCTCGTCCTGGCCGCTGACACCTCCAGCGCGCCCTACGAGCTCTCCGAGGTCTTCAACTGGGGCGGCCAGACCTGGAACTCCTTCACCGTGGGCAGCTTCGCCCGCCTCTCCGACGGCAGCGCGGTCGCCGAGTCCCTGAACGGCACGAACATCGTCTACCGCGACGGCGAGGACGGCGCCTGGCAGGACGGCACGGACTGGTACCGCTCCTACACGTCCTTCGGCTTCCAGGTGCTCGACATGGTCGTGCACGATGACGGCGTCTACGGCTGCGGTAGCACCATCTCCCAGCCCCCGATGGTCTACCTGCCCAAGCGCGGCGGCGGGGACTTCGGCTTCGAGCCCGTCCAGCTGGCCGAGGGTCTGTATGAGTACGACGGCGAGATGTGGGACCTGGACGTGGACGACGGCGGCGTCATCGTGGGCGGCGTCAACCAGAACACGAACGTGGGCATGATCTACGTCTCCGGCGACGACCCGTACGACAGCGGCGACTGGAACGAGATCGACGTTGGAGACATCGTGGGCGACAGCTCCCCCACCTGGATCCGCGGCGTCTGCCGCGACGGCGACACCCTGCTGGCGCTGGGCGAGTACTCCACCCGCGCCGACGGGCTGGCGCTCATGAGCGAGGACAACGGCGAGAGCTGGTCGGACATCACCGATGAGCTGGGCAGCGGCGTGCCGCCCATGCACCGCTGCCTGTTCGTCGACGGCGCCATTCACATCGCCGGCGCGGACGGCTTCTTCGCCAGCTACCGCTGAGCCCCGGCTCAGTCGAGGAGCGCCAGCGCGCGGGTGATCACCGCGCGCGCGGTGGCGACGCTCCGGGGGCGCTCCTCCGGTCCGTCTAAGAAGGAGACCACGGCGGCGAGATCCAGGAGGCGGGCCCGGTCCATGTCCCGCTCGCCGCGCAGCAGGCCGCCGCCCGATCGATACGCTTCACGGAACGCCTCCGCCAGCCCGGCGGGGGCCTCCTCGTCGAAGCGCAGGAAGTTTCCGATGTCCGCCAGCGGGGGGCCGGCGTGAGCGAACTCCCAGTCCAGCACCGCGGCCAGCTCCCAGCCGCCGCTGCTCCGACGCACCAGCAGGTTCTTGGTGTTGAAGTCCGCGTGGATGAGCTGCCGGGTGCGGGGGAGGTCGTCCAGCAGGGAACCGCGACGTCTCAGCAGCGCCTCCAGCCGAGCGGCCAGTGGCTCCCCCAGACGGGCTCGGGGGAGGGGGCGGGCGAGGGTGTCCCGTGTGTGGTTCAGGTAGGCTCGGCCGACCGGCTCCAGCGGCTCGACGACCTGCAGCGTGTCGTCCAGGAAGCCCGCGCGCTCGAAGCCGACGCCGTGGATGGCGCTGAGCGCGGCCCCGCAGGCGCGGCCCAGCGAGTGTGCCTCCCGCTCGTCGACGCCGGCCTCCAGCGCTCGATCCATGGACACGCCGTCGATCCAGCGCAGCAGCGCCCAGGCGCGCTCACCGTCGCGGCCGTGGTCCAGCACCTCTGGAGCGGGAACCCGCTCCCGGATGCGTCGGAGCGCGGCGACCTCCTTCGCCAGCGCCGCCGGATCCCTGGCGAGCCGGAGCACCGCGTGCGCTGTGTGCGCTGTGTGCACGGTGGAGCCCGTGGAGCCTGATGAGGGGAGCCGCACCCGGTAGTTGGTGTTGGAGAAGCCGCCGGAGAGCAGCGAGAAGTCGGAGAGCTGGGGGAACAGCGCGGCCAGCTCAGCCTGGGAAGGCGCGTCGTCGGTGGCGCGTCGATCGAACTTCTCGCTGAAGCGCTGCATGCACAAACATAGGCCGCTAAGTGGGAAAGAGGAGGGGCTGATGATCGTTCTGCTGACCTGTCTGATGGGGTTCACCGCGCCCGCGCTTGCCGCGCCGGAAGACAGCGCGCAGGTCGAGATCCATGACGCCGCGGAGTACGCCGCCCACCTGAGCCTCTCGTCGAGCACCCTGTTTCAGCAGTACATGGAGCAGATGACCTGGCTGGGGAGCGTCGAGGACGAGCAGGTCTTTGATGGCGGACTGCAGCACGTCGTCGCCAACATCAACGCGGCCGTGGCGCAGTTCGAGGCGATGCCCGGCTGGCGCGGAGACACCGCGCTGCGGGACACCCTGGTCGAGTACTGGAGCGCCATCGCCCAGCACCTCCGGGTGACCGTGCCGGAGCTCCGTGAGATCAGCCTCATCGAGGCGGTGACTGACGCGGATCTGGCGCGGACGGAGGCGCTGTCGCGGCAGCTCGACGCCACCGACGCGAAGTACCAGGAGGAGATGGAGGAGGTCCAGGCGGCGTTCGCTGTCCGCAACAACCTGCTCCTCCTGCCGGCGCCGCCGACGGCCGACGTCTGGACGTCGACCTTCACCGCGCCGGGGGTTCCGCCAGCGGGCAGCTCCCTCGACGGCGAGGACTACGTGAGCTTCCCCGTGCGCTACAACAACCACCTCACGGATCGTCACGCGGCGATGCTCGGTCAGCTGGAGGGGTTCTTCGAGGCGACCCAGGGCGACCCGGGGCTCATGGAGGAGGCGCTGGTTGACGCGGTGGCGAACATCGAGCGCGAGCTCGCGGAGATCGCCGCGATCGAGCCCTGGCAGGGGGACGCCTCGCTGCGGGACGGGCTGATCGTCCAGGGGGAGGTCTTCCGCGGCCTGCTCAATGAGTCGTACTCGGAGTACACCGCGCTGATGACGAAGCGCCGCCTGAAGGCCGCCGAGCAGGCGCGCGTCGATGAGCTGATCGAGGAGGGCACCGAAATCCTCGAGCGCTCCCTCTCGGACTTCGACGTCGTCCAGGTCGCGTACCAGGAGCGCTGGGGGGTCGCGGCCTGGAACGTGTGGCTGACCTCCGCTGACGACGTGCGGATAACCGCTGAGCTCGCGGCGGCCTGCCAGTCCGGGCTGGCCGACGGGCGCGGCGTCCTGCTGGAGTTCTCAGCGGATTGGTGTGAGGACTGCCAGCAGCTCAAGGCCCTCTCGGCGGAGCCCGCGGTCGTTGAGGCGCTGGCGCGCTGGAGCGTGGTCTCCGTCGATGTGGGGGAGTTCGACCGCTACCCGAAGCTCCAAGAGGCCTTCGAGGTAGAGCGCATCGCGCGCTGGGTGGCGATGGAGCCCGTGGACTGCGCGGCCCCGGCCGAGTCCTGGCCCCGACTGAGCGAGGTCGTCATCGAGCCGGTCAGCGGCACCGGCGGCCCGCGCACGGCCGATGGGCTCGTCCAGTGGCTCTCAGCGGCGGCGGTCGAGATGCGCGATGGCGCGTCTGTGAAGGATTCCTACGGGCCTGAGTGAGGTTGAGATGTCGCGAGAAGCAGACTTGTCAGAAGGCGCGGAGCCGACTGTGCGATTTGTTCCGCTGAGCGAGCTCGCGTCCGCGCTGCATTCGCTCGGCGCGTACGGCGCCTACGCGCGATACCTGCTGCGCAGCTCGCCGGACGCGGAGGTGCCTGTCGCGTCGGATGACTCCGGGGTGTCCTTCGCGGTCTCGGGCATGGCCATCGGTCACCCCGAGGTGCAGTTCGCCTGGCTCTTCGGAGCGCCGGGGCCTGGGCAGAGGGCGGTGCTCGGCTTCCTCCGGGACAAGCTGCGCCCGCTCTTTGTCTATGCGCGCCAGGGGCAGCGCCCGTCTGTCGAGGCGGTCTTCCCCGATCACAAGCTCGCGGTCGATCACCTCCTCCAGCACACCGGCGAGGTCGCGCCGGTCGATGCGGACGTGGTGTGGTTCAACCACGAGAACGTGGCCAGCCTGACCTTCGCCGACTGTGTCAGCGAGCGCTTTCCGCCGCTGGAGTTCTGGGAATCGGTCGGCTTCTGCTACGCGGGGCTGAGGGAGGGCGGTCGCGTGGTCGCCGCCCTCGACTACACGGTGGACGACGGGCGCTACGCGGCCATCCAGGCCGTGTTCACCGACCCCGAGCTGCGCGGCCGGGGGCTGGGGCGGGCGCTGCTGAGCGCGGTGATTCATGGGCTGCACGCACAGTCGAAGATCCCGCTCTACGTCGTCTCGCAGGACAACGCCGCCTCGATCGCGTTGGCGGAGGGCGTCGGGTTCGAGCGGGTGGAGCGGCTGCTGGTGCTGGAGTAGCTCACGCTCCTTCGGCGGCGAGGAAGCGCATCACCTCGTCGCTGACCAGGCGTCGGAACCAGCGGTGTCCGGCGTCGGATTGGCTGCGCTCATGCCACATGGCTGCCACCGGCAGCACGGGCATGGGGATCGGAGGATCGAGCAGCGTGAGCCCGAGAGCACCCGCGAGCCCGGCCACCAGCTCCCGGGGTGCGGTGAAGAGCATGTCGGTCCGGGACACGAGGTAGGGCGCCAGCATGAAGCCGGGCAGCACCGCGCCGATCGTCCGCTCCAGCCCGGCGGCGGTGATGGCCTGTCCGATGAAGCTCGGCAGCCCGTCACCGGTCCGCACCTGGACATGCGGCCAGGCGACGAAGCGCTCAGGGGTCCAGGGGCCGTCGAGCGCCGGGTGTCCCGCCCGGAGGAGGACCGCCTGCGACACGGTGCCGACGCGCCGGGCGATCATCCCCGGGCCCACGTTGCGGGCGGGCGCCAGGGCGAGGTCGGCGCCAGCGGAGGCCAGCTCGCCCGCGGGATCACCGCTGAGCGGGGCCCGCAGCACCAGCCGGACCCCGGGCGCCTCGGCGCGGAGCGCTGACAGCAGCTCCGGCAGGAACAGGGCCAGCACGTCCGGCGCGGCCACGGTGAAGGCGCGGCTGGAGGTGGAGGGATCGAAGCCCCCCTCCTCGGCGAGCACCCGCTGCAGCTCATCCAGCGCGCGCCGCAGCGGCGCCGCCAGCGCCACCGCGCGCGGGGTGGGCACCATGCCGCCGCCCGCTCGCACCAGCAGGGGATCATCGAGCGCGTCGCGGAGCCGCTGGAGGGTGTGGCTCATGGCGGACTGGCTGCGGCCCAGCGCCCGGGCGGCCAGGGTGACGCTCCCGGCGGACAGCAGCGCGTCCAGCGCCACGAGCAGGTTCAGGTCCAGATCTTTGATATCGATTTCGTGCATCTCACCATGCAGTCTATGCGTGTGATTGTTTTTCGTGAAGCGAGCATGTTGTCGTCACTCAAGGGAGCTCAGTCATGCGCGTCTTCGTCACCGGTGCCAGCGGATTTGTCGGCGGTCACATCGTGGAGCGGCTCGTCGCCGGGGGACATCAGGTGCGGGCCATGGCGCGCAGTGAGCGCAGCGCGGTCGCGGTCGCGGCCTTCGGGGCCGCGCCGGTGCGCTGCAGCCTGGGCGCGGTGGAGCCGGCGCACCTCGACGGCGTCGACGTGGTGATTCACGCGGCGGCCTTCGTGGAGGAGTACGGCACCCGCGAGCAGTTCTGGACCGCCAACGTGGACGGCACCCAGCAGCTCCTGGACGCCGCTCGCGCGGCTGGCGTCCCGCGCTTCATCCACATCGGCACCGAGGCCGCGCTGTTCAGCGGCGGCGATCTGGTCGACGTCGACGAGGCGCACCCCTACCCCGAGCGGCAGCGCTTCCTGTACTCCGAGTCCAAGGCCGAGGCCGAGCGGCGGGTGCTGGCCGCGAGCGGCGCGGGCTTCACGACCCTCTCCCTGCGACCGCGCTTCGTCTGGGGGCCCCGCGACACCAGCGTGCTGCCTGCCGTCACGCGCATGGTCGAGGACGGCGGCTGGGCGTGGCTGGACAGGGGGGAGCACCGCACGTCGACCTGCCACGTGACGAACCTGACCGCCGCGGTCGCGCTGGCGCTGACTGGCGGCCTCGGCGGGCAGGCCTACTTCGTGGCCGATGATGAGCAGCAGAGCCTGCGTGAGTTCCTGACCTCGCTGGCCGCGACGAAGGGTGTGGTGTTGCCGGATCGCTCCGTGCCCGGCTGGCTGATGCGGCCGGTCTCCCAGGTGGTCGAGGGCGCGTGGCGCCTGCTGGGCTTGAAGAAGACCCCGCCGATGACCCGCTTCGCCATCCATATGATGTCGGCGACCGTGACCGTGAAGACGGGAAAGGCGCGCGCTGAGCTGGGGTACCGCCCTGAGGTCTCCGTGACGCAGGGGCTGGCGGCGATGCGCGGCTGATGGGACTCGGTATCGGCGCTACTCTAAGGGCATGAACACTCTGCTCCTCCTCTCGCTGATCGTTGGCTGCGGAAAAGACGTCGATGAGACGGGCGCCGCGGACGACACCGCGGACGACACCGCGGCGATCGATACCGATGACACCGCCGCCTCGGATGACACGGATGACACGGATCCGGGGCCGACGGAGACGGGTGACAGCGCCACGGACAGCGGCCCGACCGGCTCGGACGACACCGGCGACTGCGAGATGGTGGACTGGTTCGCGGACGCGGACGGCGACGGCTTCGGGGATCCAGAGGTCTGGGAGACAGCCTGTGAGGGGCCTCCTGACTCTGTGGTCGAGGGACCAGCGGACTGTGACGACGGCGACGAAACGATCCACCCGGGCGCCGTCGAGATCTGCGATGGCGCTGACAATGACTGCGATCCCGCGACCTCCGAGGACGGACTCGTCGCCACCGATGGCGCGTCCTTCGGGACCATCCAGGATGCTGTCGATGGGACCACGGGCGGGCACGTCCTCGTCTGTCCCGGCGTGTATGTCGAGATCCTCGAGATCCGCGACGCGGTCACGATTGAGGGGATCGGCGGCGCTGACGTGACCATCATCGACGGCGGTGAGCCGTTTCCGTCGGCCTCGACGGTCTCCATCCAGGGGCCCGGCGCGACGCTCAGCGGGCTCACCATCACCGGCGGGACGGGAACCCTCAATGACGGCGGCGTCTGGGGCGGGGGCGTCTACGCGGGTCAGTCGGACGGTGTGGTCATCGTCGACTGTGTGATCGAGGGCAATACGGCGGACTTCGCGGGCGGTGTGGTCGGGACGGGCCAGTACCCGGACGCGGATCTCATCCAGAACACGGTGATTCGTGGGAACACCGCGACGCAGGGAGGCGGGGGCTTCCTCTTCTTCCACGCCGAGCTGGAGGGGGTCGAGGTCACTGGGAACGAGGCGCCCACTGGCGGCGGGGGGATGGCCTGGTACTGGGACGTGCGGGCGGATGCGGACACGCGGATTCACGACAACGTCGCCGGGGAGGCGGGCGGCGGGCTGATGATCTGGGACGATGGGGAGTGGTACGGCGGTGAGATCGCGGACAACCGCAGCGAGGGGCGCGGCGGTGGTGTGGTGATCTGGGATGTGGGGGCGCTCGGGGAGGCGACGATCGCTGGGAACACCGCTGCTGAAGGCGGGGGTGTGGCGATCGATGAGGCGCGGGCGACCTTGAGCGATCTGGATGTCCGCGGCAACGTCGCGGAGGTGGGCGGGGGGCTGTATATGGGCGACAGCAGGGTGTCGCTGGAGACCTCGGCTGTTGAGGAGAACCGCTCCAGTGAGTCTGGCGGTGGGGCCTGGATCACGACGAGCACCTTTCAGAGTATCGACAGCGACTGGGGGGAGGACAAGACGGATAACGATCCGGATGATGTGGTCCTGGATCTGGGGGTTATGACGGTCACCTACGCCGCTGGTGCAGGCGCGAGCTTCACTTGCAGCACCACGGGCGGCGGGTGCGAGGAGTGAGGCCAGGGGAAAGCATCACCCCCAGGAACGACGCCGAGCTGCATTCAGGAGCCGAAGGACGCGCCAGCTGCGAAGAGGACGCTTTGAGGAACACGACGTCCCAGCGCCGCACGGGAGAGGGTCTTGCGACGTCAGAAGCCGGTCGACCTTCAGCGCTCCTGCGTCGCTGCCTCTGAAGCCCTCCCCCTGTCTTCTGGCGGCTCGCGCCGCGAGGGTGCGAGCCCCCTGTGACCCCCATTCATCCGCCCAACCGCGCCGCATCCCCACCCTCTCGCTGAGCCCCCACCTTCAGTCAGAACGTGCCGCATGGCGCGCGCCAACTGCGAGTACGTACCGTTGAGGAACGTGACGTCCCAGCGCCACACGCGAGAGGGTGTTGCGACGTCAGATGCCTCGCCGCAAGGCGACATCAGGAGGCAAGACCTTGCGAACACGTGGACGGTTTTCGACGGAGCCCAGGTGTTGTTGTTCCGGACGAATCCAGTAAAACCGACCAGGTTTCGCAATGGATGCAAACCCAAGTGGGCACGCCACACGACCCGAGAGTCACAGCACGGGTCCTCCAGACCGGGGGGTAGGGCGACGAGGAGGTACGACGAGACTTGCCCGGGAGGGGGCCGCAGGGCCCCTCCAGAGACAACGCTGGTTGGCAGCGGCGAATCCGTCAAAGTGGCTGAAGACAAGCACTAACACTCACGATCCATGCGGCAGCCGAGCCCCCAGTGACCGCCGCGATCCATGCGGCAGCCCACCCCGTCCGGTCCAATCCCACCCTAGCCCACCCCCACCGGGCCCACCCCCACCGGCCCCATGCCCACCGGGCCCAGGTCCGCCGGACCGAACGCTCGGGGCTGCGAGACCGCTGATGTCTGGGGCCTGTGGGGAACGGGTTGGCGCTGCCGCATGGATCGTGGAGGTCAGCGTGAGCCCGGCTGCCGCATGGATTGTGACGCTCACTGGTTGTGCGGCTGCCGCATGGATCGTGGTCGTTAGTTCAGCTCTTCAGCCACTTTGACGGATTCGCCGCTGCCAACCAGCGCTGTCTCTAATGGGGAACCTGCGCTTCCCCTCTCAGGCAAGTTCTCCTCCTCGTTCCTCGTCGTCATCGCCCTTCACACCCCTGTGCTCTGACTCTCGGGTCGTCTGGCATGCCCACTTGGGTTTGCATCCATTGCGAAACCTGACCGGTTTTACTGGATTCGTCCGGAACAACAACACCTGGGCTCCGTCGAAAACCGTCCACGTGTTCGCAAGGTCTTGCCTCCTGATGTCGCCTTGCGGCGAGGCATCTGACGTCGCAACACCCTCTCGCCTGAGACGCTGGGACGTCACGTTCCTCAACGGTACGTACTCGCAGTTGGTGCGCGCCATTCGGCACGTTCTGACTGAAGATGGGGACGTGAGGGCGCTATGGATTCCGGGGCGGGGCTTGCCTCCGGATGTCGCCTTGCGGCGAGGCATCTGACGTCGCAAGACCCTCTCCCGTGCGGCGCTGGGACGTCGTGTTCCTCAAAGCGTCCTCTTCGCAGCTGGCGCGTCCTTCGGCTCCTGAATGCGGCTCGGCGTCGTTCCTGGGGGTGATGCTTTCCCCTGGTGGTACGGCTTGGTTTGCTTGCCTGGGGTTCATCATTAGCCGGTCGGAAGCCGCTCTTGGGGAGAGGAGCACCACGCTGGTGATCGGAGCTGTGGCGCTCCGCGCCCAGAGCTCGCTTCGCTCGCGGAAACGGGACCAGAGCACGCTTTGCGCGCGGGAACAGGGCTGTCAGTGCGAGAGCTTCACCCGTGACGACTGCCACACCACCAGGTCCAAAACGGCGACAGCCGCGAAAGGATCCGCGTCCTCAATACAATCAAATTGATACAACCAAATCGATACAGAAGCGTTTCAGGTTGTGGGCATCAAAGGTGAGGGCCCACAGGTCCAGATCATGCGTTGATGTGGGTGATCCTGGATGTTGAAGATCGGACCGACCTCGACCCAACCCATGCGCGTATAAAACGGAACCGCCTGGACGCGGGCATTGCACCACATGGAAGCATCAACTTCCGTATACACAACCCTCAGCAACCGCGCACCGATACCCTGGCGCTGTCGGGTCGTTGACACCGCCATCCCACGCAGCGCCCACCCACGCAGCCGCATCACGCTGACACACCCGACCACCACGCCGCCCGATGAGGCGGCCCAATGTCGCGTCGTCGGCGAGAGATCACCCGAGAGCGCGCGTACGCGGGCGCCGTGTGCGCCATGTTCGCCGTGTGTGCTGAGCACGAGCTCACGAAGCGCCAGGACCACATCCCGCTCGACACGCGTCACCGTGACCTCCACAACCCCTCGCTCAGCTCGCATCGGTCGCGCTGCTCAAGATGTGTCGCGTCAGCGCGTGCGCGCGGGCGAGACGTCGTCCAGCGCGACCCGTCACGGACAGCTCCGGAGTGTCGAGCTTCAGCGCCTCCAGGAGCAAGTCAAGCGCGGGAACGCGCGCCTTGCTGAGGTTGGCCCAGACCCCCTTGAGCAGCACGCACGGCACCTCGCCCTGGCTCTCCGTGAGCCAGCGCTGCGTCCACTTCTGCCAGCAGACAAACACCAGCGAGCCCCCTCCCGAGGTGTGCTCACAGAACGCACGGAACGCGGCCAGAACCTCCGGGTAGGGCCGCGCTGGCTCAAGCTCCGGAGCGTCGAGCCCCATCAGCGCGGTCTCGTGGGCGTCTGGGGGGGTGAAGGACTGTATCAGGCGATCGAACTCCGCGGCGCCGTCGAGCGCCACGGCTGAGATCCGAATGGGTCTGCGAGGCCGCGGGTCTCCCGCGCGCAGCGGCGCGGCCTCGGCGTATGCGATGACAATCCGCGCATCCTCCACCAGCAGCGACTTTGGAATACACCGGGACGCTCGCCGGCGTACACGCGGCTTGCGCTCATGGGTCGATGCGCGCGCGGACGCCGCTATCTGGGCGTCGATCATGGCGTCAAAGGCCGCGTCGAGTGTGTCCGTGCCGCGCAGGTCTGGCTGGAGGCACCGCAGGGCCGCGACCACGGACTCGACCGTTGACAGGCACTCCAGGCGGGGCTCCGCGCGGATGCGATAGCGGCTGCCTTCCACGGTCGCGAGGCGGTAGCGCGGCAGGGCGGAGATCCAGGGGTTGTCTCGGAAGATGCGGTTCGCGTGCGTCCACGTCCCATCGATGACGACGAGGTGAGCGGGGCGCTCCTCCGCGGGGAGCGCGGTGAGGTCGCGGGCGTCCGCCGATGGATAGAGCAGCCCCGCCCCCTCGGGGAGGTCCACCGGGGTGCTGGACGCGCTCTCGCCCTTCAGGTCGAGCACATGAACCTGCACCGAGGCCAGGCCGAGGCGCAGCAGGCGCACCGTGTTCAGCGCGTGGCGACGCTCCCGGGGGTGCTGCAGGATGTGGACCCCGACGGTGTTCGGGATCGGCGTAAGGTAGCGGCAGAGGCACATGCTCAGCGGCTTGTCACAGCGATAGCAGTGGGGACGGGCCTCGATCACGCCTCGCCCAGCGCGCGTCGGGTGAAGGTTCGGTGGCTCCGGTGGGGTGTGGGCATTGGTCCTCGTCGGGTCTGGGGGCCCTCTATCTTCCAGAGCGGCTCCGGGCAGCGGCGACGGCCTCGGCGATGACCTGCTCGCGGTCCACCCGCGCGCGGGCGGCGAGTGCCGCGTGGGCGGTGCCGGGTGTGTGAGCCGTGCCCCAGATCAGCAGGTCGATGAGGATGGGAATGAGCTCGAGTCCGCGCTCCGTCGGCGTGTAGAGCTTCCGTCGGCCGTCGGTGCGGTCGCGCTCCACCACGAGAACCCCCCCGGCTTCGAGGCGCTCCAGGCGCTCGCTCAAGACGTTGGTGGAGATGCCCTCCGGTCTCGCCAGCTCGGAGAAGGATCGGCGGCCCGCCAGCAGGACGTCGCGCAGGACGACGAGGGTCCACCGGTCCCCGAGCAGATCCAGTGCGCAGGTGATGGGGCAGGACGATCGGGGCGACTTTGAGCGACTCACACCGCCACTTTACTTGCAAAAGGAGAGCTAGTAAAGTAGCTTGCAATTAGCAAGTCAATTTCGTCAGGCGAGGACACCGACATGGACATTCAAGGAAAGCGCGTCGTCATCACGGGGGGCAGCTCCGGCATCGGGCTCGAGCTCGCGAAGCAGCTTGCCGAGGCGGGCGCGACGGTCATCGTCACCGGGCGGAGCGCGATGAAGCTCGAAGCGGCCGCCGCCGCGCACCCGAACATCAGCGGACAGGTCTGCGACGTTGTCGACAACGCCGCGATCGTGGCCCTCCGCGACGCTGTCGAGGCGGGCGGCGGGTGCGACGTCCTCATCAACAACGCCGGCGTGATGCACCGGTTCGATGTCACAAAGGGCTTCCCGCTGGAGACGCAGCTCCAGGAGGTGGACATCGACGTCAACGGGCCGCTTCGCATGGTCCACCACTTCCTGCCGGGCATGCTGCGGCGCGACTCGGTCCTCGTGAACGTGAGCTCGGGGCTCGCGTTCGTCCCGTTCACCCAGGCCCCGGTGTACAGCGCCACGAAGGCGTTCCTGCATGCCTACACCCAGAGCCTGCGCGCGCAGCTGGCGGGAACGTCCGTGCGGGTGGTGGAGCTGATGCCGCCGGTGGTCGACACGCCGATGGTGAGCGAGCTCGACCCGAGCTTCCCTCGTATGCCGCCCGCCACCCTCGCGGCCGCTTTCCTCAAGGGCTTGCGCAACGGCACGGAGGAGATCACCCCCGGCCAGTCGTCGCAGCTGCGGTTCATGCGCCGCGCCGCCCCCGGCTTCATCTTCGGGCAGCTCAACAAGCAGCCGCGCCCCTGAGGCTGCGGGCGTCGAGCCTGCCGCCCAGGCTGCTCGTCGCTGAAGAGCCAGCGCTCTTGAGAGGGTGCGGTTGATACATTTGATAGTGTTAACTATCATGTGTTCATGGCATCGAACACCTACCCGGACGAGCTCCTCGACGCCGCAGAGCGGATCCTCTCTCGGAGCGGTCGCCTGGGCGTCGCCGCCGTCGCTGAAGAGGCCGGCGTCTCCCGCGCCACCGCCCACCGTCATCTGGGCGGCCTCTCCGGCCTGCTCGAGCTGCTCGCGACCCGTCGCGGCATCGATCTGGAGGAGCGCACGCGCCCGGATGGCCGCACCCGCATCCTCGACGCTGTCGGCGCCTACATCCGCGAGAAGGGCCTGATCGGCGTCTCGCTGGATGACATCGCCCGCCGCGCCGAGGTCGGTCCGGCGACCCTCTACCGCACCTTCACGGACCGCGAGGGGCTCCTGCGGGCCTACAGCGAACAGCGCGGCCTCCGGCGGCGCGCCCGCGAGCTGGACACTGCCCGCCCGCTGAGACCGCAGCTGCTCGCGTTCGTTGAAGACGGCCTGCGCTTCGCGCGCGAGAACACGGGGCTGATGCGGCTGGCGCTCTCGGCGAGCGCGGAGGACCGCGGCTTGATCGAGGCCCTCGGGGCCGACCCCACCTCCTCGCGCCGCTCCCTCGCCGCGTTCCTCGAGCGTGCGTCCCAGACCGGCGCGCTGCACATCGCCGATCCAGAGCTCGCGGCCCACGCGCTGGCCGGCTCGATCATGGGCTGCGCCTTCGGCCTGCCCGACCGCGATCCCGCGGACATTGCCCCATCGCTCGTTGCCAGCTTCCTCGCCGGCTGGGCGCACACGCCATCGAGAGAGAGCCCATGACCCCGCTCGTGCTCAACTTCGCCTCCGTCGGCGCCGACGACCTCCCGAGCGTCGGCGGAAAGGGCGCGAACCTCGGCGTGCTCGCCGCGGCCGGCCTGCCCGTGCCCGGGGGCTTCTGCGTTACGACCGAGGCGTTCCGGCTGTTCACGGACGACCCCGCGCTCGAGCCGCTCTTCGACGCCCTCGACGCCGTCGAGCCGGAGGATCTGGACGCCGCCCGCGCCGCCGGAGCCGCGCTCCGGGCCGCGCTCGAGGCCCGCCCGGTGCCCCCGCCCGTCGCCGACGCCCTGCTCGCGGCCTGGCGGGCCGCGGGCCCCGAGCACGCCTACGCCGTCCGCTCCTCCGCCACCGCCGAGGATCTGCCCGAGGCCTCCTTCGCCGGACAGCAGGACACCTACCTGCAGGTGATCGGCGAGCAGGCCCTGCTCGACCGGACGCGCGCCTGCTGGGCCTCGCTGTACACCGACCGCGCGATCCTCTACCGCCTCCAGAACGGCATCGTCCATCGGGAGGTCGCCCTCGCCGTGGTGATCCAGCGGATGATCGCGTCGGCCCGCTCGGGCATCCTCTTCACCGCGGATCCGCTCACCGGCCACCGCGGGATCGCGAGCATCGACGCGGGCTTCGGGCTCGGCGAGGCGCTCGTCTCGGGCAGGGTCAGCGCGGATCTCTACCGGGTGCAGAAGTCCGACGGGGCGGTCATCGAGGCGCGCCCCGGTGACAAGGCGCTAGCCATCGTACCTGTCGAGGGGGGCGGCACGCGCGACGAGGCGCTCACGGGCGACCGCCGCAGCGCGCGGGCGCTGACCGATGAGGAGGCCGGGGCGCTGACGGCGCTGGGAACCCGGATCGAGGCGCTGCAGGGCTTCCCCCAGGACATCGAGTGGTGCATCGACGCCGAGGGCGTCGTCTGGATCGTTCAGTCGCGACCGATCACCTCGCTGTATCCGAACCCGGGAGCGCTGGACGAGGGCGCGATGGGGGTGTGGTTCTGCTTCAACCACTTCCAGGTGATGACGGACGCGATGCCGCCGATGACCTGCTCGGTGTGGCTGCTGATGATGCCCTTCGGCCGGGATACGGCCATGAAGGAGGCGATCCCGGCGCCGTGGGGGCGCGAGGTCGGCGGGCGCCTCTACATCGATCTCTCGCGGTTTCTGCGGCTGCCGCCCGCGCGCAGGATCGCGAGCGCCGCGCTGCAGAAGGTCGACGAGCTCATCGCGGCCGCCGTCGACGACGTGGCCTCCCGCCCCGGATTCCACGAGGGACCGCGGGTCTCGCTGCTCTCGCTGCTCCGCTTCATGTTGCCGAAGGCGGCTGCCGCTCAGCGGGTGCTCTGGTTCTCGGATGGGCCCGCGCTCGCCGCGAAGACGACAGCGACGCTGGAGCAATGGGTCGAGGACCAGCGGGCCCGGATCGAGGGCGCCGGCGACCTCGGCGCCCGACTCCGCGAGAGCCGCGCGGCGCTGGCGGGGCTCATGCCCGTGCTGTTCCGGATCCCGCCCAAGATCTTCGGAGGCTTCGCCGCGGGGATCCTGCTGCGTCGCCTCGGCCGGGCGACCCCGGAGGAGAAGGCGGCCCTGAGCCGCGGGCTGGCGGGCAACGTCACCACGGACATGGATCTCGCCGTGGGCGACGTCGCGGACGAGGCGCGCGGCCACGACGCGCTGACCGCCGCCCTCCGCGCCGGGGAGAACGATCTCGCTGTGCTCGCCGCGCTGCCGGGCGGGGCGGGCTTCGCCGCCGCCCTGGACGCCTTCCTGCTCCGCTACGGCATGCGCGCGCCCGGGGAGATCGACCTGACGCGGGATCGCTGGCGCGATGACCCCTCGTCGATCCTCCGGGTCATCGCCGGGGCCCTCGCCCAGTCCGAGAAGGGCGCCCACCGAGCGCACCACCGCGCCCTGGCCGAGCAGGCGGAGCGCGCCGGCGCCGCCCTCGTCGAGCGGGCGGGGCGGGGGCCGCTGGGCTTCTTGAAGGGCCGCCTCGCCCGGCGCTTTCTGGCGCGGTTCCGCGCGCTCGCGGGGCTCCGGGAGCACCCGAAGTTCGCGATCATCCGCGTCCTCGATGTCGTGCGCGCGCAGCTCCTGCTCGCGGGGGCTCGGCTCGTCGAGGCCGGGCGGGCGGACCGCGCGGAGGACGTGTGGTTCTTCGACATCGACGAGCTGATCGCGCGGCTGGACGGCGCGGACGACCTGCGGCCGGAGATCGCGCGCCGTCGCGCCCGCCACGTGCGAAACGCCGCCCTCTACCCGCCCCGGGTGCTGACCTCCGAGGGGGAGTCCCCGATGGTGCGCCACGACGCCGACGTGCCCGCTGGCGCGCTGGCGGGCAGCGCGGCCTCGGCGGGGGTGGTCGAAGGGATCGTGCGCGTCATCACCGACCCCGCGGGGCAGACCCTGGAGAAGGGGGAGATCCTGGTCGCGCCCTTCACCGATCCCGGGTGGACGCCGCTGTTCCTCAACGCCGCGGGCCTGGTGATGGAGGTCGGCGGGTTGATGACCCACGGGTCGGTCGTCGCGCGGGAGTACGGCATCCCGGCGGTCGTCTGCGTGCCCGGCTGCACCACGACGCTGCGGACCGGGCAGCGGGTGCGGGTCAACGGGGACGAGGGGTGGGTCCAGGTCCTGGAGGAATCGGAGCAGCTGGAGCAGCCGGTGCAGCCTCTTGAAGCGGACGCGAGCGCGTGAAGCTGGCCCTCATTGAGTCCCTGGTGGTCGCGTCGGGCGGGATCCTCTCGTTCGGCTCGATCCTCATCATCTTGTTGATGCTCAGCGCCCGCGGCGGGCTGCTCAAGGCGATCGCCTACTTCACCGGCTACAGCAGCGGCTACTTCCTGATCGGCGCCTGCGCGCTCTTCCTGGGCCAGCGCCTGGGCGGCGAAGCCGCGGGGGCCGCAGCGGAGCCCTCGCTGGTCGGGCCGATCCTCTCGCTGGTGCTGGGCATCCTGCTGCTGATCTCCGGGCTGCGACGCTGGCGTCGCCCCCCCCAGCCCGACGACAAGCCGCCTCGGATCTTCTCCGGGCTGGACAGCATCACCGTCTGGAAGGCGCTCGGGTTGGGGCTGATGATCAGCGTCATCAACGTCAAGAACCTGGCGATCTTCCTGTCGGCGGTGGGGATCCTCGCCGGAGCCGGCCTGTCGCTGCCGCGCGCGCTCGCCGCGGAGGCGGTGGTCGTGCTGCTGTTCTCGTCATCGGTGCTCGGGCCGATCGTCGTCTACGCGCTGTTCCGGGAGCGCGCCGATCCCGGGTTGACCTCGCTCCGCGCCTTCCTGGAGCGGAGGAGCCGACCGCTGAGCATCGGCGCGATGCTGCTGTTCGGCGCCGCCTTCACGTCCCGCGGGGTGTACCTGCTGATGTGAGCGTCGCCCCGAGCCCCCAGGGGCTTGCCGTACTGCGTGAGATCCGCTTCTCCCGCGGTCCACGCGAAGCCCGCTGCGGGTGACATGAGCGACAAGCAGTTCTGGATCGATCACTTCAGCCCCGCCGCTCCAGAGGTGAGGGCGCGCTTCGCGGGGCTCAAGGCCGCCGACTGTGGGGAGATCCTGGAGCAGCGGGGGCTGCCGCGGGGGGCCGGAGAGGACAAGGAGAGCGCGGAGAACCGGGTGTTCGCCTTTGGGGAGGTGGTCCTCAAGATCTTCCGCCCTGGCCGCCGTGCGACCGATCGGCGGCGTGCAGGTCTGGCAGGGGCTGCACCACCTGGCCTACGAGCGGGTGGAGCGCCCCTATGAGGAGGACAGGGAGGTCTTCACCCAGCGACACGTCGAGCAGCTCGTCGACCTCACGGTCGCGCTGCACGAGGTCGGCGCTCGCCGGGAGGCCCCCGCGCGCCCCCGGCTCGAGCCCCGGGCCAAGGTCGAGGGGCTGCTGGCAGTCATCGAGCGCTCTGGCTACCTGCCGGCGGCCCTGGACTCGCGCTACCGGGCCGCGGCGCGGGGGCTGGCCGAGCGCCTGGAGGGGCTGCTTCAGGGCGTGCCCCAGCAGCGCATCCACGCGGATCTGGGGAGCTGGAATGTGCTCTGGCGGCCCGAGGGGCCGGTAGCGATGGACCTGGATGACTTTCAGGTCGGATCGGTGGCGCTGGACCTGCGGCTCCTGAGCTTCCCCTGGCGTCTGGACACGCTGCCCGCCGAGCTCGACCGGGTGGCGCGCCGGGAGCAGCAGAGCGCGCTGATACTGTCGCTCTACCGCCAGCAGCGGGCCTTCCCCGAGGCCTGGGAGGCGCTGATGCGGCCTCTGGGCATCCTGCGGGGGGTGTTGTTCGACGCCTGGTTCTGCGCGAACTGGAGCGAGCCGGGCTTCAAGGCACATTACCCGGACGATGACATCGAGGGCGAGGCCTACTGGCTGAGCGGCGTCGAGGCGGTGGAGGCCTGGCTGGCGTGAGTCGCGCCCGCCCCTCCCGAACCCGAGGGCATCCGTCTCCGCTGGTGAGCGTATTGGCGGGATATCCTCCCATGATGTGGAAGACAGCTTGTCGTCTGGTGGTCCTGTGGACGCTGCTCACTGCGGTCGCCAGAGGTGGGGAGCCCGTGCGCTTTGCGGTGGATATGAGCGCCAACGACTCGCTACTCAGCACAGAGCCGATGCGGGTGAACCAGGGTGATCTCTGCGCTGGACAGTCGGCCTCACAGCCCGCTGAGGTGCTGGCGGCCGCGGTGGTGATCTACGCCCGGGACTGGGGGGCGTCGCTGTGGGGGCACTCCTCGGTGCGGTTTCTGATCTGCCAGGGCGGGGCGCTCGATGATGTGGAGTTTGAGTACTACCGCTTCTCCCCGTCGAGCGAGCGCTTTGTCCGCCGGATGCATGGCGAGGAGCGCGACTGTCCCATGGGGGAGGGGCCCTACGACTTTGTTCAGGATGCGGACTACCTCCGATCCCTGCAGGGCACGTTCTTCCTTCACCGCAACGTGCGCTCCATCGACTGCGGGCACTTCACCGAGCAGCTCTCCCACAACCGCGAGATCTATGAGATCTGGTTGCCGCTCTCGCCCCAGGAGCGCGCCGCGCTGTACGCCCGGAACCTGGATCGCTACAACCATCAGCTCGACCAGCTCATCGCCCGGGAGCCGCTGGAGGTGCGCTATGGGGCGCTGACCCGGAACTGCACCTGGCACCTCCGGCAGGATCTCCCGCAGGTCCGATCGCCCGCCGCGCTGTTCCCCATGTTCATCCTGCGCACCCTGCTGCGCGAGCCGGTGGAGCTGGCGGTCACCTACCCCTCGGAGCACGCCCTGCTCCGGCTCGCGGAGGCGGCGGGGGGGACGGAGGCGCTCGCGGAGCAGCTCGGCGGGGATACGCCGCTGACGATGGCGCGGCTGCGGCCGATCGTTCGCAGCCGCCGCGGCCTCGATCCGGCGCTGTCCGACGTCGCCGAGCGCGCCGCTCATGCACAGGTTCCGGTGATCCTCGACCACCTCTCGGAGCGGGAGAGCGACGTGGTGAGCGCGCCCTGATAGCGCCGCTCTGAGCAGCGAGGGGATAAACACAGCCACGCGATCACCCTGGAGGACAACCCATGGCCAGCGTCCTGTTGGAGGGACGGAACCTCTTGTTCCTTCATGTCCCCAAGACCGCCGGTGCCTCCATCAGTCGTGAGTTGCGGGGACTACCGGGCGCGCGCTCCGTTCCGGTGGTGGACATGGAGCGCGCGATACCCTGCGTCGCGCAGCTCTCGGCCCAGCTGCCGCGCCCCCTGCGCGCCTATCGACGGGTCGCCTTTGTGCGGAATCCGTGGGACTGGACGGTCTCCGGCTACCTTCACGTGACAGCCAATCGCCCGGCCTGGTCCGCGCCTCCCACGTTCCGGGACTTCGTGCTCGGTCGCGGGGGGCCACCCGAGCGGCTGCAATACCCCACAAAGTTCACGACGCCAGCGGCCTATGTCGACTACCACACGGCGATCACACCCTGGGAGCACCTGGGCCTGGATGAGGCCGGGGTGCCTCTCGGGGACATTGGCCGCTTTGAGCGGCTCCAGGCGGACGTGGAGCGACTGCTTGGGCCCGGTATTGCGCTGCCGCACCTCAACCCTTCGACGCGGCGTCCCTACCCGAGCTACTACGACGATGAGACCCGAGCCATCGTAGCCGAGCGCAATCGGCCCTTGATTGAGCGGTTCGGCTACCAGTTCGAAGGGTGGGCCGGGTCGTACGGAGCCGCCTTCGACGGGCGCGGGCGGGACTGACACGCTCCCGCGTCGCGTCGGACCTCAGCGCAGCGCCTCCACCACCACGCAGAGCGTGCCCTCCAGCCCGAGGTCACGCACCCGCTGCGCGACGTAGGCCCCCGTCGGCTGCGCCAGCACCGCGGCCGGGATCGGCATCCCGCCCGTCGTCTGTCCGTGGAGCAGCTCGGGGAACCACATCTTGTACAGATCGCCCGCGGACTGGCGCTTGATGATGCGCTCCCACGCCGCCTCGATCTTCGCCTCGGACTTCGCTCGGAAGCTCGCCTGATCGAAGCCCTCATGCCCCCCGAGCGGGCCCGTCCCCGCGGCGGCGCCCACCGCGAGCCCGCTGACCAGCGCATCCGTGAGCGCTGCCTTGAAGGCTGCCCGGGCCTCGGGCGCGTCCCGAACATCCTCCCAGCTCAGCGACCGCGCGATGCGCACGAACGCCTTGGAGTGACGGCCGAGGGCCTCCAGCGCCCGGCCGAGCGGCGTCGCGTCGCTGCAGAGATCGTCGGCGTCATCCCACACATCGAAGGCCGCCTGATAGAGCGGCCCCAGCCCATCGCGATAGCCCCCCAGCTCCGTGAGGGCGGCGGCCTTCGTCGCCGCGTCGAGGGTCGCGCTCACCGGGAGCGCGGAGACGAAGCTCATCACCGCGGTCGCCACCTCGGTCTCGACGACCTGCTGCCCCTCCAGGTAGGCGCGGCGGGTGATCCGGGCCTGGTTCTTGATGTTGTACTTGTCGTAGTTGGCCCGCGCGGCGTTACCCAGGGAGACCACCTCACCCCCCACGAGCGGACACTTCAGCACGCCGTGATCGGTGAGGATCCGGTCGTCCATCCAGGCCTGCGCGACGTCCTCGGGGCCGAAGGTCTTCCAGTGAAGGCGCTCGGGCTGGTGGGGCCAGGCCACGTTCTGGTGGGGGACGTCGGCGAGGGCTCCCGCGTCGACCAGCTCCGGGGCGAGCGCCAGGAACATGCTGTCGTAGTCGTCCTTGCGCTCCATGCGCTTGTGGAGCTGATCCTGGAGGCCGCGCAGCCGGCGGATCTTCAGGGACGGGATGAGGACGACGAGCCCCACCTCATCGGCGAGCGCTTGGAGCCCCTCCGCCGTCCCGATCTCGGTGTTGATGTCGCCCATCACGACCTGGGGGCAGGCGGCCGCCGCGAGCCTGTTCGCGATGATCGCGCGGTACTTGCTCATGTTGGCGGCGCGGTTGCCGGAGGAGAAGTGGCTCGCCGTGACCTCGAAGGCCACGCCCCCGTCCGCGCCCTGCACGAGGAAGGAGGCGGTGTCCTGGTAGTCGGGCTGGGCGTCGTCCGGTGACAGGCGAACCGAGAGGGTCTCGGGGGCGAAGACGACCGTGGTGTCGTCGCCGAAGCGGTACTCCGCCCGGCGGGCGTCGGAGGGCAGTCGCGTGGAGCTGTCGGACATGCTGTCACCTGTACGTTGGGGCGCCAAAGGGGGCATCG
>Ga0316204_10004326_pt1 | contig 25681 bp, 25 predicted proteins | sample 6monrhotite_MG_2_FD_205661 | JGI IMG/M metagenome (GOLD analysis project Ga0316204, IMG submission 205661) | Microbial mat bacterial communities from mineral coupon in-situ incubated in ocean water Damariscotta River, Maine, United States -... | ecosystem: Environmental > Aquatic > Marine >...
GTTGGGCATTGTGGCGGTGGCGGCTGGTTTTGGTGAGCATCTGGCCGAGCGCATCACGCTCAAAGTCGGTGATGAGGGTGTCGCTGTCATCATGCTGGATGAGCTGGCCCGCGGGGTTGTAGTGGTAGCGCTGCTGGCGACCATCAAAGCCGGTTTCCTGGATCAGGCGTTCGCAGCCGTCGTAGGCAAAGTGGTGGTGTTCGCCATTTTCGTTGGTGAGTCGGGTGAGGTTGCGTTCTTTGTCGTAGTGGTAGTGCAGGGTCTGGCCGTCGGGGTTGGTGCGGGTGATGACCTGAGAAAGGCCGTCGTAGTCAAAAGCGGTGAGGCGGCCCTGGGGGTCACTGTACTGGATCAGTTGCTGGTGGTCATTGTAGCGATAATGACGGGTTTCACCGCGTGGCCCGACAATTTTCTCCAGTTGCCCGGTGAGGCTGTGGTGGTAGCGGGTGATGAGGGCCTGGGTTTTGCTCTGGCTTTGTGCGTGGGGCAGTAGGTGGTGTTCACGGATGTCCCCCCAGGCATCGTAGTAAAGGCGTTGTGTGGTGCCGTCAGGGTCGCTAACCTGGTGTAGTTCTCCCTGTTGGGTCCAGTGGTAGCGGTGGGTGCGGCCCTGGGGGTCGGTGATGCGGTGCAGCAGGCCGCTGTCATGGTAGTCGTAATGGCGGGTTTGCCCATAGGGGTCGGTGAGTGCGCTGAGCTGGCCCCGCCGGTTGTATTGCCGTTGCCAGGCGGTGCCGTCTTTGTTGTCGATTCTGGTGGGGTTGCCTCTGAAGTAATCAACACTCTGGCAGTGGCCGAGGGCATCCCGTTCACCAGTGGGCTGGTTGTCGTTATTGTAGAAGTAGGTGGTGGTGTGCCCCTCGGGGTCGGTGTAGCTGGTCTTGCGCCCGTTCTGGTAGGTGTAATGGTGCTCACCCCCTTCCGGGTCAGTTTCCTGGATAATCTGGCCAAATTCATTGTAGATGAAATGGGTGGTATAACCGCGGCTGTCGGTGGCCTGGCTGCTGTGGTTGTCGGGGTCCCACTGAAAGTGGTAATCATAAATGCCATTATCACCCCAATTACGCCGGCAGCGGGCACGATTGTCCAGCCGATCCCATTGATAGTAGTAGTTGAAGCCGGTGATAAGGGTGCGCTGGGTGATGATGTGATTGCGGTATTGATAATGCTCACCCTGACCGGCGGCATTGCGATGGGCGATCAGGTCATTTTGTGCATCGTAGTCGTATTCGGCGACTATTTTTTGTGCCTGTTGTTGTGTGTTGACCAGTGCCAGGTGAGTAATGCGTGCCTTTGCATCACGCGTTATGTTGAGACTTTTGCCCCAGTTGCCCTGAATGCGGACCAGGTGATGGTGGGCATCGTAATGAAAGTCGATACAAAAACCCTGTTCATCGTGTGTGTGAAAAGGCCTGTTTTCTGCGGTTTGATAGGCGGGGTGACGTAGCTGGCTGAGCCTGAAGTCTGCACCCTGGCTTTGGGCCGGGCGGGTAAACACCTTGTCGCCCTGGCCGGGTTGTTTGAGGATAAAGCAGTCAGGGGCGACATAGTCTAGATCGAGCCCTTCATTGATGAGTTTGCTGCGCTGGTGGAGTTGGGGACGTGCGAAGGTGAGATGTCGCCCTTCGTCGTCGGTGATGACGACGGTTTGGTCATGGAGGGTCAGTCGCTCACCGCCGCTGTGGGTCCAGCCATGGCCCAGGCCGTGATCACGGCTGTGACCGGTGCGGTAGAAACGCTTCCAGATAAACGGCAGTGGCCCAGGCAGGAGGGCATCTTCGAGCGGCAGCACTTCTTCACCGGATACCATGCTGATGGGGCAGCCACGAGTCTCTGTTTGCGCATTATCTGCTGCTCCGGTGGTGGCATTGTCGGCAACCTGGGCGGGCTGCGTCTGTTTGATGGCATTGCTGTCCCCAGGGCTTTTTTGTTTTGACTGCCGTCTATCCTTTTCAGGCAAGCTGTTGTGCAGTCCCGTCATCTCTTGCTTGTGTTCTTGTAGAGTAATTCAGCTAGCTCAATCCATTATTGCTGGAAAAACGATATTCTACGCGTTGTCGAAACCTTATTAAACACGGATATTATTTCGTGTACGTTCCTTAAAAATCAAGCCTGAGTCGCTAACTTTTTCCAGTCCGAATGAAAAAATTCACCACGTGGTTTATCGGTTCGCTCATAGGTATGCGCGCCAAAATAATCACGTTGCGCCTGAAGCAAATTGGCCGGTAGTTTTTCACTGCGGAAGCCATCATAAAAAGCCAGAGCCGATGACATCGCCGGTACGGGTACTCCTGCCTGAACTGCAGCAACCAGTGCTTTTCGCCAGCCGTCCTGTGCCTTGACGATCGCATTCTGAAAATAACCAGTTAACAATAAATTTTCCAGCTCGGGATTACTATCATACGCCGCTTTAATATCCCCCAGGAACTGACTGCGAATAATACAACCACCACGCCACATCAGGGCAATGTCACCATAGGCCAGGTTCCACTCATACTGACTTGCCGCCTCTTTCATCAACATAAACCCCTGAGCGTAAGAGATAATCTTCGACGCAAAGAGCGCATCGCGCACGGCATCGATCAAAGTGGCTTTATCTATCTCAAGACCATACGTTGGTGCTGCAAAGGTTTTTGATGCCTCAACGCGGGTCTCTTTAAGCGAAGAGAGATAACGAGCAAACACCGCTTCACCAATCAGGGTTAATGGCACACCCATCTCCAGCGCATTGATACCGGTCCACTTGCCAGTGCCTTTTTGCCCGGCGGTATCGAGTACCTTATCACCGAGCCACTCGCCGTTTTCCTGCGCCTTTAAGATATCCGCAGTAATCTCAATCAGATAAGAATTTAGATCTCCCCGATTCCACTCATTAAAGATTTCAGCCAGTTCTGCTGGTTCGAGTTTCAACACGTCACGTAACATATGAAACGCTTCGCAGATCAGCTGCATATCACCATATTCAATACCGTTGTGCACCATTTTCACATAATGGCCAGCCCCACCTTCGCCGACCCATTGGCAACAGACATCCTGCTTAACCTTAGCTGCAATTGCCTGAAAGATATTTTTAACCAGCCCCCAGGCCTTTTTATTGCCACCTGGCATAATAGAGGGCCCAAAACGCGCGCCTTCTTCACCACCTGAAACACCAATGCCTAAAAATAGAATACCTTTCGCTTCGCAGCTAGCTGTTCTGCGTTGGGTATCCGAGAAAAGTGAATTGCCACCATCAATAATCACATCGCCTTCATTAAGATGTGGAATCAGCATCTCAATAAAACTGTCAACCACCTCTCCCGCCTTGACCATCAACATAATCTTGCGCGGTGATGTCAGACTGTTACAAAGCGCCTGAATATCTTTGCTGCCAACAATCGTTTTTCCTTGTGCTTCGCCCGTGAGGAAGTCATCTGTTTTTTGAACCGAGCGGTTATAAACAGCGACTTTGAAACCGTTATCCGCCATATTTAAAACAAGGTTTTGGCCCATGACAGCCAATCCGATGAGGCCGATATCTGCTTTTTCCATTGAATTTCCCTACCTGATATGAACGAGCTCACAACTAAATGCGGTGAAGACAGCTAAGCGGTATAGTTTACACCATCAACCGATATGCAGAAACAAGCCCCAATATTGATTTGCTTGTGCTCAATCGACGGCAACGGCGTCATCAGATGCCTATCAACAAACATCAGCTACAAGGATCAGCGATGACGCACTCAATCGACGAAAATGAGTTTCCACACATCGCGCAACTGAACTACCTAAACCACGCCGCTGTCGCCCCATGGCCACGCTGTGTCGCCACTGCCGTTAGTGAATTCGCCGAACAAAACGCGTTAGTTGGCGCGCAACACTATCCACGCTGGATGGGTACCGAAATAAAGCTTCGTCAGCGCCTCGCACAGCTAATCAACGCCCCGTCGTGGGATGATATTGCGCTATTAAAAAACACCTCCGAGGCGCTCTCTGTGGTCGCCTACGGCATCGACTGGCAGGCGGGTGACAATATCGTTACCAGCGATCAGGAATTTCCTTCGAACCGTATTGTATGGGAATCACTTAAGCAGTTTGGTGTTGAGCTCCGCGAGGTGGATCTGACCTCTGCGGCTTCTCCAGAGCAGGCCTTGATCAATACCATGGATAGCAACACCCGCCTGTTAACCATTAGCTCCATTCAATATGCCAGCGGCCTTAAGATGAATCTGGCCCCACTCGGCCACCACTGCCGCACCAATGAAACCCTATTCTGTGTCGATGCTATTCAGAGCCTCGGGGCAGTACCGTTTGATGTGCAAGCGATAGATGCTGACTTTGTGATGGCCGATGGCCACAAATGGATGCTTGGTCCTGAAGGACTCGCGCTCTTTTACTGCCGTGCGGAGCGTCGTGATCAACTCAAACTAAATCAATACGGCTGGCATATGGTTGAAGCGATCGGGGATTACGACACTAGATCGTGGACACCAGCAAACAGCGCACGCCGTTTTGAATGCGGCAGCCCCAACATGCTCGCGATCCATGCACTCAATGCTGCCATCGGATTAATACTGGAAACAGGCATTGAAACTATAGAGACACTGCTATTGGCACGTAGTGCACATATGATAAAGATTATCAGCGGCAATCCGAGGTTGACGCTACTCACCCCAGCAGAGCGAGGGCGTTATGGTGGTATTGTGACCTTTCATGCAGCGGGCGTAGATCAACAGAAACTCTACCTGCAGCTAATGAAGGAAGAGGTTATTTGTGCTCAGCGCGGTGGAGGGCTGCGCTTTTCGCCGCACTATTATACTCCGCTGGCGCAGTTAGATTTTGCCTTCGAAGCAATAAATGGAATATTGGCAAAAATCTAATTTAAAATACGAAAATACTGATCTTTATCAAAGGCTTACTAAAATTTTCTCCATGAAAAAGTGTGCCTATTAAGTAAATAATTGCGGTCAATATCATTATCCAGGCACTCCCTATCCCTATTCTTAAATAGCTTGAGCGCTACACAAAACGTATCATCCGGTAAGGAACGTGCACGGAATAACTTGCTGTTTTGGCGCTCTGATTTAGTTTGTATTTGTTCGTTCTGATTGAGCAAAAGCGGAGGAATAGTCGTTCTATTTCAAGTTTTTGTGATTGAAGAACGGGCAAAGACGGGCTGAAGCAGAGATGCGAAAACGGTAAGTTACTCCGTGCACGTTCCTAAGGCTTGCTAAATCGCGTCGGCCATACTAGGTTATAGTTCACAAATGTGCTCAGCAATTTCTGGGGAGAGATGCTAGGCGCACTTTAAAAACAGTGACAAATGAGGGAGAGGGGATATGAAGAAGCGGCAGATCCAACAGATCAAGCGGTCAAAGTTACTCGCATTAATGTTCATCAGCGCTACTGCACTACTAATCGGCGCTGGTAGTGCATTTGCTAATAGCTCACAACCGCCTAAAAGCGAATATATGACGCCTACCTTTGATTCAATGATGACCTACACTCGCCCGGCCGAGGTGCCGCAGCCGGAGGATAATACTGCTACACCTGCACGAATTGAACTAGGTAAACACCTCTTTTTTGACCCACGGCTGTCTGGCGCTAACTTTATTAGCTGCGCCACCTGTCATAACCCCGCGCTGGGCTGGTCTGACGGCCAACCAACGGCAATCGGTAACGGCATGCAAGCGTTAGGGCGAGCAAGCCCCACCATCATCAATACCGCCTACCAGAAATTTCAATTCTGGGATGGTCGCGCAACAACACTGGAAGCGCAGGCGCTGGGACCAATCGTCGATGCGGGCGAGATGAATCAACCGCTGGGTGAGCTGGTCACAGAGCTGGAAGGGATCCCTGGTTATGTCGAAATGTTCAACGCTGCCTATCCTGGCGATGGCATTTCCGGATCTTCCATCGGCAAAGCAATTGCCGCCTTTGAACGCACCATCGTCTCGAGTGAATCTGATTTTGACCGCTGGTTAATGGGAGAAGAGAAGGCGCTTAGCGAAGAAGAAGCATGGGGCTTTGTGGTGTTTGAGGGTAAAGGGAACTGCAATGCCTGCCATAGCGGCTTCAATTTCGCAGACGACAAGTTTCACAACATTGGTTTAAAAGGTGTCACCAATGAAGGACGCTATACGATCGAACCCAAAGCATCACTCAAAGGGGCATTCAAAACCCCTACCCTGCGTGACATTGCCCTTACCGCTCCTTATATGCATAACGGTGCCTACGACACGTTAGAAAAAGTGGTAGAACATTATGATACTGGCGGCTTTAAAAATGCTGGGGAAATCAGCAAAGACTTAAAGTCTTCGCTAGAGTTAAGTGACCGAGACAAAAAAGCGCTGGTGGCATTTATGAAGGCACTGACGGGGGATCCAGTCAATATCACTATACCGCAACTGCCCGTTAAATAGATTTGAGATAAATAGGAGCATACCTGGCAGGCTCTTAATGATTTAACCTATAAAGTCAATTTTTCTGGGAAGTTCGCATTCAATCAGCCGCCTATTGAACAGAGTGAAGTCAAAATGGTGGCGATACCAGTGAGAGAAGCGCTTTTCATGCGTACCGCAGTAGCGGCTAAGATTGACAAACAACTAGGGCGCTAAACAGTCTTAATCATAAATAATCGCTGACGGACTTTTGAATGCTGGAGATTGAATTTTAAACAACTTCTACTTCCATGGGCAGGCTTTTATCTGTGAAATATGTTTTTAGAGAACCGTATTTTTTCAGAGCCTGCCTGTGGTTGATATGAAAACTACCTCAAAGAACAGCCTGAACTATTGAATTTATTAAAGTTCTGAAATATTCAGCCGTATTAATCTTTGACAACTTTTGGTGCAAAAATCGGGGTTGTGAATGTATTTGTAACTGAAAATTCCAGAGCAGGTTTAGAGGGTTCCTTCTTATGGCACCACAAGAGAGTGGTTCGTTATTCGGTCACCTGTCCGTCAGGGTGAAGATCAATCTGACTGTCGCCACCATCTTTGTATTTGTAATTAGCATGGTGACTGGATATACCGTGTTTATAGAGAAACAGCGCGCGCAGGACGATGCAGAGGAGCGCACTCAAGATCTGGCCACATTCTATTTTGATAGTCTCAATACCATGATGTTAACGAACACCATGGATCAGCGAAGTATCCTGCGGAATAAGATCCTTAAGCGTAATAATGTTGTTGATGCAAGGGTTATTCGTGGAGAGCCCGTGAATCAGCAATATGGCCCTGGTTTTCCTGAGGAGGCGCCTGCTGATGAGTGGGATATGCGTGCGCTTCAGGGCGAAGAAATTATGGAGCTACAGGAGGGAAAGGATTTTGATAAGGGGATTGATGGACGCGTATTAACTGTCTTGACACCATTTCGTGCAACTGCGGGGAAAAACCCGGGGGATGTGAATTGTCTGGCTTGTCACAACGTACCTGAAAACTCGGTAAACGGTGCTGTTCGTGTGAGTTACTCGTTACAGAATATCGATGAAATGATTGCTGAAGATGTGCGTACGCAAATAATTGCTAACATTGCTTTATTGGTGGTTGGATTGTTGCTAGCTAATTTTTTATTGGGAAAATGGCTTTCCGCACCACTGAGACGAGTCATGGATACTGTTAATAAGCGTGCCAATGGCGATTCATCTATAAGGGTTGCTGTTTCCAATCAGGATGAAATAGGTCAGCTTGGCATAGCATTTAATACCATGGCTGATAATGTGGATGGTGCGAGCCAGCAACAGCAGGTTCAGGCACAGCGAGAGCATGATGCTGCTGAAGTACTCAAAGAGAAGGTCAATATTTTACTTGATGTGGTCAATCGAGCTGCTGAAGGAGACTTGACCGGCGTTGTCACTTTTTCCGGGGATGACGCCATTGGCTCGCTTGGTCTTGGTCTGCAATCGATGGTTCATAATTTAAGCGAGCTGATGGAAGAGCGCCGCATTGCCATGGAAGACCTTGAAGAAAAAGTTGATAAGATGCAGATGGTGGTGCAGCGTGCTGCTGCAGGTGACTTGACTGGGGAAATTGATATTAGTGGTGACGATGCTGTTGGTCGCATGGCGCAAGGTATTCAGGCCATGATTAATAGTCTTAATGGACTTGTCTCACAGGTTCAGCAGTCAGGTATCCAGGTGACATCATCTTCTACTGAAATAGCCGCGTCAGCTAAACAGCAAGAGGCAACGGTGGCTGAGCAGGCAGCGACAGTGAATGAAATTGTCGCCACTGCCACTGAAATTTCAGCTACAGGTAAAGAGCTGGTCAATACGATGGACGAAGTTGTGGGTGTTGCATCAGGTACTGCTGCGGCAGCCGCCAGTGGCCATACTGGCCTGGTCAGTATGGAAGAGACGATGCACTCGGTGGTTGATGCATCCAATGCGATCGCATCTAAGCTTGAGGTCTTAAGTGAAAAAGCTGGGAACATTAACTCGGTTGTGACAACGATTACAAAAGTGGCGGATCAAACCAATTTGCTATCACTTAATGCGGCTATCGAAGCTGAGAAGGCGGGGGAATATGGTGTTGGTTTCGCTGTTGTGGCCACTGAGATTCGCCGCCTGGCCGACCAAACAGCTGTCGCTACACTGGATATTGAGCAGATGGTACAGGAGATGCAGTCTGCCGTATCAGGTGGTGTGATGAGTGTTGAGAAATTTTCGAAAGAGGTGAAAAACAGTGTTGATGATGTGCGTGAGGTTGGCGCTCAGCTGGCGCAGATTATTGACCAGGTACAGACGTTAACACCGCGTTTTGAAATTGTTCATGAAGGTATGCATATGCAGTCTGAAGGCGCAGAGCAGATTAAGCAGGCAATGATACAGCTAAGTGAATCTGCACAGCAAACGGTAGAGTCATTACGTCAATCCAATAGTGCAATTGATCGTCTTAATGATGCTGCGCATGGCCTTCAGGGTGGTGTGTCTCAGTTCAAGATCGATTCCTGATGCTGTTTGTACTGTTTCATGTTGGTGATGACCGTTATGTGGTCGATGCTAAAAAAGTGATTGAAGTTGTGCCGTTGGTTAAGTTGAGTAATTTTCCTAACACGGCTAGCTATGTTGCTGGCTTGTGTAATTACCGAGCAGTGCCGGTGCCTGTGATTGATATTCGCTGCTTACTTGATGGGGTCGCATCACGGGCGGTGATGAGCACCCGGATTTTGCTAGTTAAATATAGTGACTATAGTGGTTGTGAGCATTACCTTGGGATGATAGTAGAGCATGCAACAGAAACTATTTCATTGGAAATGAAGCGCTTTCATCGTTCTGAACAGCACTCATCAGAAGATAATTATGTTTCAAATATGATGACGGATGAAAGTGGCATCATTCAGTGGATGGATGTGGATTACTTACTATCTCGACATGACTGCGATGTTTTGTACGGTAGCTCTGCTGAGCAGGAAGAGTGATGTGCGAAAAAATCGAAGCATTATTAAAAGATAAAATTGGACTTGATGTCAGCTCGGTTGGTGCAGCATCGCTTCAAAATGCAATTAAACGTTGTTTAGCGAGTTCAGGTTGTGATGATCCAGGGCAATATTATAAAACGCTATTAAGTTCTGAAGCTGAGCTTAGGCGTTTGGTTGAAATGGTAATTATCCCTGAAACCTGGTTTTTTAGAGATGAGATTCCCTTTGAGGTGTTTGTTAATCTTGTTAAATCAGGCTGGTTAATTCCCGAGGAAAACACGCGGATTCTCAGGGTGTTGAGTGTTCCGTGTTCTACTGGCGAGGAGCCATACACGATTACAATGGCACTTGATAGATTAGGCTTTCCATCTGGCAGGATGCAGATTGATGCGATAGATATTAGTCAGGCTTCACTTGATAAGGCGATGGCTGGTGTCTATCGGGATAACTCATTTCGTAGTGATGATCTGATATTCCGGTCGACATATTTTAAAAAAATGGGGGCTGGTTATCGCTTAAAAAAAAGAATTAGAAATCGAGTGAGTTTTCGTCAGGGGAATTTATTGAAGGATGACTTCTCTTCGATGAAGGGTTGTTATGATGTGGTTTTTTGTCGAAATTTATTGATTTATTTTGATAGTAAAGATCAACAATCGGCAGTTCGTAAGCTTTACGACCTATTGGCACCAGAGGGTGTGTTGTTTGTTGGGCATGCCGAGGCAAATAATAATGTGAACAGTTTGTTCAAGTCACTGCGGCTGCGTGGTGCATTTGCATTCGTTAAGAAAGATGCTAGTGAAAGTCGGCCAGTGGGTAGCTATGATAAGCGCTTTCATGAATTTTCAAAAAAACATGGTGCGATACTGCCAACGCGTAGTCGGCAATCCAGCGCTGATCTGGTTTCGAAAAATAGCACAGGCAATAAACCATTCACTGCGTATATGGAAAGTGGTGGTCATGAGGTGAAAAAGGATGAACGAACGCTGGTATTAAAGGCGCGTGAACTCGCTGATGAGGGTGCGCTTGAAGATGCGGAGAGGTTATGTCTCGATCTTATCTCTCGCTTTAATAATGCAGATGCTTATTATTTGCTAGGTCTTGTCTATGAAGCATCAAATAGGCCGGATATGGCTGAGTCAATGTTCAGAAAAACAATTTACTTGGTGCCCGACCATGCCGAGGCACTAGTGCACCTTGCGCTGCATGTGGAGCGTAATGGCGGCCTAAATGAGGCCCAAAGTCTTCGGCGGCGTGCTGCCCGGGCGAGCCAATGAATATTGTTTTTCATGAGTGTTTAAATGGATGAGCAGATAAAAAATTGTTGGTCAGTCATTGGTGTATGGGGTGCTGAGGATGAAAAATGCCCGCGTTTAGATGATGTATTGCATTGTCGAAACTGTGACGTATATTCAAATGCTGGACGTAGTTTGCTGATGCGTGCGATACCTGAAGACTATCAGAATTACTGGGCCTCGTTGCTAGCAAAAGAGAAGCCCATAAAAAGTCATGACTCGCTATCAATCGTGGTGTTCAGACTTGGTGATGAATGGCTTGGTTTGCCGACTATCACGATCAAGGAGATCTCTGAAATGCGTCCTGTTCATGGCATTCCAAATTCTAACAATGCGGTAGTAAAGGGGCTGGTTAATGTTCGTGGTGAGCTAAAGCTTTGGGTATCAATGGGGATGTTGTTATCTGTCGATAAGAGTGGGGATTCAGGTGCGTCTGCGTCACGTAAAAGTTTTCTTGAACGATTGGTGATTTTTGTGAAAGATGAGGAGCAATTTGTTTTTCCTGTGAGCGAAATTATAGGCACGCACCGTATCTGGAGGGAAAATATCCGTGAGGTGCCTGCAACTGCTGCTAATTCAATATATTCCCATCTCGTGGGCTTGTTTGAGTTGGAAGGGCGGCACGTGGGACTCTTAGATCAGGAGTTATTGTTTAATTCGTTGCAGAGGAATCTTGTGTGAGTGATGACCTCAGTAGGTTTTCAATGCTTGACCTCTTTAGAATGGAGGTAGAAGGACAGCTATTGCTATTGACTGATGGTTTGCTTGTATTAGAGAAAAACCCATCAGCAACAGAGAGTCTTGAGTCGATGATGCGTGCTTCGCACTCTATTAAGGGTGCTGCGGGGATGGTTGATATTGACCCTGTTGTTCGTATTGCTCACGTTATGGAAGATTGTTTTGTTGCTGCGCAGAAGAATGAACTGACATTTATGAGTAGTGATATTGATGTGCTTTTAAGTGGCGTTGATGTGATGGGGCAGGTCTCTAAGTTGGACGAATTGGTACTGCCATCGTGGAATGAACAGAATGGCCCGACGTTGGATGCGCTTGTTTTAGCACTCCAAGAAATCTTGAGTGGAGAGCGCACTGAAGGTTCGGCTGTACCGGTTGATACGAATATTGTTCCCTCCGTGGTTAACGGGGGCCATCAAGCTGGCGCTGTTGAACCATCTGCTGATGCTGCAGCATGCTCCTTTGATATCGATAAAGGTAATCTACTGGAGGCCCCGCCAGATAAAGCTGTATCACTGGCGGAAGTAAAAGAACGAGTGTTACGTGTTAGTACTGAGCGTATGGATCGCCTGCTGGGACTCGCAGGTGAGGCGATGGTTGAGGCGCGGTGGTTGCATCCGCATATCGAAGCAATGCAGCGTTTTAAGCGTTTCCAATTCGATTTGGTGAGTGAGCTAGATGGTTTGCGTGAGAAATTTAATGAGGTCGACATTGCCCCATCAGTCGAGGTGGCGTTGATAGAGTTACAGCGAAAAGCAGTTAAGCAACGCGAGGCGTTGTCTGATCGATTGGTTGAACTAGAACACTTTGATTACCGTACTGCAAACCTTGCGGGAAGGTTGCACCGAGAAGTACTGGCGAGCCGTATGCGGCCCTTTTCTGATGGGATTGATGGTTTTCAGCGAATGGTACGTGATGTTGCACGTTCGCTGGGAAAAGATGTTCGTCTAGAAATTACTGGTGTCATGACGCAGGTCGACCGAGATGTTTTAGAAATGGTAAAAGCACCGCTTAATCATTTGTTGAGGAATGCAGTTGATCATGGTGTTGAAATGCCGGAGGAGCGTGTTGCGAATGGCAAACATGCTCAGGCAATTGTAAAACTTGATGCGCGCCACCGCTCTGGAATGTTACTGGTGACTGTTGAGGAGGATGGTCGTGGTGTTGATCTTGATTCGCTTAAACAGAAGATTTTAGAGCGTGGCTTGAGTAGCAAGGCGATGTTGTCAAAAATGAATGATGCCGAGCTATTGGAGTTTCTTTTTCTACCCGGTTTTAGTACGCGAAGTGAGGTGACCGAAATATCGGGAAGGGGAGTGGGGTTGGATGTCGTTCATGATTCAGTCAAAGAGGTGCGTGGTGTAGTGACGGTTTCATCAAAGCTAGGGGAGGGAACGCGTTTCCAGATGCAGTTGCCATTGACCCTGTCAGTTATTAGAACATTACTGGTTGATATTGGCGGAGAAAGTTATGCTTTTCCGCTAGCACGAATTGATCACCTGCTGAAGATTTCTGCAGATGATATTGAGCTTGTTGAGGATCATCAATATGTGACGTGGAACGATAGTCATATCGGCCTTGTTTCTGCATCCCAGGTATTTGGCTTGGCGTCAGTTACGAGAAAGGATCGGCAATTATATGTGGTGATTTTGAGTGACAGGCATGGCCAATATGGGGTGATTGTTGATGCTTTTATGGGGGAGCGTGAGTTGGTCGTTCAGGTGATAGACCCGCGTTTAGGTAAAATCAAAGATGTGAGTGTTGCTGCGTTACTTGATGATGGTTCGCCTACATTGATTATTGATGTTGATGATATGGCACGCTCGATTGCTAAACTGATATCAAAAGGCCGGATAGATAAGGTAAGTGGTGAAGACCTGGAGGCCAATGAGGATCGTCGACGAGTGTTGGTGGTTGATGATTCGATCACTGTGCGTGAAGTTGAACGCAAGATGTTAGAAGCGTATGGCTATGAAGTTGATGTTGCAGTTGATGGCATGGATGGGTGGAATGCAGTGCGTAGCGGTGATTATCATTTAGTGATTACCGATATCGACATGCCGAGGATGGATGGTATTGAGCTGGTGAAACTGATCAAGCAAGATGAATTATTGCAGCGTATACCGGTGATGGTCGTCTCTTATAAGGATCGAGAAGAGGATCGCTTGTTGGGACTTGAGGCAGGTGCTGACTATTATTTAACAAAAGGTGGTTTTCATGATGAGTCATTGCGTGAAGCGGTGGTTGACTTGATTGGAGTGGCGGGATGAGAATTGCGATAGTAAATGACATGATGGTGGTTGTTGAAGGGCTGAAACGCATTTTATCCTCAGCCACAGACCATCAACTGGCATGGATTGCTATCAATGGAGAGGAAGCGGTGAATAAATGTGCCAATGACTTGCCTGATCTAATTTTAATGGATTTGATTATGCCAGTGATGAATGGTGTTGAAGCCAGTCGAATAATAATGGATGAGACACCCTGTCCAATTTTGATTGTGACCTCTTCAGTTGAAGGAAATAGCGCGATGATTTTTGAGGCGATGGGGGTTGGCGCACTGGATGTTGTTAAAACACCTGTGCTGAATGCTTCCGGTGATATTCAGGGTGAACTGACGATTCTTGATAAAATTAAAACGATCGAAAAATTAACACGGCCAGTAGTGCCTCGTGGTCGTGTTAATGCGGTGAAGCGTGCTTCAGGCTCGCTTGCGCAGCGCAATCAATCACTTGTTGTTCTGGGGTCTTCAACAGGAGGCCCACCAGCCTTGGCGAAAGTGCTTGCTGATTTCCCTGTTGGTTTTTCTGGTAGTGTCATTGTCATTCAACATATTGATGCGCATTTCGCATGTGAGTTGGTTGATTGGTTAGATACGCAATGTAAAATGAAGGTGAAAATAGCAGAAGAGGGCGAAAAAATTACAGCGGGGGTTGTCTACCTTGCCGCAACGAATGACCACCTGGTGATGTCTTCCAGTGGGCGTTTGACATATACTGAAAAGCCAGCGGAGATGGTCTATCGTCCTTCAGTCGATGTCTTTTTTGAAAGTGTTGCACAGCACTGGGGTGGGAAATTAGTGGCTGTATTGTTAACGGGTATGGGGCGTGATGGCGCGGCCGGACTGTTAGCATTGCGTCAAAAAGGGGTGCACACCATCGCGCAGGATGAGGCTTCGTGTGCGGTTTACGGTATGCCCAAAGCAGCGGTGGCACTGAATGCCGCAGTGGAGGTTTTGCCACTGGAAAAAATTTCAGCAATATTGCTTAAACGTTATGACAACGTGGTTATGAATTGAGCATGGAGCAGTTGAAATGAGCAACGTAAGTAAACCATTATCAGATGAGAACAGTGCGGTAGATGCAATTGTTGTGCTGCTGGTCGATGATCAACAAATGGTTGCCGAAGCGATTCGTCGCATGTTAGCCAGTGAGTCTAACATTACTTTTCATTATTGTAGTGATCCTAAAAAGGCAGTCGAAATGGCAGTCGAGATAGCACCGACTACTATTTTGCAGGATCTTGTGATGCCTGATATTGATGGTATGACATTGGTTCGTTTTTATCGCAATCATCCCGTATTGAATAATACACCAGTCATCGTGCTTTCGAGCAGGGAAGACCCGAAAGATAAGAGTGAGGCTTTTAGCTGCGGTGCTAGTGATTACCTTGTTAAGCTGCCAGATCAAATTGAGTTGATTGCGCGTATTCAGGCACATTCTCGTAGTTATGTTGCACAGCAGCAGCGTGATGCTGCTTTCCGTGAGCTACATGAATTACAAAAAGAGCTGGAAGCCAAGAATGTTGAGTTGCAACATCTCTCTGTGATTGATGGCTTGACTGGCATTTCCAACCGGCGATCCTTTGACGAATACATCGCTAAAGAGTGGCGGCGTGCGGTGCGTGAAGAGACCTGTCTTGCGCTATTGTTAATCGATATCGATTTCTTTAAGAAATATAATGATGGCTATGGTCATCAGGGTGGTGACGATTGTTTGCAAAAGGTTGCCAGGGCTTTAGCAGATACGATGCGTCGTTCATCCGATATGGTGGCGCGTTACGGTGGTGAAGAGTTTACGGTTGTATTACCGAATACCGATCTTGATGGGGCAATGGTGATTGCGGAAGAGTTACGCCTTGCGGTGGAGAAGCTAGCACTTAAACACGAGTTTTCTGATGTGGCTGATATTGTTTCGATCTCACTAGGTGCGGCTGGCATCCCTCCGCAGTGTGGAGATGACTGTGCAAGTTTGATTGCATTGGCCGATGCAGCACTCTATGCTGCGAAAGAAGAGGGGCGTAACCGTAGTTGTCGCGCTGATTAGCGAAATCAAACTGCTTGTTCATAGGTTATGATCAATCAGTTTCTTTTTCTTCGTTGATTACTCTTAGTTCAGGATAGATTCGAGCTGTCTTAACTGTATTATCTGCAATCTGCACAATCTCCATCGGATAGCCCGCAATACGTAGGCTAGTGCCAGGGACGGGGATGGACTCCAGGTAATCGGTGATTAAGCCGTTCAATGTTTTGGGGCCATTGGTTGGGAATGACCAGTGCATGGTACGGTTGATCTCACGCAGGTTGGCACTGCCATCCACAAGAAAACTGCCATCTTCCTGTGGGTGAATATCTTTAATAGTGGTTGCAACGTCAGTGGTGAACTCGCCGACGATCTCTTCCAGAATGTCTTCTAATGTGACCAGTCCTTCGATATCGCCATACTCATCGACCACCAGGCCGATGCGCCGCTTGTGGCGTTGGAAATTTAATAGTTGCGTGTTCAGTGGTGTCCCTTCCGGCATAAAGTAAGGTTCTTTTGCGATGCCGAGCAGCGTCTCTTTATCGAAGTCTTCTTTGTGGATAAAAGGCAGCACATTACGTACATGCATAATGCCAAGCACATTATTAATGTTTTCGCGATAGAGTGGCAGGCGCGTGTGTTGGCAATTAGTTAACAGTTGAATGATCTCATTGAGTTCGTCATCAAGATCGATACCGATGATTTCGTTACGCGGTACCATGATGTCTTCAATGGTGACTTTTTCAAGGTCTAGGATGTTGAGCAGCATCTTTTGATGTCGTTGTGGAATCATTGCGCCAGCCTCGTTCACAACGGTGCGCAGCTCTTCTTGTGTTAGTTGTTGTAACGCATCACTGTTGGGTGAAACGCCGAGTAGCTTTAACAGGTTGTTGGCGATGATGTTGATCGCCCAGACCATGGGGTAGCAGATAACCAGTAATGGTTTTAATATCAGTGTCGCAGGAAAGGCGATATGTTCCGGGTTTAGTGCGGCTTTGGTTTTGGGTGTGACTTCGGCAAATATTAGAATGACGAGTGTTAGTATGCCCGCCGCCGCGGCAATCCATGCTTCGCCAAAATACTTAATGGCGATGATGGTCGTGATCGATGAGGCGAGGATGTTAACAAAGTTATTGCCGAGCAGAATCAGTCCAATTAAACGATCTGGGCGTTTGAGCAGTTTCTGCGCGCGTTTTGCACCTGAGTGCCCCGTTTGTGCCAGGTGGCGAAGGCGATAACGGTTGAGGCTCATCATTGCTGTCTCAGAGGCTGAGAAAAATGCCGAGATCAGCAGTAGCAGAAAGAGAATCACGAGCAGCGTGGTTAGTGAAATCTCATCCACGAGGCGTCATCCTGTTTGCAAAGTGATTTGTTGGGGCGATAACGCGAGGTACCATTAGACTATTTGAGCACCACTTCAAGTACTAGCTTGCTTCCGAGATAGGCTAACAGTACCGCACTAAAGCCTCCAAGGGTCCAGCGAATTGCTTTTTTCCCGCGCCAGCCATGTTGCCAGCGACCCCAGAGTAAGATCGCAAATACTGTCCATGCTGTGATAGAAAAGACAGTCTTGTGGGCCAGGTGTTGTGCGAACATATCTTCAATAAACAGTGCGCCGCTTGCAAGTGACAGACTATAGAGTATAAATCCAAGCCCGATCATCTGAAACAGCAGCGTTTCCATTGTCTGTAGTGGTGGCAGAGTGCGAATAAAGCCGCCGGGATGTTTGTTGTGCAGGTGGCGGTCTTGTATGGCAAGCAGGATTGCCTGCACTGCAGCGATGCTCAGGAGACTGTAGGCGACAATTGAGATCAGAATATGTGCGCCGATCTGAGTTTTGCCAGCTTCGGTGATGTAATACTCAGATGGAAATACCAGGCCGAGCGAAATCGCCAAAGCGGCCAGAGGCAAGAGTATGATGCCAAGGTTTTCGACTGGTTTGGTGAGCGCTGCAGTCAGCAGTATGAGCGAGATAAGCCACGAAAGAAGTGATACCGCATTAAAAAAGCCGAAGTTGATCCCCTGCGGCGTAAACATATTGAAGGCTAATACGGTGGCGTGCAGTACCATTGCAACCAGCCCCGGCAGGATTAGCCTAGCCTTATTGTTAATCTCTATTTTTTTTGTCAGGCGCATGGCCAGCAGGGTCGCGGTAGCAAGATAGCAGGCGATGGCGGCGAAGCTGATTATTGTATTGCTCATATTGATTAGTTAGGGTTTTCCAATAGGATGGAATGATGACACAAGCAGTGAAGTCATTGAAGAGGTGTTTTCGTTAAATATTTAACTTAATGGACAAAATTAACTTAAAAGATAAATGAAAATGTCGATAGATATGATAGTGTTACGATTTTACAGTGCATCGTTACCTCCCATGTTAGCACCATATTCGTAGCGAAAGGTGGGATGCTAAGGGGTTTTGAAGTAGATTTAAGGTGAAATAGCAGGATGATTTCAAAAATGTATTTCAATTTGAGTCACGAAATATTGTTTACTTATAGTGGGCTTGTCTTAACTGAGCGTGCTGACGTCTATTCAGGAAGCATTGAATGAAATTGCGTGTACTGGGCTGTAGCGGTGGGATCGGAGATGGATTACGAACGACCTCGCTGCTGATTGATGACGATATCCTGATTGATGCTGGCACTGGCATCGGCGAGTTGACGCTTGAAGAGATGGCGAGGATTCGCCATGTCTTTATCACACATTCTCATCTGGATCATATTGCCTGCCTGCCGTTGATGGTTGATAGTATTTTTGATCAACTGAAGCAGCCGATCATCATTCATGCGCAAGCACCGACGATCGAAGTGCTGAAAAAACATATTTTTAACTGGGCGATCTGGCCTGATTTTGCCAAGTTGCCAACCCCTGAAATACCAGTAATGGCCTATGATGTGCTTTCACCGGGTGAGACCTGTGAGCTAGAGGGGCGTCTGCTGGAGATGATTCCTGTTAATCATATTGTTCCTGCAGTCGGTTATAGGGTCGCTTGTGATAGCGGTGTGTTTGCCTTTACCGGTGATACAGTAACAAATGACACCTTTTGGGGGGCAGTAAATGCGCATGATAGGCTTGATTTGTTGCTGGTTGAGGCGGCATTCAGCAATAAGGATCGAGAGTTGAGCCTTAAAGCGCGTCACTATTGCCCTTCATTATTGGCGGATGACCTGAAAAAACTTAATCACACGCCGGAGATTTTTGTGACTCACAATAAGCCGGGTGAGGAAAAGCGGATTTTTGATGAGTGTCAAGAGTTGATGCCGGAGCGCAATCTGAAGCGTTTACTTGGCAATCAGGTGTTTGAATTGTAATTTGCCTCATTGAGGCTGCCTGTTCGGGCGTCAGTCTGCTTATCTCTGGTCGGTGAAACGTGTATCATTGACCGTCTGTAATAAAATCAATCAATTTTAGAGAGTTTTCGATGTTTGATGGCTTAAGTGATCGCCTGGGTCGTACCCTTAAGAATGTCCGTGGTCAGGGCAGGCTAACCGAAGATAATATCAAAGATGCGCTTCGTGAAGTGCGTATGGCGTTGCTGGAGGCCGATGTCGCCTTGCCGGTGGTGCGTGATTTTATCGGTCGCGTTAAAGAGCGCGCCATCGGCAAAGAGGTGTTGCTGAGCCTGAAGCCGGGGCAAGCCCTTATTAAGGTGGTGAGTGATGAGCTGACGACCACGATGGGTGAGGCGTGCGAACAGCTTGATCTGAGTACGCAGCCGCCAGCGGTTATCTTGATGGCGGGCCTGCAGGGTGCCGGTAAAACCACCACGGTGGCGAAGCTAGCGCGCTTTTTAAAGCAGAAGCAGAAAAAAAGTGTGCTGGTGGTGAGTGCCGATGTCTATCGTCCTGCGGCGATTCAGCAGTTAGAGGCGCTGGCGGGTGAAGTGGAGGCTGAGTTTTTCCCCAGTGATCCTTCTCAAAAGCCGGTTAAAATTGCCAAGGCTGCGATCAAACATGCGAAGAAACAGCATATTGATGTAGTGATCATCGATACCGCGGGTCGTCTGCATGTCGATAGTGAGATGATGGGCGAGATCAAAGAGGTCCACGCGGCGGCTGAGCCGATTGAGACCCTTTTTGTTGTTGATAGTATGACCGGGCAGGATGCTGCCAATACGGCAAAGGCCTTTAATGATGCACTGCCACTGACGGGTATCGTGCTAACCAAAACGGATGGTGATGCGCGTGGTGGCGCGGCACTATCGATCCGCCAAATTACCGGTAAGCCGATTAAATTCCTCGGTGTTGGCGAAAAGAATGAGGCGCTAGAACTGTTTCATCCCGATCGGGTCGCTTCCCGTATTCTTGGCATGGGCGATGTACTGACGCTGGTTGAAGAGGCAGAAGGTAAGATTGACCGCGATAAGGCGGAGAAGCTTGCCAGGAAAATGAAAAAGGGCAAGGGTTTCGATCTGGCCGACTATCGAGATCAATTGCAGCAGATGAAGAGTATGGGTGGCGTTGCCGGTTTGATGGATAAGATTCCTGGGCTTTCAAATATCCCGCAGGAGGCCAAAGGGCAGGTTGACGATAAGCAGTTTGATCGCGTTGAGGCGATGATTAATTCAATGACGCCGCATGAGCGGGCGCGCCCTGATATTATCAAAGCTTCTCGTAAGCGTCGCATCGCGGCGGGTTCTGGAGTGCAGGTGCAGGAGCTTAATCGCATGCTTAAGCAGTTCACCCAGATGCAGAAGATGATGAAGAAGATGGCCAAGGGTGGCATGGGTAAGATGATGCGCGGCCTAAAAGGGCAGATGCCTTTTCAATAAGATCAGTGTGTTATCGCCTTTATTGGGTGTCGCCACTTAATTTATCTAGCCCTCTTTTAGGGTGGTGAATACGTTAAATCGTCCGGATGATGAAATTAGGCTTTCCTAAGCGCCTGGTTTCACGTAAAATATCGGGCTTTTCCGCCCTCGTGTAAAATAGCCGGGGCATATTTGAGACAGAACAAGAGGAAGTAAGTTACTCATGGTAACGATACGTTTAGCACGTGGTGGCGCCAAGAAGCGTCCTTTCTACCACATCGTGGTAGCGGATAGCCGCAGAGCCCGCGACGGTCGCTTCATTGAGCGCCTGGGATTTTTTAATCCGGTTGCCCAGGGAAACGAAGAGAAATTAAGGCTCGACAACGACAGACTGAGCTACTGGGTTTCCCAGGGTGCACAGCCTTCTGATCGTGTTGCAAAGCTGGTTAAGTCACAGGAAGCTGCCTAATTTATTAGGTAATGTCCGGTATGAGTGATCGATCAGCGGTTTTGGTCGGCCGTATTTCAGGCATATATGGCGTACGTGGTTGGGTAAAGGTCTATTCCTATACACAGCCACGAGAAAACATCCTTGGTTACCTGCCGTGGCAAGTGGGGTCTGAGGATGGTGGATGGCGAACCATGAGAGTGGTTGAGGGGCGTCCGCAAGGTAAAGGCATTGTTGCGCATCTCGAAGGCTTTGATGATCGAGATGAGGTGAGGTCATTGATTGGGCTTGAAATCAAGGTGAGTCGTGATCAACTCCCTGTGGCCGCTGAAAATGAGTACTACTGGGCTGACCTGATTGGCCTGCAAGTAGAGACCATTGAAGGCGTTGTGCTGGGCAAAATCGGTCATCTCTATGATACCGGTGCGAATGATGTAGTGGTGGTGCAGGGTGACCGTGAGCGTTTGATACCGTTTGTACGAGGTGATGTGATTACCGATATCGACCTTGAAAAAGGTTTGATGTTGGTGGACTGGGATCCGGAGTTTTAGTGATGCGGATTGATGTGGTCTCGCTGTTTCCGCATATGTTTGATGCGTTGACACAGGACGGGATTACCGGCAGGGCGATTGAGCGGGGTTTATTGCAGTTGGCAGTGACTAATCCGCGAGATTACACGGCTGATCGTCATCAGACCGTGGATGACCGACCTTATGGTGGTGGTCCGGGAATGGTGATGAAGTTGCCGCCGTTACGTGATGCGATTAATGCAACACGTGAAGCGGCCAGGATTGCCTCGGGGAGTCTGGGTAACGGTGAGAGCAAAGTGATTTATATGTCGCCACAGGGGCGACGGTTAGATCAGCGGCTGGCGACTGAACTGTCGCAGGTGCCAAGCCTTATTTTGGTGGCAGGGCGTTATGAAGGGGTTGATGAGCGCTTGATTGAATCGCAGATTGATGAAGAGATTTCGATTGGTGATTATGTTTTGAGTGGCGGTGAGTTGGCAGCCATGGTGGTAATCGATGCGGTGACGCGACTTTTACCCGATGCGTTAGGTCATGAAGAGTCGGCGCAGCAGGATTCGTTTGTGGATGGGTTGCTGGATTACCCGCACTACACGCGACCGGAAGTGGCAGATGAAATGGCAGTGCCGGCGGTATTGCGAAGTGGTAATCACCCGTTGATTGCGTGCTGGCGACAGCAGCAGGCATTGGGAAGAACATGGTTAAGGCGTCCTGATCTGCTTGAGGGCGTTGAATTGAATGAAGAACAGCAGCAGTTGCTGGATGCCTTTATCCAGGAATATGAAGCAGAGCGTTAAATAATTAGTAACTACTCAGCGAGTAGTCACAATTAACGGTAACTGCTCAGATTGCCCCTGAAATTCGTCAGTTCAAGGCGAAAAATGTGAGTTTACAGGTGTAAATAATCATTTTTTAACGCTGAAATGGCGGGTTTCAGGGGTTAGCTGAGTAGTTACAATAATTAATTAAACACCATTGGTGATAGCAGGAGTAAGACGTGAGTAACCTCATTAAACAGATCGAAGAAGAACAGATGGGCCGTGAAGTGCCACCGTTTGCACCCGGTGACACCATCGAAGTAAAAGTACGCGTTAAAGAGGGCGAGCGTGAACGTCTACAGGCATTTGCTGGGGTGGTTATCGCCAAGCGTAATCGTGGCCTGAACTCTGCTTTCACCGTGCGTAAAATTTCTTACGGCGAAGGTGTCGAGCGTGTCTTCCAAACCTACAGTCCGAACGTTCAAGACATCACTGTGATTCGTCGTGGTGACGTAAGGCGTGCCAAGCTTTACTATCTGCGTAACCTACGTGGTAAGGCTGCTCGTATTAAAGAGAAGTTGAAATAAGATAACACGCGACTTATCTCGCTTTGTGCGAGATAGAGGTCAGAGTGTTGAAAAAGCCAGTGGCGTCTGCCATTGGCTTTTTTATGTGGAAAATTATATTTTATGGTGATTCTCTCCGATTGGCTTTTGGCGCATAATCGCAGACTAGTTGAATTTTCGAGATGCGATTAAGCGATGCGAGTTGACCTGCCAAGTTATGATGCCGTAATGGATACCCCTGTTGCCTCGATACGCCTGGGTATTTTAGTATCAGGAAATAAGCTGGTGAAGATAGACCTTCTTTCGGTGAGCCAGCAAACTAAAGCGCCAATTAATGCGGTAACACAAACGGTTGTAGAGCAGCTACGGTGTTATTTTGATGACCCGCAATGGTTATTTTCACTGCCGCAGGTATCACAGGGTACTGACTTTCAGCAGCGTGTCTGGCAGTTTATGCAGGCAATCCCGCGGGGTGAAACACGCCGTTATGGTGATGTGGCAGCAGTACTCAATAGCTCTGCTCGCGCAGTCGGTGGTGCTTGTCGTCGGAACCCTGTGCCGATTGTGGTGCCGTGTCATCGCATCGTCGCAGCGACTGGGCTAGGCGGTTTTAGTGGCGAGCGCGTTGGCGCTGAATTAGATTTTAAGCAGTGGCTACTGAATCATGAAAAGCGCCCGTAATAACGCAGAGATGAATGTGCTATCTGAACAGGATAGTAGTCTGATTGATCGTTTTCTTGATGCGCTCTGGATGGAACGTGGCCTGAGTAAAAATACCCTGACCGCATACCGTTCTGACCTGCAAAAACTGGCTTTATGGCTGGCGATTCATCAACAAACGTTAATGGGTGTTGGACGTAACGACCTGCTTGCCTATCTTGCTCATCGTGTGGCGGTAGGGATACATGCACGATCAAGTGCACGTATTCTGTCAACGATGCGGCGGCTCTATCGATATCTGGTGCGAGAGGGGGAGTTGAGTGAAGACCCGAGTGCACAGATTGAATCGCCTAAATTAGGTCGACCATTGCCTAAGACGTTAACAGAAGATGAGGTTGAACGTCTGTTAAATGCGCCGGATGTAGCAAGCCCTTTAGGTCTGCGTGATCGTGCGATGCTCGAAGTGCTTTATGCGACGGGACTACGTGTTTCAGAATTGGTCGAGCTGGAGATTGCGCGTGTGAGTCTCTCTCAGGGAGTGGTGCGGGTCATTGGTAAAGGCAGCAAGGAGCGCTTGGTGCCGCTGGGGGAAGAGGCACTGGAGTGGATTGAGCAGTACCAGGCAGAAGCACGCCCCGGTTTATTGAAGGGGAAAATAAGCAGCGCGCTATTTGTGACGCGACGAGGTGGTGCGATGACGCGTCAGGCATTCTGGTATCTGATTAAACGCCATGCGCTGGACGTAAGCATTAATAAGCCACTCTCACCGCATGTGATGCGCCATGCCTTTGCATCGCATCTGCTCAATCACGGTGCGGACTTGAGGGTGTTGCAGATGCTGCTCGGTCACAGTGATCTCTCTACCACACAGATTTACACGCATGTTGCACGAGAACGGCTTAAAGAGCTGCATGCGGTGCATCATCCGCGGGGATAAGGAGCGCATGTTGGTGGGAAATTTTGCTATGATATTGATCGTTTAAGAGATACCCGATAACCGTGGGAAATATGATGAAAATAATGCGCGTAGCTGTGATGGCCTTGCTGGCCCCCTTTTCAATCGTTGTTTTTGCAGACGAAGGCGGCGTGTCTGGTTGGGCTGAAGAGCGTGCTATTACGATAGCTGATTCGGCTGAGGATAGTTTAGTTGTACCTGCCGGCCAGCTTGATGATAGTGCTGTTAGAAAAACACTTTCCAAAATTATTCCCGGCCAGACGCCTGACCTGGTCGAAGAGAGCGCTTACAAAGGGCTTTTTGAAGTGGTCTACGGTTCGGATATTTTTTATCTCTCAGCTGATGGTCGTTACCTGTTTCAGGGCGATATGGTCGACCTGACAACGCAGGATAATCTTACTGAGGCGAGGCGCACACAAGGCCGTAATAAGTTGATGCAAACGGTCGCACTCGATACCAAGATTCGTTTTATTCCCGAAAATGGCAAGCCGACACATGTGGTCGATGTGTTTACCGATGTTGACTGTTTTTATTGCCAAAAACTCCACCATGAAATGGATGATTACCTTCGTGAGGGGATTGAAATTCGTTACTTGGCCTTTCCACGTGCGGGTGTTGGTAGCCACTCATATGAGAAGATTGTTTCAGTCTGGTGTGCCGATGATCAGTTAGATGAAATGACATTGGCAAAAAACAAACAGCAACCGAAAAAGCGTGACTGTGACAATCCGGTGCAGGAGCATATGGCGCTGGCACGGAAGATTGGTGTGAGTGGTACACCTGCATTGGTATTTGAAGATGGCAGTTTGCTTCCTGGCTACGTACCGGCCGTTCAGCTTAAAAAGATGCTTGATGAGAAAAGTGCAAAATAGGGTTTAGTGGAATTTATAATGTTAAAAAATATTCATATTTTTTCAGCGCTGATTAGTTTTACGCTCTTTTTTATTCGCGGCCTGTGGGTGATGCGCGGTTCTGCAATGATGCAGCAGAAGTGGGTCAAAATTGTCCCGCATATCAATGACACGATTTTGCTGGGCACGGCTATTGCCTTGGCGATTTCGATTGACCAATACCCATTTGTGGATAGTTGGTTGACGGTTAAATTACTCGCGTTAGTTGCTTACATCTGTCTGGGGATTGAGGCGTTGCGCCTTGCTAAGACAGAGAAGGGGCGTGCCGCAGCGTGGCTTGCGGCATTGGTTGTATTTCTATTTATTGTCTCTGTTGCGCTAACCAAGGCACCGTTTGGTTTTCTCTATTCATTCATGACCTAACCGTTATTTTTAT
>Ga0316204_10004328_pt1 | contig 25679 bp, 26 predicted proteins | sample 6monrhotite_MG_2_FD_205661 | JGI IMG/M metagenome (GOLD analysis project Ga0316204, IMG submission 205661) | Microbial mat bacterial communities from mineral coupon in-situ incubated in ocean water Damariscotta River, Maine, United States -... | ecosystem: Environmental > Aquatic > Marine >...
GAAATAGTGTTGAAGTGCTTTAATGAATAAATATTTTTAGGTCAAAAAATGATGTTAACGACTTCAATAGAGGGAGCCTCATTTTCATATAACGCCGCATTAAGGGGCATTTTACAGTGTTTTTTTGCTGTGCGACAATGAGCGATAGCGAATAGCACAGGAAAAACACGCTGTAAAAGGTCCCATTGAATGTATTGTTAGGTGAGACGTATCGCTAATTTTCATTGCTTTTGACTAGTTCTTTTATCTCATGAATTGAGTTTTCAATATTCTCAATCTTTGAAGATTTAGAAATGTCACTTTTTGTTAATAGCTCTGTAGTATGCTCTATCTTTTTTACGTCATTTTTTAATCTAGATACATCGGAGTCTATATTGCTAGCGTACCAAGCACCAGCAGCAATTAAAGGAATAATAAATGTAACGAAAAATGCGATTATTTTAAATCCAGAATTTATTTCATTTTTGGTTATCGGCTCGTTAATAATGTCGTTTTCGCCGTGAAATACAGGCCTGGCCTTTTCAATATTTCCAGTTACTGAAGTAGAATGACGATAACCATACTGTTGAACACCTGAGGTTTCATTTGTATCGACTTTATCTACATCAATCCGTTTTTGCTGACGAGGAGTATAGTTTCTATTTTTCCGTCTAGACATTAGCAATTAATTCCTTGCTAACGAGTAGTTTTTTTACAGAATTCCTTTCTTTTTCTAATTCCTTATAAATTTTTTCGATCTGAGGTTTCAATTCGGAGTTAAAAAGGGGCGTGAAATATCTTTGAATATCAACGTTAAAATTAAGTGCATTATCTGCAGGGTGATCCCTGTCGATTTCGCTATCGTAAAACTCATATATAGTATTTGTGAAGTCATTTTTGTTGATGTCTAGTAATCCGTCAACAGTAGGTTTTCTTTTCTCATATTTTATGATCGCTTTTGCTGGGTGCGGGCAGTCTGTGAAAACTGTAAATTTGTCAAGTAAATCTCGACTAGCTTTAAGGTGGTCTTGTGAGGAAGGGACACGATGCTCCGTCACAATACCAATGCTTCTAATATCATTTATATTTAAAGTTTTGTTGATTATTTTCCAAATTTGAAGTATTTCTTTCAAAAAACTATTCCACTCGAATACTTCGTCGGATCGATACAAATCCTTTGTAAAAGACACATTGTCGTAGTCGACTAAAAGGTGGTTTCCCTCAACCTCATTAAAAAGCCTAATTCTAGAATCACTATCTTGACGTGAAACATTTTCATAGTAACTGTCGCTTATTGAGGATTTACCACGCTCACCCAAGATATTGTCAATTAGAATTCCAAATAGAGAAGTAACTCTAAACATTCTAGAGGCTGGTCTAATTCCGATTGTTATTTTTTCAATTTTCAAAAATTATCTTCCTTATTAATTGAGTTAAGAATTGAATTATTGTTTCACCTAACGCCGCCTTAAGGTGCATTTTTAAGCGCTGCTGTTTTGTGCTATTTAAGCACAAAACAGCAGCGCTTAAAAAGGTCACATTGAAGGTATTGTTATATGAACGTTTAAAGTACTATTTTTTTATTAATATACTGACTGAATAGTGATCATTGTTTGGCATTTGTGAACCACGCGTGAATAAGAAGGTTTTGGTAAAATAATGATGGCTCATTGAACCCACCGGATTCTATTATTGCTTCGATTTCGTGTATTGGTAATACTGCCACATCTTTACCTAACTTTTCAATTTCGTCAGTAGGTGCCTCAGCAAATTTCATTGTTCGAACCCACACTTCTTTAAGGCTATTATATGCAGATGTTTTCATATCGGAAGCTAAATCAGCATTTATAAGAATCCCGTTGGGTTTGAGATAAGAATGTATTTGATTAAAAAAACTACTACGTATTTGTGTATCTGTTATAAATTGCGATACTAAAAGAGAAGTTGCTGCGTGAAAATTGCCCGACCCAGATAATGAGTCAAGATAACCATGGTGAAATTTACACCTATCAGAAATACCATTTTTATCTGCTTGTTGGCGGCAGATATCAAGCATAGGACCGGATGGTTCAACAGCTGTAAATTGCCATTTAGGATTGTGAAGAGCTAGTTCTATTAACTCTGGTCCTGTGCCTACACCGACACAAAGTATTTTTGCATCAGAAGGAAGTTCAGAAAGTACCATTCTAATTAGAAGATGAAGTGATTCTTTAATAGGAAATAATTTGGAATGTCGCTTGTCATGAGCAGAAGCGCGATCTTTATCGAACATATTTGATGGATCGATATTTTCGTTACTCATTAAATATTCCTTGAGTTTGAATTTGTGAGTTCATATAACGCCGCGTTAAGGGGCATTTTACAGTGTTTTTTGGTTGTGCGACAATGAGCGGAAGCGAATAGCACAACCAAAACACGCTGTAAAAGGTCCCATTGAACGTATTGTTAGAGCTTTTTATATGCCAACACCTTATTGTCTATTTTGTAGTTCAACTTGTATGAATTTAGATGATTGACATCTTGTGATTTGCTTTATGATTGGCTAAATACTGATCGATCAGGGTAAATTACCTCGTACTAAGCAATTATCATATATATCTGTATCTTTAGCTAATCCACCAGTTGCGATTATAACTTCACCAGCGCCGAAATAGAATGAGTTAGACAGACAAAGCTGATTCTGGCCAGTGACGAATAATCCCCCATTTACTTCAGTAACATCCTCACCAGCCGTCATGGTAATTTTTATTTCTGTCCATTCCAAACCATCTATATTTGTTACATTACCAACGACTTCATATTCTATGTTCATATCAGTGTTGTCAGATATCAAATTTGAATTACCTGTACATGAAGAATCCAAATATTGATGGTGTTCTATTTCAAGTGAACCATTTGATTTAAAATTATATTCAGACCTGATCCATCTTTCAACGGAATTATTATTTACAATGGCTACCGGTTTACATTCTTGAGAAAGCCAACAACCGCCAAAGTCATCTAATAAATTATCGTCACAAATAGAAGATTCATCTGTATTATTTTTATGGAAACAGCCAATTAGTATTAGTGGGAGCATCAGTATTGATATATTTATTTTCATGAATTTTTCTTTAGCTCTAACGCCGCAATAAGGGGCATTTTACAGTGTTGGCTTGTTTGTGCAAGAATGTAGCGGTAGCGTAATGATGCACAAATGAGCCAGCGCTGTAAAAGGTCCCATTGATTGTATTGTTATATGAATATCTATTTATTACAGATGTTATTGTCATAATTCTAAGATCCGCCAGAATCTAAACAGCTATCAAGTTCTAAAAATGTTAATGCAAAGAATCAGAAGGAAAATTGGATGCTTCGTAATATGTGGCTGTAATTTGATCAATATTCCAATTTCTAGTTACCCAAATTGTATATGCCATCCACGTAAATTTCCATTTTAAATTGGTAAGATCATTTTGTAACCCATCTTGAACTTGCTCACGAACAGAAAAGGCCGCTATTTTTAAGCCAGGATATTTGGTTGTACATGAATTAAGATCATTAATTTTGTTGCCTTCACAATAAATATAAAAGAGATAACCATAAGGTGTCATTTTGGTTACCTTTGGATCACCAGTTTCTCTGGCACTTACCCATATATGTAATTTCTGTTCTTGCGTTAGTAGTATTTGAGAAGGTATAGGAGGTCTTTCAATATTGGAAAGGCCCCACCAATACATAATCATAGGGCTAAGTGAAAATGTTATTAAAATGAAAAAAAGGAATAATAATATTTTGAATTTCAATTTTATTAGTGACTCTAATTACAGGATTTCATATAACGCCGCCTTAAGGTGCATTTTTAAGCGATGTTGTTTTTGTGCTATTCAAGCACAAAACGGCAGCGCTTAAAAAGGTCACATTGAAGGTTTTGTTAGGCTCATAATACTGGCTAATTTTCATTAGTTAATAATATTTTGTCTTTGCCAAATATTTGTCTAGCGTTCTTTCTGCTTTGTAAAAAGAATAAGAGAGCAGAAAACCAAACTATTATAAGTAATGTTGCTTCAATCACCCCTAGGCCTGATTGAGGAAGATTAGCGCCAAAATAGGCAAACATTACTCCTACGTTTATTAAATCAAACGCTAAAAACGGAGTGGAATTTGAACGTTTGAAGGATTTGAACACCCCTTCAATGTTTGATTTTTCTTCTATTTTTTTTGCGTTTTCAATTATGCTGAATATTCTATCTAAGTAAGATACTTTCATGGTAGCTAAAAATAGAATAACAGTGGATGACAAATAGGCTATGACTAGATCGATTTGTAAGTTTATTGACATTTCGCCTATTTTTTCAATCCCCTTTGGCGGGTGTATGCCTAGAATGTATACCCATGCTGCAATGGAAATAGTGACCACTAGAACCCTACCTTTGAAGAGTAAGGAAGAATAGTGCTTCGTTAATTCGAAATGTCCTTGATACGCGATTTTTTCAAGTTCTTCACTCATTCGGATTTCCTCGATAGTTTACGCCAATCTAGCTATTCTATTTTGTTTTTACAAATTTTGCTTGTAGGTTTATGACTTCAACTTATGTAGGAAAATTGTCGGATTGAAGTGCATTTTAAAGTTTTAGGGCTATTCGGAAATTTATTAAATTGAAAATATTTAAGATTCGATTTTTTATGGGCCTAACGCCGCCTTAAGGTGCATTTTTAAGCGTTGTTGTTTTTGTGCTATTTAAGCACAAAACGGCAGCGCTTAAAAAGGTCACATTGAAGGTTTTGTTAGAGCTATTTATGCCACGATATATCAATTTTTCTATGTTGTGCAATACAGTCTCGTAAATATAGATTTATGAGGCTTTGATATGGTATACCTGAAGTATCAGCCATGTCTTTAAAATAATCGATTACATCTTCGCTGAGCCTCATTGTAACCGATTTTTTCAATTTGGAAGCATAGGGGTTCTTCCTAGATTTCATTTTGGATAGATCGTATTCTTTTTTCATGATTATTCACCTTCATAAAATTTACGTTCATTTTTTGTCGCTTTACGTGCAGAGATAATACGAATGGTGTTACCCGAATCTCTTTCACAGTGGCATACAATTAAGAGTTTAGATTCAGAGCTAAGGCCCAGCATAAGAAAGCGATCTTCAACATCAGCGTTATCTGAATCATAGAATTGAACAGCAAATTCGTCGTAAAACACGGATTTAGCTTCTTCGAAGGTTATTCCGTGTTTTTTCTTGTTTAACGTTGCTTTTGATGAGTTCCATTCAAATTTTATCATATTTACATTGTATGTACGCGAAGCTGAAAGTCAAGTTATGCTAAATTCCAAAATACAATTTTGTGATGGTGTGCTGGGAAATTGTACCATTTTTGAGTGAGAATACTTGTAACCTATTGATTTTATACGCCAAATAAAGCAGGTTAATAATTAAATAGGTTGTGAAGTGTAATGTTTTATTGCGAAGGTGAGGGTCATGACATCTATCGGACTAAAGCTTTATTGATTTTGATTTTTGTAGCTCTAACTACCAAGTAGACGAAAAACCTTCGTCAAAAAAAACGAAAAGCTTTCGTATAATCCGCACGATGCCAAAATAACCACTCTAATCACCAATCCTTTTACACATTATTTCCAGCAAGTGGCCAACACAAAAAACAACAACATCGTGAAATCTTAATAGTTTCTTTCCCATATTAAAACATTTGCTTCACTAAATTAGAAATGAATTTATTGATTGTTTCTGAATAAAAAATACGCTAACATATACTGTAAATAAAAACAGTATTCGGGCATTCCTGTGTATCATCATGAATCATCTCAGTTTCTTGAACGAGTTCGTAATGCGATTAGACTGAAGCATTACAGTATAAGAACTGAACAAACATATATTTATTGGGTTAGGCGCTATGTCGACTTCTACGGTAGGAAGCATGCCTATGGTCTAGGGGAGAGAGATGTAATACGGTTTTTGACTGATTTGGCGGTTAAACAAAATGTTGCACCAAATACTCAGACCCTTGCACTTAACGCGATCAGTTTTTTGTATAAATTTGTTCTAGAAAAACCGTTGGGTGATGTTAACAGTTTAGCTAGGGCAAAGAAAAAGCAGAAAATTCCGGTTGTGTTTACGCAGGATGAGGTAACGCGTGTTTTGAGATATTTAGACGGTAACTACTGGTTGGCTGCATGTTTAATGTACGGCTCGGGGTTACGCTTAATGGAATGTGTGAGGTTGAGGGTTCATCACTTGAATTTTGATTCATGCTCAATTTCGGTGATGAACGGGAAAGGTGGGAATGATCGAATTGTTACACTGCCAACTGATTTAATCCCCAGTTTGAAATTACAGATTGAAAATATACGTATGAGTCATCAAAAAGATCTGGTTGATGGTTGTGGAGAAGTTTATTTGCCCTATGCTTTGGCGCGAAAGTATCCAAATGCTGCTAAGGCTTTTGGTTGGCAATACCTTTTTCCTGCAGTAAAACGTAGCATTGATCCACGGTCGGGTATTGAACGTCGTCACCACCTTGGTGAAAAGAATTTACAAAATAGAGTAAAGAATGCGATTAGAAGCGCTGGTATTGATAAGCCGGCAAGTTGTCATACTTTTCGTCATTCATTTGCTACACATCTCCTGCAACGCGGGATGGATATTCGAACTGTACAGGAACAACTTGGGCATAAAGATGTTCGCACGACACAAATTTATACTCATGTGCTTAATCGAGGAGGTAATGCTGTTGTAAGCCCGCTTGGGGCTGTTTTGAAAGCGCCAAAACAGCCAGGATCATTTGAGACGAAATGAAGAGGCTATTTTTCTTTGGTAAGATCGCTCATTAATGCCCCCATAAAACGGGTAGCTTCTCCCCCGGTTGCTGCGCGGTGATCGAATGTTAATGATAACGGTAAAATCCAATGTACAGTTGCTTCTCCGTTATGAGCAACAACATCTTGGCGAATTTTACCTGCGGCGAGAATTCCTACCGTAGGAGGAACGACAACTGGGTTTGCATAACGACCGGCGAAAGTACCAAAATTGGATAACGTGAAGCTGTATCCACGCATCTCTTCTGGTGGAATGTTTCTATCACGTACCGCTTGTTTGATTGAATTTAATCCACTACGAAGGTCATCTTTATCGCGGTTAGCGATGTCTCGTAGTACTGGAACAAACAAGCCATCTTCTGTGTCGACGGCAATGGCTAAATCAATTTTTTTCAGGATTCGTCGGCCAATTGCATGACCGTCGTACCAGGCATTCAGCGCGGGTTCAATTTTACAGGCTTCACCGATGGCTCGAATCAATCGGGTAGTGATGTCATCTTTTTCTTTCCAGGCATCGATGTCCACATCATCATAAATAGTAACGGGAACCACTTCTGCGTGTGCCATGGCCATGTTTTTTGCCATAGCTCGGCGTACACCGCGTAATGTCTCTAAGGCTCCAACTTCTTTGAATATCTTGGCAACGCGTTGTACATCCGCTGTTGTGATTGTATCGTTAGCCCCACTTGGGGTTACCACTGATAAGTCAACGTCAAGGCGACGGGCAAGCGCGCGTACTGCAGGTGTTGCTCTTACCCCTGTTGATGAGCCACTGATTGATGTGGGAGATTCATTCACTACTTTGTTGCTAATTTCCAGCTCACCAGCAACCGTTCCTGTATCTGCGCGTTTTTCTTTTTCTTCTGTGGCTTTTTCTGCTTCTGTTGTTTCGCCTTCGAACTCAACAAGTGGATCTCCTACTTGAACAATTTCCTCTTCTTTACCGTAGAGTTTATAAATTTTTCCTTTTTGTGGGCTGGGAATTTCGACAATTGCTTTTGCTGTTTCTACTGATGCGATAGGTTGGTCCAACTCGACTTCGTCGCCAACATCTACTAGCCATTCAACAATTTCTACTTCTGTTAATCCTTCGCCAAGGTCGGGTAATTTGAAAATGTTCATACGAACTCCATGGTTTGTTTAACAGTGTCTACAATTCGTTGGGTGTCGATCATGTAATGCATTTCGTTACGATAAAGCGGCATTACGGTATCGTAGCCGGTAACGCGTTGTACGGGGGCAAGTAAAAACATGAGGCCCTTTTCGGCGAGTTGTGCAGCGATTTCTGCGCCGACACCACCGGTTTTTGCGGCTTCATGTATAACAACACAACGCCCAGTTTTTTCTACCGATTGTAAAATGGTTTGCATATCAAGTGGCTTGATTGTCGCAACGTCTATTACTTCGGCACTGATGCCAGATTGTTCCAGTTCATCCGCAGCTTTTAATGTTTCATGTACCGATGCTCCCCAGCTTACCAGCGTAATGTCTGTTCCATCTCGCAATACAAAACACGTATCTAAGGGAAGTGCTTCTCCGTTATCTTCAACTTCTTGTTTGATTAAACGGTAAACTCGCTTGGGTTCAAGAAACAACACGGGATCTGGGTCGTTTATCGCCGCTAGTAACAAACCATATGCTCGAGATGGTGATGACGGAATGACTACACGTATTCCAGGCATATGCGCAAACATTGCTTCGGTGCTTTCAGAATGATGTTCTGGTGCGTGAATTCCTCCGCCATACGGTGCTCGTATAACCATAGGGCAAGTGAGTCGGCCACGGGTTCGATTGCGGAGCCTAGCAGCGTGGTTAATAATTTGGTCAACTGCTGAATAGATAAATCCCATGAATTGCATTTCACAAACCGGGCGTAATCCTTCTGCTGCCATACCGACAGACATTCCAGCAATTAGTGTTTCGGCTAACGGTGTATCCATTACCCGGTCTTTGCCAAATTTTTCTTGCAATCCCGCTGTGGCGCGAAACACGCCGCCATTTGCACCAATATCTTCGCCTAATAAAATTACGCGTTCATCATCCTGCAAGGCTCTATTTAGTGCCAGGGTTACGGCTTCAACTAGCGCAACTTCTGCCATTTTATTTCCCCCTACTTAAAAAATATTCGCGCTGTTCTGCGAGATCATGAGGAATAGTGTCGAACATAAAGTCGAACATTGTCTCTGGTGGTTGAGGCTGAGTATCGAGATAAGCGTTTACTTGCTCTTCAATAGTTGCTGAGCATTCGCTAAGTAAAGCTTGTTCTTTGTTATCATCCCAGTTGCCGTTTGCTTGAAGGTAATTTCGTAAGCGTTCTATCGGTTCTTTTTTCCAAGCGGTTTTAACTTCTTCTTCGGGTCTGTAACGTGTTGCATCATCAGCAGTTGTGTGATCACAAAGACGATATGTCAGGGCCTCAATAACGGAAGGGCCTTCTCCTTTGCGGGCGCGTTCTATGGCGTTTTCCATAACGTGATGTAGCCCTATAATGTCGTTGCCGTCCACTTGTTCACCATGGATGCCACCAGCAAAGGCTTTTTGTGCAATGGTTTCGCAGCGGGTTTGGTTTTCCCTTGGGATAGAAATCGCCCATTGGTTATTGTTAACGACAAATACAACAGGAAGATTCCAAACACCAGCGGCGTTCACCGCTTCGTAAAAATCGCCTTTAGAGGTTGAACCGTCGCCAAAAAATGCAACGGCAACACGTGGCTCTTTGCGATGTTTCATGGCGTATGATATTCCAATTGCGTGTGAAGCTTGTGATGCAATAGGAACACTAATGGGGAAATCTTTTTTCGGGCCTTGATAATTCATGCCGCGTTCGTCGCCACCCCAATAGAGAAGAATCTCTTTCATCGTAACACCTCGGATGAATTGGGCGCCGTATTCGCGATAATAAGGGATCAGCACATCTTCTGGTTTCATCACGGTTCCGACAGCAACTGAAATTGCTTCTTGTCCCAGAGAAGACGGGTAGGTTCCCATTTTTCCTGTGCGCTGTAATGCGATAGCTTTTCTGTCGAACGTTCGGGTTAACACCATGGCTTTATACATGTCGATCAAACAGTTTGTATCTTCCGCTACAGCCGACAGCGGCTGGCAAACTTCAGAGTTCTCATTGAGAATCTGGGTATATTTAATTTCGAAGTTTGCGACAGTAGACATGTAAAACCTCCTTATTTGAGGGTGGTCATATCAATAGATAATATGCATCTATTTCCCCATCTGCGTTTAACAATTACAAAGTTAATAGGGGAGCTAATATTAACCTAGGCTGCATTCTTTGTTCCGGCTTTGACAATGATCTGTTTTGCGATCTGGTTTGCCGCCTCAGCAGTCGTTTGCTTTTGTTGGTTAGCTAAGTGAAAAATATTTAACACTGTATCGTAAATACCGTTAATTTTTTTCACGATTTTTTCTTCGTTTGCCATCGCAATTTGAATTAATCCACCAGCATTGACAACATAATCTGGTGCATACAATATCTTAAGTTTGTGTAGCTCTTCGCCTATCTCTGGTGACGTTAGTTGGTTGTTTGCGGCGCCAACTATTACGGAGGTTTGTAGGCGCTTTATGGTATTGTGATTTATTGCCCCGCCTAAAGCGCAGGGTGAAAAAACATCACAGCTAACATCGTAAATCTCTTCAGGGCTACAAGCAGTACCGCCAAATTCTTTTTGTGCACGCTCAACATTTTTACGATTGATATCGCAATAGGTTAGTAACGCACCACGTTGGTGAAGCTCCTTAGCAAGATAGTAGCCTACATGTCCCATTCCTTGAATAGCGATGTGTATTCCGTCAAGACTATCTTTTGCAAATTGCGTTTTTACAGCTGCTTCAATTCCTCGTCGAACACCTAAGGCTGTATATGGGGAGGGGTCGCCAGTTGCTAGCCCTTTTTCAGATGTGCTTTCAACATATTTAGTTTGCGTTGCAATAACATCCATATCCTCAACACTTGTACCACTGTCAACAGCCGTAATATATCGACCATTCATATCTTCGACAAAACGACCAAAGGCAGAAAAAAGTTTTTTACGATCTATAATAGCTTTGGGTTGAATGATGACAGATTTACCGCCACCCAATGCGAGGCCAGCAATAGCTGCTTTGTAGCTCATTCCTTGGGCGAGTTGCATAGCATCGTAAATGGCCTCGCTGCTTGATGTATATGGAACAAATCGGCAACCCCCTAATGCTGGACCAAGGTTTGTATTATGAATGGCAATAATGGCGTTTAATCCACTTTCTGGGTCATGTTTTAAATGGATGTCGCCAAAATTCATCATCTCAGCAGAAGAAAAAATATCAAATTGTGTGCTGTTTAAATCTGCCATACGGTACTCCTTTCATGATTGCGAAGCCCATAGAATGTCGTTATATCAATTCAAAAAGTGTTCCGTTTAATCTTTCAACGATAGAGATATGTAGAGCCTTAAAGTATAGAGTTTTGTGATTGAATAATCATTTGGAATGCCGGGAAAAATGTCAAACAGAGCTATCCGGCATGTATTACGCAAGTATTTACAGATGACCAATTTAATGCTCGAGTGAGATAAATGAATACCCAATGGGGTATAAAATTAATTTTGTCTATTTTATCTCAAACTTAAATAGAGAGGAAATCGAAAAGCTATTTCGATACTCTAATCAACGTTAGTACGGATAAGTGAGGTAATACAATGACCGAAAACTACAATCCTATGGGAACTGATGGATTTGAGTTCATTGAATATACCGCTGAAGATACAAGAGCGTTAGAAAAACTTTTTGTATCAATGGGATTTTCGCCGATTGCCAAGCATCGTTCTAAAGAAGTCATACTCTATCGCCAAGGTGGAGTTAATTTTGTTATTAATCACGAGCCGGATAGTTTTGCACAAGCATTTGCTAAAGTACATGGTCCCTCCATTTGTGCATTTGGTATTCGTGTTAAAGATGCAAAACAAGCGTATGAGCACGCGTTAGCTAATAATGCAAAACCGTATATTGGCGAAGCGGGGCCAATGGAGCTCAATATTCCTGCTATTCGTGGTATTGGTGATTCACTGCTCTATTTAATTGATCGTTACGGTGACGAAAAATCGATTTATGAAATTGACTTCATTCCTATGGAAGGAGCCGATTTAAACCCTAAAGGTGTGGGATTAACTTATATCGATCACCTCACACATAATGTGCATAAAGGACGCATGGATGAGTGGGCTGATTTTTATGAACGAATTTTTAACTTTAAGGAGATTCGTTATTTCGACATCAAAGGAAAATCGACTGGTCTTTTTTCACGTGCAATGACTAGCCCTTGTGGAAAAATTCGTATTCCTATTAATGAACCATCCGACGAAAAGTCACAAATACAAGAATATCTTGATGCATATCGGGGTGAAGGTATCCAGCATATAGCATTAGGGACAGATAATATTTATAGCTCCGTTGAGACTCTAAAGGCGAATAGTATTCGAATGTTGGAGGTGTTGGATACCTATTATGACGCTGTGGATGAGCGCATCCCTAATCATAAAGAAGATCTCGAACGGTTAAAAGAAAATCGGATACTTATTGATGGTGATTTGCAATCAGGGCAAGGTTTATTGTTGCAAATATTTACAGAAACCGTCATTGGTCCTATCTTTTTCGAAATTATTCAGCGTAAAGGTAACGATGGTTTTGGAGAAGGTAATTTTCAAGCACTGTTTGAATCAATAGAATTAGATCAGCAGCGCAGAGGGGTAATCTAACCATGCCTAAGTGGATTTCATTTCCCAAAGTAACTGGCGAAGCATCGCGTCAGGCGCATTGTGATTTGCCGTCCAATACTTTTGAGCGAGAGATGAGTAAAGAAGGCTTTTCTGGTCCCTCCGCACAGTTTCATCATAAACATCCGCCAACATCTTGGACGGCGATTGAAGGAGCGTTGCAGCCTAGAGCATTTGATACCAACAAACTTGAAAAATATATTGATAATCCATGGGCAACTCAGCTGTTATTGTTTAACGAATCCACTAAAGTTCGCATTTGGCAAAACAGGTGTTCTATGGGGAATTTGGTGAGAAATGCTGATGGTGATGAGTTGTTATTTTTTCATCAAGGTAATGCTGAGTTGTTTTGTGACTTTGGGCATCTATCAATACGAGAAGGCGATTATGTTTTGATACCTCGTGGTACTTTATGGCGATTGGAACATGATGAGTTAATCACTGTTTTAATGATCGAAGCGACAGGGTTGAGTTACGGTTTGCCAGATAAAGGAATGTTGGGCCATCACGCAATATTTGATCAAGCAATGTTAGATACACCAGAAATTAATGAAAAGTTTATTAATCAACAAAATGAAGATGCGCATAATGTTATCGTAAAAAGGGATCAACAATTTTCTTCTATTCGCTATCCTTTTAATCCGTTGGATGCGATTGGTTGGCATGGAGATTTATCTGTTGTGAGAATTAATTGGCGAGATCTTCGTCCGGTAATGAGTCATCGTTATCATTTACCTCCTTCAGTACACAGCACGTTTTTGACTGATCGTTTTATCGTTTGTACTTTTTGTCCACGTCCTATTGAATCTGATCCTGGGGCTTTAAAGGTTCCGTTTTTCCATAATAACGATGATTTTGATGAAGTTATTTTTTATCATAAAGGACAGTTTTTTTCGCGAGATAATATCCATCCAGGAATGATGACACTTCATCCTTGCGGCTTAACTCATGGTCCACATCCAAAAGCACTAGAAACAGGTAACAATTTCTCACGGAAAGAGACTGATGAAGTTGCAGTGATGATCGATACCCGAGATACCTTGCAGATTGCTGCTGGCGCAGAGCAAATAGAATGGACGGAATATGTTAACTCTTGGGGAGGTGGAAAATGAAACTCGCCAGCCTGAAAAACAAAGAACGTGATGGTGCGCTCATTGTTGTTGATCGGTCGTTAACCCGTTACCGCTTAGCAGAATCTATTGTGCCGACTTTTCAACAAGCATTGGAAAATTGGCAAGCGTATCAGCCGCGTCTGCAGATTATGTATGATGAGTTAAATTGCGATATCAGTTTGGGGAATAAGTTAGATGTAACTAAACTAGCGTCGCCACTGCCTCGCGCTTATCAATGGTTAGATGGTAGTGCTTATTTAAGCCATGTGGAGCGAGTACGAAAAGCACGTGGTGCAGATATGCCTCCCAGTTTTTTAGAAGATCCTTTGATGTATCAAGGAGGGAGTGACTATTTTCTCGGGCCAACTGATAATATAGAAGCGGCTAGTGAAAAATATGGGATAGATTTTGAGTCAGAGATTGCAGTAATTGTCGATGATGTTCCATCGGGTGTAAGTATAGAAGATGCAGAAAAATCTATTCGATTTGTTATGCTGGTTAATGATGTGTCATTGCGCAATCTAATTCCTGTCGAGCTAGCTAAAGGTTTCGGTTTTTTACATGGTAAACCTCCCACTGCGTTTTCTCCTGTGGCAGTAACGCCGGATGAGTTAGGTGATGCGTGGCGTGGCGCTAAAGTTCATCTTCCGCTTATCACTAACTACAATGGGAAAGTGTTTGGAAAGCCGAATGCTGGTGATGATATGCAATTCAGTTTTTCTGAATTAATCGCACATGCGGCGAAAACACGTCCTTTAACTGCAGGTACGATCATTGGTTCGGGGACAGTTTCTAATAAAGATTTAAGTAGTGGTTGTTCATGTTTGGCAGAGAAGCGAGTACTGGAAATACTTGAATCGGGTGAAGCTGAAACTCCATTTATGCGTTATGGTGATCAAGTCCACATAGAGTTAATGAATGAAGCTGGCCAATCTGTTTTTGGTGCAATAGATCAACAAGTGATCCCATGCAAGCGTTAACACTCTACACTTATTTTAGAAGCTCAGCGGCATTTAGAGTTCGGATAGCGTTAAACCTGAAGGGCCTGGACTATAATTCGGAATATGTCCATCTGCTAAAAGACGGTGGCCAGGAAAAAGCAGCGGGGTTTCGGCAGCTTAACCCTCAGATGTTAGTACCAGCAATGAGCGTAGATGATCAGGTTATCACACAATCGATAGCAATGATCGAATATCTAGATGAAAAATATCCTGAGCCATCATTAATGCCTAAGGATTCATTAGATCGTGCACATGTTCGTGCAACAGCGTTGGCAATCGCGTGTGATATTCATCCGCTGAATAATCTGAGAGTGCTACAGTATTTGGAAACACAATTGGATGTGGATAAGGAGCAACGTCAAGCTTGGATTAAACATTGGGTGTCAGAGGGATTTTCAGCAATCGAAGAGATGCTGGAAAAAAAAGGCATGATGGATTTTTGTTTTGGTGAGTCAGTAACACTTGCTGATATAACACTTATTCCACAAGTTTATAATGCTAATCGCTTTGCATGTGATATGGATCTCTATCCGAGGATCAACAGAATTTATCAGCAATGTATGGAGCAACCCGCTTTCATTGAAGCAGCGCCGGAAAATCAACAGGACTGTGATATTTAGCGTGATCTTTATAACGACCTTTTCTAAGGAGGTTAATCATGGTTAATACAAAATCATTGGGCTCATTTGCGCATGAGCAGAATATAGAAGGGTTGTCTGAGCCTTCGCTCAAAGCGGTAATGAATAATAAGTCAGGTTATACCGTTGAAAAAGCACAACGTTTTCTGAGTTTTCAACAACGCATTAATAAGGAGTTATTAACGCATCCTGTTATAGAAAATAATGCGTTTTGTAAATGGTTTGAAAAAGGTGAGTTGAGTAAAAAGGAAGTTCAGGATTTTGTTATTCAGTTTTCGGTATTTTCAAATCTATTTTTAATTGCGCAATTGAAAAAAACCATTAATGCCGACACACTCGAAGGAATGCGCGCTTCGAAAGAAATTTTGGCAAATGAAATCGGCGTGGTTTTTAAAAAGCCAGATGCGAAAGCGAAAAGCTTAAAAACTGATGCGGGTATTGATGCAGAATTGGCTTCGGCCGAAGGTTCGGTAGAAGGTGGCACTTTTCGTTTTAGAGCTGCGCATTTCGAATGGTTGTTACGAATGGCCGAACAGCTCGATTTAACATTTGATGACCTTGGAAAACGTCGCCACGGTACAGAACCCACGCTATTCTTTTGCGATGAGCTTTCCCGACTCTATGGTAGTGAAGATTATATGATATCCCAAGCGGCGAGTTATGCGGTAGAAAATTGGGCGGCCGCTGGTTTTTGGGATGAATTAGTGAACGGTTTTACTATTTACAACAAGAAAAGCAAATCGAATCTCACGTTAGCTTTTTTTACTTGGCACGCTAAAATCGAAGCACAACACGCAGCCCATACTCAGGAAGAACTGGAAGAACTCTTTTTTGAACGTGAAGTTGATGAGGATAAATTCATCAAAGATGGTTACGAGATGTTGGATGGTGTTAATGCGTTTTGGGTTGGTTTAAACGAACAACGATTAAGTTCCTGAGTTATTGATACGCTTATGAAAGCGAGACAGTATTTTCAAGACTATATGGCCGCACAAACGTGTTTTGGTTGTGGTCCTGATAATGGTAATGGTTTTAAGATTCGTAGTCATTGGGAAAATGAACTCTCAGTTTGTGAATGGCAAGCAGAACAATATCATGAAGGTTGGGCTGGGCTAACTTGCGGTGGTGTAATTGCAACATTGGTTGATTGTCATTGTATTGCCACATCAATGGCTACCGCGATCAAACAAGAGAATAGAGAAATGGGGTCTGACCCCAAATACGTGTTTGCAACGGGGGCGTTAAATATTACTTATTTGAAGCCATCTTCAGTCGACAAGCCAATACGATTAGAGGCGAAAGTCTCAAAGATTAAATATGACAAGAAATATACAGTTGAGTGTTCTGTATATGTGGATGGTGAAAAAACAGCACAAGCTGAAGTTGTGACTCTACTAGTTTACCGTAGTGATAAACCCGAAGAAGGGTCGAAAGCATTTCAAACTTGATTAAGTATGAAGGGGAATATTATGAATAAGGATCTGGAAAAATTAAGAGCTAAGGCAAGAGAATTTGCGGTAGCAGAGCTAGCTCCTTATGCAGCTAAAATTGATCATGACGATGAGTTTCCTACAGATATGTGGACCAAGATTGGTGATGCAAATCTAATGGGTATTACTATTCCAAAAGAGTATGGTGGAGAAGGATTGTCTTATCTTCATCATGTTATCGTTGTGGAGGAGTTTTCTCGTGCATCTGGTTCTGCAGGTTTTGCCTATGCAGCTCACTCAAATATTTGTGTTGATAATCTATTTAAAAACGGCACTGAGGAACAACGAAAAAAATACCTGCCTAAACTGATTTCTGGTGAACATGTTGGCGCGTTAGCTATGTCGGAGCCGAATGCGGGTTCTGATGTGGTAGGTTCAATGGAATGTCATGCCGAGAAAAAAGGTAAAGTGTGGGTAGCAAATGGTACAAAACGCTGGATAACCAATGGACCATATGCAAGTACCTTTATAGTCTATATGCGCACGGCGAGTAAAGACGCGGGTTCAAAAAGCATCACTGCCTTTTTGGTTGAGAAGGGTATGAAGGGATTTACCCAAGGACAGAAAAAAGACAAACTGGGAATGCGTGGTGCTGGTAATTGCGAACTTTATTTTGAAAATTGTGAAATCCCAGAAGCAAATGTTCTCGGCGAAGTAAATAAGGGTGTTTCTTTATTAATGAATGGATTGGATTCTGAACGTTTGATTCTTTGTGCTGGGCCTTTAGGTATTATGCAATCAGCGATGGATCTTGTGGTGCCTTACGTGATGGAACGTGAACAGTTCGGTAAACCTATTGGTAGTTTTCAAATGGTGCAAGCAAAAATGGCAGAGATGTTTACAAGGCTAGAAGCATCGCGCGGAATGGTTTATCGATTAGGGGCAAATTTTAAAGAAAATAAAACGCGTAATAGAGATGCGGCTTCAGCTTGTCTATTCTCTTCGGAGTGTTCAACAGCTGTTGCTTTAGATGCTATACAATTAATGGGTGGTCGCGGTTATATGAATGAAGAAGTTCCTGGTCGCTTGTTAAGAGATTCTAAAATTTATGAAATTGGTGGCGGCACCAATGAAATCCGAAAAATGATTATTGCGAGAGATTTGATGAAGCGTTGAGTTGTAAATTTAGGAAAGAGTTAAATACGGAAAGAGTTACAAATTAGGATTGAATGTCAATTATGGAAGATATTGTAATCATATCAGCAAAAAGAACACCCATGGGTTCATTTCAAGGTGCTTTCTCCTCATTGAGTGCCACTGATCTTGGTGCTGTTGCAATTCGGACAGTGCTTGATGAAACGTCTTTTGATAAATCCTCTGTTGATGAAGTGTTAATGGGTTGCGTTTTGCCGGCGGGTTTGGGGCAAGCACCGGCCAGGCAAGCAGCGCTAAAAGCAGGTTTAGCGTTATCCACAGGTTGTACTACTATCAATAAAGTATGTGGATCGGGAATGAAAACCGTCATGTTAGCTGATGATCTTTTAAAAACCGGGTCTATTAAGACTGCGATTGCTGGTGGAATGGAATCGATGACTAATGCTCCTTATCTTCTTCCAAAAGTGCGTGATGGATTACGATTAGGTCACGGAAAAGTTGTTGATCATATGTTTTTTGATGGGCTGGAAAATGCCGCAGATAACGCTTTAATGGGAACTTTTGCCGAGCGTTGTGCGGATAAATATTCCTTTAGCCGCGATGAGCAGGATGCGTTTGCTATTGAGTCAGTTCATCGGTCAGTGAATGCAGTCAATTCCAAACAATTTGAAAATGAAATCACCCCCGTCACAGTTAAAAGTCGAGCAGGTGACAATGTTGTGACCGACGATGAACAACCATTCAAATGTAATACGGATAAAATTCCTAAATTGAGACCCGCATTTCGCTCTGAAAATGGAACAGTAACAGCGGCAAATTCTTCATCGATTTCTGATGGAGCAGCTGCGCTGTTATTAATGACAGTATCTGAAGCCAAGAAAAGAAATTTGACACCGCTTGCCAAGATTGTTGCTCACGCAAGTCATGCGCAAGCACCGGAAGATTTTACTACGGCACCAGTGGATGCGATAAGAAATGTTCTTAAAAAGGCTCAGTGGAATATAGATGACGTTGATCTATTTGAAATCAACGAAGCATTTGCTGTGGTTACCATGGCAGCCATACGTGAGCTTGAATTGGACGCGCAGAAAGTAAACGTTAACGGTGGTGCATGTGCATTGGGGCATCCTATCGGCGCGAGTGGTGCAAGGATAATCGTGACTTTATTACATGCCCTAAAAGCGCGTGGCTTAAAAAAAGGGCTGGCTTCACTTTGTATTGGCGGTGGTGAAGCAACAGCAGTGGCGTTGGAAGTATACCCTAACGTTGCATAGGATATCGAAATTAAAAGTTTATAGAGCGAGTATAGTAGCGTTTTTTCGCTGGTTTTCTGGTTTGAGCTTAGTCACTCTAAGTGAAATCTAGAAAATCAGCGCGAAAACGTTAATATGCTGCTATAGAAGCAGCAACGCGGTTTTAATCGAAATTTTATGCAACGTTAGGGTATATTGATTGGTTAGAACTCTGATAGGGAATTACGCAAACATGGCTGTTATTAAATCACAGATCGAATCGTCATCAGAAAGCTTCAAAGCAAATCATCTCTCTATGTTGAGTTTGATGCAGATACTTCATTCTAAAGTTGAAATCGCTTCAGCTGGTGGTTCTGAAAAAGCCAGAGCGAAACATACTGCGAGGGGTAAGCTGCTCCCGCGTGATCGAGTTGCCCGATTAGTTGATGAAAAAACGGATTTTATCGAGTTTTCCAGTTTGGCTGCCGCTGGGCTTTATAATAACGAAGTACCGAGTGCTGGTATTGTTACTGGGATGGGAAAAATTCATGGCCAGGAAGTTATCATCGTGGCCAATGATGCGACCGTTAAAGGTGGAACTTACTATCCATTGACGGGGAAAAAACATCTACGCGCTTTAGAAATTGCAGATCAAAATCATCTACCCTGTGTTTATTTGGTCGATTCAGGTGGTGCGTTTCTTCCTATGCAAGATGAGGTTTTTCCTGATCGTGATCATTTTGGAAGAATTTTTTATATGCAGGCTCGTATGTCGGGTAAAGGAATTCCACAAATTGCAGTGGTGATGGGCTTATGTGTGGCCGGTGGAGCTTATGTGCCTTCAATGTGTGATGAAAATATTATCGTGAAAAATCAAGGCAGCATTTATCTCGGTGGTCCTCAATTAGTGAAAGCTGCAACTGGAGAAGTGTCTGACTCCGAAGAGTTAGGCGGCGCGACCATGCACACTCGCATTTCTGGTGTTGCTGATCATATAGCAGAAAATGATAGAGATGCATTGCGCATAACACGTGACCTGCTAAAGCATATTAATTATCCACGAAATAACTCGTTAACACGTAAAGAGCCAGTTGATCCACTTTATGCAACTGAAGAGTTATATGGAATTGTTTCAAATAATCCTAAAGTGCAGTTTGATGTACGTGAAGTCATCGCGCGGGTTGTTGATGGATCTGAATTTCACGAATTTAAATCAAGCTATGGTCAAACCCTGGTTTGTGGTTTTGCGCATATTAATGGATTCCCTATCGGTATATTGGCAAACAACGGTGTACTGTTTTCTGAATCGGCTTTGAAAGGAACGCATTTTATTCAACTTTGTGAACAACGAAATATTCCTATCTTATTTTTACAAAACATTACGGGATTTATGATAGGTAAAAAATTTGAGCAAAATGGAATTTCAAAAAATGGTGCAAAAATGGTTACCGCTGTCTCTTGTGCAAATGTACCAAAATTTACCGTCATTATTGGAGGCTCGTTTGGGGCTGGAAACTACGCTATGTGTGGTCGCGCTTACGATCCGAGACAATTATGGATGTGGCCAAATGCAAAAATCTCGGTAATGGGTGGAGAGATGGCTGCGTTTGTTTTAAGTACTGTTCGTGAAGAAGGATTAGAAGCAAGAGGTGAAGTTTGGGACGACGAGGAAAAGCGTGGTTTCGAACAAAATATTTTAGATCAGTTTAACGAGCAGAGCGATCCCTATTATGCCAGTGCCAGGTTATGGGATGATGGAATCATTGACCCGGTTGATACGAGAAAAGTATTAACAAGAGGTTTGGAAGCTGCAGCAAATGCACCTATTGATTCTGGAAAGTTTGGTGTTTTTAGAATGTAGAACTGTTATGGACAAAAATTATTCAATAGAAATTGACGAGCGCGGGGTTGTATGGCTGACAATTAATCGGCCGGAAAAGCGCAATGCCTTTGATGATGAATTGATCGCTGGTTTGTGTGATGAGATCATCGCGCTCGATGATAATAAACAAGTTAGGGTTATTGTTTTAGGTGGTGAAGGGAAAACATTCTCAAGCGGCGCTGATCTTAACTGGATGAAGTCAATGGCTGACTATGATGAGGCGGAAAACTTAAAAGACTCGAAAAAACTCGCTGAGTTGATGTATCTGCTTTATCACGTGCGCATGCCGACTATTGCTAAGATAAATGGGGATGCGTTTGGTGGCGCAATTGGGTTAATCGCATGTTGTGATATTTCAATCAGCGTTATTGAAGCACAATTTTCATTTAGTGAAGTGAAGCTGGGTATTATCCCCGCTGTTATCTCTCCTTATGTCATCGATGCAATTGGTTCTCGGCAGGCAAAAAGGGTTTTTTTAACCGGCGAAAAGTTCTCCGCTTTTGATGCTTATCGGATGGGGTTGATTCATGATTGTGTTTCGGATGGTGATCTCGACAGCGCTGTGGAAAAAAATATAAAACGCTTGCTTGCGGGTGGCCCTGTCGCTCAAACTGAAATTAAAAAATTAGTACATTCATTTTCTGGTATTGATGCTAGTGTAACAGAAGAAACAGCAAAAATTATCGCAAGGTTGCGCATATCGAATGAAGGTCAGGAGGGAATTGGGGCCTTTCTTGAAAAACGAATTCCTGAATGGAATAGTAGTGACCTGTAAGGAAAATGCGAGGTTTTCCGTCTAGCAGGTTATGGAGAATAATTCTGTATGTCAAAACGACATATTAAAATCGTTGAGGTTGGACCCCGTGATGGTTTACAAAATGAACCTAATCACGTTTCAACAGTTGTTAAAGCAGAGTTTGTCAATCAGTTATCCAAAACAGGCCTTTCCCATATAGAAGTCAGCAGTTTTGTTAATCCCAAGAAGATTCCTCAACTGGCAGATGCAAAGCTGTTGTTTGATTCAATTCATCGTGAGAAACAGGTAGCTTACTCTGCATTAGTACCAAATAAAAAAGGCTTATACGCTGCTTTAGAGAGTCGTGTAGATTCGATTGCAGTTTTTACTGCTGCCTCTAATACGTTTTGTGAGAAAAATATTAATTGCACTATCGAAGAATCTATCGATCGGTTTATTCCTGTTATCGCGCTTGCAAAGACGAAGTCAATTCCTGTGCGTGCTTATGTCTCTTGTGTTTTAGGCTGTCCATACGAGGGTTATATTCAACCTGAGAAAGTTTCGGAGGTTGCAGCTCGGCTTTGGGAGTTAGGTTGTTACGAAATTTCTTTAGGAGATACAATCGGTGCGGGTACTCCCAATCAAGCACGTCGGATGATTGAGGATAGCAGTAGAGTTGTTCCAATGGAAAAACTGGCGGTACATTTTCATGATACCCGTGGACAAGCATTAGCCAATATTTTTGCGGCCATTGAAATGGGGATTTCTACCATAGATTCATCAGTAGCCGGTTTAGGTGGTTGCCCTTATGCTAATGGTGCTACTGGCAATGTAGCAACTGAAGATGTTGTTTATCTGTTGCAGGGAATGGGATTCGAGACCGGTATTGATCTTGAGAAGTTAATTAACGCGGGTAAGTATATTTGTGCTGAAATTGATCGAAAAAATCAAAGCAAAATAGGCTTTGCTGGGTTACCGATGGGGTATGATGTGTATGAAAAATCTTAATGAGATAAAAGCAGTGGTAACTGGCGGCGCATCTGGATTAGGATTGGCGACGGCAAAAAGTATTATTGAAAATGGTGGTTCTGTTGCATTACTTGATGTTAATAGGGATCAAGGTGACAAGGCGAAATCCACATTAGGTGATAATGTCATATTTATTCATACGGATGTGAGTTCGGAATCCAGCGTGGATAAGGCTGTAGAACAAGCGGTGAGTGAATTTGGACTAATTAATCTGGCAGTCAATTGTGCCGGTATTGCACCAAGTAATCGAGTGTTGGGAAGAGAGAGTTTGTTATCTACTGAAGACTTTGCAAAAGTAGTTTCGATTAATCTCAACGGGAGTTTTAGTTTGGCTCGGGCAGCCGCTAACGTAATGCAAAATAACGATGCGGGTGATGATAAACAACGAGGTGTTATTATCAACACCGCCTCAATAGCTGCTTTTGATGGCTTGATTGGTCAAGCAGCTTATTCAGCATCAAAAGCTGGTATTGTTGGAATGACGCTGCCACTGGCTAGGGAGTTTGCACGCATTGGTGTTCGGGTAATGACAATTGCACCAGGACTATTTCGAACACCTCTTTTTGATTCCTTACCACCAAAAGCGGTAGAGGCCTTAGAAGAATCAACACCTTTTCCTAGTCGTTTGGGTGATCCTCAAGAATTTGCAGCGATGGTTTGTCATATTTTCCAAAATACCATGCTCAATGGTGAAACCATTCGTTTAGATGGTGCGTTGCGGATGTCGTAGTTCTTGCTCTGGTGAAATGCAATGATGAACCCTATTTGGAAACCTGATGACATAAAAATCCGTCAAACAGAACTATGGCGGTTTATGAGCTATGTGAATTCCCAATATAGTTTGTCGATCAATGAGTATCAACAACTGCATCAATGGTCCGTTAGTCACATTCCTGAATTTTGGCAAAGTATTTGGGAATATTTTGAAGTTATACACTCCACTCCCTATTCTGAAGTATTGCGTATTGGCAATCATATGACAGAAACCCAATGGTTTCTCAATTCTCGACTAAATTTTGCTGAAAATATTTTGCGTTATTGTACGCCCAAAAATGCAAACACTATTGCGATTAGCTTTCACGGAGAAGATAAAGTAAAACGCGATTTAAGCTACGGAGAGCTGTATCGACAAGTTGCGGCTACTGCAAAATATTTAAGATCATTGGGAGTGGAAAAAGGTGATCGAGTAGCCGGGTTTATGCCAAATATGCCGGAGACCATAATCGCAATGCTTGCTACAAGCAGTATCGGTGCGATTTGGTCATCTTGTTCTCCTGACTTTGGTTATCAGGGAGTAATGGATCGTTTCGGGCAGATTAAGCCAAAAGTTCTTTTTGCCGCTGATGGTTACTATTTTAAAGGTAAAACCATTGACAGTTTGCAAACAATAAAGTCGCTTTCAAATTCATTGCGTGATTTAAAATCCGTTATCGTTGTCCCATATATTTCTGATAAACCAGATGTTCTAGCGGTAAAAAATAGTTATTTATATAGTGATTTGATAAAGGGGCAAGGGAATTACGAAATTGCATTTGAACAACTCGCGTTTGATCATCCTCTCTATATCATGTATTCCTCCGGTACGACAGGCGTTCCTAAATGTATTGTGCATGGGGCAGGTGGAACTTTGTTACAACATTTGAAGGAATTATCACTTCATACAAATCTTCAAGCAACGGATATACTTTTTTATTATACAACCTGTGGTTGGATGATGTGGAATTGGATGGTGAGTGGCTTAGCTGTTGGTGCAACGTTAGTACTTTATGATGGTTCACCATTTTATCCTGACGAAAGCTGTTTTCTCAATTTAATTGATGATGAAAAAATCAATATATTCGGTACTAGCGCCAAATATATTTCTGCATTAGAAAAATACGGTGCTAAGCCTGTCACCACTCATTCGCTGACGTCATTGAAAACGATTTTGTCCACTGGCTCTCCTTTGGTTTCCGAATCTTTTGATTATATTTATAAGAATGTGAAAGCAGATGTGCAACTTAGCTCTATTTCTGGTGGTACTGATATTATTTCCTGTTTTGCGCTGGGTTCGTCTATCTCTCCAGTATACCGTGGTGAATTGCAGTGTATTGGTTTAGGAATGGATGTGGCTATTATTGATCAGAATAGTAAAGAGGTAGTTCAAGAAAAAGGTGAGTTGGTTTGTAAATCACCATTTCCATCCATGCCTATCTATTTTTGGAATGATGACAATAAAGAAAAATATAACGCAGCCTACTTTGGTAATGATAATACGGTTTGGAGTCATGGTGATTACGGCTTAATGACTGAGCATGGTGGTTTGATTATTTATGGCCGATCAGATGCCGTTCTTAATCCTGGTGGCGTCAGAATAGGAACTGCTGAGATTTATCGGCAAGTCGAAAAATTAGCTGATGTTCTGGAAAGTATCGCTGTTGGGCAGGTTTGGAAAGATGATGTCCGTGTTATTCTATTTGTTAAACTGCGCGATGAAATAGTTTTAGATGATAAACTTCGCGATAAAATTAGAAATGTTATTCGAAAAAATACCACGCCTAGACATGTTCCCGCTAAAATTATTGCGGTTACTGATATTCCCAGAACCATTAGCGGAAAAATAGTTGAGCTAGCGGTGAGGAGTGTAATTCATCATCAACCGGTGAAAAATACAGATGCATTGGCTAATCCTGAAGCATTGGCGTACTTTAAAGACTTAACAGAGTTGGAAAATGATTAACCTAGATTAATCAGTTGATCCACGATTTATAGCACAATCATTTGATTTACTTGGCTATATGAAAAGTATTTGATTCACCAACCAGGTAACGGTGTCCGGTAAAAAAAGATGGGCATATTCATTGAGGTTAACTTTGCCTTACCCCTTTATCCATGATGAGGAGATATGAAATATTTT
>Ga0316204_10004329_pt1 | contig 25675 bp, 24 predicted proteins | sample 6monrhotite_MG_2_FD_205661 | JGI IMG/M metagenome (GOLD analysis project Ga0316204, IMG submission 205661) | Microbial mat bacterial communities from mineral coupon in-situ incubated in ocean water Damariscotta River, Maine, United States -... | ecosystem: Environmental > Aquatic > Marine >...
CATCTGGTTATTAATATCACTCATTACTAAAACCTCCTTAGAACTTGAATGGGCTCATGCCAATCTTCTCAACCGTTTCGGCCATATCGTTGATTAACTGAGTGGTACGTTCAACATCTGTAATAGCAACTTCATAAGTTGCTACACGCTCTTCTTCCAGATTCAATGTTTGTAGCGTATCGGCGATTTTGCTCATACGCGTATGGGCAATTTCTGATCCCTTAACAAAGTGACATTGATAATCATCACCCTTCTGGCAACCCATTAGGATAATACCGTCATAACCGGAGTTAAGTGCATCCGTTAACCAGATAGTGTTAACCGAACCCAAACAACGAATGGGAACAACACGGGTAAAGGCACTGTATTCCAGCTTGTTTTGAGCTGCCATGTCCAGTGCAGGATACGCATCATTTTCGCAAGCAAGCACTAAGATACGAGGCTTTTCATCAAACTCGTCCGGTATATCAACATTTTTGATTTGCTGGCCAACAGAATCGACTGAGTAGTTTTCGAATGAGATTACACGTACAGGGCATGCACCCATACACGTACCACAACGACGACAACGTGATTCGTTATACTTTGGATAACCCTTCTCATCTTCGTCAATTGCACCGAATGGACACTCTACTGTGCAACGTTTGCACTGCGTACAACCTTCATCACGGAACGTTGGGAAGCTTAAGTCACCTGAACGAGGATGCGCTGCTGCACCTTTCGCTGCATTCTCTACTTCCTGAATCGCTTTCATTGCCGCACCAGTTGCATCAATCGCTGCTTGCTGGCTATCCATTGGGCGACGCACTGGGCCCGCAGAATATATACCGGTACGACGTGTTTCATATGGGAAGCAAATGAAGTGAGAGTCTGTAAAACCGTGTTTTAGATGCGGTAAATCTGTACCCTGGCGATAGCTCAGGTTCAAGATTGAATCTACACTTACTGCAACTTCAGTCGGCATTTCTTCACCGGCGTCTTCTGCCTCTTTTTTAGCTTCATCTAATGCATAAGGATTAGGACCAGAGTTCGGCTCCTGCCCCGTTGCCAACACAACTAAATCAGCTGGCATACTTTGGTCTTCGTTGAGAATTTTATCGTTAAAGTTAACGGTTAGTTCATTACCATTCGCTTCAATCGTGCTCACTGAAGATTTAGTAAAGATAATGCCTTTCTTTTGACCTGAGCGGTAAAAATCTTCGCCACCTGCACCCGGTGTACGTAGATCGTCATACATAATAACGGTATCTACACCTGGGTTAGAGTCTTTAAAATACATCGCCTGTTTGATGCTGGCCGCACAACAGAAACCAGAACAGTAAGATAAATGTCCTTCTTTCTGACTACGTTGTCCTGCACATTGCACGAATACAACACTTTGTACTTCTTTACCGTCTTTGCGCTTAATTGGCCCACCGTCAGCTTCTTTAGCCAGGGCCTCTAATTCAAGCTGTGTAATAACATTATCAGACTTGTCATAAGCGAACTCAGTTAACTTATTAGCATCAAACTGTTTCATACCAGATGCCTGAACTATCGCACCAATACTTACATTTGATGTTGCGCCGCTTTCAGTTGAAATATCAACATCAAATCGACCCGGTGCACCCGCAGTTTTTGTAACCGTAGAATTTAGATGAACCGTAATATTTGAAGCCGCTTCAATTCTGGCAATTAAGTCAGCAACTGTTGTGTCTTCTGGATCAGTGTATGGCATTTTAGTTGCGATGCGACGATGTAGCTGCCCCATTACACCACCTAGCTGAGCTGATTTTTCAACCAGTACTGCTGGGTAACCTGCATCAGCCGCTTCAATCGCTGCCGTCATACCAGTAATACCACCGCCAACGACTAGAATGTTTTTATTCAGCTCCTGCTCACCACTGCGCTTAGGTACTTTCTGAAACTTTGATTCAGCACATGCCATACGAATATAATCGTCAGCCATTTCCTGAGTTGTTTCATTCGATTCATCATTATCTGGACGGATCCATATAACGCCTTCGCGTAAGTTAGCGCGCGCTAGTGATACATCTTTAAAATTAAATGCTTCAACTTTTGCTCGACGTGAACACGCACCAATAATGACATGGTTTGTTTCGCCGGCATCAATATCTGCCTGAATCATTGCAACGCCTTCAGCGCTACATAAGAAGTCGTGTGATTTGGCATATTTCGCTTTGCCGTCGCGGGTTGCTGTTTGTTCAAGCTGGCCACAATCTAATCGATCGCCGATACCACAGCCTTTACAAATGTAGGCTCCCATTAATAATTCGTCTGCCACTGTTTAGCCCTCCGATCCTGCAACGCGGTTAACAACCTGAATGGCTTTCAGTGCACACGCTGTTGCACTTTGAACCGCACGATTTACATCTAATGCATCTGACGAACAGCCCGCTGCAAAAATGCCTCCGTTGCTACCATCATTTTCTATATAACCATGTTCGTTCACACTAATATCTGCTGGTAATGTGCTCACATCCAAACTTGGTTCCATACCTACTGCTAACACGACCAGTTCATGTGCTGTGTCGTAGCGGTTATAACCTTCGGTATCCACTCCGTGAAGAATAGGATTTCCATCAGTATCTTCTGTGATGTTGGCTACTTTTGATTTTATGAAACTCACATTTTCATCCGCTTGAACTTTTTGATAGAAGTCCTCAAAACGATCGATAGCACGAATATCAATGTAGTAAATTGTAGACTTTGCATTGGCATCAGACACATAGGTTGTTTGCTTTAAACTCGCCATGCAGCAAATACGCGAACAATGCTTTAAATGGTTACGGTCACGTGAGCCAGCACATTGAATGAAGGCAACATCTTTGGCTTCTTTACCATCCGATGGACGTAAAATCTTTCCGCCTGTTGGCCCCATGGGGTCATTCATGCGTTCAAATTCTACTGAAGTAATTACGTTGTCGTAACGGTCATAACCATAAGGCTGAATCTTATTCGCATCATATGGACGCCAGCCCGTTGCATAAACAACTGCACCGACTTTCAACTCAACTGTTTCTTCCTGCATATCCAGATCAATTGCATCATACTTGCAGGCTTCTTTGGCCTTTTCAGCATCTGCTGTACCGATCATTGCTGGGTCAATTACGTAACGTTCAGGGTATGACATGCGATGAGGCAAGTAAGCGCCTTTATGCTTGCTTAAACCATAGTTATGCTCATCATCAAATTCCGCTTCAACCGCATCACCACATGCACCACAAGCCGTACAGCTGGCATTTACATAGCGAGGAGCAATTTTAACCGTTGCCGTGTAAGCACCTTCTTCACCCGTTAGGCTAGAAACTTCTGCCATGGTTAATACAGTGATATTGGTGTTCATCTTGGTGCGACGTTGGTTAATTTCCAGGCCACAAGTTGGGAAGCAAAGTTTGGGGAAATATTTATACAGCTGAGTTATACGCCCACCCACATAAGGCCTTTTTTCGACCAGGATAACTTGCTTACCAGCCTCAGCAGCTTCTAGCGCAGTGGTCATACCACTTACACCGCCACCTACTACCAGGATAGTCTCATTGGTTGCGACTACATCCGTCATTGATTGTCCTCCGAAGCGGATACTATTTTTATAATAATAAGTATGTAGAGTATCGGAACACGATGGATTAATTGGCTATTCATTTTTATTTTTAAAAAGAACAACTTCCGGTCGTGTCGCCGAATTATTCTGTTGCGCTTACGATACGCTCTTGTGACATTTTTCTCCACTGAATAAGTACGTTTTAAAATTGAAGTTTCCGATAGCGGAATAGAAAAGATTTATGCATCTATTTTAAAATTGATTATTCTCAAACAATATTGCTTTAAACAGCTAAAAATCACATATTTGATGAATTTAAGGATATAGTTATTAATTATTTTATTATGTTCTAATTATCTAAAATTAAATCCAACAAACTTTTTACGCATCTATTAAACTTACCTCACTCCATTAAATTCAATACAACGTAGGCTTTACTTTTTTGTTACCACTACGTTTTGTATCGCTATTAACTTAGCACTTACTTTTATAATTAAAATTAATTAAACACCCTCTCGGAGATAATCATGTTACAGGCAAACAAAAAAGCGCCAAATTTTGATACTGTTAATCAGAACAATGAACCCGTAAGACTAAAAGACTTTGCCGGTAGCAATAACGTCGTTTTGTATTTTTACCCCAAAGATGACACACCTGGCTGCACCATAGAAGCAAACCAGTTCACCTCACTGGCAGCAGAATTCGCGATGGCAAATACGGTTATTTTGGGCGTAAGTAAAGATCCTTGCGACAGCCACAAGGCTTTTATTGATAAATATAAATTAACCATCGATTTACTCGCCGACACAGACGGAAAACTTTGCGATGATTACGGGGTGTGGCAGGAAAAAGAAAAGAACGGCGAAAAAAAAATGGGTATCGTACGCTCCACCTTCATTATCAATAAAGCTGGTAAGTTAGTAGACGTAGAATATGGGGTAACAGCAGATGGACACGCACAAGCTGTACTAGATAAAATTAAAGCTTTATAAAGTTGCTTAAACAGCCAATAAAATAAAGAAATAAAAAAGGGTGCATCAGCACCCTTTTTTATTTCCAAGTATTGCACCAAAGCAAACTAGCTTAAAACTTCAGCTGTCCTGCTTTAACTGCATCACCCTGAGGATCTTCCGGCTTGAACCAATCCAGCTTTTCTTTCAAGGAAACGACTTCACCGACAATAATTAAGGTCGGTGGTTCGAATTTATGATTCTTCACTGTTTCTTCCAGCGTATCCAGAGTTGAAATTATGGTTTTCTGGTCCGGGCGCGTACCCTTCTGTATTAAGGCAACTGGGGTAGAACCCGGCATTCCGTGCGCCATCATTTCTTTACATAATGTCGGCGCGCCGTGTAGCCCCATATAGAACACTACCGTTTGATTGGGTTGAGCCAGTGCTGGCCAGTTCAAATCAACCGTACCATCCTTCAAATGACCTGTTACAAATACACAGGCCTGCGAATAATCACGATGCGTTAGTGGAATACCTGAGTAAGAGGCACAACCTGCAGCGGCTGTAATACCTGGAACCACCTGGAATGGAACGCCCTCTTGCGCAAGTAATTCAATTTCTTCACCACCACGACCAAAGATAAATGGATCACCACCTTTAAGACGTAACACACGCTTACCTTCTTTCGCCAGCCGTACTAACAATTCGTTAATATTTTCCTGCTGCATCGTGTGTTCATCACGCTTCTTACCCACGTAAATTAACTCTGCATCCCTGTTCACTAAGTCGCGAATAGATTGTGATACTAAACGGTCATATACCATCACATCACAGCTTTGCATCAAACGCAAAGCACGGAATGTGAGCAAGTCAGGGTCACCGGGACCTGCACCCACCAAATAAACTTCACCCTGAAATTCAGGCTTAGGATTAGCTGCATCAATCGCTTTCTGCAAAGCTGCACTAGCTTCATCGTCATGCCCACTGAAAACACGATCTGCAATAGTACTGTTGAGTACGCTTTCCCAGAAGGTACGGCGCTGGCCTACATTTGCAAATTTGGCTTTAACTTTTTCACGGAAGTTTGATACTAGCGCACCTAAACGACCGTAACCTGCAGGGATACAACCCTCTAGTTTTGTGCGTATCATGCGTGCCAGTACAGGCGAAGCACCACCGGTTGAAACCGCAATTTGTACCGGTGAACGATCGATAATTGATGGCGTTATAAAACTACAGTTCTCAGGATCATCGGCAATATTCACCGGAATTCCACGTTCATTCGCCAACTCGGCTACACGCTTATTTACATCGCGTACATCGGTTGCAGTGAATATCACCATTGGACGAACATCTGCCTCTGCAATATCTGCATCTGCGAATTCGCGAGCCACATGAGTGAACTTGCCATCATCAAGCATTTCAGACAGCTCTCGCTCAAGCTTGGGCGAAATAACCGTCACTACGGCCTGAGCCTTCAATAGCAGAGCCACTTTACGCACTGCAACTTCACCACCGCCAACAACCAGACAGGGCTTTTGCTTCATATCAAAAAATAAAGGTAGGAAATCCACGTGGAATCCTCAAGTTTGGAGTTAACCGAGTATAGTAGTGATCAAGGCTTACGGGGTCTATATCCCATTAGCTATGGCTTATATAGGCTATACAGTCGGTAAGAGGGTTATTTGCTTAGTAGCTGTATCAACTTGCCTGCCATATCTAGCTCAGCAAGATCATCAAAACCGCCAATGTGGCGCCCATCAATGTATATTTGTGGCACTGTATTGCGCTTGGTTTCTTTTTCCATCGCCTTCCACAATTTCCTATCACTGCCCACATCAATTTTTTCGATCTTTTTAATGCCACGTTTCTTTAATAAACGTTCAGCGCGCTGACAATAAGGACACGATCTGGTGCAGTACATGCGTACCTGAGCCATAGCTCTACCTACAGGTAATTATTCAGAGCGCAGATTTTATCAGGTAACTACGAAGCTTGCAGCTAATGTACCCACTACCAGGCTCCAGCCATCAACCAGAACAAATAGCATCAGCTTAAAAGGAAGTGAAATTATCAGCGGGGACAACATCATCATACCCATCGCCATCAAAACACTGGCTACAACCAGATCGATAATGAGAAACGGAATAAACAGCATAAAGCCAATTTGAAATGCAGTTTTTAATTCCGAGGTTAAAAATGCAGGCATCAATACTGACATAGGTACAGATTCGGGCCCATCATATGCCTCATCACCCGCTAAACCAGCAAACAATTGCACATCAGTTTCCCGAGTCTGTTCAACCATAAATTTATGGAATGGCGCGGTTAATTTTTCAATGGCCTCGTCACCACTAATTTTTTCTGCAATATATGGCTGATATGCCTCTTCATATGCCTGAGTAAACACCGGCGACATAATAAAAAAGCTTAAGAAAAGAGACAGGCCAATTAATATTTGATTAGATGGTGTTTGTGCCGTACCTAAAGCCTGACGCAAAATAGACAACACAATTATAATTCGTGTAAACGACGTCATGGTTAACAACAATGCCGGTAACACCGACAAAATTGTCATAAATACTAATACCTGAATAGATAGAGAATACTCTTTTCCGCCTGAACCTGTATCCTGGATAACCAAAGCAGGCAGGCCCGCTTCTGCAAAAGCACCATGGCTAAACAGAAAAAGTACCGGTAGCAAGAATATAAACCTAAGCATTGTTTTGCTCATCTACTTGTACTTGCTCAATTTGAGCTTTAGTTATTTGCTTACTCAATGTTTCATTAAATGATGAAGCTGGCTTGCTTTCGCCCAGTACATGCAAGGTCTGTATATGACCTGGCGTCACACCTACAAGCAAACGCGTATTATCCACTTCAATTAAAATTGCCTTTTCACGCGTCCCCAATGAAAGACCACCAAGAACTTTCATGTCAACGACATTACTACCCGAAACTTTGCCATATTTTTTTAGCACCCAGGCTAAACCCAGAATCAAAGCTATAACCACAGCCAAGCCCATGAACATGTTTAACATGTTCATCATTGAAAACGTTTCAAGAGAGTTTGCTTTAATAGCTGTAGATTCAACAGCCGATTCAGTAGCCAGAGCAGGATGCAAAAATAGCAAGCCCGTCAGCAAAGGTAAGAAAATATGGGTAATCGATTTAATCATATATTTGAATTTATTTAGTCGTGTAAAAAACTATTTCAGTTTTTTAACACGCTCAGCTGGACTGATAATATCCGTCAGGCGAATACCAAATTTCTCATTCACGACAACGACCTCACCACGCGCAATCAGAGTGCCGTTTACCAGCACATCCATAGGTTCGCCCGCCAATCTTTCAAGCTCAACGACTGAGCCCTGATTAAGCTGTAATAAATTTCGAATACTAATCTTTGTGCGACCGATTTCCATTGATAAATTAACTGGAATATCCAACACAACATCCAGATTAACATCCGTACCCGGGATACTGTCATCCGTCAGCTCATCAAAACTTGCAGCTCCTGCATCTGCACCAGCACTTGCCGCTGCAGCTTCAGATTCAGCCTGTTCATTAAGCGCATCTGCCCATGGATCTTCTTCATCACTCATAATTTTATTCTCAATACTTAATCGGTATTTTCTTCTATATAATTTAAATCGGCTCGCGAGACTCGCTCGATTATTTTTACAGCTGCATTACCTCTAGAGACACCGATTTCTCCACGAAACAATGGTATTTCTTCTGCTTCCAGAATAATTTGATCTGGCATATCGAACGGAATAATATCGCCAACTTTTAAATTATTAATCTCGGACAAATTAACTTCAACATCCGCCAGATAACTCTTTACTTCGACCTTAGATTCAAAAATTTCGTCACGTAAAGATAATCGCCAACGATCATCTACTTCAGACATATCGGACTGAACGCCCGCATCCAGTAAATCACGTATAGGCTCTATCATTGAATAAGGCAAAGTTACATGTAAGTCACCACCACCGCCTTCAAGATCAACGCGGAAAGTGCTTACCACCACCACTTCTGTTGGGCTAACGATATTCGCTAAATGCGGATTAACTTCGGATGACTGATATTCAATTTTTAAAGCTTTTATCGGTTTCCATGCATCTTCTAAATCTTTAAATATTTGATCCAGTAGCATGCTAATAACTCGCTGCTCTGTTGGTGTAAATTCGCGCCCTTCAATTTTGTTATAGAAGCGCCCTTCACCACCAAAGAAGTTATCAACCACAATAAATACTAATTTTGGATCAATCACAAAAAGGCCTGTGCCTTTAAGTGGATCAATCTTCGTCATATTCAAACTAGTGGGTACATACAGACTATGTACATACTCCGCAAACTTCATCATCTGCACACCGCCAACGGCAATTTCGGCCTGGCGGCGTAATAAATTGAACATACTCACACGGAAATTACGCGCGAAGCGTTCATTAATCATTTCCAGTGTAGGCAAACGCCCACGAACGATTCTTTCCTGTGAGTTAAAATCAAATGATCTGGCCGTTCCATCATTTATTTCGTCATCACCATCTGTATCGACATCGCCATCGTCTACCCCGTGTAACAGGGCATCGATTTCGTCTTGACTTAATACATCTGCTGTTGCCATATTTGATCTTCTATTGCATTACAAAACTAGTGAAATACAAGGCTTCTATCGAGCTCGGTTCACCCACGTCCTTCAACACATCCTGTATTACCTGTATTGATTCCTGACTTAATGCTCGCTTACCTTCACGAGTATTAATTTCGTGGTATTGCTTACCGCCTAACAACAATAACAACTCATTTCTTACTGCAGGCATATGCTGTTTAATTGCTGCCTCAACTGAACCGTCATATGTCATTAACTGAATATCGACCTGTAAAAAACTTACCTGGTCCTGATTTTCAAAGTTAACAACGAAAGCTGGACGCAAAGGGATATACACAGGCGTCTTCTTAGACTTCTTCTTTTCAATCGGTGCATCACCTTCGTCCATTACCTCAGAATCTTCCTGAGCAACTTCCGGCGAGTCATCACCACCCATAAAATACATGGCAGCACCAACACCAATACCAATAATTAAAAGCAGACCATTAACCAGTAAAATGATTTTCATCATTCCACCTTTTTTTGCACTACCTTCTGCGCCCTCTTCGCCTTCTTCTAATTCTGTATTTTCTTCGTCAGCCATTTAGCTTCCCCTGTTGTTAAACGCAATAAATGCAAAGACCATGCCGCAATCGACTTCATCTCATATAAATTGACGTGTAAGACATCTATGATAATCAGGATTAAACCCGTATGTATGCCATAAGCATAGTTTTATTCTATTTATTTTCAATAAGATAGCTAAATATTACAACTATTAATTAAATTTACTGTAGGCACACTATGCACAACAAAAATTTCCTCAATAAAAGCAACAACATCACAAAGACAATGCTGTCCCACTATAAAAATCGTGAATTTGGCCGATAAACTAGATAAGGTATGAGTATATCGCCAAAAAACTGTCATCAATCAGGCCAGACCCCATGATTAACATCCCACCGACAAAGCCTAGCACCGCCATAAAGAGTGAGATAATTGCCGATGTCAGTAAAACCTGGAAGGTTGGACAGGTATTAAATGCCACCACTCAACAGGGCGGCGACGCTTTATCCAAAGTACTTATTCGCCTGGGTGATCACACCCTGGAAGCAAAAACACCGATTAAACTGGAAACCGGGCAGGACATTAAACTACTGGTAAAGGCCGTTGGCGAAAACAATCTAACAAAACTGCCTTTACTCAGCATACTCCCCCCCGGTGAAAGCCCCATACTGGAGAAAAGCCAGACCGCCAATATTAAACTGCGTCAGTTTATTGCTATTCAGGCATCTTTTAGCGCGACCCAACAAACGGCTCAAAACCTGCTTGCAAATAAGCAGGTTACAAATTTGCTTCCCAAAGAACTGGTTAATCAACTGATAACACTACAAAGCAGCCTGCAAGTTAAACCGGGACAAGCACAATCTGCACAGATTAAACAACTCATTGAAAATAGCGGGATATTTTTAGAAACCAAGCTCAAAATGGCATCGGTGCTTAAAACAGATTTAAACAATGCCTTATCTAACGATTTCAAGCATAGCCTACTACAAATTAGATCATTACTTGCAAACAGGATATTACCTGAAACGCCATTCCAGACTGAAAATATAAAGCTTACGCCACAGGTAAAAGAGCTTATTCAAAATATTCTTCAAAGTAACTCAAACAATCCAAATAGTCTGGCTAATCAGCTTATTTCAAATTTGCCCAGGCCACTATTGCAACAAGTTGTTTTTCTATTGAACGGTAGCAGCTCCAACTTTCCAGTGACTCCAGCAGCACAAACACTAGCTGAAATGATCACCCAAGTCCTGCAGCAAACCACAAACCCACAGAAAAACATTAACGAGCTATCCAATCTACTGCATACGAAATTACTACTGCTCGATTTTTCACAGCAGGTAGATCGTGCGCTCAGCCAAATAACCAGTTTTCAACTACAACCATTGAGCCGTGAAGTCGATACATTGACCTTGCTCCTATTCAGTTTGGTTTTTAAGGATAAAGACCAATCATCCGATATAGGCTTTCGCATAGAACAGGAAAATAAAGAAACCGATACCGAGGCTGAAGGCTGGCGTGTCACCCTAAACTTTAATCTGAAATCTCTAGGTAAAATACAGTCCCATATACATCTTAAGGACAAACAGGTATCTACAATATTTCATAGTGAAACAGAAAGCACCAGCAATGTTATTCGCGAACACCTTCCGGTGCTTGAAAAAAATTTACAACTGGCCGGTTTTTTTGTTAGCGGTACACTGGTTAAAACAAAATCCTTACAAAGTAGCATGATCATTCATACTCAATCCCACTTACTGGATGAGAACGTATAATGAATCGCCCAATAAATATTGCCGTTGCATTAGAATATGATGGTGACAGTGCACCAAAAGTAAGTGCTCGTGGCGTAGGAGTTATAGCCGATGAAATATTAAAGATCGCACAGGAGCACGGTGTTCCATTACAAAAAGACAATGAGCTGGTTAGTGTATTAGCAGACCTTGGACTTGGAGATGAGATACCCGAAGACTTATACCGGGTAGTCGCTGAGGTTATCGCCTTCGCCTACATTTTAACCGGTAAATTCCCAAAAAACTGGCAGCCTTAATATAAATTTAAAGAACGAAATATAATCACTATAAGTCTCAACGGTTTGCGCATCATTACAACCTACATAACCATAAGACTTCTATATTTTTAAATTAAGGCAGTAATAATTCAAATTCTTGTGGAGGCACAGGGCGTGAAATTAAATACCCCTGTATCACTTCACAATCATGCGCCTTTAAAAACTCAAACTGCTCCTCAGTTTCAACCCCTTCCGCTACCACCTTTAAATTCATACTATGGGCCATAGCGATAACTGCTCTTGCGATTGCTCCATCACCTTTATTACCTGCAATATCCTTAACAAATGATCTATCTATTTTTAATATATCTAATGGAAACTGATTCAGATAACTGAGAGATGAATAACCGGTACCAAAGTCATCCATCGACAATTTTATTCCAAGCTCTTTTAGATGATGCATTTTATTAATACTATTTCCTGCATCCTGCATAACGATTGTTTCTGTAATTTCTAAATCGATATTCCCTGGATCAATTTGATACTTTTCGATTAATAGTTTTATTTGGTCAACCAGGTCTGCCTGCATAAATTGACGTAATGATAGATTAATACCAACACTCAAATCGTGCCCTTGCTGATTCCACTGCCTGGTTTGTTTAATAGCATGCTCAATTACATACTGACCTAATGGCTGTATTAAACCTGTTTCTTCCGCTAACGGGATAAAGCGAATCGGTGGCACTAAACCATATTCTTCATGCCGCCATCGAACCAGAGCCTCAGTTGCTATGATTTTGCGTGTGGTCGATTCTACCTGCGGCTGATAAAATAGCTCAAGCTCACCTTTTTCCAGTGCATCACGTAAGTCATTTTCCATACGTAAACGATCATCGACTCGACGGTTCATATCATTTGTATAGAAATGCACCTGACTACCACCTAATGATTTAGCCTTGCGCATTGCAGCATTAGCACACTGTATTAAACTACTGGCCTCCATATCATCATTGGGATAAAGCGCCACACCCATACTCAGTGAAACTATGACTTTTTGCCCTGCCAGATCAAATGTATTTTCTTTCAGCAACTGATTTAATTTATGCAATATGCCGGTGATTTCTTCGGCAGATGATGGGCTCTCTAATAAAATAGAAAATTCATTACCACCTATTCGCGCAACCGTATCTCCCTCGTACACAACACCTCTTAGAAAACCGGCAAATGCAACCAGTAACTCATTGCCAATATCGTGACCCAGACTTTCATTAATTAACTGGAAACGGTCAATATCAATTGCGACAACAGCAACCTGATGTCCCGAATGTTCTGCCACTTTTATTGCATGAGTAAGACGTTCTTTGAATAAAGTTTGATTAGGCAAGTCGGTTAGTAAATCATGATATGCCTGATGAAGTATCATATCTTCGGCGCGTTTCAGGGCTGTAATATCCTGTATAGTCCCTAGCACGTAACGTGGTTTGTCATCTTCACCCATGATGACTTCACTTTGTTGATAGACGTACCGCTCCTTATTATCCATCCCCTGCATTCGATGCTCGAGAATAAAACGCGTACCTCTTTCACGCGCATCGTTGAATGCATAGATAACACGGTCTCGATCTTCATCATGAACGTAATTAACTAACTCTTCTAACTTTAAACGTTGATTGCGATCTATACCGAGCATATCCAACACACCAACAGGAATCGTAAATTCATCTGTCTCTAAATCCCAGTCCCAGTAACCTAACATGGCAACTTTTAAAGCATGGTCAACACGGTATCGACTTTTTCTTAATTCAAAATCCATTTCACGAGAACGTAGTGCATATCGCACACGTTGTGAAAACAAACTCCAGTTAATAGGTTTGGTTATAAAATCAGTTGCCCCTGCGTCAAACGCTTTATCAACTGACGCAACATCATCAAGCCCTGTTAGCATAATGACAGGAACAGTATGCTCCGGATCCAGCTCACGTATCACCTGACATGCTTCAAAACCATTCATTACTGGCATTAATACATCTAACAAAACCATATCTGGTCTATGCACACGAAACAGCTCCAGGCCTTCCGCACCATTCGGTGCCTCTATCACATTAAAGCCCTGTTTTTGCAGTGCCTTCATTAACATGCTGCGTATTACAACGTCATCATCCACTACAAGTAGTAGTGGAATTTTACGCTCAGCCATAAGAAGATTGTTTTTCAAGCCTGACACAGATTTTTGCCTAATTATTCATATTATTATGTCTATACCTGAGCTTAGTAAAGCTATCGGTACTTTGTGTGCTGTAATAGAATTATCTTCTACACAAAATCACATGCCCCGTGATAAATCTCGCTTCAAGTCTTCAAGATCTTCCAGGCCAACAGCCACACGAATTAGACCATCATCAATCCCTGACTCTTCGCGTTGCTCTGGTGTCAGTCGTCCATGGGTAGTCGTAGCGGGATGTGTAATTGTGGTTTTGGTATCACCCAGATTAGCCGTAATAGAGCATATTTGTGTCGCGTCAACTAAGGCCCAACCCGCATCTTTTCCACCTTTGAGTTCAAATGACAATAACCCACCAAAATCTGATTGCTGTGATTTAGCCAGCTCATGTTGCGGATGTGACTCAAGCCCCGGGTAATATACTTTGGCAACCTGTGGCTGTTTTTCTAGCCATTGCGCTAGTTGCAATGCGTTTTTACTGTGAGCCTTCATACGAATATCGAGAGTTTCCAGGCCTTTTAAAAACACCCATGCATTGAAGGCACTCATTGTTGGGCCCGCACTGCGTAAGAAACCATACACACCACCACCTACAACTTCCTCTGTACCCAATACGGCACCACCCATACAGCGACCCTGACCATCCAGGTATTTAGTTGCTGAATGAATGACGATATCTGCACCTAATTTAATAGGCTGTTGTAATGCAGGAGTACTCAGACAATTATCTACTGCCAATAAGCAGTCATTTGCATGAGAGATTGCCGCTAACGCTTTAATATCAACCATTTCAGTTAATGGATTAGAAGGAGTTTCTAAAAACAATAGGCGAGTATTTTTCTGTATCGCCTTTTCCCATGCACCCAGATCAGATAGCTCGACAAATGTAGTTTCAATACCAAACTTGGATAGTATGTTTGTAAACAATACAGTCGTAGTACCAAAAATACTGCGTGATGAAACGATATGGTCGCCGGTTTTCAATAAGCCTAAACAAGTCGATAATATAGCCGCCATACCTGAAGCTGTTGCCACACAACATTCAGCCCCTTCTAATCTAGCCAGACGCTGTTCAAAAGTGCGTACGGTAGGATTAGTAAAGCGTGAGTAAATATTGCCTGGCTGCTCTCCAGAAAAACGCGCAGCCGCTTCCGCAGCAGAAGAAAACACAAAACTCGATGTAAGAAACATAGCTTCACTATGCTCCTGCTCATGTGTGCGCTCCTGACCTGCTCGTACTGCTTGCGTGGCAAATGCCCATTCGGCTTCTAATTCTTCATAATCACTCATTGCTTATTCCTGTATTAATACTCGGCAGCCTTCATCTACCTGATTAAATAAATCAATCACATCCTGGTTACGCATTCTGATGCAACCATGGGAAGCGGGTGTACCAATTTTTTCTTCTTCTGATGTGCCATGAATATAAATATATCGATGGTAACTATCGATACCTTCACCTTTATTCACACCAGGCTGCATACCCTGTAACCGGAGAATTCGAGATGTAATGATATCTTCCGGCAGTGCATGACCCTCTACCTGTAAATCCTCTAGCAAACCCTGCGGTACTCTGCCTACAAATACTTCATTTATGACGCAGTCAGCACCAATTTTCTGTGCGATACTATGCTCACCCAAGGGGGTCTTAAAACTGCCATTTTGATTACCAACACCAAAGCTGGATGTGGATACAGGGTACTCGAAAAGAACCTTTTCCTCATCACTATAGCAGTACAGTTTTTGTTGACTTACCTTTACAATGATATGGCTAATTTTTGACATGACTCAAACTTGTGCGAGCAGTTGAACAACATTTAAAATATAGACCTCTATGCTAACACGCATTTATCTGATTACACTTCTTTTCTTAATATGTCGCCCTGCATTTAGTAACGGTGTAACAATTAGCGACATAGTACCAGCTCCTGCAAAACAGGCCTGCCTGGACATAGCAAACAAGCTCGCGAGCGTAAGCTTAGCCGAGTGTTCGCAACGTAGGCTGCAGACATCGAATCATGCTTCATTCAAACAGCGCCCACTGTTAATAAAAGAATATCCACCTCTACTCAACAAAAGAAAACCACAGGCTAAAATATTATTACTAGGCGGCATCCACGGCGATGAGTATTCATCTGTCACGATCATGTTTAAATGGATGCGTATTTTAGACAAATATCATAGCGGTCTATTTCACTGGAAAGTCGCACCACTGGTTAATCCCGATGGCCTATTACAAAAGAAGTCGCAAAGAATGAATGCCAACGGTGTTGATTTAAATCGCAACTTTCCAATTAGTGGCAGCCCAGATGCTAGCCTGAAATACTGGAAGCAAAGGGCCTATAGCGACGTAAGGCGCTACCCTGGACCAACACCGACAAGTGAACCAGAAACACGATGGATTATTAAACTCATTGAAGAATTTAAACCCGATGTTATTGTTGCCGTCCATGCACCTTTTGGTATTGTAGATTTTGACGGGCCACCTAAACCTCCATCGCACCTTGGTTCATTGCATTTAAAACTACTGGGCACCTACCCGGGTTCTCTCGGAAATTATGCTGGTTTACAGCAACAAATCCCCGTTGTAACCGTTGAGTTACCACACGCAGGAATTATGCCTAGCAATCAGGAAGTTAATCGTATCTGGGTAGACTTAATTAAGTGGCTAAGAACTCACACACCAGGAAAAAAAACTCAGCATTAATTTACAAGGTATTTCGAGCTAACTGAGGTGAAGCCGGCGGGCTAATTTCATCCTCGAAGATAATGCGCCATTCTCCATCTGACTCTTTGTTCCAGTACTGACGTTTCCAGCTCTGGCTAGTAAAGTTATCACTACTGTATGACTGCTGAAAAGTGGCAACCATAACGTCTTCATTAGGGTGCATCAACAAACTGACATTAGATAAATTAACCTGCACAAATGTTTTATGTTTACTTACACGCCGTTTATGATCAGCCCAGTGAGCAAACTTTTTCTTACCATTGGTAAAACGTTGCGAGTAATGACTCAGATATTCTTCAACGTCCAGACTTTCCCAGTCACTTTTCCATTGTTGATGTATTTGATTCACCAGCGCCTGATGAGCTGACCATTCTTCTTCAGACAACCACTGCAGATTTTCACCAATTAACACAGGTGTACTTTTCAAATCAATATATGAACCCACTTCGATCAGGTCATCATTCGGCAAAACAACACAGCCTTCTGAAGCCAATACCGGTCTGTTATAGGTACCGCTTCGTGTACCATGCAACCAAATACCGTGACCTGTTTTACCATTAATACGATCCCATGCATTAGGATAATTTATAGGATATGCACCAGCGCCATACTTATCTTCCAACTGCGTTGGTGAAATATAAGACTGAACGAAATACACGCCCATTGGTGTTTTCAAATCACCTTCGTTGACTTTACCTGGGCCCGCACGTCCCATGGAAACAAAAAAATCTTCAACTAATAAAGGTTTGCTTGCACTGTTTTCGAATACATATAAACGTGACTTACTTAAATCAACTACTAACGCATAATTATAATTATTATCTAAACGCGCCAATACTGCAGGATATTTTTGTGCTATTTTTTTATCTACAGAAGCCTTATAACGATTTTTTATTTCACTAAGTAAAAGCACTTTATCATCGTTATCTGACAGACCTAAACCAAGTTGCATAACTGCACCCGTTCTAGCCTTTAATACATCGGCATATACCAATTGAGCCAGCTTGAAATTTGGTCGATCAACAATAAGTGATTTTAACTTTTGTTCTGCTTGATCAAGTTTTGATAGCTGAATATGGCGAACCGCATCCAGCAACCTATCTTCTGGGTGCAAATCCACTGCAACAGCTGTTGCCGAGAAAAAAAACAAATATATTACAGCCAAAAATTTCATAATTATTAATACTAAAAACTTATAAAGTTTTAATTACCCTCTCAGATAATATCTGCCAGTTATCCTGACCTTTTTGCATATACAACTGCTTTAATACGCTGTCACTATACGTAGGTGAAGTATAGTACTGAACAAACTCAACCATAGCTGTATTTGTTGAATCATCTATGAATATCTTCAAATCATCAAACGTTACCTGAACACTGACGCCACGCCCAAGCTTGGCTTTGCGGCCTTTTTTCCATTTGGAAAGTGTCAGACTCTCATCAATTGGAACAAACCTATCTGAGTAAGACTGAATATAATGTTCAAAATCCCCCTGAGACCAGGCGCGAGACCAGTTTAACAATTGCTCTTTAATACTGCTTATCACCGCAACATTCGATTCTTTTTGAATAGGCTTTGATTCAATAAAAACCTTTTTCTCAACAACGACTTCAACCTCCTTTTCTACCACTTTTTCAACAACTTTTATCGGTTGATAAATGTGTTCAATAAAATCCATTTCTGGTAATTCTGAAGTTTGTTCTGAACCTAATGCCTTTCCGTATGCCTGAGCAGCCAAAAATTCATATAACTGTGTTCTATTTTTTTGTGCCATACGATAGCTGGGAGAACTCACTACAGCTTCTTCTAACATTAAGCGAGCTTCATCGATGCGATTGGTCTTGAATAACACAATGGCCAGATTATTTTTAGGCTCTGGCCACTCTTTATTACGCTCGAGTAGATCTCGATAGATAGACTCTGCCTCAGCCCATTGTTGCTGCAAGGACAATTCATGGGCCTGAGCAAACAACAATCTATCCTGATCTTCAACCAGAACTACGTCAGGCACATCCGCTGTAATAGCCTGTATCGCACAGGGCATTAACAGTAGCCCTGTTAATAAGCCATAAAGATAAAGCTGTGTTTTTTTATAAGCCATATAACGTGTTGAAAAACATAAAACCAAACCTACGACTACTGATTACTATATAAATCAATACCAGCCAAATTATCTAAATGCTCACGCTTGGCTTTTGCCTTATCGGAACGACGCTGCTCAAGATGATCCAGATAGGCACTATCTATATCACCCGTCACATACTCACCATTAAAGCATGAACTATCAAAATGCTTAATATTATCATTGCCTAATTGTACTGCCTGAATTAAATCCTCAAGGTCTTGATATATAAGCCAATCTGCACCTATTTCTTTAGTGATTTCGCTAATATCACGACCATCAGCTACAAATTCATGAGGTGAAGGCATATCTATGCCATAAACATTAGGATAGCGAACTGGGGGCGCTGCGGATGCCATATAAACATTTTTAGCACCGGCATCTCGAGCCATTTGAATGATCTGTTTTGATGTCGTGCCACGCACTATAGAGTCATCAACCAACAATACATTCTTATCTTTAAATTCAAGATCGATTGCATTTAACTTTTGACGAACAGATTTTTTACGCTGAGTCTGGCCTGGCATAATAAATGTTCGACCAATATATCGATTTTTTATAAAGCCTTCGCGGTACTTAACATTTAAGTGATAAGCCACTTCCAGGGCCGAGGTACGACTTGTATCTGGAATGGGAATAACCACATCAATATCATGATCTGGCCTTTCCTTTAGAATTTTCTGCACCAGCGTAGTACCCATGCGTAAACGCGCTTTGTATACTGAAATATCATCAATGATTGAATCAGGACGCGCAAAGTACACATACTCAAAAATACAGGGCATATTTTGTGGATTTTCAGCGCATTGCTGAGTCGACATATTGCCATCCATATCTATATAAATAGCTTCCCCCGGCTTGAGGTCACGCTCCAGGGTAAAACCTAGCGCATGCAGTGCCACACTCTCCGACGCCACCATATACTCAACGCCATCTTCCGTTTCACGCTTACCGTAACAAGCTGGACGGATACCATATGGATCTCGGAATGCCAACACGCCTTTACCCACAAGAATCGAAACAACGGCATAACCGCCCCTGCAACGCTTATGTACAGCTGACACCGCTGCAAAAATATCTTCCGGTGCAACCTTTAGCTTTTTTAATGCCTGTAACTCATGCGCAAATATATTTAATAAAACCTCAGAATCAGATTCGGTGTTTATGTGGCGCAAATCGTCAGTGTATAACTGTGCTTTTAATTCTTCAGCATTAGTTAAATTACCGTTATGTGCCAGAGCAATACCATAAGGTGAATTCACATAAAATGGCTGTGCCTCAGCAGCAGTAGAGCAACCAGCTGTTGGGTATCGTACATGTCCAATGCCCATATTACCTTTCAACTGAGTCATGTTGTCCGTACCAAACACGTCACTCACTAGTCCATTGTTTTTACGCAGGTGAAATTTATTGCCCTCACTGGTAACAATACCCGCTGCATCCTGTCCACGATGCTGCAACAAAGTTAATGCATCATACAACACTTGATTAACAGGACTTCGGCCAACAATACCGACTATACCGCACATAAATACCTCAACAAATCTATAATAGATTTAAGCTTAATAAGAAAAATACTTTGCAACATCATCGGGCAGGTAGCCTTGCAGCCACATTGCCAATGATTCAAAACGTTCAATTAATAGCGATGATTGCCACCAATCATAACTAGGCGCATTTGTAAGGCCTGCAACAAACACCATACCGATTACTACAAGCAGACCCAGCGACAAGCCAATAACCATTCCCAATATGCGATCCAGACCGCTCAAACCTGTTTTACTTACAAATTGACGCACCAGAAAGCTGACAAGCGCACCAACCATTAATGTGAGTATAAATAATATGCCCATGGCCGCCGCCAGGCGCATCGGGGGTGACTCTATTGCCGTTAATAAAGAAGAAGCTAAATTGGGAGCAAAACCAAATGAAATAGTGCTGGCAGCAATCCAGGTACCTAATGCAATGGCGATTTTTACAAACCCCCAGATGAGACCCAATACCAGTAAAACGGCAATGATGGTAATAATTCCAAAATCAACGAGGGTCATTTAAGACTCCAGCACATAAAGGCGCAATCATACCAAATTGAGCTTGAAGCTACAGCACAATCTACATTGAATTGCACTTTATATGAGATGCTACGGATGACGCACCACCATACCCTTAATTTTCTCTTTCTGAAGAATTACCTCACGTAAGGCCTCAAGATGCTGTTGATCTAACTCGGGACCAATACGCACACGGTAACTAGTTTTCCCCGGTTTTTTTGATACATCTACATAACTTGCGTAGCCTTTGGCTCTGAGCTTGTCCCGCATCAACTCAGCATTCTTCTCTTGTTCGTAGCTACCCACCTGAAGTGCCCAGGCATGAATAGACGATTCTGTAGATTTAATTTTTTTATTAATCGTAGCCGATGAATCATTGGTAGCCATATATTCCGATATAGGCTTTAGCTCTGATTTTTCAGGAATACTGACATTCCTGCTATAGCGTGACTTATGCCCAGCACCATCCAGCCATTCAGGCACCAAAATCACCAAAAAGGCCGCTAGAACAATTGCTCCAATTAACCTCTTTCTTAGTTTTTTATCCAATCTGATCAGTCCAAAGCTGGGTAGCAATTAGCTATTTTTATTAAAAAAAGTGATGGCTTCTGCGACCGTATAAAATGAGCCAAACACTATAATACGATCATTTTCTGTCGCTATCACCAACGCCTGTTTACAAGCGTCCGTCACCGATTCACAGGCGGTAAGTCTAACATCTGCACCTATTCCTCGCACCGCTTGCGACATATTTTTTGCACTCATTCCACGTGGCACACCTAAGCCTGCACTAATCCATGTATCAACCTCAGGCCGGATCACTGCTACTACCTCTTTTACCGCCTTATCGGCCAGCATTGCAATCACAGCAATCGTTTTACCCGTAATGGGCTGATCGCTCAATATTTCGGATAGTTTAGTCGCGGACTGCTCATTATGTGCAACATCTACAATCACCTCAGGCTGATCATGTATCTTCTGGAATCGGCCCGATAGCTGCGCATTTTGCAGCCCATAATGTATATGTATTTGCTGAATACGCTCGGATTTATCTGCAGCCAATAACTTCAATGACTTGATAGCCATAATGGCAGCTGCCGCATTTTGCATTTGAAAGCCGCCTTGTAAATTCGGCTGTGGCAGATTATCTAACCGTACACCCTCTGCCTTGAGCTGCCACGTATTGTTAGTAGCGAGTTTTTGATACAAATAGTCCTGACCCAGGCGCAGTAACGGTACATTCAATTCCTCTGCATAAGATAACAATGAGGCTGGAGGCTTAAATAGACTAATAATCGATGGCTTATGCGCACGCATAATTCCAGCTTTTTCCCTGCCTATAACCTCAACGTTATCACCCAGCCAGTCGATATGATCAATGCCTACACTCGTTATAACCGATACGTCTGCATCAATAACATTTACAGCATCCAGACGACCACCCAGACCAACTTCTAACACAACGACATCGACATTATATTTGTGAAAAATAACCAGTGATGCGAGCGTTCCAAACTCAAAGTAAGTGAGTGGTATATTATCCCTGACCTGATCAATCCGCTCAAAGGCTTCACATAAATCCTCATCTGAAACACATTGCTTATTAACACGAATACGTTCGTTATAAATAAATAAGTGCGGCGAGGTATAGCAACCAACAGATAGTTCAGCCTGATGCAGTATTGACTCAATAAAAGCAACCGTTGAGCCTTTTCCATTAGTACCTGCCACGGTAATAACAGGACAGAAAAAATCAGTGGGAAATTCGAGTAATTCAAGGACACGAGAAACACGATCAAGACCCAGATCGATTTCTTTAGGATTTAAACTTTCTTGCCAGTTCAACCATTCAGCGAGTGTATTAAACCGCATTTAGTTTAAGCCGTTGATGAGATTAATAAAGAACATCAAAGAACAGGTTTTCTTAACCCGTTCTTTGATTAGTATTTATGCTGCAGGCTTGTTCTGCATCATACTTAATAAATTAGCCAGCTTGTCACGCATATCACGTCGATCAATAATCATATCGATTGCACCATGCTCCAACAAAAACTCACTACGCTGAAAACCTTCGGGTAAAGTTTCACGTACTGTTTGCTCAATTACACGTGGCCCAGCAAAACCAATTAATGCCTTGGGTTCACCCACATTAATATCACCTAACATTGCCAAACTGGCAGACACACCGCCCATTGTAGGGTCTGTCATTACCGATATAAAGGGCAAACCACGCACTGACATTTTTTGTAAAACAGCGGATGTTTTTGCCATCTGCATTAAAGAGAATAATGACTCCTGCATACGAGCACCGCCCGAAGCAGAAAAACATACCAGTGGAATATCGTTTTCCAATGCAACATTAGCCGCACGCACAAATTTTTCACCCACTACCGAACCCATTGATCCGCCCATGTATTTAAACTCAAATGCGACAGCAACTAACGGGACATTCTTCACTTGTCCTTTCATTGCTATAAGTACATCATTTTCGCCGGTAGCTTTTTGTGCACCACTAATACGGTCTTTATATTTCTTACTATCTTTAAACTTCAAAATATCAACCGGCTTTAAATTAGCTGCAATTTCTTCGCGCGGCTCTGCGTCCAGAAAACTCTCTAAACGCTTACGTGCTCCCATACGCATATGGTGATGACACTTAGGGCAAACTTCCTGGTTGCGCTCCAGCTCAGCACGATAAAGCACGGCACTACATGAATTACATTTAGTCCACAATCCCTCAGGAACAGAGCCTTTCTCACCTGCATCTGTACGAATACGGGAAGGCATTAATTTTTCAAACCAGTTCATATTTCTAAACCTTATCTTAAGCAGTTGGTACTTTTACTTAATTTATATATTACTTATTTGTCCATGGCTTGACGCATGGATGATAAAAGCCCACAAACTTCTTTGGAAATTTTTTCAGGATCATCAGCATTTTCTGCAACACGCTTTACAATCGCACTTCCCACCACAACCGCATCAGCTACCGATGCAACCTGGGCTGCAGTACTTGCATCACTTATACCGAAACCAACACCAACAGGGATTGATGTATGACCTCGAATTTGATCAACTTTTTGCACAACAGCATCAACATCTAGATTAGCTGCGCCAGTTACACCTTTTAATGATACGTAATAAACAAATCCGCTGGCCTGATCACAAATCAATTGCATGCGTTCATCTGTAGTAGTTGGCGCCAGTAAAAAGATCATATCAAGCTGTTTTGCTTTTAGAGCCGTAACTAAGTCCGCACCTTCTTCTGGTGGTAAATCAACCAGTAACAAGCCATCAACACCCGCCTTAGATGCCGACTCTGCAAATACTTCATACCCCATAACTTCAACGGGATTTGCATACCCCATTAAGACAATCGGTGTTTCATTGTTTTTTGTACGGAACTCAGTCACCATCGCAAGCACGTCTCTTAAGCTTACATTATGCTTAAGTGCGCGCTCACAGGCCGCCTGAATGACAGGGCCTTCCGCCATTGGATCAGAAAAAGGTACTCCTAGTTCTAATATACTTGCACCGGCGTCCACCATGTCATGCATTAAATTTACTGTAACCGAAGGGTGCGGGTCACCTGCTGTAATAAAAGGAATCAATGCCGTTTTATTATCTGCTTTTAGAGATGCAAAAGTTGCGCTTAAACGACTCACAATTCAATACCTTCTAAGTCTGCAATCGTATTAATATCTTTATCACCACGACCGGACAGGTTAACAATAATAATTTTATCTTTATCCATTGTTGGCGCCAATTTCTCAGCATATGCCAGAGCATGGCTCGATTCTAGGGCAGGGATAATACCTTCTGTACGCGTTAGCTTATGAAATGCAGCCAGAGCTTCTTTATCGGTAACACTATCGTACTTTGCGCGACCTGTATCTTTCAACCAGGCGTGCTCTGGACCAACACCGGGGTAATCCAAACCTGCAGATACACAATGCGTTTCAATAATCTGTCCGTTATCATCTTCCATTAGGTAAGTACGATTACCATGAAGCACGCCGGGTTTACCCGCACATAAAGGCGCTGCATGATTCGGTGTATTCACACCATCACCACCGCCTTCTACACCATAAATTTCTACTGACTTATCACCCAAAAACGGATGGAATAACCCAATCGCGTTTGAACCACCACCTACACAGGCAACTAAGGCATCAGGCAGTCGACCTGCCTGATCCAGTATTTGGCGCTTTGCTTCACGGCCAATAATAGTTTGAAAGTCACGTACCATTGCAGGATATGGATGCGGCCCCGCGACTGTACCAATAATATAAAAAGTATCATCTATATTGGTAACCCAATCACGCATCGCTTCATTTAATGCATCTTTTAATGTTTTTGAACCTGAAGTTACCGGCACTACTTTGGCACCTAATAATTTCATACGATATACATTAGGTGCCTGACGCTTAACATCTTCGGCTCCCATATATACAATACATTCCATACCAAAACGTGCAGCGACGGTTGCCGATGCCACGCCATGTTGACCTGCGCCAGTTTCTGCAATAATACGTTTTTTACCCATACGTTTGGCCAACAAAGCCTGACCAATTGTATTATTGATTTTGTGAGCACCGGTGTGATTAAGATCTTCACGCTTCAAATATATTTGCGCACCTCCTAATTCATTTGACCAACGTTCAGCATGATACAGAGGGCTTGGGCGACCTACATAATGTGCCAGGTCACGATCAAACTCAGCCTGAAAGTCTTCATCATCTTTAAATTTCTCATAGGCCAAACGTAGCTCTTCGATGGGCTCCATCAAAGTTTCTGCAACAAACTTACCGCCGTACACACCAAAGTGACCGCGTTCATCTGGCATTGAATAATAATCTTTACCGCTGTCTTCGCTCATTACTT
>Ga0316204_10004330_pt1 | contig 25673 bp, 20 predicted proteins | sample 6monrhotite_MG_2_FD_205661 | JGI IMG/M metagenome (GOLD analysis project Ga0316204, IMG submission 205661) | Microbial mat bacterial communities from mineral coupon in-situ incubated in ocean water Damariscotta River, Maine, United States -... | ecosystem: Environmental > Aquatic > Marine >...
CTATTACCGAACCGCAAACAAGGAAAATACAAGGTGTATTTACCTTACGTGGTATTGAAAAGGAACTTGATTTTAAGGCCACAATTAGTAAAGAGAAAAATAGATTTACAATCTCAGGTAAGTTGGAACTTACTGTGGCCGACTTCAATATTAAAATCCCACCATTACTAGCACCCAATATAGCAGATACTATTACTATTAATTTTAGTTTTGAATATGAGCCTTATGAAAACTAAATTATTTTTCATTTTACTTTTAGCGATAGGATGCGCCCCTCAGGCCGTGGCACAAGATCTTCTTAGTAAATTAAGTCAAGAGCAGATTACTCCTGAATTTAATACCCAAGCCACATTTAAGGCCACACGTATTTCCATTGGACATTCTGTAGAAACCCGTAAAAGAGGAGTTTTAGAAATTTCTGCCATGAATCGTTTTTGGAATGACCCAGATCAAAGTAAACGCTCTTTTCTTGCCGATAAGTTGAACACTAGAATAGGTGTAGAGTATGGTGTTTCAGATAGATTAACAATAGGCGCGGGTTATGGTACAGGCTATAGATCTTGGGATGTTTTTGCTAAATACCGGTTATTTTTTCAGCGTGATTCTGGAAAGAAATTCCCTTTTAGTATAACTCTTTTTCAGAATGGTGTTCATCGCAACAAAGAGACATTCTTGTTTTTACCAAATCAATCATTTGAAGATGAATTGGCATTTTCAACACAGCTTCTGATAGCTAGAAAAATAACATCTAATTTCTCATTGCAAGTGGCTCCTAGCTATATATATAGAGCGGAAGACGGCTTTTTGGAAAGCGAGAGCACATCTCGTTTTGCTATAGGCTTTGGGGGTCGCTATAAAATTGGGAAGCACGTCTCGGTGGTTTCCGAATATTATTACGTGCCCAATCCTTTCAGTTTTGTAAAAACCTATGGAGCGTTTAGTGTAGGTGCTAATTGGGAAATAGCCGATGTAATGCTGCAGTTTAAACTTACCAATGCTCGAAATTTTGTGGAAGATAAGTTCATAGTAAAGACCGCAAACAACTTCAATTTTAAAGATGGAAACCTCCATTTTGGTTTTCATGCTACCTATGTTATTCATTTTTTCAAAAGAAAAATTAGAAACGAACAGTAAGAATTGCTCGTGGTATTTTATTAGCGAAAAATATAAAGGTAAAGTACCTGAATGCACATCCTGTTTTTACTAAAATATAAGGAAACCATCTAAGCCGAAATCTAGATGGTGTGATTCTGAATCAAAAGGAATAGTACGCTTGAAGATTTTCTAATTCTGCCAAACTTTAAGAGGATGTCAATGGGAAATACCCTTGTGTAAAATGCAATTCTTACTGCAGCGATTTCTGAAACCATGTTGAGATCGATTTCATGCGTTAAAATAAGGTGGTTTACTCGCATATGTTGAAAACAGTGAGGTGAGGGCTTTCCGTTTTAACTCCAATTTTTCCGCTTCACCCTATTTTAATTGAAAAGAAGGTAGTTCATGACATTTATTTGCATCGTAATAAAATTCAGAAAAGTTCAACGAAATTACATGAAAATGAAAAAAACAAATTACATGAAACAAAAGAGGAAACTCTTTGGAATTTTAGATCCGCGCATTTTGCGAGTGATCCTATTTGTCCTTTTAACGGGTCAGGTAGCAAACATTACTGCACAGGCAGATCCATCGCTTACCGCACTGGATACTACTATGGATGCAGTTACTATCACCAATTTGGGTGATGCAGATATTGACATAACCAATTATTGGGTGTGTTTAGGTCCAGGGATGTATGGGCAGCTAAGTGCATTACCTATTGTTAGTGGAGATTTCGATCTTTCTCCAGCCGAACAAGTCACCTTTACTTTTAATTTGATTAACGAAAGTAATGGTGGTCTGGGGCTATTTTCTACAAACTCATTTGGTTCTTCAAGCCCTACTATTTTGCTCGATTATGTGCAATGGGGTGGGCCTAATCAAGCAAGAGTTGGTCAAGCGGTTACAGCGGGACGTTGGGATAACGCGGCTAATTTTGTGTCTTGTCCTGCACCCTATAGTACGGTGCTTGGTGGTTCTGCGATTGCATGGGGTGAAGCCGATGGTGGAACCGTACAGATAGATGCTACGGCCACGGGAAATCCCAATAACACCACATCTATTGCTGCCGATGGTCTTTCGGCTGTAATTTGTGTAGATGGACGTATGGATCCATTGGTTGTTACCCACGACAATCCTGGAGTTGATCCAGGGATATCCTATAGATATGTTGTTACAGATAACAGTGTAGACAATAATATTCTTGCAATTTTTGCTACCAATGCCATTGATTTAGACGGAGCTGGAATTGGAACATGTCGAATTTGGGGTTGGTCTTATTTAGGTGTTCCTAATAATGGAGCTGACTTTATAGGAGATCCATTGGCCGATCTTCAGGCGCAAGACTGTTCTGATCTTTCAGATAATGCGATTGATGTAATTCGCGAAGAAGCCGATGGTGGAACTGTAGTTATAGATATTGCAGCCACTGGAAACCCTAACAACACAACTTCAATTGCAGCAGATGGTCTTTCTGCCGTGATCTGTGTAGATGGACGTATGGATCCGCTTATTGTGACTCATACCAATACGGCACCTAACCTAACCTTCAGATATGTGGTTACAGATGATAGCCCAGACAATACTATCTTGGCTGTTTTCAATAGCCCAAGCATCAACTTGGATGGAGCTGGTATAGGTACGTGTAGAATTTGGGGCTGGTCGTATAGAGGCCTTGACGGAAGTGCCTTTGTAGGGCAGCCTTTGGCAAACTTGCAGGCAGAAGATTGTTCGGATATTTCGGACAATAATATAGATGTCATTCGTGAAGCCGCAGATGGTGGAACGGTGCAAATTGATATTGCGGCTACCGGCAATCCTAATAACACTACCTCAATTGCAGCCGATGGCCTTTCAGCTGTGATTTGTGTGGATGGTAATATGGATCCATTAGTAGTGACTCATGCAAATGATTCACAAAATTTGACATACAGATATGTAGTGACCGATACAAGTGCGGATAATACCATTCTGGCTATTTTCAACACCAATAGTATTGACTTAGATGGCGCCGGAATCGGGACATGCCGTATCTGGGGGTGGTCATACAGAGGGTTGGATCAGAATGCCTTTATAGGATCTCCATTATTAGATCTACAAAGTGAAGACTGTTCTGACATTTCAAGCAATAATATAGAAGTGATACGTGAAGAAGCTGATGGAGGAACCGTACAAATTGATGCGGCCGCTACGGGCAACCCTAATGGGACCACTTCCATTGCAGCCGATGGACTTTCCGCAATAATCTGTGTGGATGGACGTATGGATCCATTAGTGGTAACTCATGTAAATGATGCTCCAAACCTTACTTTCAGATATGTAGTTACTGACGATAGTGCAGATAACAACATCCTTGCTATTTTCAATACCAACAGTATTGACTTGGATGGTGCTGGAATAGGTACCTGTAGAATTTGGGGATGGTCATATAGAGGATTGGATCAGAATGCCTTTATAGGAATGCCTTTACAGACACTTCAGGATGAAGATTGCTCAGATATTTCAGATAATAATATCGATGTAATTCGTGAAGCAGCAGATGGAGGAACAGTAGTTATTGATATAGCCGCTACTGGAAACCCAAACAACACAACGTCTATTGCTGCTGATGGTCTTTCTGCCGTAATTTGTGTAGATGGACGAGCAGATCCTCTTGTTGTGACGCACACCAATACTGCCCCGAATCTTACTTTTAGATATGTGGTGACAGATAACAGTGCAGACAATACCATTCTTGCCATTTTCAACACACCAAGTATCAACCTGGATGGGGCTGGTATTGGTACCTGCAGAATTTGGGGATGGTCGTACAGAGGACTGGATGGAAGTGCTTTTATAGGAATGCCATTACAAACGCTTCAAGATGAAGACTGTTCGGATATTTCTGATAATAACATTGATGTAATTCGCGAAGCCGCTGATGGTGGAACTGTACAAATTGATATAGCCGCCACTGGCAATCCAAACAATACTACGTCTATTGCTGCTGATGGTCTTTCTGCTGTAATCTGTGTTGATGGACAAGCAGATCCGTTAGTAGTTACTCATGTAAATGATTCTCCGAATCTATCCTACAGATATGTTATTACAGATGCAGCTACCGACATTGTATTGAACATTGTTGATACAAATACCATAAGTCTAGATGGAGCGGGGGTAGGAACCTGCCAAATTTGGGGATGGTCGTATCGAGGATTTGGTGGTGGAGCCGACTTTATTGGAGGCCCGCTTTCAGACATAGAAGGTGCAGATTGTTCAGATATTTCAGACAATGCCATTACGGTAGTTAGAGAAGCCGCCGACGGCGGAACAGTACAGATTGATGTAGCTGCTACTGGAAACCCAAACAACACAACCACAATCGCCGCCGACGGTCTTTCCGCAGTAATTTGCGTAGATGGTCGCATGGACCCACTGGTTGTTATACATAATAATGACTCACCAAACCTGACCTACAGATATGTGGTGACGGACAATAGCCCGGATAGCATCATCCTAGCCATAGCCGATACGAATACCATTGACTTAGATGGTGCCGGACCGGGCACATGTTTAATTTGGGGTTGGTCATACAGAGGCCTGGATCAAAATGCTTTTATAGGATTGCCATTGGCAGACCTTCAGGCAGAAGCATGTTCAGACATCTCATCAAATGCCATTCAGGTAATACGTGAAGAAGCAGATGCCGGTACGGTGAGTCTTTCAAATGGAGATACCGCAGTGACAATTTGTGCTGGAGATGGCGCCCCTGACCCGTTAGAATTAGCGCATGTAAATGACGCTCCAAACCTTTCATATCGTTATGTAGTAACCGATAGTGATGCCGACAATACTATTTTGGCAATCCCTGTAGGTAACATCATCGATTTGGATGGCGCTGGAGTAGGAGTATGTAGAATTTGGGGATGGTCTTATAGAGGTCTAGATCCCGCATCGTTCATTGGACAACCTTTAGCTACAATTGGCGTTGAAGATTGCTCTGATGTATCTGCAGATTTCGTTGAGGTCACCCGAGTATCAGGAGCCGATTGCGATATCCTAGCCGTAGATGATTTTGATCTGGACTTTGACCTTACCGTGTATCCAAACCCAGCTAGAGACGTTGTAAATGTTGTCTACTCTGGATCGGAAGCTGTGAATTTACAAGTGATTATTTACGATCTGTTAGGAAGAAACGTATATCAAAACAACTTCGAATCTCAAAATTCGGTGCAAATTGATGTGACGTCCTTGACTAGCGGAACGTATCTATTAAATATTATCGATGGAAATAGTGGTGTAAGCACTACTAAGAAAATCGTAAAACAGTAATTTTTCTCAAAAATTGTTAGTTGTTAGTTAGTTGTAAAGAGGGAGTAATGCTTGTCATTGCTCCCTTTTTTTATGTATCATAAATAAAATGTAATTTTGATAGGAATATGACTATCTATGAAACTCATTTTTGTTTATAACGCTAATTCGGGAAAACTAAACAGCTACTTGGATAGTATTCATAAAGTGATGAGTCCATCTACCTATGATTGTAATCTATGTGCCATAACTCACGGCGCAATTAAAGAAAATGAACTATGGAAAGCTTTTCGGGAAAATTCATCCCATGAAATGCTCTTCTACCATAAGGATGAATTCGAAAACGCACACCAAGAAGTAGTTGATAAGAACAAGGGTCTTCCAGCTATTTTTACTGAAAAAGAAGGTGCGTTTGAAGCGTTTATTTCGAAAAAAGAATTGGATGATTTAACCTCAGCCGAAGCGCTTATTGAAGCGATTATGAAGCGCTCATCTGCCCGTTGATTTCATCAATATATTTCAAGACTTCATCTCTTCCAATGGATTTGCTGGAGGAGGTAATAAAGTACTGAGGCACTTCTTCCCAAGTTTCTAGCATCTTATCGATATAAGCCTGTATATTTCGTTCTAAAGCATTTGGTTTGAGCTTATCAGCCTTAGTGAATATAATCGAAAACGGAAGCTGGCTTTCGCCCATCCATTCCATAAAATCCAAATCTATTTTTTGAGGTTCATGACGGCAATCTACCAATACAAAGGCTAATACTAATTGCTGTCTCTTCTCAAAATAGGCGGTGATAAACTTCTGAAAGACCTTTTTGCTGCTTTTTGAAACACGGGCATATCCGTATCCAGGTAGATCCACCAAATACCAGTTTTTGTTGATCAAAAAATGATTAATGAGCTGTGTCTTTCCAGGTCGCCCTGAAGTTTTAGCCAAATTTTTTCGTTGCATCAACATATTGATCAAAGAAGACTTGCCAACATTAGAACGCCCAATGAATGCGTATTCTGCGAGACGGTCGCTAGGGCATTTGGCAACATCGCTGTTACTTACTAAAAATTCGGCCGATTTAATCAACATAGTATTTTAATTAAAATCCACGATCCGACAACCAAGTGTAGAAAATTTGGTTGAATGTATCTGGATGTTCCATCATGGCTGCATGGCCACATTTATCGATCCAAAAAAGATCAGAGTCTGGAAGTAGCTCGTGAAACTCCTCAGCAACCTCCGGAGGCGTCACATTATCATTTTTACCCCATATAATGCACGTTGGGTTGGGCATATTGGGGAGGTCTTTGGCCATATTGTGACGTATTGCACTTTTTGCAATTGAAAGCGTTCTAATAAGTTTGTTTCTATCGTTAACAGACTCATAAACCTCATCTACAATCTCCTTGGTAGCTACCGCAGGATCGTAGAATACATTTTCAGCTTTCTTCTTGATGTATTCGTAATCTCCACGTTTAGGATAGGTTTCACCCATGGCACTTTCGTATAAGCCACTACTTCCGGTTATTACCAATGCCTTTACTTTTTCAGGGAAATACTTGGTACATAAAAGCCCCACATGGCCCCCTAGAGAGTTGCCCAAAAGAATGACTTCATCAAAACCTTTATGGGTAATAAATTTTGAAACGAACATAGCAATATTCTTTACGTTCGTTTTTAATAAAGGCATGTTGTAAATGGGTAATTCGGGGATTAAAACCTTGTACCCCTTAGCAGGGAAAAAATCAAGGACTCCATCAAAATTACTGAGGCCGCCCATTAAACCATGCATAATGATTATAGGCGTTCCTTCCCCAAGTTCCAAGTACGTAAATTTTCCTTCCTTCTTAAGTTGATGCGTCATTATGGTTAATGAAATTTACTAGGCAAAAGTACACAAATTTATTTCAGCAATTAATATACGATTTCGCTTTGTGATTCAAAATTTTTTCTTGACAAACTCAAGGAGTGGGAAAACTTATTAACAATGTGGTAAAATGTGGTAAAATGTGGTAAAAGTTAATTATATTTGAAATTAAAATTTACACAAGGCAGTATTCTCAATGCTCAATTTAATAGGGACATATCAATGTAAAGCAGACGTGAAAGGACGCGTCATGGTGCCTGCAGATCTTAAAAAGCAGCTGTCTCCAGTGGCTGGAAGCGGATTTGTTCTGAAGCGAGCAGTATTTCAGCCTTGTTTGGAAATGTACCCCATGGATGAGTGGCAGGCCCTTATGAAGAAGATGGGAGGTTTGAATAGATTCAATAGAAAGAACAACGACTTTATACGACGTTTTACAGCAGGTGTGAGAACCGTGGATATGGATGCCGCTGGAAGATTGTTGATACCAAAAGACTTGCTGTCTTTTGCTGGTATTCACAAAGAACTTGTGATCTCATCAGCAATCAACATTGTAGAAATTTGGGATAAAGAAAAGTACGAACAGGCCATTGATGACGCGGCCAATGACTTTGCAGATTTGGCTGAAGAAGTAATGGGTGATGCAAGCGATGCTTCAAATGGAATATCATAATCCGGTTTTATTGACCGAGACAGTAGATGGGCTTAACATCCAACCCAATGGGGTATATGTGGATGTTACCTTTGGCGGCGGTGGACATTCACGGGAGATATTGCGTAAGTTAGGAGAACAGGGCAAACTTCTGGCCTTTGATCAAGATACCGACGCCCTTGCCAATGCCATAGAGGATCCCAGATTTACCCTAATCAATGAAAACTTTAGATACCTCAAACGCTTCCTTCGTTTTCACGGACATAAACAAGTAGATGGCGTTCTTGGGGATTTTGGTGTGTCCTCGCATCAATTTAATGTTCCAGATCGTGGTTTCTCTACTCGTTTTGAATCTGATTTGGACATGCGTATGAACCAAAGCGATGAGTTTTCAGCCTATCATGTAATCAATGAGTATCCTGAAAAACATATTCGAAGCGTTCTTTTTCAATATGGCGAGTTGCGTTCTGCTGCAGGCATGGCCCGGGTTATCGTAGAAGCTCGTGAGCAAGAACCCCTTAAATCAAGTGATCAGTTAAAGAAAGTATTGAGCCGGTTTCTTCCCAGAAATAAGGAAAACAAAATTTTGGCTCAGGTGTATCAAGCGATTCGCATAGAAGTGAATCAAGAGTTGGATGCTTTGAAGGAGTTCTTGTTACAAACTCAGGAGGTTTTGAAACCGGGAGGGCGCTTGAGCTTAATATCCTACCATTCTTTAGAAGATAGATTGGTAAAGCGATATATGAGAAGCGGCATGTTTGAGGGAGAACCAGAGAAAGATGTCTTTGGAAGGGTAGAAGTTCCGTTTAAACCTATAGGGAAGTTCGTAATTCCTTCCGAAGAAGAAATAAAAGAAAACAATAGAGCTAGGAGCGCGAAGTTGCGCGTGGCTCAGAAAGTATAACAAACACAAAGCGAAAGAAGAACAAACTTAATGAAGAAGAATCTTTACAACATAATTAAGGGTACGTTTTTAGTAAGCGATGACTCGTTCAAAAATTGGCGCTTCATCATTTTTCTATCGTTTCTGGCTTTGATAATGATTGCAAGTTCTCACAGTGCAGATAAGAAAGTACATCGAATCGCACAGTTAAATAATGAAGTTAAAGAAATAAAGAGTGAATATGTAGATGTTCGGATGCGATTGATGCAAGCCCGGATGGAAAGTAAAATAATAGCGGCGATGGCCAAAAGGGGATTGCAACCCTCGGAAACGCCGCCTCAGAAAATAAAAATAACAACAAAAGAGTAGCGCGGTGCCCATAGAAGATAAAAACATATTGAACCGCTTTTATAGTATCGCCGGAGGTATGTTTGTCTTCGCGCTGGTTATTTCTGTGCAATTGATTAAAGTACAATTTGTTGAAGGCGAAAAGTACCGAGACCTTGCACAAAAGAACACCACCCAAAATTTTGTGATTCCTGCCAATCGAGGTAATGTATATGCCGATGACGGTAGTCTACTTGCAACGTCGGTTCCCAAATATGATATTCGTTTTGACGCCGTGACGGTTTCTTCAGATAATTTCAATGAACATCTGGGCCCTTTGTCCAAAGAACTTAGTAAGATGTTTGGAAAAACCGAGGCGTACTATCGGGATAAATTCAGAAAAGCTCGCGCTAACAAAAACCGATATATGTTGGTGGTTAAAAACCTTGGGTATTCTGATTATATAGCGATCAAAGGCTTTCCTCTTTTAAATTTAGGTCCTTACAAGGGAGGGCTTATCGTGGAGCAACGAACAGTTCGGGAGCACCCAATGGGTAAAATAGCAGAAAGACTGGTGGGTAATGAGCTGCGAAATAATCCAGGCGTTTATGAAGTAGGTTTTGAGGGTGCTTTTGATGAGTATTTACGAGGAAAGGAAGGACGGCGCCTGAAACAGAAAATTGCCAAGGGACAATGGAAGCCAGTATATGATGACAATGAAGTTGAGCCTCAAGATGGTTATGACGTGATCTCTACGATCAATGTAAATATTCAAGATATTGCCCATCATGCACTGCTTAAACAGATGGAGTATTATGAAGCAGAACACGGGTCTGTTATTGTAATGGAGGTGAAAACAGGAGAAATAAAAGCGGTATCTAATTTGGGTCGAACAAGTGCTGGAACCTATTATGAAAAACTGAACTACGCCGTAGGCGAATCCCATGAGCCGGGTTCTACGTTTAAAGTGATGGCAATGATGGCAGCCTTGGAAGATAAGGTTATTGATACAGCCACTGTAATTGATACCAAGGCCGGCACGAAACGGTTCTATGGAAGAGATATCAATGATTCTAGAAATGGTGGCTTCGGAAAGATCTCTGCCGCAAGAGCGCTAGAGGTTTCCTCAAATATAGGCTTGGCATCTATTATTGATGATAATTACGCTAAGAATCCTCAAAAATTTATAGATAGACTACACAGTTGGAATCTAAATGAACGTATTGGTATTCCTATTTTAGGAGAAGGCCGGCCGGTGATTCCAGGGCCAGGTCATGAGTTATGGAGTAAAAATGCACTTCCATCAATTGCCTATGGGTATAATTTAAGATTAACTCCATTACAGACACTCACTTTTTATAACGCCATTGCCAATGATGGTAAAATGATAAAGCCACGATTTATTCGAGAAGTGAAAGCGCGCAATCAATGGGTGAAGAAATACAGGACGGAAGTGATTAATTCCAAAATATGTTCAGATGAAACACTTAATCAAATCCGAGAGATATTAGAGAATATTGTGAAACGCGGAACAGGAGAGTCTCTATACTCACCCTATTTTTCTATGGCTGGGAAAACTGGAACTGCACGAACCGAATATGCTAGCGAAGACTGGGAACAGAATAAGCGGTATGTGTCTTCATTTGCTGGATATTTTCCAGCAGATAACCCTAAATACTCTTGCATTGTAGTGATTCATAAGCCAAGTACCAAAAAAGGGTATTACGGTGCCGATGTTACAGGCCCTGTTTTTAAACGTATCGCACAAAAAATATTTACAGACAGTCCCTTGATTGCAAATGTGTCTGACATTGACAAAGAAGATTCAAGGATGTTGCAGGATTTTGAGGATTACTACCCAAAGGCGCAAAAGAGCCATGCACAGATTCCGAATGTGGTAGGAATGGCAGGCATGGACGCTATTTCGTTATTGGAAAATTTAGGATTGCGCGTGCGGGTTATTGGCAATGGCACTGTAAAAGATCAGTCTATCCAATCTGGGGCTAAATTAAAAAAAGGACAACAAATTACATTGAATTTATCGTGATTCTTTTAAAAGACATATTGTACAAGGTGACCCTCGAAAAAGTAGTGGGGAATACATCGGTGGCTATTCGGAATATTGAATTCGATTCAAGAAAGGTTGGCCTCAACGATGTGTTTGTAGCTATTAAAGGAGCTGCGATGGATGGTCATGAGTATATCAAAATGGCCTGTGATCAGGGTGCTTTGGTGATTGTTTGCGAGGTGCTACCTGAAAATATTGTCAACGGAATTACCTACGTCCAAGTTGTTGATACGCATCATGCCTTGGCAATCATGGCAGCAAATTATTACGAGAACCCTTCCGAAGATATTAAGCTTATAGGTGTCACAGGGACCAATGGGAAAACGACTATCACTTCGTTGCTGTATGACCTGTTTAAGTCTGCTGGATATGAAGTTGGACTTTTATCAACGGTAAAGGTAATGGTAGGAGAAACCAGATATGAGGCGTCTCATACCACACCAGATTCTTTGACCATCAATAGTTATTTAAGAGATATGGTGAGTGCTGGAGTAGAATTCTGCTTTATGGAGGTTAGTTCACACGGAATTCATCAAAAGAGAACTGAAGGTTTATTCTTTACGGGTGGAGTGTTCTCAAACCTGTCTCACGACCATTTAGATTATCACAAAGATTTCGCTGAATACAGAGACGTTAAGAAGTCCTTTTTTGACGGTTTACCAAAAAGTGCTTTTGCGTTGGTAAATATTGACGATAAAAATGGGCGGGTAATGCTTCAAAATACGCAGGCTAAAAAATATTCGTATGCACTGAAATCATTTGCCGACTATAAAGCCCAAATTCTTGAAAATCAGTTTAATGGATTGTTGTTGAAGATCAATAACAATGAGCTTTGGGTAAAACTAATTGGGAGCTTCAATGCTTATAATCTTCTGGCTATATATGGTACAGCACAACTACTAGGATTGCAAACCATTGAAGTGCTTCAACTCATGAGTACATTAGAAAGTGTAGATGGCCGTTTCCAATATTTTATTTCTAACCAAAGCATTACGGCTATTGTCGATTATGCACACACGCCAGACGCATTAAAAAACGTGCTTGAAACCATCAATAGTATCCGTACAGGGAATGAGGAGCTCATTACGGTTGTGGGTTGTGGAGGAGATAGAGATGCACAAAAACGCCCAAAAATGGGACAAATCGCGGCTGCGCTAAGTACCAAGGTAATATTTACCAGTGATAACCCCAGAGGAGAGGATCCGGACGCTATTATTACGGCCATTGAAGAAGGTGTTTCTCCAACCGATTATAAGAAAACTTTATCCATAACCGATAGAAAACAGGCTATAAAAACGGCATGTCAATTGGCTGCTACGGGAGATATTATTCTGGTAGCAGGAAAAGGACATGAGACATATCAGGAAATCAAAGGAGAGCGATTTGATTTTGACGATTTTAAAATTGTGAACCATCTATTAAATGCTCTAAAGAAATAGTATATGCTGTATTATTTGTTTGAATATCTAGAAAATACATACCAGTTCCCTGGTGCAGGCCTGTTTGAATTTATCACCTTCAGGGCGTCTTTGGCTGTGATCTTATCGCTGCTTATCGCCGCTGTGTTTGGGAAGAAGATTATCAGATTTTTACAAAGAAAGCAAATAGGAGAGACAGTTCGTGACCTAGGACTGGACGGGCAGAAAGAAAAAGCCGGAACACCTACTATGGGGGGTATTATTATCATATTGGCAACGATTATTCCTGTTTTATTGTTTGCCAAACTTGAAAACATTTATGTGATTCTTCTACTGGTTACCACATTATGGATGGGTACCATTGGGTTTATCGATGACTACATTAAGAATTTTAAGAACAACAAAGGCGGCTTGCCTGGAAAGTTCAAGGTATTTGGTCAAGTAGGATTGGGAATTATCGTTGGTGCCACCATGTATTTCCATCCAGATATTACCGTAAAACGTGAAATTACAAACCCGGTACATGGCACTGAGCTAAGTGCGCAAAATACACCCAGAGAGTTTTATCCTGCAGAGAAAACTTTACTCACCACAATTCCTTTTGTAAAAGAAAACGAATTCAATTATGAAAAGCTTGTGAGTTGGGCAGGAGAAGGTGCTGAAAAATACAGTTGGCTAATTTTTATTCCCATTGTGATTTTTATAATTACCGCAGTGTCTAATGGCGCTAATCTCACCGATGGCATTGATGGTCTTGCCGCAGGAACTTCAGCGATAATAGGAATTACACTGGCCATATTCGCTTGGGTCTCAGGGAATGTTATTTTCTCAGATTACCTCAATATTATGTACATCCCTAACACTGGGGAAATGACCATATACATTACGGCCTTTGTGGGAGCGCTCATAGGATTCTTATGGTATAATACCTATCCAGCTCAGGTATTTATGGGAGATACAGGAAGTCTAACTATTGGTGGAATTATCGCAGTAATTGCTATTGCGATACGCAAAGAGTGGCTCATTCCCATACTCTGTGGGATTTTCTTAATGGAAAACTTTTCGGTGGTGTTGCAGGTCGGTTGGTTTAAATATACCCGAAAGAAATTTGGACAAGGACGGCGCATTTTTAAGATGTCGCCATTACATCATCATTATCAGGTAAAGGGATTCCATGAAAGTAAGATTGTTACCCGATTTTGGATTGTAGGTGTGGTGTTAGCCATACTTACCATAGTAACATTGAAAATACGATAAAAGGGGGTGAAAGAACAATTGGTCATACTGGGAGCAGGTGAAAGTGGAGTAGGGTCGGCCATACTAGGAAAACAACAACAATATGAAGTCTTTGTTTCGGACTTCGGAAAAATAAACGAAACCTATAAACAAGTTCTTATACATCATGAGATTGAATGGGAAGAAGAAGGTCATACTGAGGCTCGAATCCTTTCGGCAAATGTAATCATGAAGAGTCCCGGAATACCGGATACGGCTCCTATTGTTATAAAGGCCAGAGAAAGAGGTATTCGGGTGATATCTGAGATTGAGTTTGCAGCACCGTACACCGAGGCGAAATTGATTGGGATTACCGGGAGTAACGGAAAGACCACCACGGCAACCTTGGTTCATCAGTTGTTATGTGAAGGAGGGCTTCATGTTGCACTTGGGGGAAATATCGGAAAAAGCTTTGCCGAACTCGTAGCTTCAGAAGAAAGAGCGTACTACATATTAGAGCTCAGTAGCTTTCAGTTGGATGGGATTGAAGAATTCGCTCCACATATTGCTGTGTTAACCAATATTACGCCCGATCATTTGGATCGATACGAATATGATTTTCAGAAGTATGTCGATTCCAAATTTAGGATTGCCATGAATCAAACAGCCAATGATTATTTCATATATGATGCAGATGATGAAGTGATCACAAATAGGTTGTTAACGCATCCCATTGCATCTCAATTATTGCCTTTTTCTTTAGAAAAAAAGTTAGAAAAAGGCGCCTATATAGAAAATGAAGAAATTAAAATAACCGTAAATAACACCAAATTTATTATGCCAATATTATCGTTAGGGTTGCAAGGAAAACACAACGCAAAAAACGCGATGGCTGCTGCTACAGTAGCAACATTGTTAAAGATTAGGAAGGAGACCATTAGAAGTTGTATGGAAAACTTTCAATCTGTAGAACACCGTTTGGAAAAGGTTTTAAAGATTAACAACGTGAATTATATCAATGATTCCAAAGCAACCAACATAAATGCAACCTTCTATGCATTGGATAGCATGGAAGCTCCCACGGTATGGATTGTTGGAGGTGTGGATAAAGGAAATGACTATGAATCTTTATTACCGCTAGTCAATGAAAAGGTTAAGGCTATTATTTGCCTAGGCGTTGATAATGAAAAGATTGTTAAGACGTTTGGAAGTGTTGTTGAGATGATGATCGAAACACATTCCATGGATGATGCCGTGCAAGTTGCGTATAGAGTGGCGCATCGTGGGGATACGGTTTTGTTGTCACCTGCATGTGCAAGTTTCGATTTGTTCGAAAATTACGAAGATAGAGGTCGCCAATTTAAACAAGCAATTCGTCGTTTATAACTATAAATTGTGAGAACTGTTTTTCAACATATCAAAGGAGATAAGGCTATTTGGGCTGTAGTTGCCCTGTTGGCTGTATTTTCCTTCCTACCGGTATACAGCGCAAGTAGCAATCTGGCATATTTGTACGGCGATGGAAATACCTTTAAATTTTTGTTGAAACACCTCGCTCATCTATTATTGGGCTTTGCTATTTTGTACGGAGTACATAGAATCCGATATCACTATTTTCGAGGCTTATCTATTATTGCGCTTCCCGTTGTAGTGATATTATTACTGATCACTATTGCCGAAGGAACTACGATTGAAGGCGCTAATGCTAGCAGGTGGATACGGGTGCCTTTTGTGGGTGTCACCTTTCAAACCTCAACCTTAGCTGCAGTGGTTCTTATGACGTATGTAGCTAGGTATTTGTCTAGAATAAAAGATAAAACCATAACCTTCAAAGAAAGTCTTTTACCTCTTTGGGTCCCTGTTTTTTTGGTGTTAGGCCTCATATTACCGGCTAACTTTTCTACCACAGCTATTGTTTTTGTGATGATATTGGTGTTGTTGTTTGTAGGAGGGTATCCATTAAAGTATTTAGGTTTAGTAATGGTTGGCGGACTTATTGGCCTTTTTCTCTTTATTGGATTTGCAAAAATATCCAATATCGAATCTCTAGAAGTAAAAGTAAATACCTGGGAAAACAGGCTTACAAATTTTTGGACCGATGAAGATACTGAAGCCGATTATCAAATAGAGAAAGCAAAAATAGCCATAGCCTCCGGAGGAATTACGGGGCAAGGTCCTGGAAAGAGTATTCAGAAAAACTTTTTACCACAATCCTCGTCAGATTTTATTTACGCCATCATTGTAGAGGAGTTTGGCCTTTTAGGCGGCTTGTTTTTGATGTTTTTATACCTGTTGCTTCTATTTAGATTGGTGATTGTTGCATATAAAGCTACGAGCCCGTTTGGTAGACTGTTGGTCATAGGAGTTGGTTTGCCCATTGTTTTTCAGGCAATGATCAATATGGCTGTGGCGGTGGAATTATTTCCGGTGACTGGACAAACATTACCACTAGTAAGTAGTGGAGGAACCTCAATTTGGATGACCTGCCTTGCCATTGGTATGGTGTTAAGTGTAAGCGCCCAAAGAGAAACAGAATTAACCGAAGAACGAGAAGAAAACCCATTAGATATTTTAAGTGAAGCCTTATAAATTTATCATATCAGGAGGAGGAACCGGAGGACATATCTATCCGGCAGTGGCTATCGCTAATGAGCTTAAGGTACGGTATCCAAATGCTGAATTTTTATTTGTGGGGGCTAAAGATAGGATGGAAATGGAAAAAGTGCCTCAGGCGGGCTATGCCATTGAAGGGCTATGGATTTCTGGTCTTCAGCGTAGTTTGTCGCTTAAAAACCTCATGTTTCCTTTCAAATTACTTTCCAGTCTTTTAAAATCGAAACGGATACTTAAGAGAGTGAAACCTGATGCTGCAATTGGTACGGGCGGCTATGCCAGCGCACCACTATTGAGGGCTGCTTCAGGTCGTGGAATTCCATGTTTGATTCAAGAGCAAAACAGTCATGCGGGAATAACTAATAAATGGTTGAGTGGCAGGGTTCAAAAAATATGTGTGGCATACGACGGGATGAATAGGTTTTTTCCACAGAACAAAATTATTCAAACAGGAAATCCAATTAGACAAGATCTGCTGGATATACGTTCAAAAAGAGAAGAAGCCTTGGCGTTTTTCAGTCTTAAAAAAGATGAAAAAACCCTATTGGTGCTGGGCGGTAGTTTAGGTGCGAGAAAAATAAATGAATTGATAGAGAAATCGCTGCCCTTTCTTGAGAATCAATCCCTTCAAATAATCTGGCAATGCGGAAAGCATTATGAAGCCATATATAAGGATAAAGGCACAGAAAAAGTACAAGTACATACCTTCTTAAATAGGATGGACTTGGCCTATGCTGCTGCCGATATAATTATTTCAAGAGCGGGAGCATTATCGGTGTCTGAACTCTGTATTGTTGGCAAACCAGTACTATTTATACCCTCGCCAAACGTTGCTGAAGACCATCAAACTAAGAATGCCATGGCAATTTGTGAGAAAAACGCAGCGTTGTTATTGAAGGAAAGTGAGTTGGAAGCCACTTTTGAAGAAACATTTTTGGGGCTATTGAAGAACGACCAACAACAAGAACAGCTTTCAGAAAATATAAAAAGATTAGCCAAACCCAATGCCACTAAGGACATTGTGGATGAAATAGAACTATTAATGAAAGCTTCTTCGGGAAGCGAAGCGATATGAATACCGAAAACAACATATCGACCTTTTATTTCGTTGGAATCGGCGGAATAGGTATGAGCGCGTTAGCCCGTTTCTTTGCATTGCAAGGGAAACGAGTTTTGGGTTATGATAAAACGCCATCGGCTATCACAAAGGCATTAGAAAGGGAAGGGATTTCCATCACCTTTACGGACGCCGTTTCGGAACTGCCAGAATCGATCAAAAACCCAAAAGATACGCTAGTTGTATACACCCCGGCCATTCCTACAACAAATACACTTCTTTCTTGGTTTACGCACCAAGGATATACTATTATTAAACGTGCGGCACTGTTGGGAGAAGTCACCAAGGATACCTTATGTCTTGCTGTGGCAGGAACACACGGAAAAACGACTACTTCAGCAATTTTGGGACACTTGATGGCTGCTTGCGACATGCCAGTAACTGCTTTTTTAGGCGGTATTGCTGAAAATTATAATTCCAATTTTATCTATAAAGGAAATGATATTACGGTGGTGGAAGCCGATGAGTTTGACCGTTCGTTTCTTCAGTTGCATCCTGATATTGCTTGTGTGACTTCCATGGATGCGGATCACCTTGATATTTATGGGGATGCGGCTACTATTGAAGATGCTTTTGTTTCTTTTTCAGAATTACTTCCGAAGAAAAACAACTTGTTGTATAAAAAAGGACTTCCCCTAGAAGGAGTAACCGTTGCTATTAATGAGGCAGCCGATTTTGAAGCGCAAAATGTGCGTATTGAAGAAGGGTGCTACGTTTTTGATCTAAAAACACCAAATGAAACCATTCGGGAGCTGAAATTTCATCTTCCGGGTCACCATAATTTGCACAATGCAATTACAGCTTTGGGTATGGCCATTACTGCAGGCACCCCAACCCACGGTCTGCCCAAAGCTTTAGAAAATTTTGAAGGCGTTCAAAGACGTTTTTCATACCGATTACGAAAAGATGATGTCGTATTAATTGATGATTACGCCCATCATCCCACAGAGATAGATGCGCTTTTTCAAGCTGTTTCGGAGATGTACCCTGATGCACAAAAACTAATCGTTTTTCAACCGCATTTGTTTAGCCGAACTCGGGACTTTGCCGCGGGCTTTGCTCGCAGTCTATCTCAATTTGACGAGGTGGTTTTGCTAGATATATATCCGGCCAGAGAAGTTCCTATTCCTGGGATTACGTCAGAATGGTTGTTGGATAAGGTGACATGTCAGGCTAAAACCTTAATCTCTAAAGATGAATTACCACTTTTAGTGAAGAATTCGAATTGTAAAATCAAACTATTGGTAGGTGCTGGTGATATTGGCGCCGAAGTACAAACCGTAGTGCAATTTTTGGAACATGAAAATTAATTGGACGTTCATAAAGTTTGTGATTCTCCTCGTCGGAATAGGGTTTCTGTTGAGTTTTAGCAAGCAACGAAACGATCAGCGAAAATTGACTGAAATTGATGTACAGTTTGTCGATGAAAACAGCCCTTTTATCACACTAAATACAGTTAATAAATTGTTGATACAAAATGTGGAGAATGTTACGAGCATAGGTAAAGAAACTTTAGTTTTGAATGAGATGGAGTATAGGCTTTTGGAAAACCCCATGGTGCGTCACGCACAGGTTTTTGTTACGGTAGATGGAAGATTAGGTGCAAAAATAGAGCAACGGAATCCAATAGCAAGGATAGCCGCTTCTCCGCATTATTACTTGGATGACGAAGGAAAAAAGATGCCTTTATCCGGTGTATATACAGCAAGAGTTCCGTTGATTACTGGAACTTCGAAAACTAATTTTTCTGAGCTTACGCCATTACTCTTAAAGATCAATGATGACTCTTTTATGAATAAAATGATCATCGGTTTGCATTTAAGAGCCAATGGAGAAATAGAACTCAAGATGCGTACGCACACATTCAAAGTGTTATTCGGAAAACCGAAGGACATTGAAAAGAAGTTTCAAAACTTCAAGGCGTTCTATAAGAACACAACAGAAGACAATACGCTTACAGGATATCGTCTGGTGAATTTAAAATTTGGAAACCAGGTAGTAGCCACTAAAAAATAAGTCATGGAAAACGATAACATAGCAGTAGGGCTTGATATTGGAACCACCAAAATCGTGGCTATGATAGGCCGGGAAAATGAGTATGGTAAGATGGAGATTCTAGGCATTGGTAAATCCAAAAGCTTGGGAGTGCATAGAGGGGTGGTAAATAATATTACTCAAACTATTCAGTCCATTCAACAGGCCGTTCAGGATGCCGAAACTTCTTCGGGAATGAAGATTCAGGATGTAGTTGTTGGTATTGCTGGGCAGCATATTAGAAGCCTTCAGCATAGCGATTACATAACCCGAAGCAATAGTGATGAGGTCATTGATGAGGAAGATATTGACAGGCTATGCAATCAGGTGCATAAATTGGTGATGCTTCCCGGGGAAGAGATCATTCACGTACTGCCTCAGGATTTTAAAGTAGACGGACAGGCGGAGATCAAAGAACCTATAGGAATGTATGGCGGTAGATTAGAGGCTAATTTTCACGTAGTGGTTGGTCAGGTTTCTTCCATCAGAAATATTGGACGTTGTGTAAAAAGTGCTGGTTTGGAATTGTCCGGAATTACACTAGAACCTTTGGCGTCATCTAACGCCGTGTTGAGCCAAGAAGAAAAAGAAGCAGGTGTAGCCCTCATTGATATAGGAGGCGGTACTACAGATATTGCCATTTTTAAAGATGGAATTATTCGCCATACAGCGGTGATCCCCTTTGGAGGTAATGTAATAACAGAAGACATTAAAGAAGGATGCTCAATCATTGAAAAGCAGGCCGAGCAGCTTAAAATAAAGTTTGGTTCCGCCTGGCCCGGGGAGAACAAAGACAATGAGATTGTTTCCATTCCCGGACTGCGAGGCCGTGAGCCCAAGGAAATTACCTTGAAAAACTTGTCCAAGATCATCCATGCGCGTGTAGTGGAAATTGTAGAGCAAGCCTATTTGGAGATAAAAAATTACGGACACGAAGAGCAGAAGAAAAAATTAATAGCTGGAATTGTTTTAACGGGAGGTGGTTCGCAACTACGTCATTTAAAGCAGCTAGTAGAGTACATCACTGGGATGGATACGCGTATTGGGTACCCTAATGAGCATTTGGCAGGCGACAGCGATGCCGAAACAACCAGTCCTATGTATGCAACAGCAGTTGGACTTGTATTAAACAGTCTTGAGAATCGTGAAAAGGTTTCTCCAGCTAATGAAGAAGAAAATACATCAAGCGACGAGGATACTTCAGAAAATGAAGAGATCCATACTAGCGAAACCCCAAAAGAGAGAAAACGCTTTTTTGATAAATGGGCAGAGAAGTTTAAAGAATTTTTGGACAACGCAGAATAAACACAGACAATAATCAACCTCACAAAATAAAGACACTTATGAGCAGCGACACAGAATTTGATAATATCTCATTCGACCTCCCAAAAAACCAATCCAACGTGATTAAGGTTATTGGAGTAGGAGGAGGTGGTAGTAATGCCATCAACCATATGTTCCGGCAAGGAATAAAAGGTGTTGATTTCGTTATATGTAATACAGACGCTCAGGCATTGGAGAACAGTCCAGTACCTATTAGAATTCAGTTAGGTGTTTCCCTAACCGAAGGATTGGGAGCGGGAGCTAACCCCATGATTGGGGAACAGTCTGCCATGGAGAGCGTGGAAGAAATAAAGAACATGTTGATGACCAACACCAAGATGATCTTTATCACGGCAGGAATGGGTGGTGGTACCGGTACAGGTGCTGCACCAATTATTGCTAAAATGGCGAAAGAACTGGATATCCTAACCGTAGGAATTGTAACTATTCCTTTTCAGTTTGAAGGAAAATTACGTAACGATCAGGCTCAGATTGGTGTAGAAAAACTACGTCAAAATGTAGACTCTCTGGTTGTGATCAACAATAATAAACTGAGGGAAGTATATGGTAATCTTGGCTTTAAAGCCGGGTTCTCAAAAGCCGATGAAGTATTAGCCACGGCTGCTCGTGGTATTGCCGAGGTAATTACCCACCACTATACGCAAAATATTGACCTTCGTGATGCTAAAACGGTACTATCTAATAGCGGAACTGCCATTATGGGAAGTTCAACCGCGAGTGGAGCCAATCGAGCTTCCGAAGCAATTACAAAGGCGCTTGACTCCCCATTGCTTAACGATAACAAAATCAAAGGAGCAAAAAATGTACTTCTATTGATTGTGTCTGGAGTAGAAGAAATTACAATTGATGAAATTGGAGAAATCAGTGATCACATTCAGGATGAAGCGGGCCACAGTGCAAACATCATCATGGGTGTTGGAGAAGATGAAGGATTAGAAGGTGCTATTTCCATCACGGTGATTGCCACGGGGTTTAATGCAGAACAACAAAATGAGATTGTAAATACGGAAACCAAACGGATCATTCATATTTTAGAGGACGAACAAAAAGCGGAGCAGGTATTGCTCACTTCGCCAACGGCCACACCTGAAATAGTGCCACAGTCTGAAAATGTGGTCGAAGAAGTAAAAGAAGAACCTATAATTAGGCACACACTTTTCGAAGAGGATGAAGAGTCCGAAGCGGAGCAAGAAGACCCACTCCCTTTTGAAGGATATATAGATACTTCAGAATTGATAAAGAATATAGATGTGGTATATGAGGAAATCGATATTCATCATCTGGCCGAGTTTGAGCAAGTAATGATCAATGAAATCGATGTCAATGAATTCATTATTGTTGAGCCTAAGGTCACCGAAGAAGCGGCTTCAGAGCCGTTTACAGAAGTAGAGCGTGCTGTTGTGGAAGAAAAAGAGGACCAAATTTTGATGTTTGATCTTCCGGTACATACAGCCACCGAGGATAGTATTCTTAAGCGGAAATCTGAACAAGAACCTGAATTAATGACCTCCAGTATCGAGGATATTGAAGTGAAAGATCATGTAGAGATCGTTCCTGTTACTGAAGTAACTGAGGAAGGTATTAAACGATATAGTCTTGATGATTATCAAGAAATGGAAACCATGCTTAACGAGGCAAAGCCAACCACCGAAGAGGTGATCGATGAAGAAGTTGCTTTTGAAAAGAAAGTGATTGACGCTCCTGAAGAAGTGAGTGAAGGCAATGAACCTGCAGATCCGTTAAACGCACCCATTTCTAAATTGTTGAAAGATCGTACCGATGAGCGTAAGAAGAAAATGAAAGAATTCAACTATAAGTTTAGAAACAGTGCCTCTAAGATCGATGATATTGAAAAAGAGCCTGCCTATAAGCGTATGGGTATTTCATTAGAAGATGAGACGGAAGATACCAATATCTCCCGAACCTCAGTGAGTACAGATGACGATGATATTGAATTGAGACAAAACAATTCTTTTCTCCACGACAACGTGGATTAAGTTTATTTCGATAGATAGTTGATTATCGGGCGCCATTGGCGCCCGATTTTCGTTTTATAAGACCTAGTAATAGCGTGCGTAGGCAGAGAACAAGCCAACGAGCAGGGCGAGTACAGAGACCGATACAATAAGCTGTCTATGATACTTAAAAGTGATCACTCTAGGCATCGCTAACCATACTAAAGGCAACACAGGAATCAAATACCTGCCGCCCAAGCTTAGAATACGATCATTCCCCACAGGAGACCACATCATATAGAGCGTGGCCGCCAATCCCATAAACATAATAGCGGCGACAACTAGAAATGTTAATCGTGTTTTTTTAGGGAGTTCAAAAGGTGTTCTTCGGAAGAAGGCAAGCAATGTGGTCAGTAACAATACCGCAATGGTCCAGGTAGGGAGGTAGTTCTTTTCCCATCCAAACTTTCCGAAGTAATGTGCTAAAGAAGCCGGTGTGATTTCTACAGCAGAAACTACTGCAATTTTGGCAAATTCAAATGGATTGTTTAACATAAAATCGAACTGTGCCTTGGGATCAACCCCATCATTGAGGGTGATGGCACCTTCTACCAGCGGATTATATTCACTCTTCGGAATAAAAAGAGTACTGGTTTTAAGATTCCAAAGGGTGACAATACCAATAGCCATAACAAGCAGTCCTATGGCAAATTGATTACGATATTTTGGTTTGGGGAAGGCCGCTTTCGGAAAAAGAAAGGACAATAACAAAACAGGAGCATAAACAAACTTATTGAGTGCCAGAATTGCGATGCCAACCGCTAGCCATATCATCTGTTTATAACTCACTTTTAACTGCGCTTGAGACAAGGTCCTAATACAGAACGCTAAGACCAGAAAGGCCACACCATTGGTCACCACATCTCCACTGGCGCTCGCATTGATAAAAAGTGCCCCAGGTAAGAGGGTCAGAAATGCAAATTCCCATTTCCAATGCGGAAGGATACGAATGGCCTTAGTTATTAAGAAAATCCAGAAAAGTAGGGTGCATAATCGGGTAAAATAAAGAATGTATAAAGGCTTGCTTTTAAAAAGACGACCTACGGTAATGGCTAGTGTTTGCGGCAGATATACAGTGATAGGGTAGAGCCCCGTATTCGGAAAATCTTCAAATACTTTTTGCTTGGGTTTAAGAGCAATGGCAGACGCCTTTTCAAACTGCTCAGAGGTATGTTTGGCGGTATAGTTGTGTTTTATAGGATGATATATGGCTTCCAATGCTGTGATACTAGCCGGGATCTCACCACCCAAACGCTGATCTTGCTGAATGCCAAAAAAAATCCCTTCAGAGAGATGAAAAGCACGTTCAAAATGATCTGGCTCATCCGGAACCTGAAAGGGAGGTGTCAAACCAATAATGGCCAAGCCAAAACAAAGTGCTGTGGTTTGAAAAAACCGCAACGCCGAAATTCGTTCGATAGATTGAGAGAGAGTACGCACGTAATTTTTCAGAAGCCTATTTTTGAAGGATTAGATCACTGTGACTATCGCAAATATAACCAAATTCCGATGGAAGACTCGAGTATGGAAGAAGATGCACACCTTTCATTTTTATCACTTTCCCTTTTTGGTATCGTGGTATAATATGTATCTTCGCATTCTGAAAAATAAACAACAATGAGCTTACAGCAGCAGATCATGGAGGCCATGAAAACGGCCATGAAAGCAAAAGATTCTCAATCATTAGAGGCATTACGAGCGGTGAAGTCGGCATTATTATTGGCGCAAACCGAGGGTGGTTCTAAAGAAGAGATTTCTGAAGCCGATGAGATCAAGTTATTGCAGAAATTGGTAAAGCAGCGCAAGGACAGCGCAACTATTTTTACCGAGCAAGGGCGTGATGATCTTGCGGGGCCAGAGATTGCTCAGGCGGCTGTAATTTCGAAGTTCTTACCAGAACAGCTTAGTGAAGAAGAGGTTGCCAAAGTAGTTGACGCTGTAATTGCTGAGACTGGAGCATCTTCTATGAAGGATATGGGACGTGTGATGGGAATGGTGAATAGTAAATTGGCTGGTAAGGCAGATGGGAAGACCATTTCGGGCATTGTTAAGAGTAGATTAGGATAATAGATAGTATTGGCCGCGTAGTTCAACTGAATAGAATATCAGATTTCGGCTCTGAGGGTTGGGGGTTTGAATCCCTCCGCGGTCACAAATTTAGTCCTTAGACGACTGTAAATGTCTACAAAACCTCGCTATTTGCGGGGTTTTTTGTTTTCTGTGATGGACATAAAAGGACATCTTTGCACAAAATAATTTCCCCTATGGTTTCCCCTAAATTTTGTTAAGTATTTCTACCTCTTTATGAAAATTGAACCAATTCGGTCAGGTTATTAGAACTTGTTAAACCCCACCATTATTGACATTGCTTTGATTTATCTTGTAAAAGATCGAACTTAAAGTGTGCGGAGCAATAAGCCTCCCACTACTTTAAATCGTAACCTTTTGACATTGTAAATTATGAGATTAAGCTATTCAGTAAAAACAAAAATTCGAAAAGACAAAAAGAAAACCGATGGAACCCATCCTATTTATCACCAGATCATCCTCAACTCGGAAGTATTGAAACTATCAGTTCCGAATGCATCTTTGAAACTTAGTGAATGGGATGAGGAAATGCAATTTGCAAATAGAAAATTCCCAGATTACAAAAACCTCAATTATGTACTTCGACAAGAGAAATCCAAAATTGAAAAATTCCTTTTTAACTGCCGTGTAAATGAAACCCTAGTGACGAAAAGAA
>Ga0316204_10004331_pt1 | contig 25672 bp, 22 predicted proteins | sample 6monrhotite_MG_2_FD_205661 | JGI IMG/M metagenome (GOLD analysis project Ga0316204, IMG submission 205661) | Microbial mat bacterial communities from mineral coupon in-situ incubated in ocean water Damariscotta River, Maine, United States -... | ecosystem: Environmental > Aquatic > Marine >...
GCTTTGGAGAAAAAGAAAATCGGCGGTGCAGTCCTGGACGTCACTGCTCCGGAACCGCTACCTAGTGATCATCCTCTCTGGGATGCTCCAAATTGCATCATTACCATGCATTTGTCTGGGCAGGCACAGACCCGAATGTTCGATCGTGCAGCGGCCAGATTTGTAGAAAATCTCAAACGCTATCAAGCCAATCGGGAGATGATCGCCGTTGCCGATTTTGATCGTGGATATTGATGCGTGACTCTGTCAAAAATTTAGCTTATTAGCCAACAGCATAGGGCAGGAACGAGTCTTTTTCGAGAGGGGGAGAAGGCTGGTTTCAGAGGGTCGTTGCCAAACTAGAGCAATAGCTGATCATCAAGATCAGGAAAGGACCCACATGACAAAAGCATCCGATCTATTTGTAGAATGTCTAGAAAACGAAGGCGTTGAATATCTGTTCGGCGTTCCCGGTGAAGAAAATCTGGACATGCTGGATAGCTTGTCACGATCCAAAAAAATCAAACTGATTTTGACACGGCACGAACAAGGCGCCGGTTTCATGGCCGCAACATACGGCCGCCATACAGGTAAAACCGGCGTCTGCATGGCAACGCTGGGCCCTGGTGCAACAAATCTGGTTACGGCAGCGGCTTATGCGCAGTTGGGTGGCATGCCGATATTGATGGTCACTGGCCAGAAGCCGATCAAAAAATCCAAACAGGGCCGTTTTCAAATTCTAGACGTCGTCGACATGATGGGGCCGATTACAAAATTCACGCATCAACTTGCCGGTGGCGATAATATACCCAGCCGGGTGCGTGAGGCCTTCCGGCTTGCGGAAGAGGAAAAACCCGGTGCGACACATATCGAGTTTCCAGAAGATGTAGCCGATGAGCAAACAGACTCACGGCCAATTGCACCAAGCACATCACGCCGGCCGACTGCAGAAGAAAAGGCAGTTCGCGCAGCCACGAAAAAGATTGAAGCAGCCAAGTCCCCCATTCTGGTAATTGGCGGTGGTGCCAACCGGACGGTAACCGGCCGCATGCTAACACAGTTTATTGAGAAAACGGGCATTCCATTTGTAACCACACAATTGGGTAAAGGCGTCGTTGATGAAACGCGCCCGGAATTTATGGGCTGTGCCGCGCTATCGGCTGGTGATTTCGTCCACAGGGCGATTGAATCGGCTGATGTCATTATCAATGTCGGGCATGATGTGATCGAAAAACCACCTTTCTTCATGAAAGAAGGCGGAACAGATGTCATCCATGTTTCTATGAACACAGCAGAAATTGATCCGGTCTACTTCCCGAATGTCGAGGTGATTGGCGATATCGGCAATGCCATCTGGCAAATGAAGGAAGATATTGTGCCTTCCGGCAGCTGGAATTGGGATTTCATGTACAAGGCTCGCAAAGCCGAAGAAGAGCATACCGCTTCATTGGATGGCGATATGCGCCACCCCATCTATCCGCCACATCTGGTAAAGGTCGTTCGTGAAGCAATGCCTGCCGACGGGATTATCTGTCTCGACAATGGCGTTTACAAAATCTGGTTCGCGCGCAACTATAATGCACGCCAGCAAAATACGGTTCTGCTTGATAACGCTCTTGCAACTATGGGGGCCGGCCTTCCCTCCGCCATGGCTTCAGCCATGGTATATCCTGATCGCAAAGTAATGGCGATTTGCGGCGACGGCGGTTTCATGATGAACAGCCAGGAGATGGAAACGGCAGTAAGACTTGGTCTGAACATAACCGTGCTGATCCTGAATGACAGCAGCTACGGGATGATCCGATGGAAACAGGCCAATATGGGCTTTGAAGATTGGGGCCTGACCTACGGCAATCCAGATTTTGTCAAATATGCAGAAGCCTATGGCGCAAACGGCCACCGGATTACCAGTGCTCAGAATCTCGTTGAAACTATCGACAAATGCCTGAACACAGAGGGCGTTCATTTGATCGATTGCCCCGTCGACTACGCAGACAATGACCGGATTCTCAATCATGAGATTCAGGAACTCAGCTCCAAAGTATAAGTGCAGGCAATATGACAAAATTGAAAGACGTCTATCCGCTCTACCTTAACAACGAAGCGGTACAACCAAATGAAGATTTGGAGGTAACGGACAAATATACCAACGAAGTGGCGTTTAGAACAGCGCTGGCGACACCCGATATAATCGAGGAAGGGATAGCAGGAGCGGTCGCTGCGACCGAGCCAATGGCGCGAATGGCCAGTTATGAACGCCAAAATGTCTTACAACATTGCGTAAACCGTTTTGAAGAGCGCTTTGATGAATTGGCCTATGCGCTCTGCGTCGAAGCCGGTAAACCAATCAAGGATGCGGAAGGCGAAACCGGACGTCTCATAGATACGTTCCGGATTGCTGCGGAAGAATCTGTCCGCAACTATGGCGAGGTGCAACCACTTGATATTTCAGAACGCGCCAAAGGTTATCAAGGGATGTGGAAACGGGTTCCCATTGGCCCCTGCAGCTTTATTTCACCGTTTAACTTTCCATTAAATCTAGCTGCACACAAAATTGCTCCTGCAATCGCAGTTGGCTGTCCTTTTGTTATGAAGCCTGCCTCTAAAACGCCACTTGGCGCAATCATCATGGGCGAAGTTTTGGCTGAAACCGGTTTACCAAAGGGGGCTTTTTCAATTTTGCCCGCCAGCCGTGACGGAGCGGATCTGTTTACGGTTGATGATCGCTTAAAACTGCTCAGCTTCACGGGATCGCCTGGCGTTGGCTGGGATCTAAAGGCAAAGGCTGGCAAAAAACCGGTGGTTCTCGAACTAGGCGGAAATGCCGCAGTCATCGTTGACCATGATGCGGATTTGGAAGACGCCCTGGAGCGGATAATTTTCGGTGCTTTTTACCAATCCGGTCAAAGCTGCATCGGTGTTCAGCGCATCATCATTCATGAAGACATTTACGATCAATTCAGGGACATGCTCGTCGCCAAAACTGCAACACTGGTTGCCGGTGACCCAAAAGATCCACAAACATTCATTGGCCCCATGATCTCCGAAGGCGAAGCCAAGCGTCTCGATGGCTGGATTCAAGCCGCCGTTGAAGGTGGTGCAACCTTGCTATGTGGCGGCAATCGAGTTGGCAACATGCTGGAAGCGACATTGCTTGAAAATGTAGATCGATCAGCCGATGCGGTTGTCGAAGAAGCATTTGGTCCACTGGCCATTCTGTCAAAATTCAGCGATTTCAATGCGGCACTTGATGAAGTGAATGACAGCAAATTTGGCCTACAGGCCGGTATTTTTACGCGCGACCTCTTCAAGACTCTGGATGCATGGGACAAGCTGGAGGTTGGTGGCGTTGTCATAAACGACGTCTCGTCTTACCGGGTCGACAATATGCCTTATGGCGGAGTTAAGGACAGTGGTGTGGGCCGCGAAGGAATCAGGTTCGCCATGGAGGACATGACCGAAATTCGAAATCTCGTGATCCGGCGTAAGCCAGGCTAGGCGATCTCGATAACAAATCGTGACAAAGATCAACTGATTGACGGAAGCAAAGAGTTGCTATTTCGCCACAGTTCTAGTGTGACTTCATTGTCAAAGTAATCAAAGCCTTAAAAAACAACAAATTTTCATCGAATTTTGATTGCATTGAGTGTTCGGACGTGGATAAAGTGTTTTTCGACTTATGGTTACCAATTGGGTCGCGTCGTGCGAATAGAGGGAACCAGTTTTCGGACTGGTAAATGCAACGATGCAAGAGGGGAAATTCGTTTCTTGGAAACGTAATTGGTCAGCACTGGCTGCCGGCCTTTTCTGTGTATTATTGGCGGCAATTGCATTGCTTGCTTCAACCTTTGCGGCGCCTGAGCCCGCACAGGCTTCACAGGAGCTTGCCAGTGGCACGCATTTGGGCGTCGCAAGTTGCGGCGGTACTACCTGTCACGGGCGCCAGGAAGCCGACGGTGAAGTCGTCCGCCAAGATGAACTTATGCGCTGGCAGGAAGAATCCACTCCTGGCGGAGCACATAGCCGCGCCTTCCGTGTCTTGAGAGAACCTCGCAGCATCGCTATCGCTAAGCGATTGGGAATTGGAAACGCTGCCAGCTCAGCCGAATGCCTCGGTTGTCACAGCACACCGGCTGCAAAAAAAGGTCCGCGTTTTCAAGCAAATGATGGAGTCGGATGTGAAGCATGTCATGGTCCTGCCTCCGGTTGGCTCTCCGCCCACTATGCGGTTGGTGCCAGCCACTCTCGCAATGTTTCGCTCGGTCTGATCCCGCTTGATAATCCGAAAGCCCGGGCGAGCGTCTGCCTCGACTGCCATTTCGGTAGTGCCAAGTCAGGTCAATTTGTCGATCACCGTATCATGGCGGCAGGTCATCCGCGCATCTCATTCGAACTGGATCTGTTTTCCACGCTTCAGCAACATCATGACGAAGATCCGGATTATGTCAGACGCAAAAGCAAAACCAATGGCGTCCAGTTCTGGGCCGTTGGACAAGCGATGGCGCTCGAGCGTTCGTTGAATCTTTTCTCAAAACCCGCATTGGCGACCGAGGGTATTTTTCCGGAATTCTATTTCTATGATTGTCATAGCTGTCACCGCAGAATCTATGACGAGGCATCTGCACGACCTACATCTGTCAACAATCCAGGTCGGCCCATTCCTGAAGGAATGCCGCCTTACAATGATGAAAATATGATTATGTTGAGCGCAGCAATACGTGTTGTAGCGCCTGATCTCCTGGCTCAATTTGATGGTCGATCAAAAGCGTTTCATGCCGCGATGGGTAAAGGTCGCGGTCCAGCAACGCAGGCAGCTGCGCGATTAAGGCAGTCGGCAGTGGCTCTGGCAGATCGTTTTTCCCGCACCAGTTTCAATCGCGCGCAGACATTTCAGATTATGGAAACCATTGCCGGTCAAGCAATCGCACCTCGTTTTACTGACTATGAGGGTAGCGTACAGTCCGTCATGGCCGTCGACACGCTATTGAATGGCCTGGTTAACGGCGGACAGGTTAGCGAATCGGCTGCTTCAAGCCTGCGCGGACAAATCAACACTGCTTATGCCGCGGTCAGCGATCCCAATGGTTATCAACCACGTAAATTCCGACGAGCACTGGGAAGCGCCGTTCGCACAATAAGGGCATTGAAATGAATTGGGGCCACGCATGAATTGGAGCGACTGTTAAATGCGGCATCCACGTTTTACTGCAGCGATTTCGGCGGTAGCCCTGATATTAACATCCTGCGGAGGCGGCGGTGGGAGTAATGACTTTGGTGGAACGCCTTCACCGGCTCCATCTCCTACTCCTGCTCCATCGCCAACCCCGCCGCCCAATACCGGTGGCAATTTCACACCACCCGCTCTGGAATCTTTGTCGATTGCAGACGTACAGCAGATTATAGCGCAAGCAGTTGGAGAAGCGCAGGCCCGGAACCTTCCTTCTACAATAGCCGTCGTCGACCGGGTGGGGAATGTTCTCGCCGTCTTTAATATGAATGGAGCCCCCGCTCAAACGGCCCTAAGCACGCAGACCATCAGCGGCAATGCCGGTCCAGGCTCAACAGTTGGATTGCAAGGTGCAATGGTGCCGAATACAACCGCCGCCATAGCAAAAGCCATTACCGGGGCCTATCTTTCCAGCGGCGGCAATGCATTTTCAACACGCACGGCCAGTCAAATTGTGCAAGAACATTTTCCGCCTGCTCCAACTACTGTTGGCCTGGAGAGCGGACCTCTGTTCGGCGTACAGTTTAGTCAACTTCCCTGCTCTGATCTGAACCAAAGATTCAACCCAATGGGCGGGGCGGCAGCAATGATTGGGCCAAAAAGATCGCCCCTCGGTCTTGCTGCAGACCCCGGTGGACTGCCTCTTTACAAAAACGGAGTGGTAGTTGGTGCTATTGGCGTTATGGGCGATGGTGACTATGGTTTTGACGCCAATATCCTGGATATAGACGTTGATGCTGAAGAAGCCATTGCGCTTGCCGGAATACAGGGCTTTGCACCTCCCGCATCGATTGCTGCCAACCGTATTTCTGTAGATGGAACATCCCTCCGCTTCAGCGACATGGTGGTAAGCGACCTGTCTCCGCTGCAGAGTAATTTTGCGGCGATTAACGGAGCCATGGGCAACCTGATTCCGGTTACCGGCTATAGCGATGGGACAATTAAAGCCGGCACGGCCTATGGTACCGAAGCCTCGGGTATCCGGGCCAGCACTGCTGGCGAGTTTGTCAATCGCGACGCATTTGTGTTGACCGACGGAGCGGGTACCAATCGTTTCCCAATCCGGGCCGGTACTGACGCCGCAACAATCACAGCGCCACTGACCGCTGCTGAAGTAAGAGCAATTCTGGAAGAAGCATTTCTTGTATTGACCAGATCCAGAGCGCAAATCCGTCAGCCGCTTGATAGCCGGATGCAGGCCACGGTCAGCGTTGTCGACACTCATGGTCAGATATTGGGCATAGTCCGTTCACCCGATGGGCCAATTTTTGGTACCGATGTGTCACTCCAAAAAGCCCGAACGGCTACATTTTTCTCAAACAGTGTCGCAGCAAACCAGCTGTTGAACACTCCCGTTGTTGCCGGAGTAACCAATGTTCCCAATTATGTGCAGCGGGTCCGGACATTTCTTGGCGATCAAAATGCGCTAACCGGGACAGTGGCATTTGCTGATCGTTCGGGCGGAAACCTCTCCCGCCCCTATTTCCCCGATGGTGAAGTTGGCCGTCCCGCGGGTCCGTTATCGGTTGAACAACCTGGACAATTCAGTCCCTTTGCAACCGGCTTGCAACTTGACCTAGTCACGCCAAATATTGGCGCACATTTGAATTTCGTCGCCGGTACGTCACCCAGTGATACACCGCAACGCTGCACACAAGTACCGACTATTGCTGGAACTGGTGGACAAAATCGCCTGCAAAACGGTATCCAGATTTTCCCTGGTAGTGTTCCCATTTATCGTGGTGATCAATTGATTGGCGGCATCGGAGTATCCGGCGATGGAATTGATCAGGATGACATGGTCAGCTTTCTTGGATTAAACAATGCTGGTGTTCGAACAGGTACAATCGGAAATGCCCCCCAAGCAATTCGCGCTGACAATGTTATTGTCGATCTCGGCAATGCACAGGTTCGGCTTCGCTATGTAAATTGCCCGTTCGCACCATTTTTGGATACGAACGAACAGAATGTTTGTGAGGGGCTGTAGATAGCATGGGTAGTCTATCCGCATCTTTTGTGCCGATACTGGCGGTCATGTCCGGCGAAGCGGAGCAAATGGAGCGCCACAATGCTTCGGTGGAACAAATGGAAGCCTCTTTAACCGCCCTAATCGCTGGCCAACAATTTGCTTTGTTACAATCTGGCGTTGGTAGAAAGCCGCCAGGAACCGATAAAAATCCGGAACGGGATGAAGAAGAAAAGCTCGATGAAAATCAGATCATCGATCAAGTACCTGAACAACCCGACATTTTGACGCCGCCACAACTTGATGACCCGCAGCCGGAATTGGGCGGGATCGAGGCCGACGAAGTGCTAATGGATGGCCGTCGTCGTCCCGGCATTCAAAAAGAACTGCCGGATGCGGTCACACAATTTAATGAAGGCGCTATTCGCGCACCGCCTCCGGAAGCTTTTCCAACAGAAGAGTTTCCCGTTCCCGATCGGTGGCGGATTTTGCAGACGCTTTGTCCGCCAAAAGACAAACGAAGCGACTTGTCGGCTTATGGCGTATTTCCGGCACTTCGTAAGAATTGTCACAGCACTTCGAACCCGTATAATCAAAATGTGTTGAAGGGCGACAAGCCCATTCCGGAGGACAAAAAGCCTTCCTTCTTGAAAGGCGATGACTGGTTCTTTGTCGTTAATGCCATTTCTGACACGGTTGTTGAACCACGCAGTTTCCCGATTCCGGTGGGCGTGCAAACGACAGAGCGCTCCAATAGCATAGATGTATTCGGGCGTTCCGGTTCGGAAGTTTATGCACAGACATTCATAACCGGTGTGGCCCTGATCAAGGGGTCTACAGCCTATAAGCCGCCAGATGTGGAATACCGTCTGACACTGGCAACACAGGTCAATCATGTGAATGTTCCGGAACGCCGGGTATTGTTTGTTGAACCTTCCAAGACTTCCAATAGGACCGACTGGTTTGTCGGCGTACAGGAAGCATTTTTTGACTATCATATCCGCAACACGTCGTCGCGTTATGACTTTGACAGCTTCCGTATTGGCATTCAGCCGATGCAGGCCGACTTTAGAGGGTTTCTGTTTCAGGATAACCAGCTCGGTTTTCGCCTGTTCGGTACCCGCGATAACAATCGGGTGCAGTATAATCTCGGCGCATTTGTGCAATTGGAAAAAGACACAAATAGTGGTCTTAATGATATTTTCCAGACTCCTCGCGAAAGCTATATTTTCTTTGCCAATCTCTATCGGCAGGATTTGCCATTTGTCGGTCTGACCAGCCAGTTCAGTGTTACCTACAATATGAACCGTGAACGGAGCGATGTCGAAATAGATGATAATGGATTCCCGGTCCGTCCGGCCTTGATCGGTGATCTGCGCGGCCGGGCTTATGATGTTATCTACCCTGGCTATGCCTTTGATGGCCGTATCGGACGGATCAACGTATCTGGTCAATTATATGGCGCCTTTGGCGAAGACCGGAACAGCATATTTACAAGTGAGCCGGCAAATATTGCGGCCTGGTTTGGTGCTGTTGAAGCGAGTTACGATGTCGATTTCTGGCGTTTCCGTGCTTCCGGCTTGTTCGCTAGCGGTGATGGTAATCCCTACAACAACACCGAAGCAGGCTTTGATTCCATATTTGAAAACCCGATTTTTGCCGGTGCTGATACCAGCTACTGGATAAGGCAGACTATTCCCTTTGCCGGTGGCGGCAGAGTCATTAGCATCAATGGCCGAAATGGAATCTTGAATTCATTGCGATCGTCAAAAGAACAGGGGCAAAGTAATTTCAACAATCCCGGAACAATATTGGCTGGCGTAGGCGTTGATGCTGATCTCACCCCTGAACTCCGTCTGTCGGCCAATGCCAATCATCTCTGGTTTCACAAAACCGAAACGCTTGAGGCGCTCCGCGTCGAAGGGTCCATTCCAAAAGATATCGGTTGGGATCTATCGATGGCTGCGATTTATCGGCCAAAATCGACACAAAATATTGTCTTCCGGCTGTCAGGAGCAGCCTTGGTGCCCGGCGATGGATTCAGAGATCTGTTCGATAAAACCGACAAACGGGATTTTCACTATTCCATTCTCTTCAACGCGATATTTGCTTTCTAATGTTCAAACTTGCAACCATATCCCATCATAAAAAGGCAGTCATAGCCGCATTCGGCGCGCTTGCGCTTACCGCGTGGTCTGCCTCCCCATTGCTAGCGGCTGGCAAGGAAAAACCGCAAAAAATTGATTATAGTTTTACGCCGCCGGCGCCGCAGAACCAGACTTGGGATGCCGCTGAAACAAAGAGCGAAGGCTGTGTGTCCTGTCATACCGATAGTGACCAGAAAACCATGCACGAAACACCGGCAGTGGTTCTCGGCTGTGTGGATTGCCATGGAGGCGATGCGTCAGTTATGGGGAATAATGACTGGGGTAAAAACAGTCTCGCCTATATGGACGCGCTAAAAAAAGCGCATGTTCTCCCGAAATATCCGGAAAGCTGGCACTGGCCATCTTCTGCCAATCCCAAGCGTAGCTACGCTCTTCTTAACAAGGAAGCACCCGAATTTGTTCGCTTTGTAAATCCGTCTGATTACAGAGTTGCCCGCGAAGCCTGTGGCGCCTGTCATATAGAAATTATCGAAGCATCCGAACGATCCCTTATGGCCACCGGCGCCATGCTCTGGGGAGGTGCAGCCTACAATAACGGTATTGTACCGTTTAAAAATTATGTATTTGGTGAAGCCTATACCCGCAAGGGAGAGCCAGCGACGATCAAATCGCCGGGCAATCCGCACGGCTCCGTTACCGAAGAACAAAAGGCACGTGGTGCTTTACCCATTCTCTATCCCCTGCCCACTTGGCATGTTATCCCTCCGGGAGATGTTTTCCGGGTGTTTGAACGGGGTGGCCGTAATATCAACACGCAGTTCCCCGAAATTGGTCTACCCAATATTGGTGGCATCATTCAACGCCTGGAAGAGCCGGGACGCCCTGATTTAAAACAGTCCAATCGCGGCCCGGGTACCGGCCTTCGCGTCGCCATTCCGGTACTCAATATTCACAAGACCCGCCTGAATGATCCGTTCATGTGGTTTATGGGAACCAATGACCAGCCCGGCGACTATCGTCAGTCCGGTTGTGCTGGTTGCCACGTTGTTTACGCCAATGACCGGGAACCCCGTCATAGTTCTATCTGGGCCAAATATGGTCGCGACGGGCAGACCCAAACAGTCGATCCAACAATCCGGAATCTGGCGGAAGGCGAACATCGCCTTGGCGCTTTTGGCACTTATGATGCCGCTTATGGAAAAGGCCATGACAAAGAAAAATCTCACGGAAAGTCAGATGGTCATGCTGATGACGGCCATTCTAACGATGGCCATGACAACGATCATGTAAAGGATATCGATCCGGCCAAACGCGAAAAAGGTCATCCTATTCAGCACGCCTTCACAAGGGCTATTCCGACTGCGCAGTGTATGAATTGCCATATGCACCAGCCCAATATCTTCCTGAACAGCTATCTCGGCTACACAATGTGGGACTATGAATCCGATGCACCCTATATGTGGCCGGGTCCGGATAACAAACTGCCCAAGCCAGAAGGGATGAGCGAAGAAGAATATCAGAAAAAATATAAAACCCAGAAATTCCCAACCGCCGAAGAAGTGCGCAAAGTGCTGGATCGTAATCCGGAAGGGGCTTCACCCAAAGGGCTTTGGGCGGACATTGATTTCCTTCGCAACGTCTATGACGTCAATGAAGTAGCCGAAGATACGCAGTTTGCCGATTATCATGGTCATGGCTGGAATTTCCGAGCAATTCTGAAACGCGACCGCGAAGGCAATTTGTTGGATGCTGACGGTAATCAGGCGACCTATGGCACTGACAAGGAAAATATGGTCGATCCCGAAGATCCCGAAAAATTCCGCAAGGAAGGCGAAGAGAAATTCGTCGATATCGGCACCAATCCAGGTAAGTCTGTTCACATGATGAGCATCCATGCCGAGGTCGGTATGCAATGTGCAGACTGCCACTTTGGCCAAGATAGTCACGGCAATGGCCTGATTTATGGAGAAGTTGCCAATGCAGTTGAGATCAATTGTAAGGATTGCCACGGCACTGCGGATGAATATCCAAATCTGATGACATCCAATCTGGCCGCCCGTCCAAAAGGCACGAACTTGAGCCTGTTGCGCAATGCCGATGGACAACGTCGTTTCGAATGGTTCCAGGATGCAAATGGTGAGCGCGTTCTTGTACAACGCTCGATCACTGATCCAAAGCTCAGCTGGCGGGTCAGTCTCGTCAAAGACAGTGTTGACCGCTCGCACCCCAATTTCAATCTCAAATCTGCCCGCGCGAAACTCATGTCCAAGACTGGCTCCGATACAGGAAAATATAGTTTTGGTAGCGGCGTCGCCAAAGATGACCGTGCACACACAGACGAAAACATGGTCTGTTTCACCTGCCATCTAAGTTGGACGACCAGTTGCGGTGGTTGCCATCTACCGATTGAAGCAAACTGGCAAGCCGAAAGCCACAAATATGAAGGTGGAACCACGCGAAATTATGCAACCTATAATCCGCAGGTTGCGCGCGATCAGATGTTCCAGCTAGGCAAGCACCAAACCACGAAAGGCAATATCATAGCGCCCGTTCGTTCCACCTCGGCATTGGTGCTCTCATCCACCAACATCAATCGCGAACGCATCTATGTACAGCAGCCTCCTATCTCGGCGATCGGCTTTTCTAGCCAAGCCTTTGCACCGCATTTCCCACATACGGTACGTAAAAATGAGACCAAACAATGTTCCGATTGTCATGTCAGCGAAGCCAATGACAACAATGCAATCATGGCACAAACGATGTTGCAGGGTACTAATTTTGTGAACTTTGTCGGTCTGCATGCTTGGGTTGGATTGGAAAAAGGCTTTGAGGCCGTCCGCGTGACAGAGTGGGATGAACCCCAAGCGGTGATTGGTTCCTATCTGCAAAAATATGCGTATCCGGATTACTGGCGGATGCATGTCGAAGATAATGATCGCGAGTTGATAAACTGGGTACGCGGTGACCGATTTGACAAAGATCTTTCAGGAGAAACCAAAGCGCTCGAAGAATTTGCGAATGTGGTACAGGGAACGGGAGACGCCGTTCGCTGCCTGCAATTGCGCGGAGAGTATATCTTCGTTGCTGAGGGCAAAGGCGGCTTCCGTGCTTATGATGTTGCCTCGATCGGAAACAAGGGTTTTTCAGAACGGATCATAAAAGCGCCGTTCTCATCCATTGGTCATGACACACATGTTGATACCAAAAATGCGACATGCATGGCATTGGCGACCAACCAACCTATCGCTCCAACACGCAATACCAAAGAAATGCAGGAGCTAAATCAGGAACAGCCTTTCCATCCGATCTATGATTATGCCGTCATTACGGACAGCGAAGAAGGCCTCATCCTGGTGAACATCAATACCTTGGCCGACGGAGAGTTCCGCAACAACTTCTTCAAGCGGTCGCTAACCTGGAACGAAGGCGGCGTGTTAAACGGTGCAAGGCATATTACCCTGGCCGGCCATATAGCCTATATCACGACCGATGCTGGTTTGACGGTGGTAGATCTGGATACACCAACGGAACCACGCCATATCGTTACCGTACCTCTAAACGATGCTCGCGCTTCTGCCATGCAGTTCCGCTATCTATGGGTTTCGGATGCCGATGGTGTGAAGCTGTTCAATGTGACCGACATGAAAAACCCGATTGCAGTTGAAAGCGGCACCATTCCACTTGTTAATGCGCAGCGCATTTATCTGGCGCGAACCTATGCGTATATCGCGGCAAAAAATGAAGGCCTTGTCATTGCCAACATTACCAAGCCTGAAGAACCAAAAATCTATATGAAAGAGACTTTTGGCGGACAGATGAATGATGCGGAAGATGTTATTGTTGGGTCGACCAATGCCACTCTATTTGCCTATGTGGCAGATGGCCGCAATGGTTTGAAAGTCATTCAGCTCACATCACCAGATAGTCAGAAAGCCTATTACGGCTTCTCTCCCGCTCCAAAACCGGAGTTGATCGCCTTTGCCAAAACCCCGAAACCAGCACTGGCGCTATCGAAAGGTCTAGATCGTGATCGCGCGGTTGATGAAACCGGCGGTCAGATGGCTGTCTTTGGAAGAATAGGTTCCAGACCTTTTACCAGAAACGAGATGGAACGTTTCTATCTCAACAGCAAAGGGCAACCCTATTTCGTCAATGACAAACCGGATATTGCCGACTGGATCGGTCCAGTTCCGCCAAAGCTTGCCAGGCGGAATTAAACGAAACGGGGACCGGAGCTTCAAACGCAGCCGGCCCCCTTTCCCCGATACACAACCCCGGGGAAGAAAAGCCCCTTGCCCACCAATGGGACAAGGAGATTATCTCAATTTAGATATTCCGCACTCATCAACAATTTCTGTCGATCGCCCGCCCGGCCAGTGCACCAACAGCACCGCCGATAATCGTACCTTCTGTCCGATTGCCGCGACCAGCTACTTCGTTGCCAAGCAATCCGCCTGCAATGGCGCCGATAATTGTTCCCCCAGTTCCGCGGTCACACCGATAGCGACGATCCCGATAATAACGTTCACGATAACGGCGCTGGTCACGATAGGCTCGGCGATCACGATAGTAACCCCGATCTCCACGATATCGGTCACCCCGACGATATTCGCGATATCCATCACGATATCCAGCCTGCTCATAATAACCGCCATTATAATAGCCACCTCGCGCTTCGGCCGGCGAGGAAAATGCCATGGTTGAGATGGCCGCGGTGGTGATTGCCAATGTTCCCAAAATCTTGTTGATCATCTCTTTAACTCCACAAAGGATCGCTACCCCATAGTTTTGATCCGACTCGGTGATGCCCGACAATTGTGGGTTTAGAGGAGCGTGGTTGACCGATCCCTGAATGCGGATTTTATCTCTTGTTCATATTTGAAGGCGCTTATCTGAATGATCGAAGCAGTTTTACCGGCACCGCTTTAAAAAGCTTTTGATCGCATCGCCCGATCCCTTCAAATGCACACTGAATTTGTTGCCATTGAGATTGATGTAAGCGCGGCTGCCTTTTGCCAAAGCCACATATAGTGCATGGCGATTTGCGGTATAGAAGCGAGGCACATAATATTGGCCGCCCTCGCCATTGGCCAGTTCCATCCGCGCAATCAAGCCAAGCGATGATCCTTTATCGACCCGGATGCTAAAGCCAAATCGGTCGCCCGATCCCATATCGCGGGGAACAGCTTCAATCTGATGCGCTATCCTGACTCGCCCATTTGCCGCGCGATTACAGCGAATAGTCCAAAGCCGATTGTCCGTTTCCGGTGTCCCGAAATCAACCCGCGGCGTCTCTGTCTCGCCCCATGCAATCCACTGCATATCATAGGACTGCCCTCTATCCGGATACTCTGCCAACGTCGGCATAACGGCTTTTGCTCCGGGAATATCGGTCTCCTGCGCGGCGGCTGGAATCGAAAAAGCTGCAATCAGGATTACAAAGCGATGTATAAAATAGTTCATGATCGAACCCCTAACAGGCGGATCCATTGAGCATAAGCAGAGATAGACTCAATTTGGGGATCCAGAGCAAACAGCATTGCCAGCGCTAACCACCATAGCCCAGCAACAGTGACAGCGTCCAAGTCATGCTGTCCTCACCCTGTCCCGTGACATCATCCAGATGCCAGCCATTACGCTGCTTCACCCAGTAATAGCGGATGACTTGCTCGCTATTGAAATTCATAAAACGCGCGGTCACGATCCGGCGTTCAAACTGGTCCACTGCAGCATCGCCAAAATCACGCAGCGGCACATCAACCGCGGTGACATCGACCATGGATATGCTGGCATCCTGTCCATTGACAGTCCAGTCGAAATCCAGCCGCCCAATCGGTTGTCCGCTGGCTTCGAGATGATCACGCTCAAGCAGGAACAAGCTTTCCAGCCGCTGCGTCATGGGCAGGCTCTTGGCAGATTGCTTGGCGTCGTCACTATATATCGCTTCAACCGTCGCCAGCGGATCATTAAACTCAACCAGCACAGCTGCGCTTTTATTTGTGGGTTCCGAAGCTATCACCGGCGACATTGGTATCGCGAGTAAAAGCGCGAAGGCAGTTATCATTCTGATCATGACGCATTTCCTTCACTATTGTCTGCAGGCCAGTTGCCCGGTTTGGAACGCCTTCCCAGCCACCATGCCAATGCGAATAACAGCGCCAAGACGCCGTCGATCATAGCACCAAAGTAAATCCCGCCTTCGGCAAGACGCCCTGCGGAGTGGAGCCACATGCCCGGTACAAAAAAGGCCAGCTTCTCCAATATCGCGATCCCGATCAGCGGGCGATAGCGCAACGGATCAAGGGCGATCATTACAAAGATCAGCTGAAACACCAAGGCCACACCATAAAAACCGTAATAAAATTCCGGGTGTGTAATCGCCGGTGGCATCGCGGCGTTAAAGCCAGCTTCACCAAACAGGCCAGGGATCAGGGCCAAGAAGCCCCAGGCCGCGGCCAGTGCAAAAATAATACGAACCACCTTCATATTGTGCGATCCTCTCTCGTTTGTAGGTTACACAGGTGACACCCTGTCACCTTATAAAAATGCGAAATATGTCTTTTATTTCCTGTGCTTGCACAATTTTTACCAGGGTGACACATTGCATTATCCTTTTATCGCCAGCCATTTGCCTAAGCAGTCTGCCCTCTTCGACGCATAGCGAATTTGCCGACTGTAGGACATAATCAATCCACACTGCAAATCGACCGTGCCATTGCCACCTGTGCATGATAATATACCGCCATGAACAAATATCGCGAATATGTCGGTTGGGGTGCAATAATTTTGGCCGCGCTCAATTTTCTGCCCATCCCCCTGCCCTCGCTACCACCGATGTTGACGGCCGGTGCACTGATGATGGTGCCCGGATTGGGCAAGATCCTGCTGATGCTCTATCCGATGCTGCTCTTTGCGGCGGGCATTGGGATTGTCAAAGGCTGGGACGGCGGCAAAAAATTGTTCGGCGTGTGGAGCATGTTTGCCATTCCGGCGGCCATAGCCAGCTTCCAGTTCAACTATGTCTTTGCTGCGGTTGATTTGGCAGTCATCGTCGGCTGTCTGGTCGTCATATTCTGGAATGACTTGCGAAAAAGGCAATGGAGCCGGCGATAATGGATTTTTTCAACCAGTCTCCCCTGGTTCTAGTCGGTTGGACCGCTTTGGTTTTCCTGGCGGGCTATGCTTTTGGCAAGTTGCGTATCCGCCGTGACAATGACCTGACCGGACCGCCTTCCGATATTGGACAGAGGCACATGTCCGTTAGACCTGACAACCGTGCCCAACCGGATGGGCGGTCGCCAAAGCTTCCCGATGCGCTAGCCGACTGGGCCAATCTTGATCCGCAGACCGAAGCCGCCATCAATGATGCCATGGCGCGCGGTAACAAGATCGAAGCGATCAAAATAGTCCGTGAAGCGACCGGACTGGGCCTGAAAGAATCCAAGGAAGCGGTTGATCGGCTGGATTTTTCCGCCAAAGGTTGAGGAAGATTTAGAAAAAAGTGTTCAAGGTAAAACGCAAGAAGCACTGACCGGCTTACACCGGCGACTGGCCTAATAGGGAGGGCGGCCAATCGCCAGTGCAATCTCGTCTCAGTCCCGGTTCCATTCGCTGATCGAACAAAATAACAAGACTGCCATAAATACTACCATCATGCCGACAAATACCAATGCCGGCCACTGTGTTGGAAAATCGGGCATGATCCCTCTCCTGCTTGGCTTTCCGGTGCAATCTATAGCGGGCTCGAAGCGGCCTCTTTGATCTGCGTCAAACAGTTCAAAAACTTTCCGAAATATTTTTGTGCGCGATTTTGAAAAGGCGCTGCGCTATTTTCGCAGAACCGGACCGGCGCAAGACATGCATTCTCTTGTGAACGCAAAGCCGGACCGGCACTGGCCCGGACTTTATTGATGCTTTGATAGCAAAACTGACCAGCAATGGTTTATCAAAAGCGGTCATTCTGTCCGTTTTCATCATCCTGAACTTGTTTCCCGCTCTCCAGCGGCCATAGAGTAATCATGGATTTCCAACCGACCGTCTATATCATGACCAATCGGGAAAGAGGCCTTCCCTATGTCGGTGTCACATCGAACCTGAAAAAGCGAATTCGCGAACACCGGCTTGACCTCATCCATGGCTATTCCAGACGCCACAAGCTGCATTACCTGGCACATTTTGAACCATTTGATACGATGGAGCTGGCAATTGCGCGGGAGGGACAATTGCAGAACTGGCACCGGGCCTGGAGATATGCGTTGATCGAGGAGAGCAATCCGGAATGGCGCGATCTGGCAGAGGATTTCGGGTTTGCGGCATTGGGGTAGTTGGAGGGAAACGTCATTTCCATAATCGTCATCCCGAGCCACCACCGTCATCCTGAACCTGTTTCAGGATCTCCATCCGCCTTACCCTGACAGAATGATGATCCAACCGTGCATCTACATCATGGCCAACCGACCCAAAGGGCTGCCCTATATCGGTGTGACATCCAACCTGCTTAAGCGGGTCTACGAACATCGGGAGGGTGTCGCGGACGGGTTTACCAAGCGCTATAACCTGCACCGGCTGGTCCATTTCGAACAATTTGCGACAATGCGAACCGCCATTGTGCGGGAGAAGCAGCTTAAAAACTGGCACCGCGACTGGAAGATCAATTTGATTGAGGAAGCCAATCCCGACTGGCGCGATCTGGCCGAGGATCTGGGGTTTGAGCCGTTGGGGTGAACGCGATAGCAGCGAGGGAGAAACGCCATGCTGAACCAATTGCGTCATCCCGAATTCATTTCGGGATCCCCCCAAGGCAAGAGCACGCACCACCTTCGTCATGCTGAACTCGTTTCAGCATCTCCCAAGGCAAGAGCACGCACCACCTTCGTCATGCTGAACTCGTTTCAGCATCCCCCAAGGCAAGAGCACGCACTATCGACGGAGATCCTGAAACAAGTTCAGGAAGACGGGTGTGGGTTGAGAACGATGAAGAAGGGGCGGCATCTATATCAAACGTCATTCCGAACTTGGTTCGGAATCTCCAAAGTCCGTGAACCAAACTTTGGGAAGGACATTGGTGACAGCGGGTATTCGCGTATTTCTCAAATCGTCATCATAACAGATCTATCTTTTCGACAAACTTTGATTACCTTTGCCATATGAAATCGGGCAAAAGAACCATGTTGATCCATCTGGGAATTGTGTCGATCGTTGGTATTCTCTTGGCAATGTTTCTGGGGTTTGAGGGGAAACCCGACCCTGAATCGCAGGCGCGCGCAATGGTTCCTGAGGAACTTACCGTTGGGAAAATAATCATTGGGCAATTCGGTGAAGAGAGCGATGCGGCTGTTTTCAAAATTGAAGGCCCTGCTCCGGCTTCCATGCAGTCGCTTGAGGTGCGAGAGACTTTTGGACTTTCGCGAACTCCTCGGCAATCGGTCAGGAAGGTGAACTGGACCAACACTGGCCCCCATCGAACCTATCGACACGCCAGCTTTCGTGACTGTTCCTGCTTTGCCTGTGTAAAAGATGCGAAAATATGTGAGAAGGCTTCCGACTGGCTAAATAAGGAAGGCTCTCTATTTTTTATCAACGCCGATCCCGATGGCACCAGCTATCTTATGAACCGTGACCTCCGCGAGATTATCGTTGTTTGGAAACGTCCCATTTAGAGGGAGCACGATGTGGCCGAACAATCGGTCATTTCGATCATCCCCCAAGGCAAAAGCGCGCACGACCGACGGAGATCCTGAAACAAGTTCAGGAAGACAGGTGGGGTTCAGGATGGCGGAGGTGAGTGGGTACGGTGGCATTTTACTAATTGGTGTATTTGGTAAACTGTTGCCGTAACTTCCCTACTCCGCAGCAACGCCCGCATCTTCGAACATATCCGGGCCTTCATCGACGGCTTCGTCTTCGTTCGCGACTTTGCCTTTGCGTTTGTCGAAGCTGCTCCACACATCGTTCCAGTCGCCTTTGGTCGCGCCTTTGGAATATTCGGTGGCGCGGGTTTCAAAGAAGTTGGCGTGCTCGACCCCGTTGAGCAGCGGTGCGAGCCACGGTAGCGGGTGGTCTTCGATCATGTAGATCGGTTGAAAGCCCAATTGGCCCAGACGCCAATCGGCGATGTAGCGGATATATTTTTTAATCTCTTTCGCGGTCATGCCGGGCACGGGGCCGTCGCTAAACGCCAGATCGATAAACGCATCTTCCAGGCGCACGGTTTTCTGGCAGCAGTCGATAATATCTTCCTTGACCGCCTTGGTCAGGCAATCACGCTCCTGCACAAAAGTGTGGAACATTTTGACAATGCCTTCGCAGTGCAGGCTTTCATCGCGCACCGACCAGGACACAATTTGCCCCATGCCTTTCATCTTGTTGAAGCGCGGGAAGTTCATCAGCATGGCGAAGCTGGCGAACAGCTGCAACCCTTCGGTAAAGCCGCCGAACATCGCCAGTGTCTTGGCGATGTCTTCGTCATTGTCGACGCCGAACGTGCCCATATAATCGTGCTTGTCCTTCATTTCCTCATATTCAAGGAACATGGAGTACTCGCTTTCCGGCATCCCGATTGTGTCAAGCAGATGCGAGTAAGCGGCGATGTGGACGGTCTCCATATTGGAGAAGGCGGTCAGCATCATCTTGATTTCGGTCGGCTTGAACACGCGCCCATATTTGTCGTGATAGCAATCCTGCACCTCGACATCGGCCTGTGTGAAGAAGCGGAAGATTTGCGTGAGCAGGTTGCGCTCATGATCGGTCAGATTCTGCGACCAGTCGCGGCAATCCTCGCCCAGCGGCACTTCTTCGGGCATCCAGTGGATTTGTTGCTGGCGCTTCCAAAAGTCATAGGCCCAGGGATATTCAAAAGGCTTGTAGGTTTTCCGGGCTTCTAACAATGACATCTACGCTTTTCCTCTACATCATGCCCTAAACTTCAGGGCGTTTCTTTCTAAAATTCAAACTTCTAAACTTGCATCAATAATATGGCTGAGAGCGCGGCGATGCACAGGATATATCCAATCGTGCTTCTCGCCTGCAATATAGTCGGGGTGACAGTGTTCGCTTCATCAGCCTTGCGATCATAAGTAAAATGCTCGGTCGGTTGAAGCACCAGCCAGGCGCCGAAAAAAGCGACGGCCAGTAACAATAGTTGCACGATCATGGTTTGATGCTCCTTTGTGTGGACATTCCGCCCCCAGCTGATCAAACCCCCGGTTTATTCTCCTTCATTTTCAATCCAGCACCACAATCCCCTGCGGCCCCGGCCAGCCATGCTCCTTCATCTATACCATGATTTCCCCTGTCGGGAAAACAGCCCCCTCCCTAAAGGAGCAAAGGGAGGAGGCAGTGGGCAAACTTTACATCGCGTCCACCACTATTGGCAGGCGAGACATTCATCATAATCGGTTCCGTTCGCGGTCATCAGTTCAACCGTTTTCGGATCGAGTGTATTATCCGCTTCGACACCGCCGCCAGCATCAGCTGCTTCCGACCCGGCAATCTCTCCGCCGGCAAAACCAGCGCGCTGGATCGATTTGCTGCGCAGATAATAGAGCGATTTGATACCCAGCTCCCATGCGCGGAAGTGGAGCATCAGCAAATCCCATTTATCGACATCCGCCGGAATGAACAGGTTCAGCGATTGCGCCTGATCGATAAACGGCGTGCGGTCAGCCGCGAGTTCGAGCAGCCAGCGCTGGTCAATCTCGAAGCTGGTCTTGTATGCGTCTTTTTCTTCTGCGCTGAGGAAGTCGAGATGCTGGACGCTGCCGCCTTTTTCAAGAATGCTGTTCCAGACATTGTTGCTGTCTTTCGATTTCTCCTGCAGCAATTTCAACAGATGCGGGTTCTTGACCACAAAGCTGCCCGACAATGTTTTATGCGTATAGATATTCGCCGGGATCGGTTCGATACAGGCCGAGGCGCCGCCGCAGATGATCGAGATCGACGCGGTTGGTGCGATCGCCATTTTGCAGGAGAAGCGCTCCATCACGCCCTGATCGGCCGCATCCGGACATGGTCCGCGTTCCTTGGCGAGCATCATGCTGGCCTCCGAAGCTTTCGCAGAGACATGCTTGAAGATCTTCATATTCCACGATTTTGCCAGCGCGCTTTCAAAGCCAAGACCGCGTGCCTGCAGGAAGCTATGGAAACCCATGACCCCCAAACCAACGCTGCGTTCGCGGCTGGCGCTATATTTGGCCCGCGCCATTTCATCGGGTGCCCGGTCAATATAATCCTGCAGCACATTGTCGAGGAAACGCATCACGTCTTCGACAAAGTCTTTGTCCACTGACCATTCATCCCATTTTTCGAGATTAAGCGAAGACAGGCAACATACTGCGGTCCGGTCCTCGCCCAGATGATCGCGACCCGTAGGCAATGTGATTTCCGAGCAAAGGTTCGAGGTGGAAACTTTCAAACCCAGATCGCGGTGATGCTTTGGCATCGTCCGGTTCACTGTGTCGTTGAAGATGATGTATGGCTCGCCGGTAGCAAGACGGGTCTCGACCAGTTTCTGGAAAAGGCTACGTGCATCAACGGTGCCGCGTACCGAACCGTCCTTGGGCGATTTCAGATCAAATTCCGAACCATCGCGGACCGCTTCCATAAATTCGTCGGTCAGCAATACGCCATGATGCAGGTTCAGAGCTTTCCGGTTAAAGTCTCCGGACGGCTTTCTGATTTCCAGAAACTCTTCGATTTCCGGGTGATCGATATCAAGATAACAAGCTGCCGAACCGCGTCGCAAGGACCCTTGCGAAATCGCCAGTGTCAGACTGTCCATTACACGCACGAACGGAATGATACCCGATGTCTTGCCATTCAGGCCGACCGGCTCACCAATGCCGCGGACGCTGCCCCAATAGGTGCCGATGCCGCCACCTTTCGACGCCAGCCAGACATTTTCGTTCCATGTGTTGACGATACCGCCCAGACTGTCGTCCACACTATTCAGATAGCATGAGATAGGAAGACCGCGACCGGTACCGCCATTGGACAATACTGGCGTTGCCGGCATGAACCATAATTTCGAAATATAATCATAAAGCCGCTGGGCATGATCCTGATCATCCGCATAGGCATCCGCGACACGCGCGAACAGATCCTGAAAGCTTTCTCCAGGAAGCAGATAGCGATCTTTCAATGTCTCCTTGCCAAATTCGGTCAGCAGATCATCGCGAGAATCGTCCGTCGCAATTTTAAACCGGCGCTCCTCGACACTATGGCTGTCACGCTCCGCTTTTAATTCTTTTTCATCATTGGCTTGTTCGGCCGCTGCTTCTGCCTCTGCCTTTTTACTCACTTCCGGTTCTTTTACCGGAGCCTTGTCTGCTGCTTTACTCTTTGGCGTATCCAATACTTCCGCGCCCATATCCAATTCACCCATATCTCCGGATTCATTCCGGTTATCACGAAATTCCATTTAACGGCCCCCTAAGACTCAAAAAGCAACAAACACAAACCAGTCTCTTCAACCAGTCAAAACGACCGATTTTTGGGATTAACATGCTGGTTTTTTGTTCACGCCTTGTTCGACTCGGGCCGAAGCTGTGAGCCTAGCATTATTACAACCATTTGGGGTGATTATTTTTGCACCCCGACAACCCCTAAAATCACTCTCAATTCAGGCCAAAAGGGGGTATTCGCCGAGTCGGCGCAAAATCCAATAAACACAAGTTGTTGGTGTGCCCCCTCGGCCTAACCACAACCTATAGTGGCTGAAACGAATTTTAATGCAAGGGGGTAAATGACATTTTGGTGACTCCATTCGTCGTATAAATGAATCGCTTCATCGACGGCCATTTTATGCTGCAGCGCAGCGACGCGTGGACCTGCTAAGCGTTGCCATTTGCGCAAGAGACTATGTCAAATTTTTGCAAATTTTTATCCACAATTCACCCACAGGTATGGATGACGAAAATATGACACTAGATATGGTGTCTTATTCTGCCGCTCGCACTTTCCCTAAAAGCAGTTCGCGCACATTTCCATTGGCCTGTCCCGCGACAATAAACAGATAGGCCGACAAGAATAGCATACCGCCAACCGAAGCGATCGCTCCCAGCATTAAACCGAGGCTAGAAAAGTGATGCCGCCAGGACACCCATAGAGCCGAAAGAATAAGAAAACACATGAAGTCAAAATTAAACTGGCCCGGCCAGGCCATGGCTGCCATGTCTCCGAAAAAGATGGGAACAAGATTCCAACCGTAGTTTACTATTGTCACCATAGTGTAGCCAGTAATCGCTACAAAAAGCACTACCATGAGTATCCGAAAAGCCAACATATCCGATCTCCATTTTCTATCTCATCCGATTGCCCAGACCTTTAATCTCCGCTCATGAGGCTCACAATTACCTTGTAGGTAATCTGTTTGACTACGTCGGGATGATACAGAAGGGTAGATTGGCAATTCTCGTTCCCCTACAAATACTTGCCCGTCCGGGGCATATCGGCCAAAAGGGCAATGGATCGCATCCACTAGACCTTCCGGAGTTCCTATGACTGTCACCATCAAGACCGCTGACCTGATCGAAAGCGTTGCCGACGCGCTTCAATTTATATCCTATTATCATCCCATGGATTACATCCGTGCATTGGGGGAAGCCTATGAGGCAGAAAAATCTCCGGCAGCCAAAGATGCCATCGCGCAGATTCTGACCAACTCTAAAATGTGTGCCGAGGGGCATCGCCCGATTTGTCAGGATACCGGGATCGTCAATGTGTTCGTCAAATGGGGGATGGATTGCCAGTTGGACAATACATCACAGTCGATGCAGGAAATTGTCGATGAAGGCGTGCGACAAGCTTATCTGCATCCTGAGAATAAACTCCGTGCGTCGATACTTGCCGACCCAGCCTTCACCCGGCGCAATACAAAAGACAACACGCCGTCGGTGCTAAACGTGGAAATGGTGCCCGGCGACAAGGTATCGATAGACGTCGCAGCAAAAGGCGGCGGCAGCGAGAATAAATCGAAATTCAAAATGATGAACCCAAGCGACAATATCGTCGACTGGGTACTTGAGATGGTGCCGCTAATGGGTGCCGGTTGGTGTCCACCGGGCATGCTGGGTATCGGTATCGGCGGGACAGCGGAACGCTGCGTGCAACTGGCAAAACAGTCGCTGATGGATCCTATTGATATGGGACAGCTGAAAGAACGTGGTCCGCGCAACGATATAGAAGAGCTCCGCATCGAGATTTTTGACAAGGTCAATGCGCTGGGCATTGGCGCACAGGGCCTGGGCGGACTCTCCACCATTCTTGATGTCAAAATCAATGACTGGCCATGCCATGCCGCTGGCAAACCTGTGGCGATGATCCCGAATTGCGCCGCAACACGCCATGCGCATTTCACATTGGATGGCAGCGGACCCGCCTATCTCGAAGCACCCAAGCTGGATGAATGGCCTGATGTGAACTGGGCTCCTTCATCCGAAGCAAAACGTGTCCATCTCGATCAGCTTGATGCCGCGGAAGTGGCAACCTGGAAACATGGTGACCGGTTGCTGCTCAATGGCAAGATGCTGACCGGCCGTGATGCCGCGCACAAGAAGATCAAGGACATGCTCGCGGCGGGCGAAGAACTGCCGGTCGAATTCAAGGGACGTGTGATCTATTATGTTGGACCGGTTGATCCTGTAGGCGAAGAGGTCGTTGGTCCCGCTGGTCCGACCACTGCAACACGCATGGACAAGTTTACCGATATGATGTTGGAACAAGGCCTGCTCGCAATGGTTGGGAAAGCCGAACGCGGCCTCGATACCGTTGGTTCAATCAAGAAGCACAAGAGCGCTTATCTAATGGCCGTTGGTGGCAGTGCCTATCTCGTCAGCCGTGCGATCAAGGGGTCAAAGGTTGTCGGCTTTGAAGATCTGGGCATGGAGGCGATTTACGAGTTTGAAGTTCAGGACATGCCGGTTACCGTCGCTGTCGATGCCGAAGGCCAAAGCGTCCACCATCTCGCGCCGCTCGTCTGGCAGGAGAAGATCAAGAAGGAAGGATTGCTGGAGGGTGTCACGTAGATGGCGCTACTATCTATATGGGATACAAATCCCGCCCTTGTTAACGATTTCAATATTCAGCAAATCGTTAGCAGTGCCGGTGATGGGAAACTTAAAGACAAGTCAGCCTGCTCAAACGAGTTGAGGGAGTTTCTATCAAAAACTAGTTCCAGCAAAATTTCTCAGTACATAGCAGAATGTCTAAATGACTCCTTTGACAAGAGCGGCTTTGCCCTCCAAGATTTGGTAAACGAGATTGGTCGAAGACTAGATTTTGATGTGGAAAACGGCGTCTACCAAGGGAAAATAAACGGCATAGGGTTTGACGGGATTTGGAAGGCTCCGAATGATCAGTCACTCATTGTAGAAACCAAAACCACCGATAGTTACC
>Ga0316204_10004332_pt1 | contig 25669 bp, 22 predicted proteins | sample 6monrhotite_MG_2_FD_205661 | JGI IMG/M metagenome (GOLD analysis project Ga0316204, IMG submission 205661) | Microbial mat bacterial communities from mineral coupon in-situ incubated in ocean water Damariscotta River, Maine, United States -... | ecosystem: Environmental > Aquatic > Marine >...
TGAACTAAATTCAATAATCTTACCAGATTCATTATACAGTCAAAATGTCATTAAAACATTAAAAATAAAGGACATTTAGTCAGTTTGTAAGAAATGATGAATTACGCGACATAACCCTTAAATTTGTAATATGGGATTATTTGATAATTTATTTGGAGGTAGTTCTGAGCCAAAAAAAGAAAAGAAAGTTTTGCCTTGGATTTCTTTAAGTTCATTGGAACAACTTAAAGAAATAGAACAAAAATCTAAGACAAAACCACAAGTGATTTTTAAACATTCAACCACATGTGGTATCAGTAGAATGGTCTTGAATTTGTTTACAGATAAATTTCAAGTAGATGACAATAAAATGGACATCTATTTTTTGGATTTACATGCTAATCGTAATGTATCCAATGAAGTTGGAATATACTTTCAGGTACTTCATCAATCACCTCAATTACTCGTTATAAAGAATGGCGTGGCAGTATTTCATGCTTCTCATGGAGCAATATCTGAAGTAAACCTAGAACAATATGTATAAAAAAGCCCCGATATATAATCGGGGCTTTTGCTTATTTTAGTTGAAGTTGTTTCGCCTCACAATATCTTTAAGTCTGGCTTTTAAATCTTCACCTGCATCGTACACCATTTGCTCATTTGAGGGAAATGGAACTGCTGCAAGATCTAATAAAGCAACTAAATTATTATCTAATGCTCTTCTGTCACCTTGATAATTAGCATAGATATGTTCAAAAATAAATTCACTTGATAGTGGATATGAATTAACTACTTGACCGCTTTGTAAATCTTTAAAATCAACTTTTGCACCTATCTGTGCAGTTTTCAATTGCGTATATCTGTAGAAATCACATTTTACAGTTCTAAATTTGTCAACCTTTAAATCATTACCTAGACTATCTTTAGCAACATTACCATTTTGGTCAAGTACATATTCAAAACCATCTTTAATCTGCTTTTCTTTTATGATTTGAGTTTCATTGACCTGTTCTGGTGAAATGTTGATTTCTTTAAAATCAAGCTGCAAGGCATAATCGTAATTGATATTATCAATTGGGTTTGAATGAAAAGTTGCCCAAAAATTATTTATACCGAAGGTGTTAAAATCGAGCAATTCTTCTTCCAATCTTTTTGGAATAATTTGTTGCGTACCATTTTGCACTTCAACCTTAACATAGTCCAATCCTTTTTGATACGCTTCTTCCATTTTAGTGGTGGTACTATAATACCCAGGATTGATATCATTCAAATATTTTAATTCATCATAAGCTTGTCTATAATCCAACTTATTGGATGCATTTTCCAATAAATCAGAAGCATTAGCATATAGATACTCAGATAAAGAAGATTTTGTATCCAAAATTTTGACATCATAATTCTTCATTGAAAAACTAGCATCCCTGTTTTCATCATAAATAGGTAAAGGCAATAAAGGTTGAACTCTTTTTTGAATATTTTTCAATAGAAGGTATCCGTTATATACTTTTTCAAGATTAGCAGGGTTACCATCTTTTTCGAGAAAAGCTATTTTTTCCGCCTCTCTAGTAGCATTCTTGGCAAATGCTTCTTCAAGCATCAGAATATAACGTTGGTTTCCTTTCTTTGTCTTGTTATTAGCAAGTTCTCTAAGTGCTTTGTTAATAGCAGTTGTATAGTTTCCGCTATTAATTGCTTCTTGGGTTTTCTTTGCACCGCCACAGGCTATCAGCACAAATGCGATACTTAGGAGTAGTAATTTCTTCATAGCTTTTGATTTTATGGTTTTATAGTAGGTTTTCAATTGCCGTGCCAAAAACCTTCCATTGATTAACGAAAAAGAATAAAAACTAGTATAAAGTCACTTAAATTATTGATTATTAACGGTTTTGATAATTTTCAAAATTGTTAATTTTTGTTTGATAAAATCGTAGAATAAAACATTTTGTAGTTGAGAATTGCCAATGGCAATTTGTATTTTTGGAGCTTAATCAATTGTAAAAATGCAAAGAGACGAGCTTATTTTTGACCTTATCAAAAAGGAGAAAGACAGACAGACTGAAGGAATTGAACTTATTGCTTCAGAGAATTTTACCAGTCCTCAGGTAATGGAAGCAGCTGGATCTGTACTGACCAATAAATATGCAGAGGGATACCCCGGTAAAAGGTATTATGGAGGCTGTCAGATTGTTGATGAAGTTGAGCAGCTTGCCATAGACAGGGCCAAAGAGCTTTTTGGAGCGGTTTATGCCAATGTGCAACCGCATTCAGGCTCTCAAGCTAATGCATCGGTTTATCACGCGTGTTTGCAGCCAGGAGATACTATCCTTGGTTTTGATTTATCCCATGGAGGACATTTGACCCATGGTTCGCCTGTTAATTTTTCTGGAAAATTATATAATCCGGTATTCTATGGCGTTGATGAGGAGACTGGGACCTTAAACTATGATAAAATTCAAGAAATTGCTTTAAAAGAAAAGCCAAAATTAATTATCGCTGGGGCCTCAGCCTATTCTCGTGATATGGATTTTAAACGTTTTCGCGAAATAGCCGATAGTGTCAATGCAATATTACTAGCGGATATTTCACACCCCTCAGGATTGATAGCTAAAGGTATATTGAACGACCCCATACCACATTGCCATATTGTTACCACTACAACTCATAAGACCTTACGTGGGCCGCGTGGAGGTTTAATTTTAATGGGTGAAAATTTTGATAATCCTTTTGGAATTCGATTAAAGAACGGAAATCTGAGAAAAATGTCTGCTTTATTGGATTTAGCAGTTTTTCCAGGTAATCAGGGTGGTCCTTTAGAACATATAATTGCAGCAAAAGCCGTTGCTTTTGGTGAAGCGCTTTCAGATGACTTTCTACATTATATGATTCAGGTGAAGAAAAATGCTGCGGCAATGGCGAAAGCATTCATGGATAGGGGTTATAAAGTTATTTCTGGGGGAACGGATAATCATATGATGTTAATTGACCTTAGAAACAAGAATATTACTGGAAAAGATGCTGAAAAGGTTTTGGAAAAGGCTGATATAACGGCTAATAAGAACATGGTGCCTTTTGATACACAGTCTCCATTTATCACTTCAGGCATAAGATTTGGAACACCTGCAATTACCACTAGAGGTCTTGTGGAATCAGATATGGAGGTTATTGTCGGCTATATTGATGAGATTATTACTAAGCCAGACGATGAAACGCTGATTAAAAAGGTAAAGTTTAAGGTAAACATACTAATGGGAGAACGCCCGCTATTTCAGTAGTTCATTGATTTAATAGGAAAAAATCACCTTCGTCAATTATCGATTTACTTTTTAAGTCATAGACTACAGAATCTGTATTTGACTCAAAATATAGACCCCAAAAATCAAAATAATCAGTTTTAGATTTTTTGGTGCTGTTTCCTGTGCTGATAACGCCTTGTTCAAGTTCTTCAAAAACTGGAACAAAAATTTCATAAGGCATCTCAGATAAGCCTTTTGTAAAATGAACAAAGTTTTCACTTATGGCGCATAAGATATTACCCAATTGGTCCGATACACTGTTATTGTAAATTTTGGTAATAACTATAGAGGTGTCTCTTAAATTAATTGATAGTTCACTTATATCAACATTTACATTATTTTCTTCAGAAAGATTAAATAGTGCTGTTTGAAATGGCGATGCTTCATTTTTTTTTGACTTTGAGGTATAAAAACTACCCCAATTGCCATTATTCAGATAAAAAAGACTTTCTGTGAGTCCAAAATTACAATCAAGTTCAATGATTAAGTCAATTGAGTTTTCTTTGTTTAGAACCTCTCTTACAGTTGCATTGGCAAAAAAATCACGCTCTAAATGGTTTTTAAAAGTGTTAAGACCGAATAGACCTTTAAGTTGTTTTCCTCGCTCAAAAGAGCCTTGGTTGTTTTGGTTTTGAATGGACATATAGTGGTTCTAACAATTAGTTTACTCGAAGTTAGAATGATTTTGCCATCGTCGATTGTATGAAAACCACAAAATTTTTAGGGTTTTATTCTATTTTTAATCAAAAAATGTTAAAATATTGTTAAATTGAGTTTTTTAAAATGAAATGCGTAAAAATAGCTATGAAATGACATTTCCGATAAATGAAGTGTTAAATTAAATAAAACCTCTTCTTTTTGCAGCGACTATTAGTGCTAAATCGTTCTCTTTTTCGGTCCCAAAAATAGATTTCAAATGTCTTTTTCGATTTTCAATGGACGAATTTGAGAGTTCAATATGTTGTTCTAAATCTTTAGTTTTTGTGCCTATTGACAAGTGATATAAAATCTTTTTATCATTAGAATCTAAGGTGATGTCGTTGGACATTTTCTTTCTAATGGCACCTAATGCTTTTGAAGAATAATATGGAGGGTTAAAAACTACAGTTTTAACTGCTTGCTCTAAGGACTTAGGGTCAATATCAGTTTTGACCATATAGCCATCTGGATCTACAGATTTTAGAATACTATTAATCCTGTAACTGTCACTAAAAGAAGACATAAAAATAATCTTTGACTCAGGTACAAGTTTACGGGCCAACAAACCTAAATCTTCACCGTTATGAGGTTGCTCTTCATTAGGAGGAAAAAGTTGAACGTCTAAAAAAATAATATCATATTTAAATGAATGTAGAGAATCTTCAATTTTTTGCTTACCGGTATCATAAGTGTTTGCAGTATTAACAATGATATTATGGTCATCAAAGACAATACGCTCTAGAATAAACTTGTAACCTAACATGGTCATTTCATGATCATCAACTGCTAAAATTCGAAGTGTCTTCATAAGAAAATGTTACTGGTTTACTTGTTCTTGAATGGTTTTACGACTAGAACGTGGTTTTGGATTCTTAGGTTCTGCAACTATACCAGAAAATTCAATATTGATTTTTGTGCCTTTGCCAGGGATACTGACAATTCTTAGTAACCCATCTATTTTTTTAACACGAGAAATAATATTCTTTAAACCAATTCCCTTTTTTGCTTTATTACTTTCAAATCCGATTCCATCATCAGTCACTGTTAAATTTAACATTTTTTCTGATGATTTGAAACTAACATTAATGTTTTTACATTTTGAATGTTTCATACTATTTTGCAAACATTCTTGAATAATTCTGTAAATATTGATTTTTGTATTACCATTTAATGTGTCCCAAGAAAAGTTTTGCATGTAGTCAAACTTAATTGTTGCATTAGTTGATTTTTGAACATTACTGATTAATTCTTGAATTGAAAGCATGAATTCATGCACTTTTTCATAGGCAGATTCGTTCAACTCGTGTGATATAGTGCGCACTTCTTCTTCAAGCTCCTGTAATTTTTGAATCAGCTCAGCACGTTGTTCAATAGCAGCTTCGTCATTTCGTTCGTTTAGACCGCTAAGAATAAGACGAATACCCAACATTTGACCTAAGACACCATCATGTAGCTCTTCTGATATACGTTTCTTTTCTGATTTTTTACCCTCCTCTAATTTACCATGTTGCGAAAGCATAAGGTTATAGATTTCTTGATTGCTCTCTTGTTGTTTTTGGTTAAACTTTAATTTTTCATTGTTAACACGTTGCGATACAATGGTAAAAATACCGATACCAAGAACCAATAGAATTAAAGCAATACCGGCATAGAGTTCTTTTTGTTTTGCAAGCGATTCATTTTCTTCTATAATTTCATCGGTTTCCATGCGTATTCGGGCAAATTTATCTTGTATGGTACGTTCTTTCTGTTGTAACTCTTCGGTTAAATCAAAATAGGCTTTTGCATAGGTGGCACTATTTTTAGTATCAATAGTGGTCAATAGTTTTAAGGAGCTCAGCAAACGATCATTATTCATGGTTTTGTCAGCAATGACCTTTGCCATCAACGCTTTTTTTATGGCACCCAGTGTATCGTTCTTGCCAGCCAAGACTTGGGCATGGTATTCGTAATTACGCGCTTTGGAATATTCGTCACCTAAACTATCTAATATTTTGTTAGATTTTTCAAAAGCTTTTTCAGATTCTTCAAATTCACTAAGATTACTCTTAAACCCAGCATAACCCCAGCCGGTTATTACTATGGCATAAAGTCCTGGATTTCTCAGAAGTAGACTATCTCTGCCTTTCAGGATAGAATATAGTTCAAAAGATTTAGCAAAATCACCTTTTCTTAAATGGGCAGAAGCAATATTATTTTCATTTGTCAAATAAGATCTAAAATACTTACCCCTTGGCATTTGAATAATGTATTCTTTTGCTTTTAAATAGTATTCAATTGCTTTGTCAAATTTTTTCATTCCATTTTGAGCAATGCCTAAGCCATTATAGGCATAATAAAGCTGGTCGGGTCTTTTAACTTTTTCTAAATACTCAATCGCCTTAATATTACTTTTTTCGGACTCTGTATAGTTTTTGATGTTGTCTTGTAGATTACCAATAGCGATTAGCAGTCTACCTGGATAGTGATTGGTTGTTTCATCCAGATCCATATTTTGAAAGACATTATAGGCCTCTTGGTAATGATAGAATGCGCTATCTGGAACAGTCTTCTTTAAAAAGTCCGCCACGTCCCAGTGCGCAAAAGCATGTGATTTACCTTCTCTAAGTTTAGAGGTCAATTCAATCACTTGTTTATTGTATTTTCGAAATAATGAGGAATCACCAGAGCCCAATGCAGCAGATGATATACTTAGTAAGGAACTTGGCTTTGATGCGAGTGAAGCTTGTAAGGCCTTTTTGAGTAAGGAGTCTTTCTTTTTGAGGTCAAGATTCTCGTCAGTTCGCACTAGTTTTAACCAGTGATTGGTGCTGTCTATAGGTGAGGTAGTCTGATTACCAAAACCTTGTAATAAGGTCAATAAGTAGAAAAGAAAAACCCCAACTTTCATAACTGTAGTTTACACGTTTTTGTAACGTTTTACCTACAGACAAGATACAAAAAAACCCCAAACATTAACGTTTGAGGTTTTAAGTTTGAAAGACTTACATTTAATCTCTACCAGTATCTTGCACATCACCATCCGTGGCATTTACAAACAATTCTTCTTGATCTGCGGTGCTTTCTGTTTCACAAGAAACAAAACCCAATGTCATTACTGCTATAGCTACTATGCTTAATACTTTTTTCATAATGTTATAATTTTAATTTTCATTATTTTACTTTACACATGCAATGTAAAGACAACTGCTAAGGCAAGCAGGCTTGAATGAAGTAATGTAGTATTTGTATGAAAAGTTTTAGTAAACGGACGGCTTTTACTAGAATTCAATTATTTAATAGTGTCAATGGAGTTTTTAGAAAGTATTTCTTTTAAGGTGTCAATACGTTCTTTATACGATTTAGAAAAAGGCAATTGATTCTCAATATTTCTAATAGTACAGGTATTCTTTCCATAATTAATTCGTGAAACGTACTTTATATTTAGAATGTAGCTTTGGTGAATTCTAATAAAATTTTCAGGTAAAGTTTCCTCAAATGACTTTAATGTTTTAAAAGCACTGATTGTGCTGCCGTCTTTCATAAAAAAGTCAGTAGCATTGTTATCCGCCTTTAAATAGAGAATTTCATTGGTGTCTATATAATGATAGTCGCGATAGGTTTTTAAGCATAAGGTCGTAGGCACTGCCTCTTTTGGCACTTGTTTTCTTAGTTTTAGAATGGTCTTTCTAATTTCAAACTCATTATTCGGTAACAACCAATAGTCAAAAAAACCATTTTTCAATGCCTGATAAGCATAGTTTTTTGTTTTTGAGGCTGCAATCAACAAAGGAATTTTTTGAAGGTATTGATATAATTCAGCAACCATTTGAAAACACTCACTGGCTTCTTCACCTAAATTGATAATTACAACATCTGGGAGAAACTTGAGTATTTGATTTAATCCATCATCGGTGTTTGAAGATATGCCAGCACAATAGAAATCGGGGTAATCTTGCAATTGGGCCCGCAGCTGTAAACTAGCTGTTGCATTTTCATCAATAATAGTATACGAATAATCCATAGCCCCAATAGATTATGAGCAAATTACTAATGCATTTTTAAACTGCACTACGTTTTTTCCTTAAAAAAACTATGGTTTTCGTTTGTACTGATTTGAATAGAATGATTTATTGAGTAGTTGTAAACTCGAAGGCCCCTAGATCTGGAAGGGACGTTCTAAGGTTCCCTAAAATATCATTTGGTACGGTTAGAGCAGTATTCAAGTCGCCCAAATCCAACACCTCCGAATCCATTTGAAGTAGAAAAAGATTATTTCGAGCATCTTCAAACTGAGGATCTAAGTTTAAAGAAATATTTTCAAAAAAGGTGTCGTTGTTAAAATTGTATAATGGATTTTCTACAAAATCACCATTAATATCATCAAATTGAACAGAACAGTTTAAGAAGTTAAATTGGAATGTATTTGTTTCATTTGCAGAAAGCAACAACTCTATATTTCTATTACCATCAATGATACAATTTGAAAATGAGGCACGTTCCAAATCAGCACTAATACTTGAGCCGTCTGAGAAGCTGATAAAATTATCAATAAATACAGCTGGGGCATTTCTAAAACCATTTACCCAATAATTAGCAATGGTACAGTGCTTAAAATCATAGTTGCCACCAAGATTACAATATAGCGAACTTGAACCGGAACCTCCGTAAACAGTGTTTGTAGAAGTAATTCTTGCGGTTCTAGCCCACAAATTAGTGGTACTACTATTGTACAATTGGCTATTGTCTATTGATAGGGTAGGTGTGGTATTGGTTTCATCTCCGTCGACCAACAAACCTATCGTTGCATTTTTAAGGGTTAGATGGTTAATTTGATTATTTACACTTCCTTGGGTAATCCATATAGTACCCCATTGACCAGGGGTCTCCGCGAATTCGGGTTCTAAGCGGTCTCCTTCAAAAATCACCTCATTCTCTAATGCTATTTGGTCTTCGCTTAAGGTGCCATTTATCTCGATAGTAGCACCTGGGCTAACCAGAATACCAGAGTCTTTGTGAAAATGAACTCTAGTACCTGCAGCGATATTAAGGGTTTCACCTTCAGGCACTGCCGCGTATCCGTAAATAACATAAGGTTTTTGGTTATTAAAATTAAGTGTATCACCTTCAAGAAAAAAGCCTTCAATCCTAATCTCATTTTGCTCTTGATCTAGACCCAATAGCAAGGTTTCTGTAACACCATTTTCTAATAGTTGGGGGTATAAAAAAATGGCATCCTTGACCAAAGTAACCAATTCCACAGTTTTAGTAGTTCCTGTATTTTCAAATTGAATGGCATCGGTATATAAGAATTCATTCTGCCCTATTTCGGTAATGTCAAAAGTGGTCTCAATAAAAATGAACATACTGTCTTTGGCCAAAATAGGGACATCATTAAATGTTTTTCCTGACAGACCATCTACATTAAGCCTATAGCTGCTTTGTTCGCCATTTTGTAATCCTATAAATGGAATAATTACATCGTTGTTTTCTCTATTGTAAACCTTGAGTGTGTATGTACTGCTGCCGATATTTGAAAAAATGGTATCTAAAAAAACAGTATCCTTTGAAAATTCTAAATTACCTGAAGACTCCTTAAAATTAAAATCTTTTCGGCATGAAGCCAAACTAATTGCAAAGAGTGCCAAAGCAACAACGCCATATATTTTCAAATTTATTTTCACTTTTCTAAGAATAATTTTTTGATGGTATCTGGAATTCGTATGGGCTTCATACTGTCTGGGTTTATCAAACACCAATCTGTTTCTGAAGTAACCACGGCTTTATCGGTTTTAATATTCTTTATAACAACCTTTCGAGTAGATAATGGGCCTCTAGTGTCAATAATTTTAGTTTCCAATACTAATTCATCATCTAATATCGCAGCACTGTGATACGTTATTTCATGCTTTCGAACTACCCAGACAAATTCTTTTCTTAGTTTTTCACCAGCGCTATGCTGCCAATGCTCTTTGGATATTTGCTGAATCCAATCTAAATAGCGAACGTTATTTACATGCAATAAATCATCTAAATCATTTTCTGATACAACTAGTTTTATAGAATATGATTGCATTGTTATTTTTTAAGGATTTCTACCTCAAAAAGCTTGTTCCAATTTTTACCTGTCACAAAGAATGTCTTTTTGTTAGGATGATACGCCACACCATTTAAAACTGAGTTTTGCTCATCCCAATCTTTACCTTTATCAACCATTTTCTTTAATCCACCAAAATTAATTACACCTTCAATAGACCCAGATTTTGCGTCGATTATCATCATACTTTCCTTACCATACACATTGGCATAAATTTTACCGTCAACATATTCGAGTTCATTTGCTTTATTAAAAATAGACTTATTGGTGACGATTTCGACATACCCTGTTTCTACGAGTGTTTCGGGGTCTAAATACCAAATTTTCTCTGTACCGTCACTTTTGAATATTTTTTCACCATCATTACAAAGCCCCCACCCTTCTTTACTATTTCCATAAGTGAAGCTATCAATCTTTTCAAAATTGTCAAGGTTATACACATAACCAATACCACTTTGCCAAGTAAGTTGGTAAATCTTGTTGTTCATTATGGTAATACCTTCACCAAAAATTGAGTTATCAAGTTTAATGGTATTTAAGACCTCACCTGACTTATAGTCTACCTTGCGCAAAGAAGATTTTCCTAATTTGCCCGTACTTTCATATAAAGTATCTCTACTGAATTCGAGGCCCTGCGTGTAGGCTTTGTCATCATGCGGGTAGGTATTAATAATATTGTAGGTATATATTTCGGGAGCTTTGCTAGATAAAACTTTGATTTTTTTTGAGACTTCTACCAAAGTATCATCGTAGCTGATTTTTGCAACAAGGTTTTTACTTCCTAAACTTTCGATATCTAACTTTATTTTTCCGTTATTTTTTTGTAGGATTATTCCATCAATGCTATATTCAATATCATCAATGGTTATTTCTTTTTTATTGTTGATGGCGACACCTACGGATTGGTTCTGTTTAAACTCATTTTTATTGCCTTCTAGTTGAATTTCAAAAAGTTCAGTGGCATCGGCAGTTTCGCCACAAGCTTCGGCTAAAATTAGTGTGATTAGTAGTACGAAAATCTTCATCTTTTGCATAACGGGTTTTGACTTAATCTTATGACCAAATTAAGCATGTAAACCGATTGCGACAAATTTAAAAGGTCGTATATTTGTTCTTGGCAAGTCCTACACGACCAGCTCCTGCAAAATCCCCCAGGGTGGGAACGCAGCAAGGGTATGTGGTCGTAGCGGTGCGATGTAGGTAGCTTGCCTTTTTTTGTACCCAAAAGTGAACGGTTTAACTTCACTTTTTTTATTTAATGTTATACTTTGCACTATGGACAAAAAAGTAGTTTTAATAACTGGTGGCTCATCTGGTATTGGCAAGGCAACAGGTATTTTTTTGAAAAGCAAAGGATTTACAGTTTATGGTACTACGAGAAATTTAAATAAGTTCGTTGACTTTAATTATTTTCCTCTCTTACAACTTGATGTTAAGGATGATAAAACTATTATTAAAGCAATACAGGACTTAATTAAAATCGAAGGACGTTTAGATATTCTTATCAATAATGCTGGAATTGGTATTACGGGACCTATTGAAGAAACGCCAATTATAGAAATAGAAAAGGCTTTTGATACTAATTTTAATGGTCCCATTAGAATGATTCAATCTGTTTTGCCTCAAATGCGGACTCAACAATCTGGATTGATAATAAATATTACTTCTATTGCTGGGTACATGGGCTTGCCCTATCGAGGAATTTATTCCGCTACTAAAGGGGCATTAGAGCTAGTGACCGAGGCTTTACGAATGGAAGCAAAAGAATTTGGTGTCAAGATAACAAATCTTGCACCTGGTGACTTTTCGACAAATATTGCTGCAGGCCGTTATCATTCTCCAGTTTCAGATAATTCACCTTATAAAGCTTATGGTAGGACTTTAGAATTAATCAATGATGATGTAAGCAGTGCAAGTGACCCTATAAAAGTAGCCGAAAAAATTCTAAAGATTATAAAAACGACCAACCCAAAAGTTCATTATACAGTTGGGAGTTTTATGCAAAAATTTTCATTGATTTTAAAGAAAATATTATCTGATAAACGCTATGAAAAACTACTTTTAAATCATTATAAATTGTAGTTTTATATTATTATTTTTTAACAAAAGGACAACTATGAAGTTTTTTATTGATACTGCAAACCTTGAACAAATTAGAGAAGCCCAAGCACTTGGGGTTCTAGACGGAGTGACGACCAATCCTTCTTTAATGGCTAAAGAAGGTATTACCGGGCATGACAATATTCTCAAGCATTATATTGACATCTGCACCATTGTAGAAGGTGATGTGTCTGCTGAAGTAGTTTCTACAGATTTTGAGGGTATGGTCAAGGAGGGAGAGGCATTGGCGAAACTTCATGACCAGATTGTGGTTAAAATACCGATGATTAAAGAGGGCGTTAAAGCTTTAAAATATTTTTCTGACAAAGGTATTCGCACAAACTGTACTCTGGTCTTTTCAGCAGGACAAGCATTATTGGCAGCAAAAGCAGGTGCTACCTATGTATCTCCTTTTCTAGGAAGATTGGACGATATTTCTACGGATGGATTAAACTTAATCTCTGAGATTAGACTTATCTATGATAATTATGCTTATGACACGCAAATTTTAGCAGCGTCAATACGTCATACAATGCATGTAATTGATTGTGCTAAAATTGGGGCCGATGTTATGACAGGACCGCTGTCATCAATCGAAGGATTATTAAAGCACCCATTGACAGATATAGGTCTAGCTAAGTTTTTAGCGGATTATAAAAAAGGAAACTCGTGATAAAACTCAGTTAATTTAATGAATAGCCTTAGTTATTACTTTGATACTAAGGCTTTTTTGTTGGGAGAAAATGAGTAATATAAATTTGCAAATGCGTCTACGATAAGCGAATCTTCTGTGATTACACATTTATTCAAACCATCTACCATTAAAGCTTGCTGTATGTGCTCAAAGTCACTACCCCAATATTGATTTAGAGTATCGAGCTGTTGCTCATTGACCATCGCCTGCCATTGCGGTCTGCTTGTTTTTACATTGATACCAACGAAGGTATATTGAGGATGGCTTTTTTGTAATTTTTTAATATGTTTTGAGACATTTCTAAAATGTCTTTTTTGAGTTGCAGTCCAAAAATAAAAGACTGTATTTTTGTCTTTGGCTATTTCTTTTAAAGACGTTTTTTGACCTATACTATTTTCAACATGTAAGTCTGGTACTTCTTTGTTTGCCTGTAAATTTTTAATTCCGTAATAGAGACTTGAAATCTCTTCTTTATGGTTTTGATTTTCTGAAAGCTTTTCGAAATCAGCAATAAAATCGTCACAATCTTTTGAAGACTCATGTACCTTCAATAAATAGTCCATTGTAACATTTCTAAAAAGATTATCGCGTAAATCCCTTTCTTTTACCACACTATCAATCAAAATCATCTTATGACGATTAAGATGTAAGTGATTCTTTTTGGTAAGATGTGAATCCATACCGCATTCATTCATGCAGGCCATGTAAGATAGATTGCCAAAATGATGAATCATAAAATCATAATAAGGCCTGAAATAGACCATATCTTTATTATTCACATTTAGGTCTTCTCTATAATTATAAAAGGTTAAATCTAAATCATGGAAGGTATCTTCGCCAGTCTTTTTCTTATGATAAAAAGGGTATTTCTCTTTATATAAATAACTATTGTAGTCAATAGAAGCCTTGGCCATTGCAAATGCATTATCTGATAAGTCCTCATTGGCGCTAAGAACATTTAGCTCTATAAGTTTCTGATTTCTTAGGGAATCTATTTTATTGCTGAAATCTTTAGGCAATAATTCATAATAACTGCCTATTAGTGGTTCTTCATCTTCATAGTTTAAGAACATTTCAATCATGAAGTTATTTACCTCAGCGTTTGATCCAGAAAACACTAAAGATTCATCAAAGGCAACTGTATTTAATCGAACCAAAATACTATCGCCTTTTTCTAAAAACACATATTGTAATTCAGGGGAATGGTCAAAGTGATGTAAACCTTCTTCCAGGTTTTCAATGGTGAATGAGAATCTATTATTGTCATCTATCTTCGCGGAGTCCAACACGACATCATTCTTATAAAGAACAACATAATTGCTGGTAGGATTAACAATTTCACCTGAAAAATACACAGATTCCGAGGAACTTGAATTCTCACCACAAGCTATAAAAATACTAGTACTAAGAAATAGTAAAAATTTTCTCATAAACCTATTTAGTATAACAAATCTAAGCATCGATTAAAATCTTGGCTGTTAATAGCTAGTTAAATGTTGTGAAAGGCCATTTGTCAATTTTTATTGACCTAATTCTTGTTGGGAACAGTTGCAATTTTAACTATTTTTGCAAAAAATAAATTTTAGCATGCTTTCAGTATCTAATTTATCTGTTCAGTTCGGAAAAAGAGTTTTGTTTGACGAGGTTAATGTTGCTTTCACGGACGGTAACTGTTACGGTATTATTGGCGCAAATGGCGCTGGTAAATCCACTTTTTTAAAGATTTTAGCTAAAAAACAAGATCCCACTTCTGGTCATATACACCTTGAACCGGGTAAGCGTATGTCTATTTTAGAGCAAAATCATAACGCTTATGATGAATTTTCTGCATTGGAATCTGTGGTGATGGGGAACAAGCCGTTATTTGAAATTAAAAAAGAGATTGATGCTTTATATGCAGATTATACTGATGAAAATGCAGAAAAAATTGGGGAACTTCAAGTGCAGTTTGAAGAAATGAATGGTTGGAATGCAGATAGCAATGCTGCTGCACTACTTTCAAATCTTGGTGTTAGTGAAGATTTGCATTATACAGCAATGGGCGATTTAGACTCTAAGCTAAAAGTAAGAGTCTTGTTGGCGCAAGCTTTATTTGGTAGCCCTGATGTCTTAATTATGGATGAGCCAACAAATGATTTAGATTATGAAACCATAAATTGGCTTGAACATTTTTTAGCTAACTATGATAATACGGTAATTGTAGTTTCACATGATAGGCACTTTTTAGATGCTGTTTGTACACATATTGCCGATATTGATTTTGGCAAAATAAACCTTTACTCAGGTAACTATACATTTTGGTACGAGAGCAGTCAATTGGCATTACGTCAAAGAGCACAACAGAATAAGAAAGCTGAAGAGAAAGCAAAAGAGTTGCAAGAATTTATTATGCGTTTTAGTGCCAATGTTGCAAAAAGCAAGCAAGCAACCTCAAGAAAGAAAATGCTCGATAAGCTCAAAATAGATGATATTAAACCTTCAAGTAGAAGATACCCAGCAATTATATTTGATAGGGAAAGAGAAGCTGGTGACCAAATATTGAATATCGATAAATTGGCTGCCTATTCAGATGATGGAGACCTTCTTTTCGATAATATCAATATCAATTTGGCCAAAGGTGATAAAGTGGCAATAATATCAAAAGATTCGCGTGCCACAACGGCTTTTTATGAGATTATTACAAGCGGCAGAGAACCAAAAAGCGGCTCTTTTCAATGGGGAGTAACTACCACTCAGTCTTATTTGCCGGTTGATAACGAGCAGTATTTTGATGAAAATATGAATCTAGTTGATTGGTTACGACAATGGACCAAAACTGAAGAGGAACGTGAAGAAGTCTATGTTAGGGGTTTTTTAGGAAAAATGTTATTTAGTGGCGAAGAGGCGTTAAAAAAATCAACAGTCCTTTCTGGCGGGGAAAAGGTACGGTGTATGCTTAGTAGAATGATGTTAATTAGGGCTAATGTTTTAATGCTTGATGAACCTACAAACCATTTAGACCTTGAAAGTATTACCGCATTTAACAATTCGCTAAAGAATTTCAAAGGCACAGTCATGTTAACAACGCATGACCATGAATTTGTTCATACAGTGGCTACAAGAATTATTGAGCTGACCCCAAAAGGTGCCATTGACCGTTACTCAACATTTGATGAATATATGTCAGACAAAGCGATTAAAGAGCAACGTGAAAAGATGTATGCTTTACCTGTTTAGCTAGGCGTTAAAGTATTTACTTTTCCAAATTGCAGGATTAAAGTTTTTCCCAAGGGCAAAACCGTAAAAAATTACTACAGCTGCAATTGATTTGAACATGAAAAAATATACAATCCAAAATTCAGTAATTGAATCTGATTTTGAGAACAAGCCATTAGGCACTAATAATGTTGCAAAATAGCTAATAATCAAAGTAATTATAGTAAGGTTAACAATGCCCTTAAATGGCCATACTAAGGCCTTTCTTAAAGGATGTAAATCATTGCCCCATTTATGTATTAGATAAAAATATCCATTTCCAATAGGTGCAAAAAGAAGTGGATCGTCTTTGTCCTCCAATTTGAATAATTTTGATGGTGCCATAATTTTAAAACCTCCCACCTCAATGTTATGTTCCTTTTCAAGTTGCTTTATTTTTGAAACTGCAGCTTTAGGAATTTTTCCTTTAAAATATCTTGAATCTAAAAAACGCAATCTATAGTCAATACAGATTTTTTTAATTTGCTCAATATGAAATATCCGTGATGTCTCAAGAAGATTTAAATCAAAATTATTGGCTACACATTTTGATTTTTGATTCAAGCGTTGCTCAATACTTAGTTCTTGTTTGGTATCTTCTTCAAGAATTTGTTGAACCTCACTTAAAATAGTTGCAGGAGTAATATTCCCGGACTTGAGACGGGAGAGTTCCCGCTCAACATTCGTTTTTTGTAATAACATCTTTTTTTCTTTAGCAATTTTACCAAAGTTAATTAAATGATTTTTTTTTAGTAAAAATGAAGCATGCTAAGAATTGTTAAATAAATGTTAATTTCTATGAATGACATAGTTGAAATGAATTGTGTCATCTGTAAAATGTTATCTTACCGAAGTTTTAAGTATTTTATCGATTGAGAACAATAGAATTCTTAAGGCTGCTCCAAACCATATTGAATTACACTAATGAAAAGTCCCCTGTTATTAACCTGCTTGGTTGTATTATTTGTGCTTTCTAACAAAATGCTTGCACAGAATAAAACCTTAACTACACTACCCGCAATTATATATCTTTCAAAAGATAAAACAATAATTGAAAGTACTAGTGACTCTGATAATCATAAAATATTATTGGCTGCTGTCAAAGCTGCTGATTTAGAAGATGTTTTGGGCCAAAGCGGACCTTTCACAATTTTCGCGCCTTCAGACAATGCTTTTTCTAAATTTTCTAAAGCAGAGCTGAATTCACTTTTTCTTTCAGATAATAAGAAAACATTAAAATCATTACTTACATATCATATCGTAGCAGGTAATCTTACTGCTTCAAAAATTCTAAGGGCGCTCTGTAGTGGAAAAGGAAAAGCTTCTTTTACCACGGTTCAGGGAACCAAAATCAATGCGAGTATGCAAGGTACTGATATTGTATTGACGGATGGTTTTGGTAATTCTGCACGAATAACCGCAGCAGATTCAAATCAAAGCAATGGAGTCATTCATGAAATTGATAGTGTGATCCTTCCTTCAAAAATTTAATAAACTATCTTAACTCAGCTTGTAATTTAGTTTGATACGTATGCTGAAGTTTCGACATTATCTTATCAATTTGTTTATCTGTTAATGTCTTTGATGAATCTTGTAATGTATAGCTGACTGCATACGATTTTTTTCCTTTTTCAAGATTATCACCAACATATACATCAAATAGCTTAACATTTTTTAGGAAATTTCGTTCTGTCTGAAATGCTAGGTCATGAACTTCTTTAAAAGAAATATTTTCATCAAGTAATAATGCCAAGTCACGGTTTACTTCTGGAAACTTTGGAATCTCTTTGTAAACAATACTATTGGTAATTAGTTCATTTTTAATAGTATCCCAATTCAAATCAGCATAAAAGACACTATTTTTTATGTCAAACGTCTTCAATATTGATTTATTTACTGCACCAAATTCAAGAAGTTTAGTTTTACCAACATGTATTTCAAGGCCTTCACTAAATAAATGGTTGCGTAAAGGCTTTTCTTTGGTGTTTGTAACTCCCAATCTGTTTAAAAGGGCACTTAAAACACCCTTTAGATAGAAAAAATCTGAAGGCTCGGCACTAACTTTCCAATTGTTCTCTATTTGATTTCCACCAACTAAGATACTTAGATGGGTTTGTTCTTTATAGGTTTCATCTTGTTTGGTATACGTTTTTCCGTACTCAAAAAACTTTAGATTTTGTTTTCTTCTATTTTGATTGTAGACTAGAGTTTCAAGACCAGAAAACAACATAGACTCCCTTAAAACAGACAGGTCTGCACTTAAAGGATTTAGCATACTCACCATTTCTCCGTGCTCATTGTCTATCAAATCATTATGAGCCTTGGGAACTAAACTATTGGTCATAATTTCATAAAAACCACTTGAGACAAGTAAATCACCTACCACATTTTGAAGCTTATGATTTTCATATTTGGTAGTACTTGCAACAGAAGCAGTAAATTTTTCATTAAAACCTATTTTGTTATACCCGTAAACGCGCAAAATTTCTTCAATAACATCTACTTCGCGGGTTACGTCAGTTCTATAGGACGGAATCGTAAGTCCGAGCCCTGATTCTGTAACATTGTTCAATTTTATCTCTAAGGATGCCAAAATTGATTTAATGGAATCGTGTGGTATTTCTTGACCAATTAGTTTATTGATTTTGTCAAAGGTTAAAAAGACTTGAAAATCTTCTTTTTTATTTGGATATAAATCAACGATATCAGAACTAATTTCACCGCCAGCAATTTCTTTAATAAGCTGAGCAGCACGCATCAAAGCGTATTCTGTAAGATTGATGTCAATACCTCTTTCAAAACGAAAAGAAGCATCAGTATTTAATGCATGGCGTTTAGCCGTTTTACGAATTGAAACTGGATTGAAATAAGCACTTTCAAGAAAAATAGAAGTAGTGTTTTCTGTTACTCCTGAATAAATTCCACCAAAAACCCCAGCAATACACATGGGTTTTTCAGCATCACAAATCATAAGGTCATCCGAATTTAATTCCCTTTCCGCACCATCTAGGGTGACAAATTTAGTGCCTTGAGGAAGTGTCTTGACTTCAATTTTGTTCCCCCTAATTTTGTTCGCGTCAAAAGCATGTAAGGGTTGCCCGAGCTCATGTAAAACATAATTGGTTACATCAACAACATTATTAATCGGTGCCAAACCAATTGACTTTAATCGAGTTTTTAACCAATTCGGTGATTCTTGAACTATAATATTGGTAATGGTGACGCCACAATAACGGGGAGCCAAACTATTTTCTTCAACATCAACATCAATTTTTAAAGCCCTGTTGTCTATAGTAAAATTACTAGTTGATGGTGTGATTAGTTTAAGTGATACTTCTTGTTGCTCGAGTCCAGCTTTTAAATCACGAGCAACTCCGAAGTGACTCATTGCGTCAGATCTATTCGGTGTAAGGCCAATTTCAAAAATCTGGTCTGTTTCAATTTTAAATACTTCGTTGCATGGAGTTCCCGGAATCAAAGATTCGTCTAAAACTAGAATTCCATCATGACTTTCTCCAAGACCAATTTCATCTTCGGCACAAATCATTCCATGGCTTTCTTCTCCTCTAATTTTTCCTTTTTTTATTTTCCACGCTTCTCCTTCATTTGTATATAAATTAGTGCCAATTGTAGCAACAGGAACTTTTTGCCCAGCCGCAACATTTGGTGCTCCGCATACAATCTGTAAGGGGTTTTCCTGGCCAACATCAACAGTAGTTAATTTTAAACGATCTGCATTTGGATGTTGTTCACATTTAAGTACGTGCCCCACTACAATACCTGTTAAACTACCTTTTACAGACTCAAAATCTGAGATACCTTCAACCTCTAGCCCTAAATCAGTTAAAAGGTTTCCAGTTTTTTCTGCTTCCCAATCTATTTGCAAAAACTGCTTTAACCAGTTGTATGAAATTTTCATTGCCCAATTTTAAAGTCAGCAAAGATAAAACATTGCCAACTGACATTCAATGTGAATTACTTGTTAAGATTTTGTCTAATTATGTAAGTAACTTCAAAATTTTCGATATAAATTGAACAAATTTTTACAGCATGAAAAATATATATTGGGTTCTTTTGGTATTCTTAATTTTTGCAGGATGTGAAGAAGAACCTGAAAAACAATTAAAAATTGGAGAATGGTGGGCCAATTTAGCGGTCTCGGATAATGAAATACTGCCATTTAACTTTATCTTGACCAAATCTGATAGTGCTAGTTATGTCATAGAAATAAGGAATTCTGACGAAGTGGTTCCTGTAGATGAAATAGAAGTTTTTAATGATTCAATTATTATTAAAATGCCGGTCTTTGAAGGCTATATTGCGGGTAAATATACAGAGAATACCATTAAAGGTAGTTTTATTAAAGAAAGTCTAGATCGGATAGTACCTTTTAATGCTTTGCATGGTGAAAGACCTAGATTTAAAATAGCATCTGAACCACAATTGAATATTTCTGGAATATGGGAGGCAGAGTTTAATAATGAAACGGACTCATCTTACATTGCCAAAGGTATTTTTTATCAGAATGAAGACATTGTGACCGGAACAATAAGAACTACAACAGGTGATTATCGATATTTAGAGGGGGTAGTTGATGGTACTCAACTGAAGTTATCAACTTTTGATGGAGCACATGCATTTTTATTTACTGCCGCTGCTACCGATAGCGTTTTGAGAGGTGTATTTTATTCTGGTAACCATTCTGTGGAAAATTTTGTTGCAAAACGTAATGATGCTTATGAATTACCAGACGCCAACACGTTAACATTTTTAAATGAAGGTTATGAAAAATTCGATTTTTCCTTTCCTAATGCTGATGGGAAGCAAGTAAGCCTTTCGGATAAGGAATATAAAGATAAGGTTGTATTGGTTCAAATTATGGGAACTTGGTGTCCCAATTGTTTAGACGAAACAAAGTTTTATGTTGAATATTTAGAGAAAAATCCAAATCCAGATTTGAAGATGGTTGCCCTGGCTTTTGAATATGCCCGAACGGAAGAAAAGGCTTTTGAGGGAATACAAAGATTAAAGGATAGGGTAGGCGTTGATTACCCCGTTTTGTTAGCTCAAATTGGTACTTCAAGCAAGACAAAGGCAAATGAAAAATTGCCCATGCTAAATCATGTGTTGTCTTATCCAACTACAATTTATATTAACAAAAAAGGTGAGGTCAAGAAAATACACACCGGTTTCAATGGTCCTGCAACAGGTGAGAAGTACGAAGAGTTCAAAATAGATTTTGATAAAACTATAAAAGAGCTTCTAACTGAATAGTTAAATTATAGTAGATTTTCCTAGACCGATATTTTCATCGTTGATATTAAAATCATCATGGTTATCGACGATGTTATCTGCAATGAAATCCCCAATATTGGCTGTATTATATTTACTAGATTTATTTAAATCTACGGTGACAATTCCCTTTTTTAAAGATTTATCAACTGCTCCCCGAATTGACATTGCCTCTTCAAACAAACCAAAATATTCTAATAACATTGCTGCAGAAAGAATGGATGCAATAGGATTGGCAATACCTTTTTCTTTGGCTTGTGGATATGAACCATGAATAGGCTCAAATAAGGCATTGTCGTCTCCAATTGAGGCTGATGCCAGCAAACCAATAGAACCCATTATAGCACTACTTTCGTCAGATAAAATATCGCCAAACATATTTTCAGTCAAGATGACATCAAACTGCCCGGGATTTAAAATTAGCTGCATGGCAGCTTTATCAACAAACAAAAAATCCAATTGCACTTCTGGGTAACTTTCTCCAATTTTACTGACCACTTTACGCCAAAGACGTGAGGATTCTAACACATTAGCCTTATCAACAAGGGTAAGTTTATTATTCCTGTTTTTTGCCGCCTTAAAGGCTAAGTGTGTGATTCTACTAATTTCTTTTTCGGAATACTCACAAAGATCGGAAGCTACAGTCTTAGATTCGTTTAATTTTTTTTCACCAAAATAGATTCCACCAGTTAATTCTCGATAAATCGTAAAATCGGTATTAGCAATAATCTCTTTTTTTAATGGTGATTTATCTATAAGGGTAGTAAACACTTTTACCGGCCTAATATTTGCGTATAGCCCAAGCGCTTTTCTCAGTTGTAATAAACCATGTTCAGGACGTATTATAGCTCTTGTGTCATTATCATACTTAGGGTCGCCGATTGCACCAAAAAGTATGGCATCCGATTCTTGGCAAAGATGAAGTGTTTTTTTAGGTAAGGGCTGACCTGTTTTATCTATGGCAATGGCACCAACAATCTCCTCTTTATAGGTGAAATTATGATTGAAAGTTTCTTCAACAGCTTGTAAACACTTTACCGCCTGTTCTAACACTTCAGGTCCTATGCCATCACCGGGTAATAAAGCAATATTCAAGTTCATAATGGAAGAAGTATCGGTAAGCTTTACGCTAAACTTGCCATATTGATATTACTTGTTTGAATGATTTGATGAATATCTTCATCAATAATTTCTTTTTTGCGGTCTGCAAATTGTAAGAAATTCTCGTAAACCTTATCTAATTGAAGTTTGGTAAGCTCATAACCAACATTCTTTGCACGGTATGCCAAAGCAGCTCTTCCACTTCTTGCAGTTAGAACAATAGATGATTCACTAACGCCAACGTCATTTGGGTCAATGATTTCATAAGTCTCTCTATTTTTAATAACCCCATCTTGATGGATTCCAGAACTATGGGCAAATGCGTTTGATCCTACAATTGCCTTATTGGGTTGCACTGGCATCCCCATTTTATCTGAAACCATTAGACTGGTATTGTATAAAAGTTTACTATTAATATTGGTGTCAAGTTTTAAGTTTGGATGTTGGCGTAAAATCATTACCACTTCTTCGAGTGAAGTATTGCCGGCTCTTTCGCCAATTCCATTTATAGTGCACTCAATTTGTCTAGCCCCGCCAATTACGCCTGCAATAGAATTCGCAGTAGCTAAGCCCAAATCATTGTGGCAGTGGCAAGAAAGAATGGCTTTATCTATACCTGTTACATTTTCTTTTAGGTATCTCATTTTTGCACCATACTCATCAGGCAAACAATATCCAGTCGTATCAGGAATATTCAAAACTGTAGCCCCTGCTTTTATTACCGCTTCACAGACCTGTGCCAAATAATCATTATCTGTACGGCCTGCATCTTCAGCGTAAAACTCAACATCTTCAACAAAGGTTTTTGCATATTTTACCGCCTCAACGGCTCGTTCGATAATAGCTTCTCGCGTAGATTTAAATTTATGTTTTATATGTGAATCTGAAGTTCCGATACCCGTATGAATCCGCGGTCTCTTGGCAATTTTTATCGCCTCGGCTGCTACCTCAATATCTTTTTTTACAGAACGTGTAAGGCCACAAACAGTAGCGTTTTTAACCAATTTGGCTATTTCGTGTACAGAATTGAAATCACCGGGGCTTGAAATGGGGAAACCCGCTTCAATAACATCTACGCCTAGTTGATCTAAGCGTTCCGCTATGACCAATTTTTGTGCAGTGTCTAACTTACAACCAGGAACTTGTTCACCATCTCTTAGCGTTGTGTCAAAAATTTGTACCTTATCTTTACTCATTATTTCGGGTAGTTTAACCTAAACTATACGAAGATAAAATACCGATATTCAAGTATATTGAATGGGGTGTAATCATTACAATGTTAAATAGTTTTTCAGATTATTTAAATCTCTGATAAACAATGGTTTAAATAGTTTATTTTACGATGACAAATACCCAAAAGGATACTTTATTTGTACTGGTCAAATCACTTTCAAAGTCAGAAAAAAGACAGTTTAAGCTTTATGTAGGTCGTTTAGGGGTTAATACGGATGCAAAGTTTTTGGCTCTCTTCAACTTATTGGATAAGATGAAGAGCTATAATGAAGCCCCAATATTGGATAGTGGAATTGTAAAAAAATCACAACTTTCTAATCTAAAGGCTCATCTGTACAAACAAATTTTAGTTAGTCTTAGATTAAATCCTGTGAATCAGAATATTCGTGTTCAAATTCGGGAGCAACTTGATTTTGCTACTATTCTTTATCAAAAAGGTTTGTATAAACAATCTCTTAAGATTTTAGATAAGGCAAAAAATATCGCTATTGACAATGAAGAAAAGAATGTTGCCTACGAAATTGTTGAACTTGAAAAAATTATTGAAACACAATATATTACTAGAAGTATTCCTGACAGGGCAGATGAATTAGCTGTTCAGGCAAAAGAACTTTCTGAACATAATGTAATGACAAGTAAACTCTCAAACTTATCATTGCAATTATACGGAATGATGCTCAAGGTGGGTTATGTTCGAAATGATAAAGATTTACAAGAGGTCAAAGATTATTTTGATGCACACCTACCAAATTATAAAATGGACGATTTGGGGTTTAGGGAGAAGTTATGGTTATACAAAGCTTACTTATGGTACAGCTTTTTAACCCAAGATTTTTTATCATCATACAAATATTCTAGTAAGTTGGTAGACCTTTTTTATGAGCATGAGGAAATGATCAAATTGAATCCTGTTTTCTTTTTAAAAGGGAATCATTATTTGCTGGAATCTTTATTCTATGTAAAATACCGTTCTCAGTTTAAAGATACTTTGGTGAAATTGGAGAAAATGGTCGAGAGTAATACTTTCCCTAAAAATGACAATATAACTTCTTTAGCATTTTTATACCTCAATTCAAATAAGCTAAACCTTCATTTTTTGGAAGGTACTTTCGAAAGAGGACTTTACTTAGTAAATATCATAGAATATGGAATCAAAAAACATAAAGACCGTATAGATGAGCATCATATTATGCTATTATATTATAAAATAGCTTGTTTGTACTTTGGAAATGGAGATAATAAAACCTGCATAGTTTATTTGAAAAAAATCATCACTAATAAAAACCTTAAAATGCGTGAAGATTTAATGTGTTTTGCACGGGTTTTAAGCTTAGTTGCTCATTATGAAGCAGGCATGGATTACCATTTAGAAGTTCAATTAAAAAGCACTTATAAATTTTTGTTGAAAATGAATGACCTTCAAGCCGTTCAAAAAGAGATGATTAAATTTTTGAGAAGCTTGGGTGATATCTATCCAAGCGATTTGCGAAATGAGTTTCAAAAATTGTATAATGAACTTAAAAAGTATGAAGATCATCCCTATGAAAAGCGAGCATTTTTATATTTAGATATTTTGTCATGGCTAGAAAGTCATCTTCAAAACAAGCCTGTTGGTGCTATCATTAAAGAAAAAGCCAAGTCTATAACCCGATAATTCATTTTGTTGAAAGTTAAGAACACCAATCTCTCTCACCTTTTAGAAATCAACTTAGCCATGATTTTTGTAAGTACCTCTGGTGCTTTAGGCAGGTATATTGATTTACCTGTGCCTTTAATCATTGTTACACGCTCAATTTTGGCTTTTTTATTGTTATTGATTTATTGCAAATGGCGGGGCTTTTCTTTTAATATTGAAAAAAGAGATAGGTTACCTATATTGTTGAGCGGTTTGTTTTTGGGGCTTCACTGGCTAACTTACTTTTATTCTTTGAAACTTTCGAATGTGGCCGTTGGAATGCTCTCCTTATT
>Ga0316204_10004333_pt1 | contig 25662 bp, 27 predicted proteins | sample 6monrhotite_MG_2_FD_205661 | JGI IMG/M metagenome (GOLD analysis project Ga0316204, IMG submission 205661) | Microbial mat bacterial communities from mineral coupon in-situ incubated in ocean water Damariscotta River, Maine, United States -... | ecosystem: Environmental > Aquatic > Marine >...
CGGAACAGAAGCCATCAACACCGACGCCGCCGTCTGGGGGTAATGCACGGCTACTGCCGCCGGATGCAGGGCGAGATCGGCCTTTGTTTGCTGTCGCAGCGATTCTTGTTTTTCTGGCCTGCCTTGCTGCTTTAGGGGCCCGGGGAGCCTGGACGTCCAGCGAGCGTTGGATGAGTGATCTGGAAGGAAGTTTGACCGTGCAGATTCGCCCTGAAGAGGGCCGAAATGTTGGCAATGATGCGATCGAAGCTGCGCGCTTAATCTCTACGCTTCCTGGAGTTGCCAGCGCTGTTGCCCGCACACGCGCGGATTCCGAAGCGTTGCTGGAACCATGGTTTGGCACTGGGGGCTTACCAGCGGACTTGCCGGTTCCCCTATTGATTGACGTTGATCTATCCAATCCTGACATTCTGCCCGTTGAGGAAATTGATGCCATCCTTGTCGACGCTGGCATTGCCGCTGAAGTCGATGATCATGGACGTTGGAGCGATGCCATTCAACGCGCCAGCCAACTCGCCCGCCTGCTCGCTTTGGGACTTTTGACGTTAATATCGGGGGCAGCTGCAGCCGTCATCGCGTTCGCGGCGCGCGCGTCGCTGGTGGCACGTCGTGACGTCGCCGATGCCCTGCATATCGTCGGTGCGACTGATGCCTATATTGCCGGTCTGTTCGAGCGCCGGTTTTTTAGCCTCGGTCTGAAGGCTGGCGTAGCTGGTGCCGGGTTCGCTGCGCTGATTGCAGTTCTGGTCGCAGTCGGTGGCGGTAGTGCAGATGCGATATACTTTCTGCCGGAATTGGTCTTTGCACCGGTCGAGATTGCTGCTTTGCTCGCTGCGCCCCTGATTGCAGGCGCTGTCTCAGCTCTGTCGGCGCGACTGGCAGTGGCAGAAGAATTGCGGAAACGTTGGTGAGCATGAGCAGGAGCGTACTGATATGAGCCGATCGCGGCAGAAATCCGCCAATTCTGGACAGGTTATGCGGGCACTCGCCTTCATTATCGTATTCGGGCTTCTGGCCGGTTTTGCTGGCTATGCTGGTCATGTTTCGGCGCTTGCGCCACCAGATGACGTTGAGGCCGATGCGATTATCGTCCTGACGGGCGGCGAAGGGCGACTACAAACGGCCGTTGAATTACTCGAGAGCGGGGCTGGAGACCGCGTGTTGATTTCGGGGGTAAATCCCGATGTCAGCGAAGAAGCGGTTCGCAGCACAGCAAACATTGATCCGGAATTGTTTGCCTGCTGCATTGATCTCGGCCGGGAAGCTGCAGACACCGTCGGCAATGCGCGCGAAGCGGTATCTTGGGCAGAAGCCAATGGCTTTAGCCGCATCATAATTGTGACGTCGGATTATCACATGCCGCGCGCTATATTGGAGTTGCGCGCCCTGATGCCGGACCATGATTTGGTCGCTTGGCCCGTCCATTCGTCCCGCCCATGGACCAATGCGACAGCAGCACGCCGCTGGGCACTGGAATACCTGAAATTCAGCGCGGTATTCTTGCGCGAAATGGCGCGCGGCGCCTTTAGCGGAGACGAAACATGAAGCCAGCTGGCCCCCTCACGATTATCCGGTCTCTGCTATTTGTCTTGTGGATGTACGGCTCAATGATGGTTGTCGGATTCTCTGTGATCTGGATGCTGCTCCTGCCGCGCAGCTGGACACGCGCGGTCTTTCGCTTCTGGCTTGGCATGATTTTCGGCGGGCTGAAATTCATCTGCGGTCAGAGCTATGAAGTGCGTGGGCTCGAAAACCTGCCGCAAGGCGGAGCGTTGATTGCATCGCGCCATGAAAGCATGATGGAGACACAGGCCTTCTGGCAGATACTCGATGACCCAGCGATTATCCTAAAAAAGGAATTGGCCTGGCTGCCAGTCTTTGGCTGGTTCGCCGTGAAGCTGGAAAACATCGTTGTTGACCGCGGCGCAGCTGCGACAGCTCTACGAAAGATGTTGCGCGAAGCTAGGCAACGCGCCGAGGGAGGTCGCCAGATCCTGATCTTCCCGGAAGGCACACGCATGAAGCCGGATCAATTTGATACCATGAAGCCGGGTGTTGCCGGGCTATATGCAGCGATGAATGTGCCTTGCGTGCCGGTGGCGCTCAATAGTGGCGATTACTGGGCCGGGAAAGGCATAATCCGTCGTCCGGGGAAATCGATAATCGAGTTCCTGGAACCCATTGCACCGGGTTTATCAAGAGATGACTTCATGAAACTTCTTCAATCGCGTATTGAAGATGGAACGCGCGCTTTACGCGCTAACTGAGCCTGATTATCAGCTCTCTACAACGGATGTGTCATGCCAAAGCGTTTTGCGGTACCGATTCTCGCCATCCTGTTCGTATTGGGCATTTACTCGGCTTATTGGGTCTTTGCGCGCGCGCAAATCGTTCAGTATGTCGAAGATTGGGAAGCCGCTCAGGTCGAAGCCGGTTTCGAGATCGAACACACCGACGTTCGCGTTGGCGGGTACCCCTATCGGTTTTCTGTTTCCGCTGATGATGTCGTCATGCGTGCGCCGCAAAACGAAGGCGGTTGGATTGTGCGGCTGACCGCTTTTGAAGCCAACGCCATGCCCTATGATTTCTCGCACTGGATCATATCGCTTGGAGAGACCCTGCGATTCGAGCAGGGCGGTCATGGTATGTCGCTGACGGCTGCCAATGCGCGGTTCAGTGTTTCTGGAACCGACGGTGTCACACAGCGTATTGGCGTTGAAATTTCGAGGCTTGCGATCGAGCCCATTGGTGACATCGGCGCGAACGTTTCGTCTGTTGGCAATGTTCGTTTGAGCGCAACCACGGGCGAAAACGGTGAAATGGCCATCCGGACACAGCTGGATGATATCGTTTTGGTCAATGAAGTGATCGACCCGGTTCTGGCCAGTAGTTTCGGTGACCAAGTCACGCAGGTACAAGCAGATTTCGTCATCTCGCAGTGGCCAGTTCTGACCTCCAATGCCGACCTCGCCGCCTGGTCTTCCGCTGAAGGCGCACTGACACTGCGTGAATTTCACATTGGTTGGGGCCGTCTGATCCTTAATGCAGAAGGCGAAATGTCGCTAGACGATGCTCTGCGTCCGTCTGGCCGGATCAGTCTCAATCTGCTCGACCCCGAAGCCATTGTGGATGCCATGATCGAATCCGGCGCGATATCGCGAGAAAATTCCAGCGCATTGAGGTTAGTTGCTCAATCTGCGCCCCGCAGTGAAAACGGCACGTCTATCCCTCTGTCATTCCGAAATGGTGGCGTGTTCTTCGGCCCTGTTCGTCTGGGCCAAGTCGGTTCCATCGCCGACTAGGCGGCCATAAATTTCGCCAACGCGTCAGCAATTTTCCGGTTGTCCGCATCCAGACCGATCGTAATGCGCAACGAATTTGGCAAGCCATAAGGCGCTACGGGACGAACGATCAAACCAGCCGCTGTCAAAAATGCATCCGCATCCACAGCGGTTTTGCCTTTTGTTTCCGGAAAATGCACGAGAACGAAATTGCCGACGCTTGGCGTCACATCAAGCCCCGCACCGCCCAATTGCTGAAGCATAAAGGCGAGGCCCCGCCGGTTGTGATCTGCTGAACGTTGCTGGAATTCCTCGTCCTTGATCGCGGCTATTCCTGCCTCAATGGCTGGATGGTTTACGTTGAACGGTCCGCGCACTCTGTTGAGCACATCGATGATAGATTTATCGGCGTAAGCCCAACCAAGGCGCAAAGCAGCAAGCCCGTGAATTTTGGAGAATGTCCGCGTCACCACGACATTGTCATACTCGTTGGCGAGATCAAAAGCGGTCTCATAATCGGCTTCATCGACATATTCGGCATAGGCTTCATCTACGACCAACATGGTGCTAGCCGGTAGGCCCTCCCGCAATCGCCGTATATCTGCCTTTGAGACGTATGTGCCGGTTGGGTTGTTTGGATTCGCCAGGAAAACAATGCGTGCGTCGTCTCCTGCGGCTTTCAGGATGGCATCCACGCAGGCGGTGAAATCCGTCTCATCCGCGCTGATCAACTCGGCCCCGGACTGCATGGCCACCAGACGATAGACGAGGAAGCCATATTGGGATTGTACCACCTTGTCGCCGGGCGAAAGGTAGGCGCGCCCCAATAATTGCAACAATTCGTCCGACCCTGTGCCGCAAACAATGCGGTCTGGATCTATATTATTGGCTTCGCCAATCGCCTCACGAAGACGCAAGGCACCGCCGTCAGGGTAAAGGTTGAGGCTCCGGGATGCGTTTTCAAACGCCGCGCGCGCCATGGGAGAACTTCCCATCGGGTTTTCGTTCGACGACAATTTCACCGGATCGGCGATGCCGGGCGCATCAGCAGCACCGGGCTTATAGGGTTTGATGTCAAGAATTCCGGGGCGCGGTTCAAGGCTCATATCAGTCTTCCTTGGCGAAGTGTTTGCGAGGAGATAGCGCGGTGGCGGGTCTACCTTCAAGGCTTGGCAGCCGTACGCGTACAGGCCGGGTGGCGCGCGGCGTTAATGCGCCTGTATTTTTAACAGCTTCAGCAAGGATTAATCCTCCCAGATGGGTTGTCAATTTCTCACCGGCTTGTTCCCAGCCCAACGCCCGATCATCCTTGCAGGACCATTTCCAGGGCGGCGCATATAGTGCGCGTGACCACGCGGTAGGCGTCAAAGCAGCATCTGTCAGGAGACCCGATAGCTGACCTTTTGAGAAAGGGCGACCGTGGCCGAAAGGCGTTGATTCCATTCGCGCCCATAGTCCCGCCCGGTTCGGCACAATAAGGGCTACACGGCCTTGCGGCGCCAGAATGCGCCAGATTTCTCGCAACATATGCCGTGGGGATTGCGACTCTTCCAATGCATGAACGAGAACGATCCGGTCGAAAACGGCATCGCGGAACGGCAAGTGTGCCTCTTCGCCCAATACAGTGCGAGACGCCCTGTCGCCGGGCCAACGGACAGCACCCTGGTCTGCGGGCATGAACGCCAGCGATCGCCGCGTTTCGGGCTCCAGCAACTCAAGCAAAGGCGGGCCATAACCCATGGCAAGAAGGTCGAGTGTTTTCAAATCAGGCCAAAGCGCGACTAGCCGCCGAACGATCATTGCTCGCGCTGTGCGGCCTTGATCGGTCTGGTAGAAGCGATCTATCTGCAATGCATCCGTTCGCATATGGCGGTTTCCAATCGCGTGTCTGGCGTGCCAATCTGAAAGCCATAAGCTAACAGGTCTTTGGGACAATAGGACGAATTCAATGCCGCAACTTGAAATCCGCCAGTTTGCCTGTCTCTCTGACAATTATGGGTATCTGATCCACGATCATTCAAGTGGCGAGACAGTGGCCATAGACACGCCAGATGCTGAAACCTATCTGGCAGCGGCCAAAGACGCAGGTTGGACGATCACTCAGATTTGGAACACCCACCATCACTTCGACCATGCCGGCGGAAATGCAGCTCTGAAGGCGGCAACCGGAGCGAAGATCACTGCACCGGTCTATGACAAGCACCGTATCAACCCTGTGGACGTCTTCGTTGAGGATGGCGACACGGTTCAGCTCGGTGACTTCACAGCCGAGGTATTATTCACGCCGGGCCACACAATGGGCCATGTCGTTTTTCACTTCGCATCCGAGAAGGTCGCCTTTGTCGGTGACACTCTGTTTGCTCTCGGCTGTGGGCGTCTCTTTGAAGGCAGTCCTGCTGATATGTGGGCGAGCCTTTTGCGTCTTCGTTCCTGGCCAGACGATACCATCATCTATTGTGCACACGAATATACACAGGCCAATGCGGCGTTTGCATTAAGCGTTGACCCCACGAATTCTGCACTATTGGCCTATGCCGATGAGGTGGCTCTGCGACGGGCACAAGATCTGCCCACCGTCCCTACGACCCTGTCAAAGGAGATTGCGGCCAATCCCTTCCTACGCGCCGACGATCCGGCGCTGGCCGAACACATCGGCCTCGCCGGCCAAGACCCTGTTGCGGTTTTTGCCGAAGTGCGGGCCCGCAAGGATACGTTTTGAACGCCGAAGACATCATCAAACAGCTCGCCCTTTCCCCGCATCCAGAAGGGGGCTGGTTCAGAGAAACCTTTCGGGATGAGGACGGCCTTGGTGGCCGCGCTCATTCAACTGCCATCTATTTTTTGCTGGAAGCCGGACAAATATCCCATTGGCACCGCGTCGATGCCGTTGAGGTTTGGCACTGGTATGCTGGCGCGCCGCTACGGCTCGATATTTCTGAGACTCGCCATTCTGTGAAATCCCACACTCTTTCAGCCAATCTGGAGGCGGGACACCGGCCTGTCTGCATTGTGCCGATGAAGGCATGGCAAAGCGCGCGATCGCTCGGTGACTGGTCGCTGGTCGGTTGCACCGTAGCGCCGGGTTTTGCGTTTTCAGGTTTTGAGTTGGCACCGGAAGGATGGTCGCCATCAGGCGGGAAATGAGGCCGCCAGCAATGTGCGGGCAATGCGGGTAGACGAAGGCCGTCCCGCATATCCGCCCAATGGATCGACTTTTATGACAAATAGATCGTCGGTGATTTCAATATCGGCGGCTTCTGCGGCCGCTACTTTCACCCGCTGCAAGCCATCCAGAACGGCACCATCCGCGACAGCGCGTGCAAATCCCGCCACGGCCAGATCAAACGCATCAACCATCACGCCAAGGCCTTCGCGCGGCGCGGCTCCGTATTCAACCTGAATCGGACGTCCAAACAATTGGGCCAATTCGATAGCCGCGCGGGTCGATCGCTCACGCAAGCCGTCAACACTCGCATTGGCAACCCGCAATTGGCGAGCGGGCTCCCAAGCTTCGGCGATGACGCCATTGGGTTGATCTTCGGGATAGTAGGTCACCGCTCCGATAGATGAGACCCGGATCAGTTCATCACCCCAGTCGGAAACGAAACTGGTGCCACCACCCGGGGCTCGCTGCGGTTGAAGGGCAATGACTTCGCCCCCGTCCAGGGGACTTAACAACCATGCCTCACCAGTACGGTCGAGAATAAATCCACGCTGTCCATCCTGACGATGAAACTGCGCGACATCGGGCACTTCGACGCGGCGTTCCCGACGATTGCGCAATGGGTTATCCGCTCCTGCCCAAGAGACAGAAGGTCTTATGGCCAAACCCGAAAGCATGCCCAGCAGGATAAGTCTACGCGATATCATAAACCTGTCTTTGCCCCGTCAGATAGGCGAAAATAGGGCGCAATTGCTATCCGCAAACGTATTGACCACCATTTGCTGAAAGTGTTGCCCCAGTGACGAAACCGGCATCCTCGCTGCACAGATAGGTGACAGCGGCCCCGATTTCCTCGGCCTTTCCAAGACGGTTGACCGGAATGCCGCTGATTATGCTCTGCAACACGTTTTCCGGTACAGCCGCGACCATGTCAGTGTCGATATATCCGGGGGCAACACAGTTGACGGTGATGCCTTTGCGCGCGGTTTCTTGTGCCAATGCCTTGGTGAATCCGATTACGCCGGCTTTCGCCGTTGAGTAGTTCACCTGCCCCATCTGACCTTTTTGGCCATTGATAGAGGAGATATTGACCACGCGACCCCAACCGCCTTCTCGCATCGCATCAATGACCGGGCGGGTCATGTTGAAAAGCGAAGTCAGATCAATACGGATCACATCATTCCATTGGTCCGGTGTCATTTTGTGAAACATTCCATCGCGGGTGATGCCAGCGTTATTGACCAGCACTTCGAGCGAACCGCCTTGAGCCGCTGCGACCGCATCAACACCAGCGGCACATGAGTCGTAATCGCCCACGTCCCATTTGAATGCCGGAATGCCGGTCGCTTCGGTAAATGCTTTGGCGGCTTCGTCATTGCTCGCATAATTTGCTGCAACGTCGTAACCGGCGTTTTTCAGCTTGAGCGCAATTGCTGCGCCGATGCCCCGAGTGCCGCCTGTAACCAGTGCCCTGCGTCCCATTTTCCGCCCTTTACTGTGCCTTTAGCCTTGTTTTTCCTGCACTTGCGTTACGCACTTGCAGCAAACTCCAAGGAAAGTAATTATCGCCGCGAAACAGCCCCGTGCCTTTTCGCCTTACTGGCGTATAGCAGTGCGGAAGCGCCTCGAAAAGGAGTTCGCCAGAGATGAGCGGGAATAAGAATGCTGCGGACCCTGTCATTATTAAAAAATATGCGAACCGTCGTCTCTACGACACGTCTTCTAGCCAATATGTGACTCTGGATTATGTGCGCGAGTTGGTTAAGAACGGACGGGACTTTACCGTTATCGATGCGAAATCCGGCAATGATCTTACTCACGGTGTGCTGAGCCAGATCATTTTCGAAGAAGAGGCCCGCGGTGAGAACCTCCTGCCTCTGCCTTTTCTGCGCCAACTGATTCAGTATTACGACGACAGCCTGCAATCGGTCGTTCCCAGCTATCTGGAGGCGGCGATGGATGCCTTCTCTAATCAACAAGAAGAACTACGTGAGAAATTCACGGACACACTGAACTCGCCACAAGCGATGATGGAGAGCTTTCAGGAGCAAAGTCGCCGCAATATGGAAATGTTCGGCCAAGCCATGCAGGCATTCCATCCGTTTGTGCCGGGCACTGTAGCTCCCGAAAAACCAGTTGCTGAGAATCGGGCTGCCGAAGAAAGCGACGATCTAGTTGCCATGCGCGCCGAGCTGGATGCCATGCGTGCCAAGATCGACAAACTCTCCGGCTAGAAGCTGTCCCAAACCGTTACGTAAATCTTAACGTAGATCGTCTGATCGGCGCAGAATGGCCTGTTTTGCGCCTGCGGCATGGTTAATTCGGCCTTAATCTTTGGCATCAGCCTTGCGACACTCAAGGCTATGACAACAATCCGTGGCCTTCTGACTTATGTCCCGACCCGCAACACCAACCGCGTTGCGCCTGTCAGCCGGACTGCGGATTCCAACGATCGGCCGCCGCGGCGCGACCTCCCGTCTCTCTCTGTCGTCCCAACGGAGAATAGCCACACAAATGAGACGCTGGTTTCTGCGGCGGTCGTTGTCGAACTTGCAAGCCAACCTCGTCGCCGCGGTTTGCGTGCCGACATGACCGAGCGCGCACGCTTCAATCAGGCCTATGCCCGCCCGGCGCATATGCAAACGCCGCCCCCTTCACAGGAGCGGCGCGCATGATCAGGATCGAAATCCTTCAACGTCGCCTGGCATTCACGCTGGATGCGATCATCGCCGGCGGCTTACTGCTTCTGCTCGCTTAGTCAGCGACAGCGAGGTCACGGCGAGCCGCAACGATCGTGACGACGAAACCAGCCAGAGTATCCAGCAAAGCCATCATCATCAGCAAGAAGAATGTTGACGTCGCAAATAGCGGCAGCAACAGGAACATTGCCAATGCGACCACAAATACCAGCATGGACAGGCCATGATTCATGATCGTCGCTGTTCCAGATCCGGCGGATTTGACCATTTCGATAAACAGGAAAACCAGCCCGAGCAGCAATAAGAGGTCGCCCGTAGACAGGCCCCATGTTCCGCCACGCACCATGCCGATCGTAAACAGATTTTCGCGCAGAACACCGGCCGTATCGGCGGCACCTACGAATGCATCAACGCCGCCAGTTGCGGCTGTGACATAAGCGATGATCACATAGACGATCATCGGAATCACCATTTTCGGAAAAATATTAAACAAGGCTCCACCCCCTTTTTGTTGACCGTTATTGCCACCCGCACGACGTTCTTGCGCACGGCGACTGGCCATCATGCCGAGGAAAAACCCCTGATCGCCACCATTGGCCATAAGACACTCCCTCTATAATTCGTTCGAACCATCGGACTTTCTTGCCCGAGAATTCAACCACATTATGCCTAGCATGTCAGATAATGAGGCGAAAAGCCGACCAAAATTCGTATATTTCGATTTTCCCACACTGCGTGGCCGATGGCCCACATCCCGGAATTCGCAAATATAGCCCTCACGTTTCATCAACGCATACAAAAAACGATGCTGATGATCAAAGTAAGGTAAGCTCAAATAAGCATCTCTATACAACGCCTTAAGACCGCATCCAGTGTCATCGGCATCGTCTTTCAGGAGAGCTTTTCGTACACTATTCCCCACCCGTGAGGCGAACTTTTTCCACGCAGAATCCTGGCGCTTGGCACGGCGACCACCAACAACTTTCAGATTTTCAGGTGAATCCGGACGGGTCAATGCATCTATCAAGGCAGGTAAATCAGCTGGGGGGTTTTGTCCGTCGCCGTCCATCGTGCCAATAATTCGGCCTCTGGCCGCGTGAATTCCCGTCCGCAAAGACCGGGATTGGCCCGCATTACTATTATGCGACAGGACCCGCAAAGTCGGAAACACTGCCTTTGCCGCTACTAACTCCGCCAACGTCTCATCTGTGGATTTGTCGTCCACAAAAATCATTTCATAGCTGCGACCATCCAACGCCTCGGCGATTTCTCGTGCTAATGCCGTGACGTTTCCCGCCTCATTGTGTGCGGGGATGACGACAGAAATTTCTGGTGTAACGTTCATTTCCGGTCCTGCTCGGCGATGCGCACCTTGCGGTAACGCCCTGACCCGTTACATACCTGAAAACATCGCAGGTGCGAGGCGTTTCTCCACCCGGCAGCCGGATAAGGACCATGGAACAGCTAATTGCCGGACAAAGAGCCTGGTGGGTTATCGGCGCGCTGGCCGCACTGGCCGCGCTATCCGGGGTGTTCACCGTCCAACCCCTGGACCGTGATGAGGCGCGCTACGCCCAAGCCACAACCCAGATGCTGGAAAGTGGCGATTACATCGATATCCGTTTTCAGGATGCCGAGAGATACAAAAAGCCGGTTGGCATTTATTGGCTACAAGCCCTTAGCGTCGGTCTCCTGTCGGATGCCGATGCACGCCAAATATGGGCGTATCGCCTGCCTTCGGTGATCGGCGCAATGCTGGCAGCACTGGGTTGTTTCTGGGCTGGAATACGGTTGATGAACCGGGAGACTGCCTTCGTGGCGGCCTCTCTATTTGCCGTATCAGCCTTGCTGGCGGCAGAAGGTGGAATAGCGAAAACCGATGCCATGCTTGCCGGTGCCACCACTCTGGCAATGGCCGCGCTGATACAATTGCGGCATGGTGGGGGACGATGGAATTCTGTCGTTTTCTGGGCGATGCTGGGCCTTGGCGTTCTGATTAAGGGGCCCGTTACGCCCATGGTGGTCGGATTGACCGCAGTCACGTTGATCATCTGGGAGCGGCGTGTTGACTGGCTGAAGCCGCTCTTATTCTGGCCCGGGCCGGTGCTCGCCGCTTTGATTGTCATCCCGTGGTTTGCTGCGATCCAGATTCAGTCGGGTGGCGGTTTTATTCTCGCAGCCTTTTTCGATGATCTTGCTCCAAAACTTTCTACGGGCGACGAAAGTCACGGTGCGTGGCCCGGCTATCATCTTTTGACGCTATCGGTGCTGAGCGTTCCGTTTATCTTTTTTCTGGTGCCTGGTATCTGGAAAGTCATTGACTATTTGCGAGGGGAAAATGCGGAGGCCGCCAAAGCGCTCCGCTTTTTAATTTGCTGGATCATCCCCAGTTGGGTGGTGTTCGAGTTGATGCCGACCAAATTGCCGCATTACACCTTGCCGCTTTATGCCGCTCTCGCTTTGGTCGCCGGGCTTGGCTGGCAATCCTTGCGGATCGCTCCGGCATGGAGTCGATACCTCTCACTCATTCTTGGCACACTTGGTTCGATTGTTCTGGGAGCGCTCATCATAATTGCCGTCACGACTTATGGCGGCGAAAATTTTATTGCATTTGGTGCTGCAGGCATTTTGGGGCTTTTGGCGATAGGTTTCACGGTCGAGGTTTTCAGACAACGCACGACATCGGCATGGTTGCTGGCCATTCTAACGGGGCTAAGCTGGCAGATTATGATGCGAGGCGTGGCCATTCCCAATGCACCAGACCTCGACCTGGCTCGGCAGGCTGCACGGGCCGCAGAGGAGTTAATCGAAGCAAGCGGTCAAATGCCTTCCACCATTTTGTCGAGCTATACCGAACCGAGCCTTGTTTTTGCGATGGGTACTGACATCCAATTGCTGGAGTTCGAACAAATGGGTGAGCGGCTCGCAAATACCGATGGGATGATCTTATCCATCGAAGACACGTCCAGGTCGGGCTCCGAGATCGCCGCACTGGAAATGCTGGAGGCCAATGTCTGCGCAATGCGGGAAGTTTCCGGCTATAACTATTCCCGTGGCAACGAGACCGTGTTGATCGTCCGGCTCCACAATTGCGAACACGAAGGCTGAAACATGGCCCATCTCATAGAAATCGTGGAAGTGGGGCCGCGTGACGGCCTGCAAAACGATCCGGTTTTAATGCCAACTGACGTCAAACTGGAATTCATTGATCGTCTAATTTCCGCTGGCGTGAAGCGTATGGAGGCTGCGAGTTTCGTTCATCCGAAACTGGTCCCTGCCATGGCGGATTCAGATGCCATCATGGCGCAGGTACCACGCGATAAGGGCGTCAAATATATCGGCCTGGCGCTTAATGAACGGGGTATGCGCCGGGCACTGGATACCAAATGCGATGAAGTGAATTTCGTCATGGTCGCGTCAGAAGGCTTCGGCAAACGCAATCAAAATGCCAAGCCGGAAGAGACCGCCGATTTGTTCGACCGGATTGCGGTCCTCGCCCATGATGATGGCGTTCCCGTCTCTGTCACGATTTCCGTTGCCTTTGGTGATCCCTTCGACGGCGAAGTACCGGTTGAGCGCGTCGCCTTGCTGGCCGGACGGGCGGCGGCGGCCGGTGCGATCGAAATCGCACTTGGCGATACAATTGGCGTCGCCAACCCCTGGGATGTGCGGGAGCGGATTGATGCAGTCCGCAAGGCGGCGCCCGATGCACGGCTTCGCCTGCATTTTCACAATACGCGCAATACAGCGATGGCCAATATCTATGCAGCCGTTGAAGCCGGTGTCGACGTTATTGACGCCTCGGTCGGGGGCATTGGCGGGTGCCCGTTCGCGCCCAAAGCGACAGGGAATGTTGCGACCGAAGATGTCGTCTACATGTTGGAACGCGGTGGTTTTGACACCGGGCTGGATCTATCCAAGCTGATCGAGACGGCGAAATGGCTAGAGACCGAAGGCCTGAAGCATCCCGTCGATTCCGCGCTGGCCAAAGCAGGCGGTTTTCCAGCCTAGCGGCGGACGAAGCTGACGATTTCGCTAAGAAGCGCCCGCAACATGATCGCCGTGAAAATCAAAGGCGAAGCCAGAAGTGTCGCCATCCGACCCGGAAAACTGGTGTTGAATTTCCAGAAATAGCGAAAAAAACTCTTCGCTTTTTCCAGTTCGACCGCGAAAGGTCCAGCTTTGCTGGTGCCACCGACATGATGAACGATGGCATCGGTTACGAACCAGACACTTGAGGCACGACGGCACAAATCTATGTCTTCAACGTGCAGGAAATAGCCTTCATCAAAACCGCCGAGCGTATCGAACCCCGCCTTCGAAATGACAAACGCTGCTCCGGAGATGGCCCCAACACGTTCGGACGAAACCGGTAGGGGTTCGCCTTCCATCCCGAAAGGTTTTGCGAACCCCAGCTTTGCCAAACCGGAGAACGTCGCCAAGGCGCGCCACAGCGTCAGTTGACGTCGGCGTGACCCGCTTTGCTCGATGCCATCAAGGTCAAGAATTCGAGCTCCAGCGAGCGCTGTTGGCTCGTCCCGCGTCAAGGCTTTGATCAACTGAAGCGCTGCGCCAACTTCGGGTTTTGCGTCCGGGTTGATGAAGAAGAGATACTCACTTTGAGCTTCTGCTGCACCGATATTGCAGCCTTTTCCAAAACCCAGGTTTTGATCCGTTCGATGGACGCGAAGCCGGGATTGAGTTGCCGCCAGTTCGTCCAGCTCATTTCGTACCTCAACTGGATTTTCGTGATCGATGACAATCAGTTCGCTTATATTGGGGTCAACCAGAACGGCCTTGATCGCATCAAATAGGACGGGGCCAGTTTGCCAGCTCACCATTATGGCGCTGATCGTTGGCGCGGTCATGACGTTTTCGGACGTGCCGAAAGGAAAGCTGACCCAGCAATAGCCAGGGCGAGTGCAGCCACGTGCCATTCCTGCCAGATGCCATAGCTGAAGAATATGAAGCAGAAATACGCCATTGCCACCCACGCGATGGCCGCGGCCTGCAAGCGAGACAGAAGCGGGGCGCCAGCAATGCGTCCGCCCATCATCACCAGCGCAAAGGCTATCAGAATGGCGCCGAAAGCGCCGGTTTCCATCCAGACCTGCAAGGGCGCGTTATGTGGATGCAGCGGAAGAAGTTGCTGCATCGTGCCGCGAATTTCGGCCTCACCCTCAAGAACGCGGCCCGCGTCCAGTCCCCAACCTGTCCAAGGTCGTTCCGACAGGAGGTTTCCGGAAAAACGCCAGATTTCGAGACGAATTTCCCAAGATTCCGGCAAGCGCGAACGAATGCCCTCGGGTAAGGCCGCTGCGACCGATGGCAAGGTCAATGGTACGACGATAAACGAGCCGGCAATCCCGCCAAAGATCGCCGAGAGCGCCCCTCTTGGCCAAGAATAGGCGAGAGTTGCCGCGCCTAAAGCGGCGATAAAGGCCACCGTATTTACTTCGAGCCCAAAACCCAGCGACATCATGCCGGTAATGGCAATCAGGAGCAGGCCGATCAGCGGTCCGCCTTCGCGCCAGGCCAATGCGGCGGCGGGTCCAGCGAACAGGATCGCCAATAATGCACCGTGTCCGAGACTTCGGTTGACCTCATTGGTCGTGTGCAGCTCACCCGCCGGAGCGCCTTCGACTATAATTTTGTATGACAGCGTTGCTTCGCCCTGATTCACAAATTCGGCGAAGAGATAGATGGACGCCATAAAGGCCATGAACACGAACATGGCTTCGGCGCGGGCGCGCCATTTGCCCTGCAAATTAGCAATCGCAAAAGCCAGCGACGCATAAAGCGGAATGCCCACGATCAGTTTGATAGCCTGATCCGGCCGGTCATAAGGCGACCAGACCCAGCTGAGCGCCGCCCACCCTACAAAGAGCGCCGCAAGCAGTGCTTCCCACGGTGGATCTTTGCGAAGACGTAAAATTTGCGTCCATGGCAAGGCAACAAGCCCACCCAAGGCGACAAAGGGAGGTATGGGCAGACCACCCGCGATAGCGGCTAATCCAGCAAAAAACATCACGACAACCGCCGTTATTCCGGGCCTCGACTGGCCTGTATCCGGAAGAGCGGTCATCGTGATGATATCCTAGCCGTCCTTCAGATCTGGCGGTGTGGCATTTTCGGCCAGCATATTCGTCGCCTCATCAAGGTTCAGAATTTCCTGTTGCTTATTGCCTTCACCAAGGAAACGCAGCGCCACTTGACGGCTTTCCGCTTCTTTCATGCCGACAACGGCAATCACCGGCACTTTTCCAACGGAGTGTTCGCGGACTTTGTAATTGATCTTCTCATTACGGAAGTCCGTTTTGACCCGAAGACCGGCCTTGCGCAGCGTTTCCGCGACTTCCTCGCCATACGCGTCTGCATCCGACGTAATTGTCGCCACCACGACCTGAAGCGGAGCCAGCCAGAGCGGAAACTTCCCGGCATAGTTTTCGATCAAAATGCCAACAAAGCGTTCAAACGAACCCAGAATGGCGCGGTGAATCATGGCAGGACGATGCTTTTCATTGTCATCACCGACATATTCAGCGCCGAGGCGTTCCGGCAGCACGAAGTCGAGCTGTACCGTGCCACATTGCCAGTCGCGACCGATGGCATCGCGCAAGACAAATTCCAGCTTGGGACCATAAAACGCGCCCTCGCCCGGATTATGGATCACCTCAACGCCAGCCGCCTGTGTGGCCGCCAATAAATCGGCTTCCGCACGATCCCAAACCTCATCGGAGCCGGCACGCGTTTCAGGACGATCCGAGAATTTCACGACGACGTCTTCAAAACCGAGATCGGCATAGATGAGGTTGATCAGATCGATGCAGTTTTTCACCTCGTCTGCCACCTGATCAGGCGTACAGAAAATGTGAGCATCATCCTGAACAAAGCCGCGCACCCGCATCAGTCCATGCAAGGCACCTGAGGGCTCATAGCGGTGACAGGATCCAAATTCGGCCATGCGCAAAGGCAAATCGCGATAGGAAGTCTGGCCATGATTGAAAATCTGCACGTGCGCCGGGCAATTCATCGGTTTCAGGCAATGCACATCGCCATCTTCCGTCTGCGACGTGAACATGTGCTCCTGGAATTTCTCCCAGTGGCCGGATTTTTCCCAGAGCGAGCGGTCAATCACCGTTGGCGTTTTGACTTCCTCATAACCAGCTATCTGCAAGCGGCGACGGACATAGTTTTCCAGCGCCCGCCAAAGCGTCCAGCCCTTGTCGTGCCAGAACACCATGCCGCGGGCTTCTTCCTGCATGTGGAAGAGATCCATTTCCCGGCCGAGCTTTCTGTGGTCGCGTTTTTCAGCTTCCTCAAGACGCGTCAGATATGCATTGAGCTGCTTGTCGTCCGTCCATGCCGTACCGTAAATCCGTTGCAGCATGGCATTGCGATGATCGCCGCGCCAATAAGCACCGGCAACCTTCATCAACTTGAAGGATTTGCCGATTTTTCCCGTCGACGGTAGATGCGGCCCACGGCAAAGGTCAATCCAATCGCCCTGACGATAAATCGTGATGACTTCGTCTTCGGGCAGATCACTGATCAGCTCGGCTTTGTATGTCTCGCCCTTCTCTTCAAACATGGCGATGGCGTCATTGCGATCCCAGACTTCGCGCACAAACGGCAAATCACGGTCGACGATGTCGGCCATGCGCTTTTCGATCGCGTCGAAATCCTCCGTCGAGAAGGGCTCATCGCGTGCGAAGTCGTAATAGAAACCATCCTCGATAGACGGGCCAATCGTGACCTGTGTACCGGGGAATAGTTCTTGAACCGCCTGGGCCAGAATGTGCGCCGTGTCGTGGCGGATGACTTCCAGCGCTTCGGGCTGGTCGCGCGTAATCAGTTCGACCTTTGCGTCCCCGTCCAGCGAGCGCGTCAGATCCCATTCCTCACCGTCGACTTTGGCGATGATGACCCTCTTGGCCAGCGACTTTGATATGTCGATTGCGAGGTCCATCGGGCTTGCGCCTTGTGGAAGTTCGCGGACGGCCCCATCGGGCAGCGTTACATTTATCATTTCTCTATGTCCTGTTGTTCGGACTGACCATTTGGCGTGTTCCTAGCCGCTTCGCGCGGAAGGCGAAAGCGGCGAACCGCCCACCAAGGCACATTCGTCTGCTTTTCCGGTGCCGGATCATAACCCTGACTGCCTCCGGGGCGACATCTCGCGATGCGTCCCAGCGTCAGCCAGATAGCTCGCCATGCCCCCTGATGGCGCACGCAATCCATGCCATAGGCCGAACAGGTCGGCTCATGACGGCAACGCACGCCCAGCGCATAGAAAACCGGCGAGAGCGTCCACTGATAGACGCGCACGGCCGCGATCAATATCGCGCTGAAGGGTTTGAACGAGTTTTCACTCATCGAATTATTGATCCTGAACACCGGCGGGACACACCCACTGGTCAGTTATGTATTTGAATTTGCTTGATTTGGAAATTCCGGACCGGTGGGAAATGTCTGCTGGCATGGCAGACGCCCCCGGCCCTAGCCGGTTGCGGTGGCGGTAGTGGTTGTCAGAGCCGCTTCGCAAGCGAGTGCTGCCGCTTCAAAAGCCAACCGGACAGAGGCGTGGCGCGGGCGATAATCGCGGGCGTTTTCCAGAGCGGAGAGCCCAGCAAACCGGCCTTTCGGCGCAGGTGCGCCCTTCAGCATCGCGGACAATGCGTCGCGCGCTTCGATAATGTCATCGATAGACGCGCCAATGGCATTCGCGCCCAGCACAGAGGCAGCCGCCTGCCCCAAGGCGCAGGCCTGCACTTCCAGACCAATGTCGGAAATGATTCCGCGCTCAAGACGTATGTCCACCTCGACCGATGACCCGCAAAGACGGGAAACACGGCGCGCAGACCCGTCGGCGCGGGCTAGCCGTCCGACGTGCGGAATCTCCGCCGCGAGACGTAAAATCTCGCTGGAATAAAGAGCGTCATTCATTGTGAGGAGGGATATATGGTGTTTCGGCGCAGAACGCTAGCGGGAGCGCATTGGGTCCTCCTTCGAGGCTCGCTGTCGCGAGCACCTCAGGATGAGGTAGAAAATCTATTACCGGGATGCCCGGGCTTGACCCGGGCATCCATCCATTCAGAAAAGATAGACCCTCGGGTCGAGCCCGGGAGTCCCGGAAAATCTCGATGTAGAGGGGTCGCCTACCCCATCCGCCAAGTGGAACCCTCAGGCCCGTCATCCACCAGCACTTTACGTTTATCTAGTTCACCGCGAAGGGCATCGGCTTTTGCGAAATCCTTGGCCTTGCGTGCGGTCGTGCGATCAAGGATGAGCTGGTCGATCTCGGCGCGTTCGGTGCCTGACAAGGCATCAATGCCAAACCAGGCATCAGGTGAGCCTTCCAGCAAGCCAAGCGCATGACCACCGGCGAGCAATGCCGAGGCCGCAGCCTGACGTGCCTCGTCGGTTTCCGCCCGGTTGGCTTCACCGGCCAGCGCAAACAATGCGGCCAGCGCTTTTGGCGTGTTGAGATCATCGGCCAGAGCCGCTTCGACGGTTTCCGGCACTTCCGCGGCGGGCGTCGCTTCAATCCGACGCAGAACGCCATAGAGGCGGTCGAGGGATTTTTGCGAGGTGTGCAAGAGCTTCACCGTCCAGTCGAGCGGCGCGCGATATTGCGCCGTCAACAAGGCATAGCGCAGCACTTCGCCGGGCCAATCCTTGATCAGCTCGTGGACGAGTTTCACATTGCCCAAAGACTTGGACATTTTGGTTGATTCCATCGACAGAAAACCATTGTGCAGCCAGAAGCGCGCCATCGCCTTACCGCCATGGGCGCAAACCGATTGCGCGATCTCGTTTTCATGGTGCGGGAATTTCAGATCCGTGCCGCCGCCGTGAATGTCGAATATCTCGCCGAGGTGCTTTTCCGCCATTGCGGAACATTCGATATGCCAGCCCGGACGCCCCTTGCCCCACGGGCTATCCCAACCGGGCTCGCCCTCTTTGGCCGGTTTCCACATGACGAAGTCCGCCGGGTCTTTCTTGTAGGGCGCGATCTCTACGCGCGCACCTGCAATCATATCATCGCGGTCACGCCGCGACAGCGCGCCATAGCGCTCATAGCTCTCGACCGCGAACAGGATATGACCTTCCGCCTCATAGGCGTTTCCGGTCTCGATCAGGCGGGCGATCATATCGATCATCTCGCCGATGTGCTCGGTCGCTTTTGGCTCAATCGTCATCGGTAGGACGCCAAGTGCGCTGGTATCCTGACGATAAATCTCGGCGAACCTTTCAGTGATCATCTCAATGGGCTGGTCGAGGTCTCGCGCGGCCTCGATGATCCTGTCGTCCACATCGGTGATGTTGCGAGCGTAGATGACATGCTCTTCGCCATAGGTGCGGCGCAGCAGCCGGAAGAGAATATCAAACACGACCGGTGGACGCGCATTGCCGATATGGGCGTACGACCAGACCGTCGGGCCACAGACATACATCGTCACCCGGTTCGGATCTCCGGGCACAAAAGCCCGCTTGGTTCCCGTTAGTGAGTCGTGCAGTTGAAGCGTCGGCATGTCAGCCAGTCCTATCGTAATCGAAATTTACCGTATAAAGTCCCGCTCTCCCTATGGACGGCGCGAATTCATGCCCTACATAGCGGTCTCGTACTTGTTGCGAAACCGGAAGAACATCGGACGACTGAGTTTTGACGTCCTGTACTTCGGTCCGGAAACCGGAACTACACGGAATGTATCAGCATTCCTGACCCGAAAACGGAAGGATCATGGACACCATGGACGCCAACACACCCGCGGAACTCCGCACCCAAGACACCACCTCCACTCGCCCGAGCCGCGACGAGGCCGAAGCCGCTGTGCGCACGCTGATCGCCTGGGCCGGGGATAATCCTGCCCGCGAAGGCCTGCTGGACACGCCAAAACGCGTGACCAAGGCGTTTGAAGAATGGTTCTCCGGCTATAACGCTGATCCGGCGAAAGAGCTGTCGCGCGTCTTTGAAGACGTGCAGGGCTATGACGATATGGTGATGCTCACCAATATCGACGTCGAGAGCCATTGCGAACACCACCTCGCCCCGATCATGGGCGTGGCGCATGTCGCCTATCTGCCTCGTAAGAATGTGGTAGGCATTTCCAAGATTGCCCGCGTCGTCGAGATTTTCTCGAAACGCCTGCAAACACAGGAAACCATGACCGCGCAAATCGCCGATACGCTGATGGAGGCGATGGATGCGCGCGGCGTTGCCGTTCTGGTGGATGCCAAACACCAATGCATGACCACACGTGGCGTGCATCACCCGAACGTCTCAACCATCACCACCACCTTCGCCGGCGAATTCAAATCAGACGACGAGCTTCGCAGCCGCTTCATGCAGATGGTGGGACGGGCTTAGAGCCAATCCAACGTGACGGGGCGGACAGATTGCGCTAATGCGCGCTCATGACCGCTCCTATCACCCTCACTTCGGCCCTTAAAGGGCTTCGCCTTGATCGCTGGCTGGCGGACGAGATCGAGGATTTTTCTCGTTCTCGGCTGAAAGCGCTGATTGAGGATGGGCGCGTCACCTGTAATGGTGAGCTGGTTTTGAATGCCGCGACCAAAACGGTCGCAAATGGCGTCTATGTGCTCGAAATCCCCGAGCTGCTGACTGCCAATCCTATTCCAGAAGACATTCCGCTGGAGGTGGCGTTCGAGGATGATCATCTTATCGTCGTCAACAAGCCCGCCGGCATGCCCGTGCATCCCGCCACCGGCCATTGGACCGGCACTCTGGTCCACGCCTTGTTATTCCATTGCGCCGGGAGCCTGTCGGGCATTGGCGGGGTCGAGCGCCCCGGCATTGTTCACCGTCTGGACAAGGATACGTCCGGTTTGTTGGTGGCCGCAAAATCCGATGCCGCGCATCACGGTCTGGCCGAGCAATTTGCTGCCCACACCGTATTGCGCGCCTATATCGCCTTTACGCGATCCTCGCCGGAGCCTCGCAAGGGCCGGATCGAAACTCGCATTGCGCGGTCTGATACCGACCGCAAGAAAATGGCGGTCGTCAACAAGGCCAATAGCGTCGCGGGCAAACATGCGATCACCAATTATGAGACACTGAAATCCTATGGCCGTGAAGGCGGGGCGATGCTGGGTCGGGGTCTGGCGGCGAAAGTGGAGTGTCGTCTGGAGACAGGCCGCACGCACCAGATCCGCGTACACATGGCGCATATCGCCGCTCCGCTGCTGGGGGATCCGGTCTATGGCCGGGGCCGCTCGCAAAAGCTCAAAGAGCTGGATGATGGCCGCGCCTTCAAGGATTTCCGGCGACAGGCCTTGCATGCCCGCCTATTGGGATTCACCCACCCGATAACGAAAGAGGCGCTTCAGTTTGAAACGCCTCTCCCGAAAGACATGCAAAAGCTCGAGCATTTCCTCGAAAGCTTCTAGGCGCCCTCACCGAACATGAAGAGGAAGAATTGCGCGTCCTCATCATACGGGTTTAGGAATTCATGGCTAACCTCGGCCGGAATGATCATGAAATTGCCCTCTGATATTTCCGAGTCCTGGCCGTTGATCCTAGCTGTCATGCGTCCGCTGGTCACAATGAAAAGTGACGGAAAAGGATTGGTGCGACTGCGCGGATCTGCATTCACGTGCTGACCGGGGGATACCGATCCAAATCCGCTGCGAAAGCCGGGCTGGTAATAGATGATGCCAGCATTCCCGCCGTGGACAAAGCGCGTGTCCTGCTCGGCATAATTCACCACTTCAGGAAAACCGCGTGTCCAGAAATGGAAGACATGGGTGAGGATGGCCGGATTGAAGTCCGCGCCGTCCATCAAATCGATGTCCATCGGCGTAACGTCGGTTGAGAACGCCTTGGCCATCGCCGTATAGGCGCTGACCTCGCCGCGATCGATGCGCTCAAGAATATCGCCCGTGGCCGTGTAGAAGAAGGTTGGTGTCGCTGGGTCGCCTTGGCGAACCTCATAACTGCGGCCTTCATGGGTGAGTGTGACGGTCCACATCTCGCCATTTACCTGAACGCCAAATTCCTGATCAGCATCGAAGGTGACGTCGTGCATTACATAATCAGCGGCATAGCGCTCAAGAATGGATGCGGTGTCATTGGATTGCGCCTGCGCGATGCCGGCGGAAAGTGCGATCACGGCGACGGCCGGTATCAGAGTTTTAAAAACAGACATATCTGCCTCTCGGATTACAAAGCGCCCCCAAGCGCCAACTAACCAAGTGTTTAGTTAAAAACATTACTAGTTGGCAAGTCTTTATTTTTAAAAGATTTTATTATTTTCACAGTGCATCCAAACAAGGCGCGAACTGCATCTAACTCTCTTCGACGTGCGATTCAGCGCCAAGGCCACCTGCCAGCATTTGACCAACAAATTCAGCAAATTCCTCGGGGTCCGGATTACTGATAGGCCAACGACCTTCAGCTTCCATGCCGTCGCGAAAAGGTTTGGTAATACGGAAAAATATGATCGCACCGATCAGCGCCAGGTGAACTTGATGGGGGTCGGCAGTACGAAAAACACCCGCTATCATGCCGCGTTCGACAATCTGGCGGGTTGTCTGGAATGTTCGCGAAAGGCTGGCCGCCGCGTCGGGTCGCATCTGTTGGGTTCCTGATAGATAGTCCTGAACCAGCATACCCGGTAGAAATGGCGCGGCCTCAAACCCTCTCGCCAAGGCTCTCGCGAACGCTGGCAAGCGCCGGTCGGGCGGGCTGGCCTCCAATGCCTCTATATCAACACGCTCAAGTAATTTCGAAACGCCTTCATCCAGAATGGACTGGTACAAACCCGTCTTCGAGCCAAAGTAATAAGCGACCATGGCTTTGTTCAGCCCGGCCTCTGCGGCAATCATATCCAGTGACGTCGCGGCAAACCCTCGCCCGGCGAACAGGCGCGCGCCCGCTTCAATCAAAGCAGCGCGGGAATTTTCGGCGTTGCGGGTTTTCTTGTGTTGGCCTTGCATTATGTCAGTTTGTCAGAAACCTGCTTGCGGTGAAAGTCGCTAATGGGGGCCGCATCGACCTCGCATTGTCTTCACGTGTCATAACTTCGCCGTGATGCCCTAGTAATGCACTGGGTCAATGCCTAACTAGGATCGGAACACGGAGTTTAAGGGGACAAAAATGGCTAATACAATCTCCCTGTCGCTTTCTCCTGAAGAAGGCCTGAATCGTTATCTGTCCAACATCCGGAAGTTTCCGATGCTGGAAAAAGACGAGGAATTCATGCTGGCGAAAAGCTGGCGCGAGCACGAAGACACCGGCGCCGCCGAAAGGCTGGTGACGTCACACCTGCGTCTCGTCGCGAAAATCGCCATGGGTTATCGCGGTTATGGCTTGCCGATTGCGGAAGTGATTTCCGAAGGCAATGTCGGCCTGATGCAAGCGGTCAAGAAATTCGACCCGGACAAGGGTTTTCGTCTGTCCACCTATGCCATGTGGTGGATTCGCGCGTCGATCCAGGAATATGTGCTGCGGTCATGGTCGCTCGTCAAAATGGGCACAACGGCAGCGCAGAAGAAGCTGTTCTTCAATCTTCGCCGCATAAAGTCGAAAATGTCCGCGTTGGAAGATGGTGATCTGAAGCCGGACCAGGTCGATGAAATCGCGACCAAGCTCGGCGTGACGGATAATGACGTCATCAGCATGAACCGCCGTATGTCTGGCCCTGATGCGTCGCTGAATGCGCCGCTTAAAGGTTCGGAAGGCGACAGTCAGTGGCAAGATTGGCTGGAAGATGACAACGGCGTCAATCAGGAGGCTGAACTAGTCGAACATGACGAGTTTGATCAGCGAATGGTGCTCTTGCAGGATGCGATGTCAGATTTGAATGATCGCGAACGCGATATCATTCAACAACGCAAGCTGACTGACGAGCCCAAAACGCTGGAAGAGCTCGCCGAGGTCTACAAAGTCTCCCGCGAACGTATCCGGCAAATCGAAGTGCGAGCGTTTGAAAAACTACAGCAGGCGATGAAACGGGCTGCCGCCGAAAAAGGTCTCGTTTCAGAAGAGGCATAAGCCTGCTCGACTTCTCCCCCCGGGCGGCTTAGGTCCTGCTCCATAATTCATGGAGCAGGACCAATGCTTTTGCGCATCATCTTGATCCATTTCACATAAACACTTCTGGTGCCTTCAGTACGTCAAATTTTTCGAGTTCTAGGGCCGCTCTTTGACAAGCCCAAGTGTCAGGCAGAACTGTGCGGCGACATAGGTGATCCAGACAGTAGGGCCTCGCCAGATCGGATCGTAACTCTTGAACAAATCAAGCGCGATCAAGCTGTCCGATGCGACAAACAGCAAGGCCCCGATGACGGCCAACCAACGCGCTTGCGACAGGCTGGCGATGATCGCCATAATCATAATGATGCCATTGTAGATCGTCGCGGGGACACGAAGATCGCCCATGCCCGGCTGAAGCCAGATCAGCGTCGCGGCACCGAATACGACCAGCAAACCCGCGAGGCCGTATCCGACACCGCCGCGCATCCCGCGAGATCGCAATACCCGCAAGAATATCCAGCCATAAAGAATGTGCGCCAATCCAAACGACGCGATTCCCAGCGTCATTCTCGAAGGCTCCAGCGCCAGCATGGCGTCGCCAATGGCGGAAAATGCAAGAGCCAACGCCAGCAAATAGGCGTTCTTACGTGCGGCGAAAATCGCCAGCAGAAGAATTCCCGTTGCTTTCAGCGCCACGGTGCCAGGATATTCTATCGGCAGACCATGGCCGACCATCAGATACCCAAAGGCCATAAAGGCCGATATGGACAGCAAAATTATTCCGGATCGGCCCTGTAACATGACTTATTTCCTAATCATCTTGCCCGTTGTTGGGGCATCTGGATCTTGTTGACCATCAGGCTTTCCGGGACCGCGCGGTCGTGGACTGCCTTCACCGATCTCGCCTGATGCGAATGCCTCGTAGAAGGGCACCCAAGCATCGGAACGCGTGGCGATGTTGCGGGTTGGTCCCTCAGGGCTTTCTCCATAGCGGGAATCCGTCGCGATGACGTAGAATTGCCCATTGGTTTCGACGAAAAATGGTGACCCGGAATCTCCCTGAACCGTATCGCATTGGTGGGCCATGGTATTGTTTTCGTAAACGGTCTCTACCACGCAGGCGAGATTGCCCGACAGATTATCGCCCGTATCATAGCTATAACCCGCCTGGTATAGAACGGCGTCGGCATAGGCCTGCAGTCCACTAGGAAGCGGTTCTTCGACAGGAGACGACGGAGGGGCTTTGCCGCTGGCACTCACCTCATCGTCAGCACTTACCGTTTCGTCACTTGCCGTTTCGTCGGGGCTGTCGATTTCGTCGGAATTGGTCGTTGCTGTTGAGCTTTGTGCTGGAGCTTGCTGCTGGAAAAGGTACCCACCACCGATGAGCAGACCCAGGCCGATCAGGATCAACAATATGCGCGCTGGCCCTTTGGCCAAAGCGAAACCAATCACCAGAATAAGCAGTCCGCCGGCAATCAGGATGAGGGGTAAATTGGCCTCGACCTGTTCTACTATGGA
>Ga0316204_10004335_pt1 | contig 25646 bp, 17 predicted proteins | sample 6monrhotite_MG_2_FD_205661 | JGI IMG/M metagenome (GOLD analysis project Ga0316204, IMG submission 205661) | Microbial mat bacterial communities from mineral coupon in-situ incubated in ocean water Damariscotta River, Maine, United States -... | ecosystem: Environmental > Aquatic > Marine >...
TAATCTGGAGGTTCGGTGAGGCGCTGTGGCCTCGCGACGGATGCTAGCCTTCAGGGCAGCGCACACCGCAGTGCGGTAGTGATTTTCCAGAACCCGCCAAGGTCGCAGCTCCTGGCGGGGGCGTCCTGCGGACACCTGAATCCCCGCCTGTCCTCGCTGGACCCTCTGGCGTGAGGCGCTGGGACGTCGCGTTCCTCAGCGGTACGCATTCGATGTTGGCGCGCGCCATGCGGCGCGGTTGGGTGGAGGGTGGGAGCTCAGCGAGACCACCTCACGATCCTGGTACGGATCTGCAATTGGCGCGGCGCGCGGCGCGCGTTGGTGGCGCTCGGAGCCGCGCTGGCTGATGCGGAAAATACTGACAAATGGGGGCTCTTCAGCGCCGCGAACTCACGCGATCTCGGCGAGCAGCTCCTCGGTATCGACCTGCGACGGGATCCCCCAGTGGGACTCGTAGTTGAAGATCTCCCTCGCCGAGGCGCTGCCGTAGCGGCCGTCGAGGATCTCCAGGTGATCCAGCGTAAAGCTGCTGGGGTGGGGCAGCCCGCAAGCGTGGGCGAGCTGCGCCACCTCATGCCGGAAGGTCGCCATGTAGTTCGCCAGCCGCGCGGCCTTGTCCGTGGGATCCAGCCCCCGCACCAGCCACTTATTCTGGGTGGCCACCCCGGTGGGGCAGTGCCCCGTCTCGCACTTCTGAGCCTGGATACAGCCGATGGCCATCATCGCCTCCCGAGCCACCATCACCATGTCGCAGCCCAGCGCCATGGCCAGCACCGCCCGCTCCGGGAAGCCCAGCTTGCCCGATCCCGCGAACACGATCTTCTCCGCCAGCCCCGCCTCGGCGAAGATCGGGTAGACCCGGGAGAACCCCACCAGGAAGGGCATCGCCACATGGTCGCTGAACACCAGCGGCGCCGCGCCCGTGCCGCCCTCGCCGCCGTCGATCTGGATGTAGTCCACCCCCCGACCGGTGTCGCTCATCAGCCGCGCCATGTCCCGCCAGAAGCCCAGCTCGCCCACGGCGGACTTGATGCCCACCGGCAGCCCCGTGGCGTCAGCGATGCGCTCGACGACGTCCAGCAGCTCATCCGGGCTGGAGAAGGCCCGGTGGTAGGCGGGGCTCAGGCAGTCCACGCCCTCGGGGATGCCGCGGATGTTCGCGATCTCAGCGGTCACCTTGGCGCCGGGGAGCACCCCGCCCTTGCCGGGCTTGGCGCCCTGGGAGAGCTTGATCTCGATGGCGCGCACGTTGAAGCGCTCCACCTTCTCAGCCAGCTTGTCGAGATCCAGACTCCCGTCCGGGGCCCGCGCCCCGAAGTAGCCCGTGCCGAGCTGCCAGATGAGGCCCGCGCCCTGGTCGTGGTGCGGGGAGATGCCGCCCTCGCCGGTGTTGTGCAGGCAGCCCGACTGGGCGCAGCCCCGGTTCAGGGCCTGGATCGCCGCGCCGCTCAGGGAGCCGAAGCTCATGGCGGAGACGTTGATGATGGAGGCGGGGCGGAACTTCTTCCTGCGGTCGCGCCAGCCGCCCAGCACCTTGGCGACCGGGATCGGACGCAGCGCCGCCTCGGTGGCGTTGTGAGGCGCGGGCGGGCGGTAGGGGAAGGCCGCGTGCTTGATGATGAGGTAGTTGCTGGCCAGCTCGACCTCGTTGTCCGTGCCGAAGCCGAAGTAGTTGTTCTCCTGCTTGGCCGAGGCGTAGACCCAGCGGCGCTGGTCGCGGCTGAAGGGGCGCTCCTCGTCATTGTTGGTGACGATGTACTGCCGCAGCTCGGGGCCCACCGCCTCCAGCCAGTAGCGGAAGTGTCCGATGATGGGGAAGTTGCGCAGGATGGCGTGCTTCGTCTGGGTGAGGTCGTAGGCGACCACCCCCGCGAGCACCAGCACGATGACGATGAGCCAACCCATGAATCCCTCCTGAATTTATGCCCGATCCCTGCGCCACACGATGACCCAGGCGACGACGAGAAATACCCCTGAGAAGCCCAGCAGCGCGCCGACGAGCTGCGGCTCGCTCAGGCCCATGTTGTCCGCGTCCGAGGGCTTCAGGCCCAGGTTGTAGAGCTGCCCGCTCAGCGAGCGGGTGTCGTACTCCCCGGCCTTGTAGCGGCTCGGCTCAGCGAGCTTCTCGCCCACCTTGAGCATCAGGTCGTAGGCGTAGCGCTCCGGGTTCAGCCAGGTGATCCGCAGGGCGTTGTCCGACATGTCTCTCAGCGAGACCATCAGCGAGCTGAAGCAGATCTGCGGGATGAGCAGCAGGGGCAGGGTACCCACCGCCGCCTCGGAGCTGTTGTAGGAGGCGCTCACCAGCAGGCCGAGGCTGGCCCCGGTGAAGCCCGTCAGCGCGCCCACCGCGCAGAGCAGCAGGAAGCTGTAGCCGTACTCCCCGCCCATGCCCATGGAGAAGTACACCAGGGCGTTCAAGAGCGAGCACTGCGCCGCCACCAGCATGCCCAGCACGCCCACCTTGGAGAGCAGGTAGGGGGTCACCCCCACGCCCACCTTGCGCTCCCGGCGCCAGATGGTGCGATCGGCGATCAGCTCCCGCACGGCGGCGGACATGCCGAACCACATGCAGGACAGCGACAGCATGAAGATGAGCCGCACCGTGGGCACGGGGAAGACGAGGTAGATGACGAAGCCCAGCACGATGGGCTGGAGCGCCAGCACCCCCAGCCCGTCCCGATCCCGCAGCTTGGCGCGGGCGTAGCGGCGGGTCTGGGTCAGGAGCTGGAGCCACTGGGAGGAGCCCCGGCGCTTCGACGGCGCCTCGTCGCTGTCCGCCTTGTGCTCTTCCTCCTGCTCCCGCTTCGCCCGATCCCGCAGGAGGAACTCGCGGGTGGAGACGTAGGTGCGGAAGGTGCGGCTCTCCTTGTAGTTCTCGCCCCAGTCCTCGGCCCGACGCTCCTCGAGCTTGTCGAACAGCAGGTCCGGGCTGGACACCCCGAAGAAGCGCTTGGCCGCCGCCGGGGGGCCGAAGTAGGCCAGCCGCCCGCCGGCGGCCATGACCATCAGGTGGTCCACCTGCTCCAGGATGCCCGGGGAGAGGTCGTGGGTGACCAGGAAGACGATGCGCCCGTCGTCCGCGAGCTGGCGGATCTGGCTGACGATGCCGTGGGCGCTGCGGGGATCGAGGCCGCTCGTGGGCTCGTCCAGGAAGAGCACCCGGGTGTTCCGGGTCAGCAGCTCGCTGCCGAGGTTCACCCGCTTGCGCTGGCCGCCGGAGATGCCGCGCTTCATGGCGTCGCCGATGCGGGACGTGCGGATGTGCTCGATGCCCAGCTCGCCGAGCACCCGGGTCACCTCCTCGCGCACCTCCCCGTCGGAGACGTCGCCGGAGAAGCGCAGGCGCCCGGAGTAGAACAGCGACTCCTCGACCGTCAGCTCCGGGTGCACCAGGTCGTCCTGGGGCACGATGCCGATGGCGCTGGAGTCGGCGGCGAGGATCTGGTGGAAGTCCCGTCCGTCGAGCAGCACCTCGCCGGTGTCGGCGGGGGCCACGCCGCTGATGGCGTTGATGAGCGTGGTCTTACCGGCCCCCGACGGGCCCACCAGCGCCACGACCTCTCCGGAGAAGAGGGTGAAGGAGACATCATCCAGGAGGGAGATGTCGCCGATGCGGCGGGTGAGGTTGCGGGCGGAGAGCGCCGTAAACTTGCGGTGCCCGTAGGCCTTCAGCACCCGGTCGATGACCTGGAGCGTCCAGGGACCGATGCGGATCTGGCTCGACGCGTTCACCGGCGCCGAGACGATGGGCGCCCCGTTCAGCAGCACCGGCCGGCCGCTGCCCGCGTCGGTCACCCGCCAGTTGCGGTCGCCGTAGCGCAGGAAGGTGCAGTGGTGACGCGCGACCTGGGGATCGGTGAGCACGATGTCGTTGGTGGCGGCCCGGCCCACGGTCACCCGGTCGCCGACCATCCGGAAGGTGAGATCCCCCGCCGCGTGGCGCGGGTCGTAGCGCTGGAAGAGCGCGCTCACCAACACACCATCGACGCCCAGCTCGCGCGCGGCCTCCTCCAGCGCGCGGGCCTCCTTCTCGGTGACCTCCGCGTCGGCGGCGGCGACCCGGAAGAGGCCATCCAGCAGCAGCAGGGACTCCTCGGGGCCGTAGCGCGCCGCGAAGCCCGCCAGATCCAGCTCCTCGGCCCTGGAGCCCTGGAGCAGCTTCATCGCCTGCTGGCCGAAGCGGTAGCCGAAGGCGCGCAGCTCGTGATCGCGCAGGCCCGCCCGGTGCACCGGATCCAGCACCAGCTCCAGCAGCACCCCCCGGGCTTCGCCCGAGAGGTTGGTGCGCGTCTCCAGCGCCTCGTTCAGCGAGCGGCGCTCGACCCCGCCGACCTCGTCCACGCTTGAGCGGACCAGGAGGCGAGCGAGATCCACCGCGAAGAGCAGGGAGTCGGGGTCTTCCTCCAGGCCGCGCTCATCGAGCGCGTCCCGGAACCGTTCCTGGAGGCGAGCCAAGTGAAGCCTATCGGTAGGTGACGGCCATTCCGATGCCCGCCTTCTGACCCTTCTCCTTCACGCTGCGGGCGTGAACCACGACGTAGAAGGTGTCCGTGGAGGTCGGCTTGTAGCTGAGCACGGGCTGCCGGTCTTCGGCTTCGTCCTGGAGGACGACGTTGCCATCCGCGTCGTGGAGCACGAGGTCCACGTCATTGGAAGACTCGTCGCCACAGGCCACGATCTTGTACTCGTTGCCCTTGTAGAGCGTGACCAGGTAGATCCGGTACTCGGTCTCGGCCAGCGTGGCGCTGGTGGCGGTTCGCACCGCCCAGCCCTCGTTGTAGCCGTCCCAGATCTTGGTCCGCAGGCAGCTCTCGGCCTCAGCCTCGTCCGCCTCTACGGGAGCGGCCCAGCTCAGCCCTATCAGCAACATGCCCGCTGCGGCGAGCGTGCGGAGGGGGTTGAACGCGGTCGTCATGATGCGTGCTCCTAGAGGAGGTCCAGAACGGACGTGGTGGTTTCCTGGACGGTCTTCACGTCCTCCTCAGTCAGTGTCGGCTTCTGGGCGATGGTCTGGAGGGTTTCCAGAGTGCGCTCCAGCTGCTCGATGACCTCGGAGGGGGCCTTGTCCTGCCCCTCGGTGGCGATGTACTTCTGGAAGTAGGCGACGACGGCGGGCTGCCTGAGCAGACCTGAGCCCTCCTCGATCTTCTTGGACTCGATGATGGCGCGGGCGACCAGGTTGGCGCCCTCCAGCCACGAGCCGGCCTGAATCAGCGGCACGGCGCGATCGCCGGCCTCGTACTCGATCTCGGGGATGACCGCGCCGGACAGCTCGTCGAGCTCCTTCACCAGGTCGTCGCGGCTGACCGCGTCGTTCTGGATGCGATCCTTCAGGTCATCGATGACGACACCGATGTCCTTGCCGGCGCCCAGCTGGGTCATGCCGGCCTTGATCTTCCCGAGGTCGGTCAGCATCTTGGGCTTCTTGGCGTCCTTCACGGTCAGCAGCAGATCCGCGATGACCACGCCGGTCCGGACCGCGACCTGATCCGTGTTGGGCACGTCCATCTTCAGGTCGCGCTCGGGGACCATCTCCGCGAGGTTGGCGGTGATGCCAGCCTGCGCGAGGGCCTTCTGCATCTCGGCGGGGCTGGGGACCAGCGCCCGGTTCTCGGCCTCGGCGGCCAGCTGAGTCTTGTCCAGCTCGGCGCGGGGCGGGGCCTCAACCTCGGCGGATTGCTCCGCCGTTGCGGCCGGGTCGGGCGCGTCGGCGGTGCCGCCGTCGCAGCCCGCGAAGACCAGGAGAGAGAGGACACCCATGCCGGTGAAGGCGTGGCGAAGGGTGTAACGACAGTGCGGCATAGGTGTATCTCCCGAAGCAGTGAAGCAGATCGGCTCGCAAGGGTATGCCCGTTAGGGAAATTCACGCAAGTTCACGGGTTCTATCTATCGCTGGGGGCGCGTGGCCATGACGACATTCCCGATGCCGTCACGCCAGCCCATTCGAACATCCACGAAACCCACGCTCTCAAGCATCTCGGCGACCGGCGGGGGATCCCGGCGGATCATGGGCCAGCGGAGCAGGTGCTCGAAGATGAAGTCGTCGTCACCGGACGCCAGGAAACCCATCATCATCTGCGCGCCGGGCTGGAGCAGCTCCAGCACCTCGCGCGCCAGCGCGGCGACCACCCGATCGGGCAGGTACTCCAGCAGATCGTCGATCACGATGAGATCCTGCGGAGTGAGGAAGATGTCGGAGGCGCCCTGGACGAAGGCCGGCAGATCCGTGTGGACCAGCCGCAGGCTCAGGCGGGAGGAGCGCACGGAGGTGCCGCTCTCCAGATAGGCCAGCGCCTCGCGATCGTTGTCGATGCAGGTCAGCTCGCCGCCCTGCTCCATGATGGGCCGCCCCAGCGCCGCCACCAGCGCGCCGGTGCCGGCGCCGATGACCAGCGCCCGCAGCGCGCCGCCGCCCACGGCGGGCAGGTTCTGCATGGCGAGGCGGGTGATGGAGATGGCGCGATCCCGGTAGGCCACCGCGGTGGGTAGCCCCAGCAGCAGCTCGTCCAGCAGGCGCCCCAGCGGATCGCTGCCCCGGGGGTTGCCCAGCGCGAGGTGGGCCAGCATCGGCGCGCGGCTGGCGGACTGCCCGTCGCGGGGCGCGAGCGCCTGCTCGGCCAGCCGGGAGCGCACCAGATAGGGCCGCAGCTCCTGGGCCAGCAGCGCCGAGACGGCCTCCTCGTCCTCCAGCTCCAGCTCCTCGAAGACCTGGCGCCCGCGGGCCGTGAAGCCCTTCAGGCCGCTCGAGAGCCGCTCGGCGATTTCGTGGCGGGGCCGCCCCACCCGCAGCAGCTCCTCGGCCTCCCGGAAGCCCGCCTTCAGGACATCCGCCACGGCGCGGGTCTCGTCGGCGGCGCTCGCGGAGACCCACTCGCTGCCGCCGCTGCGCTCGCCCGGATTGCTGGAGGTCGTGATGTGTGTCAGCACGTCGAGTCGCTCGGCCAGGACTCTGGCGGCGGCGCGGTAGAAGTCAGCGGCGACGGCCGCCTCGGCCTCCAGGGCCTGCTCGAGCGCGCCCCGGCGCCAGCGCTGGGCGACGCTGGCCTCGCCGGCGCGGACGTCGGCGGTGCGCGCGCCGCGGCCGAGGAAGGACATCTCGCCGACCACGGCCCCGGGGCCCAGGACCCGCAGGATGAACTCGGGGCGGCTGCGCCCGTCCACAATCTCCAGGCGCCCCGAGAGCAGACGGAACATGTCCCCGCCCTCGTCGCCGCGACGGATCAGGTACTCCCCCGTCTTGAGGTGTACGGTCTCCGACGCGGCGTCCAGGCGCTCGCGGGTCTCAGGTCGTAGCTGGTCGAACAGCTCCACGGACACCTTCTCGGACCTTCGGGGGCGGGACTGGAGGTCTACGCACGATACCTGCTCGTGTTATCAACTTTGGCCGCCGGAGGCCGATAGCGATGCAGAAGATCCATGCGGACATCAATGTGCTCGTCGCCCGACTGAGGGGCCTCGACGAGGACGCGAGGGTTCCTGTCCTCGACGAAATCACTGCCCTCTGCAAGGGCCCGGAGGGTGACGCCGCGCGCTCCTATCTGGAGGAGGTGGCCCGAGGCGAGGTGCTGGAGATCCAGTGGGAGCTGGAGGACGTCCTCGAGGCGACCGCTCCCCCCAAGAAGGAGGTCGCGGCGCCGGAGCCCGTCGTAACGAACGCCGAGCCCGAGCCCGAGCCCGAGGATCCCAACCGTCAGCTGACCTCGGCGGATCTGGACATCGTCTACGACGATCCCCGCGGCCTCGTCCTGCACCGCACCAAGGATGGGAAGCGCTGGTTCGCCACTCAGGTGGACCCCCGAACGCGTCAGCCCCAGACCTTCGAGCTGCACGCGGAGGAGATCACCCAGCTCAAGACCCAGCTCGCCGGCTCACCCTACTGGGCGCTGGGCGGCGGCGGCCCGGTATAGACGGAGTCCTCATGCCTTCTCGCCTCGTCAGGTTCCCCACCGGGCTCCTCGCCGCGCTGACCTTCGCCCTGCTCGCTTCGTCCTGCACGGTCTCCAAGGCAAAACGGCAGGGCGATCGCTGGATGGAGAAGGAGCGCCCCGCCGCCGCGGCGCGCGCCTACGAGACCGGCGTGGAGAAGAAGCCCGAGAACACAAAGCTCCAGCTCCGCCTCGCCCGGGCCTACCTCGCCTCTGGAGAGCCCGAGGCCGCCCTGGCCCCCGCCAAGGCCGCCTTCGACGCCGAGGAGGAGGGCTCCGCCGAGGTGATGGCGCTGGTGCTGGTCCGCATCCACCAGTGGAAGGAGGCCATCCCGCTGCTGACCGACGCGCTGGTCGAGAGCGATAACCCCGATCTCCTCTCGATCCTCGCCGAGGCGCGCCTCTCGATCGGCCAGTCCGACCTCGCCATCGAGTCCGCCCGGGAAGCGAAGGGCTCCTCCCCCGCCAACGACGTCTTCCTCGCCTACCTGCTCGCGCGCAACAACAAGCCGGAAGAGGCCAAGGAGATCGCGCTGTCGGCCCAGGCCTCCGCGGTGAACAACCCCGAGGTCCTGGCGGACGCCGCCGTGGCCCTCTACCTCGCGGGCGCCCATGCCGGCTCCCGCGCCGCCGCCAGCAAGGCCCTCGGGCTCGCCGGCGGCGACGTGGCGGATTGGGTGGACGACGCCCAGAGCGAGTACGCCGTGGGCGCTCTGGAGGTCGCGCTGCGAAAGGGCATGCGCGCCTGGGTGCTGAACCCGGAGAACCCGCGCCTCGCCTGGACGCTGGGAAACTGGTGGCTGGAGGTCGGCGAGCCCATGTGGGCCATCGATCTGCTGCTCGTGGCCTTCCGGCACCCGGACTACACCTTCAAGGAGAACGCCGGGGTACAGGTCTACGAGCTCGTCGGCATGAAGGAGGAGGATCGCCGGGCGGACCGCTACGCCATCGCCATGTCCCTGGCGAAGGCCTTCGGCGACCTCGGCTCCTACCGGGATCAGGTCGAGATGCTCAAGGAGGCCGCGCGCAGCGTGCCCACCGCCGAGAGCTACATGCAGCTCTCCGACACGCTGATCGCGCTGGGGCGCACCGCCGAGGCCCAGCAGGCCGCCCAGCAGGCGCTCCAGTACGGCCCCTCGGACGGCAACGCCTCCGCGCGGCTGGCCCGCGCCGCCGGCGCCAGCGGCGACTACGGACAGGCCATCAAGTACGGCCTCCAGGCGCTGCGTTACAGCCCCGACAACGCCGGGCTGATCCTGATGATCGCGGGCTTCTACGAGTCCAACAACGACCTCGGCAGCGCGCTGCAGCTCGTCGAACAGGGGCTGCGAGCCAACCCCGGCAACACCGATCTCCAGATCACCCGAGAGAGGCTGCGACGCGTCCTGGACATGTAGCTGGTATAGTGCCCCGCCGCGCCCGGTTGTGGGCGCACACCAGCACCAAGGTTGTCCGCTCATGACCGCTGCGTTCCTGTCTCTCTGCCTGGCCGCCGTCGCCCTGCCCGCGCACGCCGCCGACGTCTTCCCAGCCGAAGGCCTCGTCGAGATGCTCCCCGCCGGCGCCGTGGTCGGCGACGGTGAGACCGACCTCACCCTCCGCGTCGTCGCCCTGAACGCGGACGGCAGCCCCGTCACCGACGCCCGCTTCAAGCTGCAGGCCAGCGCGGGCAAGGTCGGAGACGTCATCGACGCCGGCAACGGCCTGATCACCGTCACCTGGACGCCCCCGGCGGTCGAGGAGGCCACCGAGGTCGAGCTGACCCTGCGCGGCCGCAACGCCGCCGGGCCCGTCGCGAAGACGTGGGCGATGTCCGTCTCCCCCACGCTGCCTTCCGCCATGAAGGTCACCGCCACCCCCGGCTACGTGACGCTCAACCAGGACAAGTCCGCCACCATCGCCGTGCAGCTCGACGGCGGCGCGGACCGCCCCCAGGCCGGGGCGAGGCTCACCGCCCGCGCCTCCGCCGGCGCCGTGGAGAGCCTGACCCACCTGGGCGACGGGCGCTTCTCCGCCCGCTACACCCCCCCGGCGGTCAACTTCCCCCACGTCTCGGTGATCACCTTCGCCGACGCCCGCGACCCGGGCGCCCTCCACGGCTGGACCGCGATGCCGCTCTACGGCAACACGCCCTACCCCGTGCGCACGTCCGCCAACGCCTCGGTGATCCTCAAGGTGGGCGACCGCGAGTTCGGTCCCTTCGAGACGGACAACAACGGCAGCGCCAAGGTTCCGATCGTCGTGCCCCCCGGCACCGAGTCCGGCACCCTGCTCACCGTCAAGGACGGCAAGACCACCGAGTCGAAGATCGACCTGAAGGTGCCCGAGGCCCGCCGCCTGACCCTCTTCCCCGCCCCGGCCGGCGTGCCCTCCGACGGCACCTCGGTCGTGCCCGTGCGCGTTGTCGTCACCGACGCGGCCGGCGTGGCCGACACCGGCGCCAAGGTGAGCCTCACCGCCAGCGCCGGCACCATCGGCGACACCACCCACGAGGGCGACGGCGTCTACGCCGCCATGTGGACCCCGCCCCAGTCCGACAACGCCTCCACCGCCCGCATCTCCGCCTCGCTGAACGGTGAGCCCGGCGTCCAGTCCGACGCCCTGGAGATCAAGCTGGTCCCCGCCCGCGCGGGCAACCTCTCCCTGACCGTCGACGAGACGCTCGCCGAGGGCGCCACCGGCTTCAAGGTCGGCGCGAAGGTCACCGGCGCCGGCGGCGCCGGCCTCGCGGGCCGCGCGCCCACCTTCGCCGCGGACGGCGCCAGCCAGAAGGGCTCGGTCAGCGACGCGGGCGACGGCAGCTACGAGGCGACCTTCGCCCTCACCGGCGGCGACGTCACCCTCACCGGCGCCGTGACCGCGACGCCCACTGGCAACCCCGTGCGCGGGCTGGTGGTGCTCCCCAGCCGCGACCGCCTGCCCCCAGACGGCAGCTCGATCGCCCTGCTGAACGTCGTGTCCGTCGACCAGTTCGGCTACCCGGTGGCCGGCGTGCCGCTGAACATCAGCGTGCTCTCGGGCGAGGGCAGCGTGCCCGGCGAGACCACCACCGACGACAGCGGCCTCGCCCAGATCGCCTACACCGCGGGCGACACCGCGGGCGTGATCACCCTGTCCGTGACCGCCGGCGACGCGGTCGGCGGCGCGGCGCTCCTGCAGTTCCCCGCGGGCGTGGCCGACGATCTGATGCTGCCCTCCGGCGGCTCGAGCTGGACCCGCGACCTCTCGACCGGCTGGGCCGGGGTCATCAACTCCGCCAACCTGGAGCAGGAGGGCGACGCGGTCGCCGCGGCCCCCGCCCGCACCCGCACGGTCGCGGCCACCACCGCCCGCCTCTCCGTCACCTCCGCCACCTCCGAGGTCGCCCCCGGCGGCACGGTCGAGGTGCTCATCCGGGTGCAGGACGAGGACGGCCGGGGCGTCTCCGGCGAGCCCCTCGAGCTGGACGTGCTGCCCCCCTCCGGCGCCGTGTCCGCCGTCACCGATGTCGGCGACGGCACCTACAAGACCAGGCTCACCGCCCCCAGCGACGGCGACATGGTCAAGCTCATCGTCTCCACCAGCGACGGCGAGGCCCAGGTGCTGAAGGTGCCGATCTCCGGCGCCTCCCCCTGGGACATGGGCCCGGCGGTGACCGAGACCTCCGAGACCTCCGAGACCTCCTCTGTGGACAGCGGAGACGCGGTCGCCGAGACCGTCGATGAGCCCAAGCCCGTCAAGGAGCCCCGCGAGCCCCGCGAGCCCGGTGACTGGGCGTGGTTCCGCGCCAAGGTCGCGGGCGTCGTCGGCGTCTACGACTACAGCCAGGAGCCCACCGCCGCTGACGGTCCCCTCTGGAACCAGAGCATCTCCTTCGAGTACCCGGCGGCCACCAGCGGCTTCGCCGCGGACGCCTCGGTCTGGCTGGACGCCCTGCGGATCCCCTACGTCGGCGCTGAGGTGGACGCCCGCTTCAACCGCTACACCACCACCTGGCCCAACCAGGGTGAGTCGGAGATCCCCGACTGGGTTCCCTACATCACCGCCCTCGGCAAGGCCCGGTACCCCTTCGCCTCCGGCGGCTCCCAGTTCCACGTGGGCGCCAAGGCGGGCCTGCTCTACGGTGACTTCATCACCTACCGCAAGGGCGGCGCCGACGACCAGCTCGTCTACGAGCCCCTGCCGCTGGCGGGCCTCGGCCTCGGCGCGGAGCTCGGCGCGGAGCTGTCCCCCGGCGTGTTCATCAACGCCGGCATCCTCGAGGGCCTGCGCGGCGCCAGCATCTTCTCCACCAACATCGACCTGGAGGTCGGCTACGACCTGGACTTCGGCGGCTACGTCTCCGCCGGCTACCAGCTCTCCCGACGGAGCATCCCCGTCGTGGCGGGTGAGGCGCTCGTCGACGTCGGCAGCCTGGAGGACGCCAGCAACCTCTTCCTCCTGGGCTTCGGCTACCGCCTCTGATCGCGGTCAGCGGTTGATGATGACCGCGTTGATGGTCACCGGGGTCTTCGGCTTGTCCCGCTTGTCCCGCTCCACCCCTGCGATGGCGCGCACCGTCTCCATGGGCGCGCAGCCCTGACCGAAGATGGTGTGCTTGCCGTTCAGGTGCTCGGGGGTCGAGTCGGTGATGAAGAACTGCGAGCCGTTGGTGTTGGCCCCGGAGTTCGCCATGGCGAGCATGCCCACCTCGGTGAACTTCTGCTCGTCGTTGACCTCATCCTCGAACCGGTAGCCCGGGCCGCCGGTGCCCTTGCCGAGCGGATCGCCGGCCTGGACCATGAACTTGGGGATCACCCGATGGAAGATGGTGCCGTTGTAGAGCGGGCGGGTCGTCTTGGTGCCGGTGCGGGGGTCGGTCCACTGACGAGACCCCTCGGCCAGCTCCACGAAGTTGAGCACCGTGACCGGCGCGTACTGGGGTAGCAGCTCGCAGTCGATGTTGCCCATGCTGGTCTGGAAGGTCGCGGTGATCGGCTGGCCCATGTCCACGCCGAGGCGGGCGTAGATCTCCCGGGTGCGTTGATCCTTCAGCTCGGTCTCCAGGCGCTCCACGCGGCTCTTGAAGTAGTCCCGCTCCTGCTCGGCCCGCTCCAGCTCGCCGTTCAGCTCGGTGACGACCTCCTCCAGCTCGGCCTGCTTCGCGAGCATCTCCTCGTCGGGCCCGCAGCCTGCGAGCCCCAACACCAGCGTCATCAACATCATCCTGCTCCTTCAATCACGGACTCAGAGTATGGGTTCACCCGGCGCTCCGCGCACGTCAAGCGCGGGTCTGCCGCGTGTTACGCTGAACCCCTCCCAGGAGTCGAACATGCTCACTGTCTACCTGAAGATGCGCTTCTTCACCTTCAAGGACGCGCCACACCTCCCGCCCAACACCGCGGCGGTGAGCGGCTCCGACCCCGAGTGGTCCAACGGCGGCGTCACCATGACGACGGAGCAGTACTTCAACGAGGACGGCAAGCAGCTCGACGGCAAGTCCGTCCGCCTGTTCATCCCCACCAGCAAGATCGACCACGCGATCACGGAGTAGCTGCCATGCTCACCGCCGCCTTTTTGTTCGCGCTCACCGGCTGCGGAAAGATGGCCGTGGACGGTGTGGTCGTCGACGTCACCGGGGCGCCCATCGCCGGGGCCACAGTCACGCTGGTCGGCAGCCAGTGCCAGAGCGTGACGGATGAGAGCGGCGTCTTCCGAGTGCCCTGCCTACCTGGCGAGTACCTGATCCACATCAACGCCGACGGCTTCATCGAGGTGAAGGTCGAGAACTTCGACGCCTCGGAGCGCAAGAGCTACGACATCGGCAAGCAGATGATGGTCACCCTCCCCACCGAGGAGGGCCTGCTGCTGCTCAACGAGAACTCCTACACGTCGCTCCCGAAGAGCCTGCTGGTGCGCACCAAGGGCGGGGCGGGGCTGGAGCAGTGGAAGCACTACTGCCTGCCGGAGGACCGGGAGATCCCCCCCGAGCAGATCATCCGGCTGCCTGAGGGCAACCACGCCTTCTTCGACAACGAGGCGCCGGGATGGCGGCCCTGGATTCTCGATGAGGACGGCTGCGCCTACAAGATGGAGCCCAAGACCAAGTCCGCCTGGGAGACGACCTACGGGGAGAAGGCCAACTTCCTCAAGGAGCAGATCGAGGACGGCAAGAGCATCGTGCTGATGGAGCTGCCGGCGGGGCGGTACTTCGTGGCCGACTGGGAGGGCGGCTTCTTCACCCGGGGCACGATCGGCGAGGAGAAGGGCTTCATCGGACACTACATCGTAGTGGAGTAGATCCTGGTGGAGTAGCGACCGCGCTGGAGCAGCGGCTCACCGAGCCGCTGACAGGCAGGGTCTGCGGATCCAGGCGCCGCCCACCAGCGCCGCGCCGACGAGCACCACGGCCGCCGGCGCCGCCCCCGGCGCGCCCGCCTCGGCGAGCGCCAGCCCCGTCAGCGTCAGCGCCGCGGCCGCCGCCGCCGCGGCCGCCACCGCCAGCGCGGGGCCCGAGGGCGTCCTGACGGTCCAGGCCGCGGCAGCGCCGGCCAGCACCAGCGGCGTCAGCCCCCCGAACACCCGCCACCACCACCACCGCCGGGACGCCTCATCACCGCGGCGACGCAGCGAGAGCGCTCCCAGCTCCGAGGTCGCCTGACGTCGGGTCAGCACCCCCAGCTCCTCCGGCGGCACGAAGTCGAACACGGTCCGGGGCTCCCCCAGCAGCGACGGCCCGTCGACCGCCGCCAGATCCCCATCCAGCCGGGTCACCCGCCCCTCCTCGGCGATCCAGCGCTCCCCATCCCAGGAGAGCCGCGCGGCGTCCCAGCGCTCCACCATCCGCCCCTCCTCCCGGATCACCAGCGTCACGTCCGCCAGCGCCCCGCCCGAAGCCGGGTCGCGCTCGACCGCGCCGATCCGCAGCACGCTCGCGCCGCCGTCGATCACCGCCCACTGGCCGTCCACCTTCAGGGACTCCCCGGTGAGCGCCGCCTCCGCCTCCGCCGAGCGATCCAGAGCGACCGGCGCCAGCAGCTCCAGCCCCACCGCCGCCCCCGCCCCCGCGGCGCCCAGCGCCGCGGTGACCGCCAGCGTCACCACACCGGGCGACGCCCCGGCCGCCGCCAGCCCCAGCAGCTCCCCCCGCCGCCGCAGCCCGGCGATCACCGCCGCTGCTGCCACCGCCGCCAGCGCCGGCAGCAGCTCCCGCAGCAGCAGCGGCAGCCGCCAGCCCACCAGCGCCAGCAGATCGAGCGCGGCGCCGCCGGAGCGCGCCCGCTCCACCAGCTCGATGAGGCCCACGCTCCCCAGCGCCAGCGCGGACACCAGGGCCAGCGTGAGCAGCGAGCGAAGGCCCAGCCATCGCGCTGCCGTCAACGGTCCCTCCAGGAGGCCCAGACCGCCGCGGTCAGCACCGCCAGCAGCCCCGGCGGCGACCAGGCCGCGAGTACGCCGCCCAGCGAGCGGGCGGCATGATCGAAGCCCCGGACGGCCGCCCAGTAGCCCAGCACGGCGGCCGCCACCGCCCAGGCCCGACCGCCCAGGGCCAGCGGCGCCGCCAGCAACACCATCAGCGCGCTGGCGACCGGCCACGCGCTGCGCTTGGAGAGGATCGAGCGCTCGTAGCCGGCGTTCTGACCCGACGACTCCATGCGCGACACCAGCCTTCGCAGCGAGGCGTCCGTGCGCTCCACCAGCTCGACCTTCGCCAGCGGCAGCTCCAGGGGGACGGTCGCGGTCTCGAAGCGCACGCCCAGGGCGGGCTCACCCGGCGCGTGGAAGACGCCGTCCTCCAGCACCAGCGCGTCGCCGACGAGCCGGCCGCGGGCCGCCGAGCCCACCGCGAGCGTGCCCCCGGCCTCCTCCCTGGCGAAGAAGAGGCCGATCATGGTGTCCCCTTCGATCGGGTCGTGCTCGATGGCATCCGCCACGATCGCCGCGTCCCCCAGCTCCAGCACCCGGCCGGGTGCGGGGCGCAGGCCCTCCCGCAGCGCCGCGCGGATCTGCGATCGGGCCGCCGGCTCCAGCTGGTGGTTGAGGATCCAGCTCGAAGCCCCCACCATCAGCGCCGCCGTCAGCAGCCCCGGGAGCAGCCCCCGACCGCCCCACCCCGCGGCGCGAAGAGCGAGCCACTCGCCCTCCTCACGCCACTGGCTGGCGACGGCCACCACCCCGACGAGCGCCGCCAGCGGCAGGCCGGATCCCAGCACCACCGGGCCCAATGCCAGCGCGAGCGCCCCGAGCGCGGCCGCATCAGGAGCGGCCGGCGCGCGAAGCACCTCGACCGCGCCCAGACCTATCCCACCCACTGCCAGAAGGGCCACCAGGGCCGCTCCAGTAGCGGCTAGGAGCCGGCGCAGGAATGTTCCGTTCAGGTGGAGCACGTTGCCCCGGACAGGTTCATTCCTTATATTCCCACGGATCGTGCCGGAGGATCAGGTTTGGAGTTCAAGGTCGGAGACAAGGCCGTCTACCCGGCGCATGGGGTGGGTGTCATCACCAAGATCATGGATTTGCAGTTTGATAATGCAAATGACACCTTCTATGAGCTGAAGATTCTGGACAACGGCATGACGATCAGCGTGCCTGTGCAGAAAGCCATCGCCAACGGAATGCGCGATGTCATTTCACCTGATCATGTCGACCGCGTGTACGACATCCTGCGGGATCGCGAGACCCCGACGGACAACCAGACCTGGAACCGCAGGTATCGGGAGTACATGCAGCGAATCAAGACCGGGGATCCCCTGGAGATCGCCCGCGTGCTTCGGGATCTGGCGCTCATGAAGAAGGAGAAGAACCTCTCCTTCGGTGAGCGTAAGATGTATGACCAGGCCAAGAGTCTGCTCGTGCAGGAGATCGCCGTCGCCAAGGATACGGACGAGGGCAGCATCGAAGCTGAGATCGCGAAGATCTTCGAGGATTAATCTCCGCTGAGATCTCCGAGGGCGGACGTCAGGGCTCAGGTGTTGTGCATATCTGAGTCTCAAGTCGGCGCTTGCAGACACCGTAGGGCCATCATACCTACCGCTCGGTAGCCTACCGAACGGTAGGAAGGGTTCTGCGATCTCCCCGAATGTCACTAACGGCGAGACCTCCAAGGTCCGTCAGCGCATCCTCGACGCCGCCATCCCGCTGTTCGCGCAGCGCGGCTACGGCTCGGCCTCCGTACGGGAGCTGTCCGAGGCGGCGGGGGTCACCAAGCCGACCCTCTACTACCACTTCGGCAACAAGGAGGGGCTCTTCGTCGCGGCCGTGGAGTCCGCCGTCGACCGCTTCCACCAGGCGGTGAGCGACGCCATCCTGATGCCGGGCAGCTTGCGGGACAGGCTGCGCCAGACCATCCAGGCCCAGACTCAGACCGCCCGCTCCAACCCGGACGCCTTCCGGCTCCTGCTGAACGCCGAATACCACTCGGACGCCGGGCAGCCCAAGGTGGACCTGATGTCCATCCACGTCCGGAATCTTCAGATCCTGAAGACGCTCTTCAGCGAAGGCGTCGCCAGCGGCGAGCTGAAGTCAAACCTCGATCCCGGGTGCGCGGTCATCGCGTTCGTCGGGATGATCGGAACCACCTGCCAGGCCATGCTCTACGGCTTCGAGCTGCCAGAGAACATGCCGGCCCGGCTTACTGACATCTTCTTTGACGGAGTGGGGAAAACATGATCCCGCGTCTCGCGGCCTCGACCGCGTTGTTGCTGTTGCCGTTTTTTCTTGGAGGGTGCGGAGGCGCGGAGGCCGATCAGGCCGCCGCCGCTGCCGGCGATAGAGCCGCCCCCTCCGCCAAGGCCACCCGCGTTGAGATCGCGGTGATCAGACCCACCACCGCCTCGCTGTCCGTCAGCGTGCCCGGCGAGGTCACCGGCGCCCGCGACGCCAACCTCGCCTCCGCAATGGGCGGCTACGTCGAGGCCGTCTGGGCCGACATCGGCGACGAGGTGTCCGCCGGACAGCTCATCGCTCAGGTCGACGGCGCCATCTACAGCGCCCAGTACACGCAGGCCGAGGCTCAGATGGAGCTGGCCGAGGCCGAGCTCGAGCGGGTCCGCCAGCTCGGCGACCTCGCCTCCGCCTCCCAGCTCCACGTCGTCGAGACCCAGGCCAAGGTCGCCCGCGCGGGTCGGGACATGGCCGGCGCGCAGCTCAACCGGGCCATGGTCACCGCCCCCTTCGCCGGCATCATCGCCTCGGTGAGCGTGGAGGCCGGCGAGGTCGCTGGTCCCGGCACGCCGGTGGCGCGATTGGTTCAGCTCGATCCGGTCACCGTCACCCTCTCGGTGCCGGATCGCGACGTCGTCGCGCTGTCCGAGGGCATGACAGCCCACGTCACCACCAACGCGGTGCCGGGCGTGATGGAGGGCGTGGTGGCGCACATCGCCCCCGCCGCCGACCTGAAGACCCGCGCCTTCCCCGTCGAGGTGGACGTCCCCAACCCCGACGGCGCGCTGCTCCCGGGCATGATCGCCCGGGTGACCGTCTCCACCTCCAGCACCGAGAACGCCCTGGTCATCCCCCAGGACTGGCTCGTCACCCGCACCGCCGATCAGGGCGTGTTCGTGGTCGAGGACAACCGGGCGACCTGGCGCACCCTGACGCTCGGCGCCATCCTCCGGGATCAGGTCGTCATCGCCGGCGGCCTGGAGGCTGGTGAGAGCGTCGTCATCACGGGTCACCGCGAGCTGGTCGACGGCGACCCGCTGATCATCTCCCGCGAGGGCGTCTGCTGCGAGAGCGGCCGGGCGACGTTCGCCGCGACCGGAGGGTAGCCCCGTGGTCAAGTCACTGGTCTCTCACAGCACAACGGTGCTGCTGGCGATGATCGCCATCTTTCTGTTCGGACTCCAGAGCTACATCTCGCTCCCGCGAGAGGCCGCGCCGGACATCCCCATCCCCCTCGTCATGGTCACCACGCCCTACATCGGCGTGTCCCCCGTGGACATCGAGGGCCTCGTCTCCATCCCCATGGAGAACGAGCTGGCGAACCTGAAAGACGTCAAGAAGATGACGAGCGCCTCCGCCGAAGGCGTGAGCCTCGTCTACATCGAGTTCGAGCCCGACGTGGTGATCGAGGACGCCATCCAGAAGGTGCGCGACCGGGTCAACCGCGCCAAGCCGAAGCTGCCCGCGGACGCGGAGGAGCCCTCGGTCCAGGAGATCTCCTTCTCCGATGTGCCCGTGCTCATCGTCACCATCGCCGGCGGCGGCCTCGACGAGGAGGCCCTGAAGGAGCTGGGTGAGGCCCTCGCGGACGACGCGACCCGCATCACCGGCGCCCTGGAGGCCAACGTCTCCGGCGGCCTGACCCGGGAGATCCGGGTCCAGGTCGATCCCATCCGGCTCACCAACTACGCGCTGTCGATGGACAACGTCGCCAGCGCCATCCGCAGCGAGAACAGCAACACCCCCGGCGGCAACGTCGTCGTCGGTGACTCCAACTTCCTGCTGCGCGTCCCCGGCGAGTTCACCGAACCCAAGGAGATCGAGGACGTCGCCATCAAGCGCCGCGGCGACACCCCGGTGTTCGTGCGCGACGTGGCCCGGGTCATCGACGGCTACGCCGACCGCGCCACCTACGCCCGCATGGACGGCGAGCGCGCCATCTCCGTCGCGCTCACCAAGCGCACCGGCGCCAACATCGTCGAGGTCGCCGAGGGCATGAAGGCCCTCACCGCTCAGCACGCGGAGAGCTGGCCCGAGGGCGTCGAGTACCGGGCCCTCGCCGATCAGTCCGTGATCGTGCGCAACATGGTCAGCGACCTGGAGAACAACATCATCACCGCCCTCATCCTGGTGGTGAGCGTGATCCTGTTCTTCATGGGCACCCGAAACAGCCTGTTCGTGGCCATCGCCATCCCCCTCTCCATGCTGGCGAGCTTCCTGGTCATCCAGGCCATCGGCTTCACGCTGAACATGATCGTCCTGTTCTCGCTGATCCTCGCGCTGGGCATGCTCGTCGACAACGCCATCGTGGTCGTCGAGAACATCTACCGGCACATGGAGGAAGGCAAGGACATCATCACGGCCTCGATCGACGGCACCAACGAGGTGGCCATGGCCGTGGCCGCCAGCACCGCCACCACGGTCGCGGCCTTCTTCCCGCTGGTGTTCTGGACCGGGATCATGGGCCAGTTCATGGGCTACCTGCCCAAGACGCTCATCATCGTGCTGATCTCCTCCCTCATCGTGGCCGTCGCCATCCTCCCCGTGCTGACCTCCAAGCTGCTCAAGGTCAAGCCGAGCTCCGAGGACTCCACCCCCGTCGGTGAGGACGTCGAGACCGAGCTGGAGCCGCAGTACGGCGCCATCATGCTGCAGTACAAGGCGCTGCTGAAGTGGTCCATCCAGCACCGCTACATCTCGGCCGCTGTCGGCGTGATCACCCTGATCGTCTCCTTCGTGGCCTACGGCGCCCTGAACCACGGCACCGAGTTCTTCCCCGAGACCGACCCCGATCGCGGCACCGTCAGCGTGCGCGCCCCCGAGGGCACCGACCTCGAGGCCACCGACCGCCTGGTGCGGCAGGTGGAGGCCATCCTCACAGGAGAAGAGAACGTCGACGTCTATGTCTCCGAGGTCGGCGTCGCCGCCGCGGGTGACGGCGGACTCGGGGGATCGACCAACTCCCCCAACCAGGCCCGGATCACCGTCGACTTCCTGCCCGGCAAGAACGCCGCGGATCCCGGCCAGAAGGCTCGCGTCGAGCCCACCCCCGACACCATCGACCGCATCCGCGAGAAGGTGGCGCTCATCCCCGGGGCCGAGTTCGAGGTGCAGCAGCAGGGCATGGGCCCGCCGGTCGGCGCCCCCATCAGCGTCGATGTCACCGGTGAGGACTTCGACAAGGTCGGAGAGCTGACCCAGAAGCTCCAGCGCGAGCTGGCCGCCATCCCCGGCGTGACCGACCTCTCCAACAACTACCGGGTGGGCCGCCCGGAGCTGCGCCTGCGCATCGATCGCGGCGCCGCCCAGCGGGTCGGCCTCACGACCCAGGGCATCGGCGGCGCGATCCGCACCGCCGTCGCGGGTCAGGTCGCCAGCACCCTGCGAAAGGGCGAGGACGAGTACGACATCGTCGTCGAGGTCGCACCGGAGTACCGCGAGGATCTCCAGAGCGTGCTCTCCCTGCGCCTCCCCGGTCGCGAGGACACCTCCCCCAACACCTTCCCCATCCCCATCTCCTCGGTCGCCAGCTACGAAATCGCCGGCGGCAGCGGGGCCATCCAGCACATCGATCAGGACCTCGTCATCACCGTCACCGGCGACGTGGCCCTGGGCTACAACGCCAACGCGGTGCAGGTGGAGATCAAGGAGTTCCTGGCGAGCTACGAGCTGCCCGAGGGCTACTACGCGGGCATGGGCGGCGCCGATCAGGAGCAGAAGGACGCTCAGGCTTTCCTGGGTAAGGCCTTCCTCATCGCCGTGGCGCTGATCCTGATGGTGCTGGTCACCCAGTTCGACTCGCTGGCCATCCCCATCATCATCCTGGCGACGGTCGTGCTCTCCCTGGTGGGCGTGCTCTGGGGCCTCATCATCACCGGCACGCCCTTCGGCGTCATCATGACCGGCATCGGGGTCATCTCCCTGGCGGGGGTCGTGGTGAACAACGCCATCGTCCTGCTGGACTACGTCGAGCAGCTACGAGAGCGCGGAATGGAGCTGGAGAAGGCCCTGATCAGGGCAGGCATGACCCGCTTCCGTCCGGTCATGCTCACCGCCATCACCACCATCCTGGGCCTCGTGCCCATGGCGCTGGGCATCAGCTTCGACTTCCGTGAGTTCAAGCTGCTCACCGGCGGCAGCAGCAGCCAGTTCTGGGGCCCGATGGCGATCGCCGTCATCTTCGGCCTCGCCTTCGCGACCATCCTCACCCTGGTGCTCGTGCCCACGCTCTACAGCATCAATGAGGATCTGGCCAACCTCTGGGCCCGCCTGCGCGGCCGCACCTTCAAGGCCGCCCCCGCCGCCGCCAAGCTCCTGCTGGCGGGGCTGCTCGGAGGCGGCGCGCTGCTCCTCGCGCAGCCCGCGATGGCTCAGGATGTCGTCACCCTCCAGGAGGCCTTCGAGGCCGCCGAGCGCGACAACCTGGATCTCGCCCTGCTCGGCGAGTCCACCATCCAGTCCGGCACCAACGTCTCCCTGGCCTGGGCGGCGCTGTCGCCCAAGGTGGTCGCCAACGCCACCTACACCATCAACCAGAATGAGCAGGTGCTGGACTTCGGCGAGTTCATGGACGCCCAGGCTCAGATCGACGCCAACGCGGACCTGTTCCAGGGCATCGGCGAGTCCTTCGGCGCGCTCTCGGACCCCGCCGCGAGCGCCCTCGCGAGCGGCTGGCTCGCTGGCGCCGACGAGATCCGCAACACGACCGTCGAGGCCACCGATCCCATCGTCATCCTGCCCAAGGAGTACTGGCAGGGCAGCGCCTCGGTGATCCAGCCGCTGTTCAACGCCTCCTCCCTCTCCGGACTCCTGGCCTCCTACGACATGAAGCACGCGGCTGAGCAGGACGAGCGCTACGCCCGCCAGCAGGTGCGGCTCGGCGTGGCCCAGGCCTACTACGGCCTCGCCGCCTCCCGGGAGGCGCAGGCGCTCTCCGAGGGCTCGCTGCAGACGGCGCGCGATCAGATGGAGCTGGCCAGGCGCCAGGTCGACGCCGGCCTCGCCTCGCGCCGGGTGATGATCCAGGCGGAGCTCGGGGTCGCCCAGGCCGAGCGGGAGGTCGCCGGCGCCCGTCAGTCCGTGGTGTCCGCCGAGAGCGGCTTCTCCCGCGCCACCGGCCTGCCTGGCTCCACCGAGGTCACCTTCCCGGAGCCCCCGGCTGTCCCCGCCGACCTGCAGACCGCCATCGATGAGGCCATCGAGTCCCGGCCGGACCTGGAGGCCGCGAGCCTGCGCATCGACGCCGCCCGCCGCACCCGCAACGGCTGGCGCGCCAACTGGATGCCCACCCTCGACGGCCGCTTCACCTACTCCTACACCGAGAACTCTGGCCTCGCGGGTCAGAACGAGCTGTGGATGGTGGTCTTCGACGCCAACTGGACCCTCTGGGACGGCGGCGTCCGCCTGGCCCAGGCCCGCAACGCCGCCAGCCAGATGCGCGCCGCTGACTACGCCAACAGCAAGCTCGCCGACGCCATCGAGGAGGAGCTGCGGATCGCCTGGGAGCGCTACGCCCGCGCCCAGCGCGCCATCGCCTCGGTGGAGCGGGAGGTCGAGCTGGCCGAGGAGAACCTCACCCTCTCCCAGCGCGCCTTCGAGGCCGGCAGCGCCACCTGGCTGGAGGTCGAGCAGGCCGAGCTGTCCCTGCAGGCCGCGCGCCTGAATGAGCTCAACGAGCGCATGAACCGCGACCTCTCAGCCCTCACCCTCCAGGTCGCGGCGGGCCACGAAATATAGTGAAGACCTGGGATACCGGGACTGTCATTGACAGCCACCGCGCGTTCGTGAGCCTCTAGTGAGCATGATGCTCCTGACCGCCCTCCTCAGCCCGCCGGCGCTGAGCCACGATCCCCACGATGTCGTCCAGGAAGTCGTCCCACGCGCTGACTTCCTGGACTCGGGGCGCGGCTGGCTGCTCCTGGGCGAGTTCGACTCCCAGCTCCTCCGGACGGACAACCACGGGCTCCACTGGTCGTACATCGGCGGCTGGCCCACTGATGACTACCTGCGGGAGGCCCTCTACATCGGCGATACCCTGGTGTTGCTGGGGCTCACCGGCACGGTCTGGATCTCCGAGGACGAAGGCGAGAGCTGGGATAAGCGCCTGCTGGAGGCGCGGGACGGGGTCGTCAAGGCCGCGGCCGGCGACGCGGAGCTCTCCCTGGTGGGGCTGGACGTCGGGCTGCTCATCGGCGACCTCCGGGAGCCCGAGTCCATGACGCTCGCGCTCTTCGGAGAGAGCGTCGTCTCAGTCGTCATCAAGCCCTTCGACCCGACGCGGCTGGCCGTGGGCACAGACGAAGGCCACGTCTACCTGTCGGAGGACGCGGGCGAGAGCTTCACGCTGCTGGAGACCCTGACGGACGGGAACGTGGCCCTGTCGCTGGTGTTCAGCGGCGACGAGCTGCTGATCGGCACCTCGACGAATCAGGTGCTACGCCGCCCGCTGATGGCCCCCACCGGGAGCCTCTTCGGGTGCGGCTTCCTGCCCTGGCAGACCCAGTCATCCGAGGCCGACCACCACCTCGCGATCCCCCAGCTCACCCTCACCGACGCCGGGTCTGTCTACGCCGTCAACGGCTACGAGGGCGTCTACACCAGCCCTGTCGACTGCGTGGGAAGCTGGGACTTCTCGGACTCTGGCGAGCGGGTGACCTACGGCGGCTCCTCCGGCGCCAACAACCCGCTGGAGGCGTGGACATCGCTCGGCCAGCGCGGCCCCTACGTCTGGGCGGCGGGCTTCATGGGCCTCCGCATCTCCGATGACGACATGCAGACCTGGGAGGAGCCCACCCTCATGCCCGAGCGCATGAGCCGGGGCGTGGTGATCTCACCGGGCTTCCCGGAGGATCCCCGCGTGCTCATCGCCGGCCACGGCGGCGGCGTGCGCTGGACGAGCGACGGCGGCGAGACCTGGGACGGCAGCGCGGTCGGCCTGGACACACGGCACTCCTGGACCTACGCCATGACGGCCGCCCACGACTTCGAGGAGAGCGATCGCCTCTACCTCTCCGGCTGGCACACCCCCTACGTCAGCCACGACGGCGGCGAGACCTGGGAGGACATCTCCGAGGCGTCGGGGGTCGGCACCGTCACCGGCTTCAGCGCGACGGGCGGGCGCACCTACATCATGGGCTCACCCGGCGAGAGCGTCGAGGACCGGAGCGCCAGCGTCGTCGCCTGGACCGAAGACGGCTACACCTGGACGACGCTCGACAGCCTGACGGATCTCCTGCTCGAGCGCGGCGTCACCCGCCTCGAAGCGCGGGAGCTGCCGGGCCACGACGACGAGGTGTTGGTGGTCCTCGCCTCCAACCCCACCGGCGTCATCGTCAGCCCGGACCTGGGCGAGACCTGGGAGGTGCACTTCCGGGGCGGCGAGGGCAACGGCCCCACCACCTCCAACGTGTTCTTCACCGACATGCCCGACGGCAGCCTCCGCGTGCTCCTCCAGAACGCGAACTCCGACGAGCTGATCTCCGACGACTGGATGCAGACCTGGTACCCCGCCTCCGTGGGCATCGAGGGCGAGCGCGGCCCGATCGCCCAGGGCGACGACGGCACGCTCATCGCCTCGACGCGTCGCGGCCAGATGTACCGCTCCGAAGACGGCGGCGACACCTGGCTCGAGGTCGGCGAGGCCCTCCCGGCGTTCATCATGGATCTGGAGATGGCCGAGCGCTTCTCCGAGACCGGCGTGGCCCTGGCGGGGACCGGCGCGGGGTCGTGGTGGACAGACGATCGCGGCGACACCTGGCGACCGTTTGTCCTGTTCGAGCGCTACGAGGCCGAGAACATCTACATCAGCTGCGAGGCGTATGTGGCGCCCGACACAGCCGATACAGCCGATGACAGTCCTCCGCCTCCCCCGCACGACTCGGTGTCCTCGTGCGAGGTGTATGAGGACGCGACACACGGCCTCGGCGGCGGGCTCCTCCTGAGCAGCGGCGACCGCATCCAGTTCACCTTCGAGGGCCACGGCTTCCAGGTGCTGGGCGGCCAGCCGGGCGAGGGCGACCTGCACATCGAGGTAGACAGCGCCAGCCTGCGCATCGAGGACGTCGGCGACGAGCCCCGGATCGACCTCAAGCAAGGCGT
>Ga0316204_10004336_pt1 | contig 25646 bp, 29 predicted proteins | sample 6monrhotite_MG_2_FD_205661 | JGI IMG/M metagenome (GOLD analysis project Ga0316204, IMG submission 205661) | Microbial mat bacterial communities from mineral coupon in-situ incubated in ocean water Damariscotta River, Maine, United States -... | ecosystem: Environmental > Aquatic > Marine >...
GTCGGACCCGCCAGCAATATTACAGGTTGGGTATTTGTGATCACCGGCGAATAGATTGAAAGACGAATTGCCCACCGCGGTTGAGTTGAAAGAGAGCGGCGTCACCCTCATCAAACGCTCCAAGTAAGCTCATCGCTTCTTCCAGTGTTTCTACTGGCGCATAGGCGATTTCCGTAATGACATCGCCAGGACGTGCTTTTGCGGCGGCATCGCTGAGAGGGTCGACGGCAACGATCAGGACGCCTTCGGCATCCGGGTGCACCCGAAAACGTCTGCGAGAAGCTGCATCCAGCTCCGCGAGCGTCAGTCCAAACATTTCTGTTTCGGTACTCTCGGTTTCTGGTTGGGTGCGAAGTGTCCTGTTTTCTGGACGCTCTTCGGTCAGTCGGCGGACCGTCGCTGTCAGCGTCATGGTCTCACCGTCACGCTGGAGATCAATCTGGACGGTCCGCCCGGCTTCTGTTTCTGCGACCAGTCGCGAGAACATGCGATCATCAACAATATCGAACGTGTCAAAGCCGAGCACGAGATCGCCTTCCTGAAGCCCCGCTTCTGCCGCTGGACCGTCAGCTGAGATCCGCCGGACAAGCGCTCCTCGCGGCGCGTTCAGCCCAAGACTCTCAGCCATATCTGAATCCACTCTTTGAACGCTGACACCCAGCCAGCCACGCCGGGTTTCACCATACTCAATCAACTGCCCCACCACGCGTTCGGCGATGGCCGAAGGAACGGAAAAGCTGATGCCGACGCTGGCGCCTGTTGGCGAGTAGATCAGCGTGTTGATCCCGATGACATCGCCGTCCATGTTAAACAGCGGGCCGCCGGAATTGCCGGTATTGATCGCCACATCGCTCTGAATATAGTCATCATACTGTCCGCCGATATCGCGGCCTCGCGCAGAGACAACGCCTGCGGTCAGCGATCCGCCGAAGCCGAATGGATTGCCAATAGCAATAACCCAATCGCCAACCCGCGCCGTATCGGAATCGCCAAACGAGACATATGGAAAATCTTCGTCGGCAGACTGAATTTGAAGGATGGCCAAGTCTGTCACAGGGTCCCGGCCCACCAATGTGGTTGGCAATGTCCGCCCGTCAGTGAGGGTGACTTCGATCTCATCGCCGTTTTCGATGACGTGGTTATTCGTGACCACAGTGCCACTTGGGTCGATGATAAAGCCCGAACCAAGAGAATTGGCTATGCGGGGTGCATCGCCAAACCATTCGTTGAAACGATCGAGCGGCGAACCCTCCGGGAAATCGGGCAAATTGCCATCGTCACCACCTAGGCGCTGAGCCGATGATATATTCACAACTGCGGGGGCCAAACGATCATTCAGATCCGCGAAGCCCTCGGCCGGGAATGTCTGCGCACCCGCCACGCCGGTCAGCATGATGAAAGACAGCAAGGCGGCAAAAATACGCATAGAAAACTCCCGAACATTCACATCAGACACTTTCATGCCGCGAAGCGCGGCATGGAGCAAGATGACTGACGATTTCGTCAACAATATGGGCGTTAATTCACGCTGCGCCGAGTTGCCGCGCCAGAGCGACGATCCCAACACCGACGGCCAAAGCAAACAGCCCGGCGAAGCGCAATGCTCCATCCGGGCTGCTTTGGATTTCGGCCATCATGCGTTTCATGGCACTGGGCGCTGCGGCATAGACAAAACCTTCCACCGCTAACGCCAGTCCCACACCCAACAGGATGTAGATCAGCATGACAGTGCCCTAATTATCCCCGTTCTCGGCTCCGAAATACTCGAAGAACTCCGAATTCGGTGGAATGACAATCGGGGTGCCCGACTGAATGGCGTTTTCATAAGCCAGCATCGACCGATAGAAGGAGAAAAACTCCTGGTCCCGGTTATAGGCCAAGGCATAGATGGCATTTCGCTGAGCATCACCATCACCGCGCAGACGTTGTGCATCTGCACGAGCCTCTGCGACGATGATCCGCGCATCCCGATCTGCTTCTGCACGGATTTCCTGAGCCACCTGTTCACCTTCGGCCCGGATACCCGCTGCCTGCTGCTCACGTTCCGAGCGCATACGCTGGAAGACGCGTTCGGCAATCGTCGGCGGGAGATCAGCGCGAAGGATGCGTACATCAATGACATCAATACCCAGATCCTGAGTGCGGACCTGCGCCTCAACGGCTTGCTGTACGCGATCCATCAATTCGGAGCGCTGACCGGAAATCACGTCTTCTGACGGGATTGAGGCAATCACACCGCGCAGACTGTCATTCATGATGGAACGCAGGCGCCCGCGGACACCCTGTTCATCGCGAACCGTCTGATAGAAACGCAACGGGTCAGAAATCCGGTAACGCAGGAAGGCGTCAACAACGAGGCGTTCCTGATCTGCGGCCTGAATTTCTTCCGGCTGCATGTCATATTCAATATTGCGTTTGTCGAAATAGATGACCTGCGAAATGAACGGCATCTTGAAATGCAGACCGGCATTATCAGCCCCCATTTCGTTGACGACATCCACCGGATTACCAAATTGCAGGATCAGCGCACTTTGACGTTCATTGACCACAAACATGGCTTGAGACGCGACAATCGCGCCACCAACACCGATCACGATCAGAAGTGTGGAAATAAGGCGTCCCATTTTACTGACCTCCCTGCGTACGATTACGGCCAAGCTGATCAAGCGGCAGATACGGGATCGCGCCTCCCTGCTCGTCCAGAATAATGAGCTCGGACCCACCGAGGACCCGCTCCATGGTTTCCAAATACATCCGGCGACGCGTCACATCGGGCGCCAGAGCGTATTCCTCATAAATGGCGACGAAGCGATCAGCATCACCTTGAGCTTCGGCGATCACCGAGTCCCGATAACCTTGAGCTTCCTGACGTAGCTGTGCGGCGTCACCGCGCGCTTCCGGAATGACCCTGTTGAGGTGAGCGGTCGCATTCAATCGTGCGCGCTCAGCATCCTGTGCTGCCGAATCGACATCGCGGAACGCATCGATCACGGACTGGGGAGCCTGCGAGCGTTCGAGGTTGACCTGAAGAATCTGGATGCCGGCTTCATACTCGTCGAGCGTTTGTTGCATCACTTCGCGGGTCCGTTGAGAGACCTCAGCACGTGCCGTTGTGATAATCGGCACCAGTTCGGATGTGCCAACCACTTCGCGCATTGCGCTTTCTGCGACACGGGAAACAACTTCTTCCGGATCACGAACATTGAAGACAAAGTCATCAATATTGGCCGTATCCACACGCCATTGAACTTCAAAGGCAATGTCCACGATGTTCTCATCACGCGTGAGCATCTGGCTTTGGCCCAGATTGTTTTCGCCGATCGAGATCGTGCGGGTTGCGGTCACGTTAGGGAATTCAACCGATTCAATCGGCCAAGGCATTTTCAAATTCAGACCCGGAGGTGCAGTGCGCACATACTCACCAAAGCGCATCACGACGCCAACTTCAGCGGGCTGAACCTGATAAACGGCCTGGCCCGGCCAGATGATCGCACCAAAACCGATAGCGCCTGCAATTATGATAGAGCCGAAGATACCGCTGCCCTTGCCGGATTTACCGTTGCTTCCGCCACCGGAGCCACCGCCGCCAAACAGACCGCTCAAACCCTCTTGCAATTTCGCAACGAGCTCGTCGAGATCAGGCGGTTCCTGACCGCCACGACCGCCGCCGCCATTTTGACCCCAAGGGTTCTGGTTTCTACCACCATTGCCGCCGGAGCCCCAAGGGCCTCCGCCGCCACCGTCATTATCATTTCCGGACATTTAGGAGCTTTCCTCCGTCAAAATTCACGTTGTGGGTTATGTGGACGCCTTTGCCGCCAGTTTCAAGCGGAATGGGTGCGCTGCGCGTCCCTCTAGCGTCGTTCGAGAACCCGGAAGGTGAAAGCATGGTCATCGTCTTCGCCTGCCGGAAAGTTTTCCGAATGGGTTTCTGCCCAGATTTCAGGATTGAAAGGCGCCAGTGTCGCATCGCCTTCCGGCTCGGCATCCACCTCCGTCAGATAGATGCGATCTGCGACCTGAAATGTCGCCGCATATATCTGTGCGCCGCCGATGACGCAGACCTCATCGACACCATCCATATCGGCGCGCATATGCGCTTCATCAAAAGCCGCGCCCAGATCGCCAACCACAATGGCGCCTTTGGCGTGGTAGCCGACGGTTCGGGTCACCACGATGTTGGTGCGCTTGGGCAAGGGTTTGAACGGCAGGCTTTCCCAGGTCTTGCGCCCCATAATAATGGGCTTGCCCAGCGTGTTTTTCTTGAACAGAGCCAAATCCGTCTTCAGCCGCCATGGCAAATCGCCATCACGACCGATTACGCCATTTTTTGCGCGGGCAACGATGAGAGCGGTTTTAGTCATTGATCTGACCGCAGCATTACGAGAGCGTGAATGGCGGATTTTTTTACTTCCTGGCAATGATCAGACAAGATGAATTGATCCCACGAGGTCTTATCCCAAAGTTTGTTTTTATCGAATTCGGCCTGCAATTCATCAAAAGAAGCAACTACTTTCAAAACCGCTTGCCGCTCATTGCCGTTTAGTTCTTGCGACCGAGAAATGTGCTCGGCATCAACAACGACATCGAAAAAGCCAAGAATGTATTCGTCAATCGTATTTGCTTCAGACCAATTCTCAATCTCGCCTATTGAGGCGAATTCCAATGCCCTGATAAGCCTCATTCGTTGGCCAAATTCAGGGGCAGCGGTTTTAGTCAAACCGCCACCGGTGCGGAAATGCGGGGATGAGGGTCGTAGTTTTCGACCGCGACGTCTTCGTATTCAAAATCGAAGAGGTCTTTCTTGTTCGGATTGAGCGAGAGTGTCGGCAGGCTGCGCGGTGTGCGCGAGAGTTGTTCGCGGACCTGATCCATATGGTTGGTGTAAATGTGCGCATCGCCGAATGTGTGGATGTATTCGCCGACTTCCAGATCGCAGACCTGCGCCATCAAATGCGTTAGCAGCGCATAGGACGCGATGTTGAACGGCACGCCAAGGAACATGTCCGCCGAGCGTTGATAAAGCTGGCAGGAGAGTTTCCCGTTTGACACATTGAACTGATAGAGCGTGTGGCACGGCGGCAGCGCCATGTTGGGCACGTCCGCCGGATTCCAGCCGGACACGATAAGCCGCCGCGAGGCCGGATTATTCTTGATCTGCTCGATCATATTGGACAGTTGATCGATTTCGGTGCCGTCCGGCCCCTCCCAGCGACGCCATTGCTTTCCATAAACCGGGCCAAGTTCGCCGTTTTCATCGGCCCATTCATCCCAGATCTTTACGCCGCGATCTTGCAGCCAGCGGATATTGGTATCGCCGCGCAGGAACCAGAAAAGTTCAATCGCGATGGATTTGAAATGCACCTTTTTGGTAGTCAGCAGCGGAAAGCCTTTGGACAGGTCGCACCGCAATTGACGGCCAAAGACAGAAAGCGTGCCAACGCCGGTGCGGTCATCCTGTTGCTCGCCGTTTTGCACGATGTCTTCCAATAGATCGAGATAGGCGGATTCCACATCGGAACCTCCGGAACGATCCGGGCGGAAATCATCCAGTCTCTCTGCATTGGCCATGGCGCGATCCTCTCGAACGCCACACTCTAATGATTCGGGATAAATGAGCGCACCCGGAATCGCAGGGCTTTCCACAAGATATCTCAGCCAATGATTTCAATCGTCAAAAATATCGCGCTGAACAGTCACTGGCGGGCGACTGGCGGGGCGCTGGCGTGTCTCTGGCGCCGCTCAGACGTGGTGGGCGCAGCTGATTTCTGGCTTTTCGGACGTGTCTGATTACAAACCCATTACGAGGAGAACAGCATGGCTTTCAAGACCGACACAGCAAAGATTAAACGTTGGCGTGAGGAACGGCATTGGTCGCAGGAGCATCTGGCGGAGCTGGCAGGTGTCGGCATAAGGACGGTGCAGCGGATTGAGAATGGCGAGCAGGCATCGCGTGAATCAATCATGGCCATAGCTGCCGCCTTCAATGTTGAAGCGATTGCGCTGTGCATCGATCCGGAAACGGAAGCAGTGGAAATCGTTCAACGGCGAAATACCAAGGTGGCGACGGGCCTGCGCCTATCGTTTCTCGCTCACCTCGTCGGCTATCTGATGGGCATGGTCGTGTTCATCGCCATAAACCTGACGGCTGGTGCCTTTGTGATGAAATGGGCGACCATCTGGTGGACCGTTGGCTTGGCAGGTCACGCGGTTCCAGTCGTATTGGTCGAAATCGTATCCCGCTTCCAAAAACCCGTCCGTGGAGACTAACGCGATCTCCATTGTGAATTGGAGATAGGCTAGGAAGCCGCGCGGCGAACGATGCGCCGCGCGGCTTTCCTCAGTTTTATGCCAAGCTAGTCGTCAGCGGATAGCAGCTTCATCCGGAAGGCAATTCCGGCCAAAGCCGCTCCCACCAAAGGCGCCACTACGAACAGCCAGAGCTGTGACAAGGCAGGTGCGCCAACAAAGATCGCCGGTCCGATCGACCGCGCCGGATTGACCGAAACGCCCGTCACCTGAATGCCAACGATGTGGATGACAACCAATGTCAGGCCGATGGCAAGGCCCGCGAAAGCCGTATCGCTCGCGCCGGTTACGCCAAGAATGACCACTACGAAGAGGAAAGTCATGACGATCTCGAAGATCAGCGCCGCCATCATCGAATATTCTCCGAGATAGCCCTCACCCCATCCATTCTGACCAAGCCCGTTGGCCGCGACCGAATAGCCGTCAGCGCCAGACGCCAGCACCATCAGTACGCCGGCACCTGCAATCGCGCCGAGTATCTGGGCCGCCCAATAGGTCAGCATATCTTTCATCGACATGCGGCCAGCCAAGTGCACGCCCAAACTCACCGCTGGATTGATGTGACAGCCGGATATCGGACCAATACCATAGGCCATGGCGACAATCGCCAAGCCAAAAGCAAACGCAATGCCCAGCTGACCGACTTCGCCGCCTGCCAATACAGCAGCGCCGCACCCAAATAGGACGAGCGTGAACGTCCCGATAAATTCTGCGATCATCTTTTTCATGAATTTCTCCCCTGTCAGGCATTCCTGTTTCGAAATGCTGCAGTCCGTGTAGGGAGATTCGCCGGTGTCGCGAAACCGAGTTCAAGCGAGCGCCCGAAACACGATTTGCAGTTCCGCGTAAAAAATTGACTCGCGATTACGATCCAATTCGGTATGGTTAATTCATAAGAACATAGAGGGAACGATCTTATGCTAGGTTATGTAACACTCGGAACCAACAATATGGAAAAAGCTGCGGCTTTTTACGACAAGCTCTGCGGCGCGCTGGGTGCTGGCCGGATGATGGGCGATGAAAACTTCATCGCCTGGGGCGTACCGGGCGGCGGTGCCGGCATCGGTCTGACCAAGCCTTTTGATAAAGGACCGGCAACGGTCGGCAATGGCGTCATGGCGGCGTTCCAGGTCGACAGCACCGAAAAAGTCGATGAAATTTACAAGCTGGCTATGGAGCTCGGCGCGACAGATGAGGGCCCTGCCGGTGCACGTAGCGACTGGTTCTATGCCGGATATTTCCGCGATCCGGATGGCAATAAACTGAACGTCTTCTGCATGACTGGCGCACCAAGCTAGTTACAAGGTAGTTCTTTCTCGTCAGATGTCGGCGAGCGGGTTATCCTGTTCGCCGACATGACAGATACCGGTACAAATACACCAACAGAATTGAGCCTCTGCGCCAATTGCGGCGCTTCCTTGGGAGGCGGTTATTGTGCGCAATGCGGGCAGTCGCGCGACGATATTCAAAGACGCTTTTTGCCGCTGTTAACCGATGCCCTCGATGGCATTCTACAATGGGACGGTCGGTTCATGACGACAGTGCGCGAGCTGTTTTCGCGACCGGGTCACGTGGCGCGTGATTACATGGAAGGCAAGCGCAATCGCTATACGACGCCTGTCCGTCTCTATCTGATTGTCAGCCTGATTTTCTTTGCGGCGATTTCCATCTCAGGGGTCCGCATCGTCGCGATCGAGACGTCAATGACGGAGACCGGACCGGGCATTATCGTCCAGATGTTTCAATCCGGCGCAACGCCCTCGCCGCTTGAATTAACTCAGGCGCAACTTGATGATTACAATACCGATGCTGGCGATGCAGGTGTTCCTCGCCGCTTGTCGGATATGGCTCTCGCGGCAGCTCTGGATCCAGAGAAAGTAGAGGGAGAAATTACATCCATCGCCAGTCAGGCGCAGATATTGATGGTGATCGTTTTCGCGCTCCTCAATCTGATACTCCATCCGAAAGGGCGGCTAATCGAACACCTCGTCTACGCACTCTATTTTCATGCAGCCTTCCTCCCGCTAATTGCGGTTCTGATCATCTCGGGCACTCATATGCCTGAAATCATTCCGCTGGCCATCGCGGTAGCCATTATGGCCTGGCTCGGATTTTCCGCCTTCATCTGGGCTCATGATCGCGGATTTTATGGGTCCAGCTGGTGGGGCGCGATTTTGAGATCACAAGCTTTGATGATTTTGTACATTTTCGCCACACTCTTCCTGGCTTTAGGGATGACCCTCGTCGTCGTGAGTTAGGGCGCGCGGCGTCTTTCACTTCAAATTCATGCCAATCATGCCTATATTGGAATTGTCGGTTCGCCGACTATGACGATAAATGGTGCGTGTAATAACTGAACTGGACCCGGGTGCGATTCCCGGCAGCTCCACCAATTTCTCCCGGCGCATTGCTAACGTGCTGGAATTATGGGGCTGATCAGGATCGACAGGCAGCTAAAGACGTAACTTTCGTTCGCGTGGGTACCGTTAAATGCCCATTTTAGTAGTTGCAAATGACAACTATGCTGAAGAGGTTGCTCTCGCTGCGTAATGCGGTTCGAGTATCTCGCTTTAAAGTCCTGAGCCCATAGCAAGCTCAGGCGGGGTCCGGAGGCGCCTGGCAACAGAAGCCTCCACTTATCTTCTTCTCACAGTCAATGGCAGACCCTCTTCAGGTCGCAGCGTCACCGTCATCACCGGTTTCGGCACAAATCCATCTGGCACGCTGAATGCGAGATCGCGCACCAGCGTCGCCAGAATAATCGTCGCCTCGGTCAATGCGAAAACCGATCCCACACAGGCACGCGGGCCTCCCCCAAATGGCTTGTACACCCAAGGGTCAGAAGGCCTATTCTCACGGCTGAAGCGTTCTGGATCAAATGCGTCTGGATTGTCCCAATAGCGATGATGCCGGTGCAGCGCATAAAAGGCGATGATGGCGACATCGCCCTTTTTTACGGTTCGCTCACAGATTTGAGTGTCCCGGATAGCTTGTCGCCCGACCAGCGGCGCGGGCGGGTATAGACGCATTGTTTCGTCAATGATCTGGCGGGTGAAGATGAGCTTCGAAACGTCCTCAGCGGTAAAACCATCCTTGGAGATTGCGGCAGCTTCGGCTCTGATCTGCTCCTGCCAATCGCGGCGGCAGGCAAGAATGTAGAGCGCCCAGCCAATCGCGATAGCAGTTGTTTCATGACCCGCGATCACGAGGCTGAGAACATTATCGCGGATGTCCGTGTCTGAAAGCGCAGCCTCGCCGGCCTCGGTTTGTGCATCCAACATCAGCTGGAGCAAGTCTTGATTATCCGCGTGAGATGCCCGGCGAGCCGCGATTTCCGCACTGACAGCATCCCGCAAAACTTTGCGGGCCTTCAGCGCCTTTGGCCCAAGAATGCGAGGCGTGCTTTCCGGTAATGGCAGCAAGTCAGAAAAACGAGTGCGGCCGGTTTCGGCAAAAACCAGCTCGATCGCGGCGCGGATCTGCCCGCGGTCAAAGTCATTGGCCTCTGTAAAGAGCGCGCGCTCAATGACGCTTAAAGCTGCCCGGTTCAGAGCCGGCGTTATATCTGTTGCTGCAGGCTGATCCGATATGGCTTGCGCTGCAACCTGCGCTGCATCCGACATAGCAGGAACAAGATTCATGATGCGCTTGCGGACAAAGCCGGGCTGCATGGCCTTGCGTTGGGTTTTCCACCAATCTCCGTGCGCCGTGAGTATCGCATCGCCGAGTATGGGGCGCAGCATGCGCTGGATCAGTGGAGATTTACGCCAAGCGTCTGGATCATCATGCAGTACGGCCCTCATTTCATCCGGGCCGGACAATGTGTGCACGGTTCGTCCAATAAATGGCGCTGAAATCCGGGTAAATAGAAACGCCTCCTGCGGGAGGATCTCCACAGGCGAATTGCGTAGAACTCTCGCGGTTTCCAGCAAACCCAAAGGCCGGGATTGACGCGGCGGCATGGGCGGGATGAAGGCAGTTTCGTCTGTCACGGGAAATTCGACCTTTTTTGAGTGTGGCACATTGTAATGCATCACCAGAAAATAACAGTGCGACATTCCCGACATCGTTGACGAAAAGCGCCGCTTGGCTAACTTCACGGTCAGAGGCCAAGGGGGGAGTTCATCGTGGCGACCGATCTAATGCGCTACGATTTGATGGCGCAAGAAGCATTGAGAGGCGTCATACGCGAAGCTCTGATTCGCGCAGGAAGACCGAATGGTCTGCCTGGAGCTCACCATTTTTACATCAGTTTCAAAACCGAGGGTGCTGGCGTCGATATCGATGAAAGCCTTCGCGAGCGTTATCCCGAAGAGATGACGATTGTTCTGGAACATCAATTTTGGGATTTGCACCCGGAAGAAGACTATTTCGAAGTGACACTGAAATTTGGCGGCGTTCCAAAATACATGAAAGTTCCCTATTCAGCGGTCAATCGTTTTCACGATCCGTCTGTTGGCTTCCACCTTCAGTTTGAACCTCTCATGCGCACCACGGGCGAAGTCGAAGGCAACGCTTCAGACGAAGAGCCAGCCAAGCTTGAGCCTGCGGTCGAGCCCAAGAAAAAGACCAAAGCCAAAAAAGCGACCGCAAAAAACGCCTCTTCCAAGGCCGATGGTGCAGAAGTCGTCAGTCTCGATAGCTTCCGGAAAAAATGAAGTATCCCAAACCACCCTGGGATGAGGCCACAATTCGGCATTTTTTTACCGAAGTTCCAAATCAACTCGAATATTCCAAACTGCTCGGTTTCAAATTTTTGGATCTAAGCTGCGAGGAAATGTGGTTCGACGCGCAATGGGAGCCGGACTTGAGGGTTTGCAGCCCGACCGGCGCAGTGCAAGGCGGCATGGTGACCGCGATGCTGGATGACACCATGTCGCTCGCGGCGGTCACGGTCGCTGGTTTTGACGGTGTCGTGCCGACACTGGAAATGAAAACCAGCTTCATTTCACCCGTTTGGCCGGGAAAGCTGCGTTGTCGCGGGCAAGTTATAAAGCGTGGCAAACAATTCTTCTTCACAGAAGGCTGGCTTTGGGATGCTGAAGGCAAGCTCCTGACGAAATCCAGCGCCACATGTTTTCATAAATCTCATGAAGAAGTGAAACGCATACGAAAAGAGCGTGGGCTCTAAGGCGCGCTCGATTGCGCTGATCACGCTGGCCCAGGTGCTGGCTTTATCCGTATGGTTTGCAGGTGCTGCGGCCTTGCCCGCAATGAATGCGACCACGAACCTTGGCAATGGTTTACAAGCGGCCCTCACAAGTTCGGTTCAGGTCGGCTTTGTCATCGGTGCGCTATTGAGTGCGATATTTGGTCTCGCCGACCGATTTGACCCACGCCGTATCTTCGCAATTGGCGCCCTGCTCGCCGGAGCGGCAAACGCCGCCGCACTTTTCACCGAGCCCGGCAGTGTTGCAATGATCGCCTCACGCGCAATGGCCGGGGCCTCTTTGGCGCTGGTCTATCCAGTCGGCATGAAGCTGGCCGCCAGTTGGGCGAAAGGCGATGCGGGGCTGTTGGTCGGCTTGCTCGTCGGTGCGCTGACGCTGGGTTCGGCAACGCCCTTTGCCTTCAACCTGTTCGACATTGGAATAGGTTGGCAAACACCCTTCGCATGCAGCGCTTTGGCGGCCGGTATGGCAGCGCTCGCTATTGGATATTCGACCACAGGACCGGCGTTCAAAACCGGAGCGACATTCGATCCGAAAGCCGCCTTATCGGCCTTCAGGGATCCAGCTTTACGCCTCGCGAATTTCGGCTATCTCGGCCATATGTGGGAGCTTTACGCCATGTGGGCGTGGATGCCGGTTTTTCTGCATGCCTATTTTGGAGCCGGTCAAACCGTAGCGGCGGATATGACCGCCTTCAGCGTCGTCGCGATTGGTGCTGCGGGATGCCTGATCGCCGGTTGGGCCGCAGACCGCTACGGCCGCACAACCATCACCATGGCAGCGATGAGCATTAGCGGGTGTTGCGCCCTGATTTCCGGGCTGTTGTTCGGTGCGCCCGTCTGGATTCTAGTTCCGGTACTTCTCGTTTGGGGATTTAGCGTGGTTGCAGACAGCGCCCAATTCTCCGCCTCCATTGCCGAACTGTGCCCGCCGGAACGAGCAGGAACACTGCTGACGATCCAAACCGCAACGGGATTTGCGTTGACTGCCGCCATCGTTCAGCTCTTGCCGGTCTGGATTGAATTTTCCGGTTGGACTTACGCCTTTATTCCACTGGCAATTGGTCCAGCGTTCGGCGTCTGGGCGATGGGAAGATTGCGGCAGAGACCGGAATCGATAAGGCTGGCAGGTGGAAAGCGCTAGGCTGCGACCGTATTCAGCGGGCGCGCCCTTACCTTCACACGCGCGCGGTCAGAAATGACCTTCTCGATCATCAGTTTTTCGACCTGGCTTTCATCGTTGAACACGCAGCCGGTCAAAGCGCCCAATACGGCTTTGGCGACATTATCAACGTCTTCTTCCGGGCTGTGCGCGGTTCGTTCGATGAGAATCTCGACTTCATAGGGGCCGTATTTCGGTCGTACCCGCTTGAATTCTGTATAGAAAAACTCACCGATCAGGCTCTTGAATCGCTCGGATTGCGATGTTTGCGCGTCGACGCGTAAATGGAGACTATCGGCTGACATGACCGCCTGAACCTGTTCTTTCACTCTGCCACCGGGCCCATTGGCTTGATCCCCTGCGCTCCGGTGATAAACGCTATTTCGAATCGATGATAATCTTCTGCTTTAACCGGCAGATGCGCAAGGAGCCTCGCGCCATGAGCGAAACCCGCACCGAAACCGATAGCTTTGGCCCGCTCGAAGTTCCAAACGACAAGCTCTATGGCGCGCAGTCAGCTCGCTCCCTGATCAATTTCGCCATTGGCGAAGAAACCATGCCCGCGCCGATGGTTCGCGCGCTGGGTATTATCAAGCGCTCTGCGGCCCGCGTGAACAAATCGATGGGCAATCTGGAACCAGAATTGGCGGATGCGATCGAGAAAGCCGCTGGCGAAGTCGCCGAGGGCAAGTGGAATGATCATTTCCCTCTGTCGGTCTGGCAAACAGGCTCTGGCACGCAGTCCAACATGAATACCAATGAGGTCGTCTCTAACCGTGCCATCCAGATACTCGGCGGCGTGGTCGGATCGAAAGACCCGGTACACCCGAACGACCATGTGAACCGCTCTCAGTCCTCGAACGACACCTTCCCTACAGCCATGCATATCGCCGCTGCCGAGGAAATGCATCACCGTCTGCTGCCTGCGCTGCAAACCTTACGCAATGCGCTGAACGACAAGGCCGAAGCGTATCGAGACATCATCAAGATTGGCCGGACGCACCTTCAGGACGCAACTCCGCTGACGCTGGGTCAGGAATTCTCCGGTTACGTCGCGCAGCTGGATCTGGGCATGCAGCGCGTGAGTGAAGGCCTCGCCTATCTTTTCTATCTGGCGCAGGGCGGCACGGCCGTCGGCACGGGCATCAATGCCAAGCCGGGCTTTGATGTGGCGTTCGCAGAAGACGTCGCCAACTATACCGGCCTGCCGTTCAAGACCGCCCCGAACAAGTTTGAGGCCCTCGCCGCGCACGATGCCTATGTCTCGGCGCATGGCGCGTTGAACACGCTGGCCGCGTCGTTGAACAAGATTGCCAATGACATCCGTATGCTGGGCTCTGGCCCGCGCTGCGGCTTTGGCGAAATTTCTCTACCGGAAAACGAGCCGGGCTCATCGATCATGCCAGGCAAGGTCAATCCCACCCAGTGCGAAGCGATGACGATGGTGTGCGCGCAAGTGATGGGCAATAACGTCGCCATTTCGGTTGGCGGCGCGCAGGGTCATTTCGAGCTGAATGTGTTCAAGCCGATGATGGCTTACAACATGCTGCAATCGATCCGCATCATGTCGGATGCCTGTGTGTCCTTCAGCGAAAAGTGCGTCGATGGCATTGTCGCCAATGAAGACCGCATCACAGATCTGATGGGCAAATCCCTGATGCTAGTGACCGCGCTCGCTCCGACCATCGGCTATGACAATGCGACCAAGGTTGCGAAAACAGCCCACTTGAATGGCACCACGCTGAAAGAGGAAGCGGTAAAGCTCGGCTTTGTCACGCCGGAAGAGTTCGACCGCGTCGTTATCCCTGCGGACATGATCAAGCCGAAATAGGCAAGCTATCCCGTTTCGCCCCAATAACTGCCGCGCAACCGACCGGCAGTCGCGTCGATCATGTCGTAGGCCAGCCCAAGTCCGGAATACCGGATGCCAGACGATGATATTGCCACCGTGCCACCTGCGTTGAGAACGACCATCGCGTCGCGCTGATCGACCCAGCCGATCGTGAAGGCCTGATAGCCGGGGAAGTTTACACCCCAATGCCAGATCGCCGGATCACCCGTTGTCTGGACTGCAAAGCCCAATCCCCAAGAATTGTTCACGCTAACGGGCGTCGCCGGTGCCAGCATGGCGCGAACGGGCTCGCTATCACTGGTTAGAACCGTGTGCATGAAGCGGGCATAATCCGAGGCTGTTGTCCGCAACCCGGCGGCCGCCAGATAGCTGGGTCGACGTTCACTCTGTGGCAATGCTGGGCGCACGGCCAAAACCGACACTGTCACGATGATCAGCCCGGCAGCTACAACGCGCCACGTCATCCTGTCGCGTTTCCATGAAACAACCGCGATTATCAAAGCCGCGAAAAGCGCCGCAATGGCGGGCGCCATCACCAACCAGTTTGCCGTGCCGATCATCATGAAATAGAGCGCAAATCCGCAAATGACCGAGAGTCCGGCGATAGTCGCCGCAACGACGGGCCTATGCTTGCTCGGGTTTTTGCGAAATGCCAGTTGCACAAGAAATGCGATCAACAGGAGTGGAATCGCGATCAATCCGGCCACAAGTGTCACGATGGCAAAGCCGAAGCTGACATCCAGAGCTGGCAAGGCCAAGGTTTCCAGCCCAGGGGCAACCCGACCGAAGCGGCTGCTGGTCATGCCCAGCTCGGGCAGCACGACCGTGTTCATGTGATCCTCGAATGATTGCCCTGTCACTGCTTCAATCTGTTGCGCAAGGTAAAGATACCCAGCGCCAGCATATTCAAACGTGCCGGCAAATTCTTCGGGTTCGGGGTCGCCGGGAAGGCGATTGTCGAAGCCGGCTGTATGCGACAACACCTGCCGCAAGATGAACTCAAACCCGTTTACCGTTTGCGTGGCATCCAGATCCAGCTGCCCCATTTCCGCCAGCCGCAATACGGCATAGGCGGTCAGCGGCTTGGACAAGGAGGCCACTTCAAAAACTGTATCGTCGGATACCGGCTCGCCACCCAACGCGGTCGTATTTCCGCCGGTCCATGTCGTGAGATTGCCATCTGCGTCAATGTAAGCGACAGCCGTTCCAGCGACGCTCCGATTCCAACTCTGGTTGGTGTAAACCTGATCCAGAGCGGCGCTGAATTCCGCCTCGTTAATCGGCCCGGCGCGCGGGCTATCTTCCGGTTGATAGCTCAATCGGAAGATTGAACCGATCCCCAAAACGATGAGCAGGACGAATAAAACTGCAATCTTCAGACTGGACCAGTTTATAGGTGCCCGCGCATTCATATCAGTTTCCACCGTTCCGGCTGATATCCGCCAGCACCGCTTCCATTCCCGGATCACGACCGGCGGCATAGGCATCGAACGTCATCGGCGCGGGTATGTCGATATCCAAGTCATCTACGATAACCGGAAATACACGCAGGCTGCCCCAATGACAGATCAAAATGCCTTCACAGCCATTCTGTAGATCGTAATAGCCTGTTGAATAACGAGCACGAAAGCCGGAATTCGGTAAGCTGTACCACCATCCTTCTGCCCAGAATTGCAAGCGGTCACCAATTGGCTCGCCAACCAGGAATGTGCGCCCAGGAGCTGCTTCTTCCGCCATCGCCAGATTCACGATACCAGCGGAAAACGTATTGCCTGAAGCGAGCAGATAGACCCGACCATTCGGGCCGACAATGTCGCTAAGCGCTACCATCATGGGTTCGGTCCGGGTTAAATCACCACCACTATTGAAACGTTGATCAACAATGATAAAGCGCGGTGACAGTTCGCGGATTTCCGACGTTGCTCTGTCGATCCAGTCGACCAGCGTCTCTCCGCTAGCATCATCTAAATTTGCCCTTAGATTGATGAATATCGCATTATCCTCAGGAATAGCCGTGTACCAGTAATCATTGTCCGGATTGCCCAGATAGACCGGGCTCCCAGCCGGTTCGAATGAAACCCAATCGTGGCTTTCATTCATCCACGGCATCAACAGATCGCCAGAAGAAATGCGTGAGGTATCCGCGGAAGGGTCCACCGGGTGCAACTCGACGACGCCGTGTTGACCGTCCCGGCCGATATAATCGATCCGCACAGGGCCTTCTCCCAGACCGACTGCGTCCAAATAAGCAGGTGTTTCCAGCAAAAGCGGCGCGAATGTCAGATACCAATCATCGACCCCGCCAAAAGCGTCCCGGAAGAGCCAAATGGCGTTATCTGCTGCTACACCGTTTATTCCAGTGATTTCAGCGCCAAGTAGCGCTTCATACCCTGGCAATGCGCGCAGAATTCGCAATTCGCCGCTCATCCAGACTGATCGGATCGGTAGACGCGGGAGCGATTGAACCATTCGCGTGGCTGACGCATTGGAATGACCATTATCGATCATGGCCTGAAGGCGGGCGAGCTCCAACTGAAACCCGGCATCCGTCAGTTCACCAGCGCGTTCGCCAAGCGCATCGATGGCACCACCAAAGGCTTGCCGTTGCTCTGGTGTGAACGATCGCTCATTGCGGCGGACATGACCAAAGTGATCGAGATCCTGCATACGCGCCTGGAGCACCGTTTCGGGCTCGCCCTGAAACAACGGAGGGATTGGAACAGGGTGAAAAAATATAATCGTCGCGATGATCAGCAAGACATTGCGACCGAGCCAAGCTAATATGGAGAGGATTAAAAGATACCCCCACCATGGGATCATACGAAACGGAAATGTAACTGCGTTCCAAATTGTAGACATATCAACCATCCTTGCATTTGCCATTGGTATGAAGATGCGAAGCTTCATACCAATGGATGCAGAGGTACTGACTTATTCCCGATCCATTCCGCGCGCGTGAAAGAAAAACCAGAGCGTCGCGAAATAGGATGCCGCCGTCATGGTCAGGATGATCCATGGAACAGCGGCAAGGCCATCCGCGCCGGCAATGACCGGGCCCATCCAGCCAAGGCCGGTATCTGGCAATTGTCCGTGCACACTGATCTCGGCACCGAGACGGGCAAAGTCACTATAGGCGGCGAAAAGTTCGTTGATGAAGCCCAGAGAGAATAGCGAATAGATCGTTAGAAGCAGCCCCGACAAGGTCCGGTCCAGCTTGTGGGCGAAGAAATAGCTGACCGCGATCATGCCGGAAATGATGGCAAGGAAGTTAGCAAAAGTCGCTTGCGCTGCCTCCATGACCGTGAAAAACAGGCTGGCTAATTCATAATCGCTCATATGGTCCCTCCGCGTCAGTGACTTCCGTCTGTATCAGCTTTCCGTCAGAGACCAAATATGTTGACCAAACGCTCACTCTCGATATCCGGGCACCGGACCAGCCTGGCGCTGGAACCGGAATTCTGGGCTGTGCTCGATGCGATGGTGCAAGAGAGAAGCCTGCCTTTTGCGGCACTGATACGTGAAATCGACGAACAACGCGCGACGACCGACCCTGAACAAGCCCTGTCATCGGCGTGTCGTGTTTTTGCGCTAGCTGCAGCTCAAAAGAGCTAGTCCAGCAGGCCCAGACTTTCCGCCGAATAAAGGTCGAGAACCATTACCTCGCTGGCTCCGCATCTGAAGCCCGGCACATAGCGCGCCGAGACTCGATGCGCGACTTCATTAGCGCCTGGAATTTCGGCGGCGTCTATATAGGCCACGTGGCAGGCGCTGGCCTCACCGTCATTATCAAGCGCTGAGACGACGAGGACATTTGAAACAACGGAACTTTCACCCGTGAAATCGCCAGCGTCTTCATCATACTCTGGCAAAATGCCACGCCATCGGATGATGTTGGCGAACGGCTCGGCCTCGCCTTCACGATGCCGCCATTCAATGACAGGTCCAAGCGTGGTGTAGAGCCCGCCAATCTCCGGACTTTCCTCGAATTGCTCGCGATGCCCATTGTCGCCAAATGCCAATCTGGCGGAATGCTCGCTGGCAGCGATCATCACGCGGTAGCCTGCGTGGCTTTCACACTCCATCAGAAAGGGCGAGAAATCGCCTGGATCGCGGTCTTGGCAGGCATCAATCCTCGACAATTCGCTTCGATCACTTTCGACTTCGCCCTGCGCAAACGCGCTGCCAGTGAGGCACATTAAAACCATCAGTCCAGCCAAATTCCGCATGCCAGATATCTCCCTTTTGACGGATGATGCCGCTTGTTACTCCATCCGCCAAGCGAAAGACGTCAGGCGGCTTCCTTGGCCAATTCGCGCATACGCCCGATATGCGCATCCCAACCACCATCGTGCGAACACAGCATGCCAAAGGCAGGAACTGGCCCGCCTTCAAACCCGTCATGCGTCAGGCGCAATAATGTGCCCGTTTCAATAGGCTCCAGCGTCCATTCAACGCGGGTCATATGGCCCTGCAAGTGATCGTGGGTGAAAGAATAGACCAGTTTGGAATATGGCTCAGCCAACTCCACCTCGCCCCGACACAGATCATTGCCGTCACCACCAAGAAGCACATAAGGCTTTCCGGCCTCCAGCGGCGCACGGCTTTCATGAAACCAGAGCTTCAATTGATCTGGCTGGGTCAGATAGGCCCAGATTTTCTTTGGCGCCGCCCTGAGGAACACCGATTTTTCGATTTTAGCTGTCATCATCCCGCTCCAATGCGTTTTTTAGATTATCGAGTTTGGCGTCCCAGAAGCGATCGAAAATCGCCACCCAGTCCGACACGTTTTTCAATGGATCCGGATTGAAATGATTCAGCCGCTCGCGGCCCCGAATCTCCACCCGGATCAAATTGCCCTCTTCGAGAATGTGCAAATGCTTGGCGATGGCCGGGCGGGTAATCTCGAAATGATCGGTCACCTCGCCAATCGTCATGGCCTGGTCCGCCAATAGCCCTAGAATTTGACGCCTTGTCGGATCAGAAATCGCGCGAAATACGGTTTGCATGACACCCTCGTGAAACCAACTGGTGTCATTTATATAATACCTTTTGGTGTCATGTCAAATGGTGCTTGACCGACCTGACTGGCCGCTGTCTAAGCACCTATGTCTTCTAGTGAATCCTCACCATCACAATGGGCGGTTTTCCAACATCGACCCTATCTAATCTACTGGCTGGCGAGGTCGCTGGCGTCTTTCGCCGTCCAAATTCAGGTCGTGGCGCTTGGTTGGCAAATCTATGACATGACCCGCAACCCGCTCGATCTGGGCCTGATCGGTTTATCGCAATTTGCACCGGCGCTCTTCCTGGTGCTGGTGACGGGAGCTGTGGCTGATCGCCTGCCACGGCGCGCTATCATGATCACGACACTACTGGTATCGGCGGCGGTGTCAGCATCATTGCTGGGCTTTACCATCGTCGGCAGCCAGCAGGTCTGGATTGTCTTTGCCCTTCTCGTGGTATTCGGCACAGCGCGCGCGTTTCGCGGGCCCGCAGTACAAGCGCTATTGCCCAATATTGTGCCGCCGAATTTGCTGTCGCGCGCCATCGCGCTGAACTCGACCGCATGGCAGCTGACAACAATCGTCGGGCCGGTTGCGGGCGGATTGCTCTATGGCATCTCACCTATGGCTGCATATGGTGCCGCAACAATGTTGCTATGTTTTGCAGCATTGCTCGCCACGCGAATTCCCAAGCCCGAACAACATACCGAAACCGAGCCCAACAGCTGGGACACCGTGCTCGCCGGTTTTCGCTATATCTGGAAAGAAAAAATTGTGCTGGGCGCTCTGTCGCTCGACCTGTTCGCTGTACTGGTTGGCGGAGCTGTCGCGCTTTTGCCGGTGTTCGCGCGCGATGTGCTGGAAGTTGGACCGGTTGGTCTGGGGTTGCTGCGATCCAGCCAGGGCTTTGGCGCGGTAGCTGTTGCCCTTTATCTCTCAATCAATCCGATCCGCAATCATGCCGGTTTTTTTCTGTTCCTGTTCGTTGCCATATTCGGTGTCGCTATCGTCATTTTTGGCGTGTCGGAACTGGTCTGGCTTTCGGTTCTCGCGCTGGCCGTTGCCGGCGGCGCAGATATGATCAGCGTCTATATCCGCGAAACATTGATCCAGTTGTGGACGCCAGATCGACTTCGAGGGCGGGTGAATGCGGTCAACATGCTGTTCATCGGCGCGTCCAACGAACTGGGCGAGTTTCGGGCGGGGCTGACGGCCTTTCTCATCGGGGCCAAGGCGACCGTTATTGTTGGCGGCGTAGGTACGGTCGCGATTGCGGCGGCTTGGGCCAAGCTGTTCCCCGAGCTTCGAAAAGCGCGGCATCTCGACGGGCGGCCTTGACGTCTCGCATATCGCGTCGTTCAAACAGTATGTGGCTGAGTCTGATCCTAAATCCCCCTTTCGCCCCTTTGCCTGGCTAAGTCGGCAATGGCAGGATGGTCGATCCCTTGCGCTTTGGTTGCTTGGTGTATTGGTCGGGATAGTTGGCGGTTATGCCGCGCTCGGCTTCATCCTCGCTATCGAAGTCACCAGCTATCTGGTTTTCGGATCCGACCATGAATTGCTGGCCTCCGGCGCAAGCGCCCTTCCCGCGTGGCAGGTGTTTCTGGCTCCTGTAGCGGGCGGCGTTATCGTTTCCGCACTCCTTTATGTCGGACACCGTCGTGGCTGGCTGACGGATACACGGTCGGGCGCTGCCGCAGATGTGGTGGAGGCGCGGGTTGCGCGATCCGGACGCATCACTTTTGCCGATGGAATGTTTTCTGCTGCGATCTCTGCCATTTCACTGGGGTCTGGTGGTTCAGCTGGACGCGAAGGCCCGGCTGTACATCTCGGCGCGGCCATTGCATCGCAAGTTTCACGCATTTTCAAATTGCCACCACGCGGCGCGAAAATCCTTCTCGCTTGCGGCGCTGCCGCAGCGGTCGCCGCCAGCTTCAATGCGCCGGTTGCTGGCGCTCTTTTCGCATTTGAAATTGTGCTTGGGCACTACGCCATTCGCTCCATTGCACCGGTTGCCATTGCGAGCGTGACAGGAGCGCTGATTTCACGGCTGCATCTTGGGGCCTCTCCGGCTTTTGTTATGCCAGCATTGTCGCCCGCCGGAATTTGGGATTTCCCCGGTGTGATCGGCCTTGGCATTGCCGCAGCTTTACTGGCGGCTGTTTTCGTTCGAACTGCCGTTCATGCACCGCGTCTTGTGCGAGTGCAGGCGGAGAAAATTGGCCTTCCACTCTGGGCGCTTCCACCCATCGGCGGATTGGGAATTGGCGCACTGGCCTTGCTCGCTCCGGAAATTCTCGGTGTGGGATATGAGGCCACCGCCAACGCGCTGGGCGGCAATTATGGCATCTTGTTCGTGCTGATGCTCGTGGTTCTGAAAATTTTGGCGACGGGCATCACGCTCGGCTTTCGGTTTGGCGGCGGAGTGTTCTCACCATCGCTCTATCTTGGCGCCATGCTGGGCGCAGCTTTTGGTGGACTACTCGCGTTGACAGGGGCCGAGACAGCAGGTGTGCCATTCTACGCAGTGGTCGGTATGGGGGCGGTTGCAGGGGCGGCTTTGGGTGCGCCACTTTCCACGACACTGATCGTGTTTGAGCTTACGGCGAATTATGAAGCCTCGGTCGCGGTTCTGATTGCGGTCTCGATCGCAACTGTGCTCAGCCAATCGCTTGCGGGTGGTAGCATTTTCCATCTCCAAATTCTGAAACGCGGCTTTGATCTGTCGCGCGGCCAAGCCCGCGTTTTGCTTCAGACCATTCGAGTTCGAGAGATCATGACGCCCATGGAGGATCGCGATGGCGGGGCGGATTCTGACAGCGAGGCCCCCTGCCTTTACGATGACGACTATCTGGGCCGCGCTATCGGTTTTTTGTCAGCAGAAGCGCTGGACGGGACCATCGTTCGAGCCCGGGACGGCGAACAGGCGATGGTCGGCTATCTCTCACGTGTTGATGCACACGCTGCCTATGCCAAAGCTCTCGCCGACGCGCATGAGGAAGAGCACCGCTAGCGCGGGCGCGCCATATTAATGGCCTGACCGATGCGAAGGCCCATTCCCAGTTCCGATAAACGCTCCGCGCCAATCAATGCTTGGAAATTGGCGATGCCCTCACCGATGGATTTGAACTCATCAAGACGGGCCGCATCGGCGGCGTCATAGCCAAATTCATCGCACCAATCGAGGAAGTCCTCGCAGTCTTCATATGCAGTGATCACCGTCAGCGCGCGAACCAGCAATTGCTCGTCTGTCGTTTCATCGGGTGGCACGCTGCCCGTCGGAATGATCGCTTGAAAGGCGGCGCGGGCGATGCGGACATCTTCGCCATCGGCCCGCACATTCAGCCCCTGTTTAGTGATAAGGCGAGTCAATTCGTCGATGAAGTTCGTCATGTGCCGCTCTCGTGGATTTCCGTAGTTCGGCCCAGGTTAGCATCATTCATCTCGAGCCTCTAAATGCGCCTCAGGAACCTCATATATGCCGGTGATCCACCCGCAATAACGATCATCAGGGCGAATATGATCGCCGACCACTGGGCCGCTTGATCACCCCAGATCCGGTCGATTTCGAAGATGCCGAATGTGAAGAAAATGCTGAGCACGATCATCGCCACACCGGCGCGTACCGCCGTGTCTGTCGCCGTGATTGCCAACCGCGCAGAACCGCCCTCTGCCCGGCGCGCGGTCCATGCCCAGGTGCCGAAGCATGCAAATGCCCCAACGAGGCCCACGATGGAGGCGATGGCTGTTGCCATTGCCAAAGGCGCAATGATCCAGATGGCGCTGAACGCGAGACCGGTGAGGATCAACACCCTTCCGGCCGCGCGGTCCGCTTTACCCAGAAGGGCAGTATCGGCATCCGGTTTACGGGTCAGTTTCGGAAGGTAGTTGCCGCACACGATCAGCAACATGCCCAATAAGGCACTGACACCGCGTTTGGCCAGGTCCGGGTCGAGCCAGGCATTTTCTTTTCCGACTACCAATACTGCAAAGGTAGCAATGAGTACGACAACGGCGATGGTCAATACGCGGGCCGCCGGCTTATTGGGGATGTTATTGGTCATTTTCGCTACCCTTTCGATTGAGTGTTTCAGGGTTGGACTGCGCCTCTGCGGGCGATAAGCCAAACATGTTGGTGAAGCCAAACACCGCGTCCTCGAGGACCGACATCTGGAGCTGGTAAATCACGGCTTTGCCCTGCTTTTCCGACCGGACGAGCCCGGCTTCGCGAAGCACGGCGAAATGCGCCGACATGGTAGGTTTCGACACAGCGAATTCTGCCGATATCTCACCCGCCGATTTGGGACCATCCCGCAACAGGGTCAGGACCTCTCGGCGCGTCGGGTCTGAAAGAGCTTTGAATACGGTGTTCATGAATCGACATTTAGCTAATTATCTATTTGTTGTCAAATCACCGACTGCACATCACCTAACCACGCGTCATTTCATGGAATACGAAAACCCAACGCCTGAAAATTTTGTGCTATATTTGTTCTCATTTCTCGAATCGTCGTGATAGATGGGTTTCATGAGCTCTCTTCCCATTTCCCAGCAGGCCCACCCGCAGCCGCCACGGCGCGATGTCGACTATATGGAAGGGCTGAATCCTGAGCAGCGCGAAGCTGTTGAGGCCATTAATGGTCCGGTACTGGTGCTCGCCGGAGCAGGCACGGGCAAGACCCGCGTTCTGACGACACGGCTGGCGCATATATTGGCGACCGGCCATGCGCAGCCTTGGGAAATCCTGTCGGTGACCTTCACCAACAAAGCCGCGCGGGAGATGAAAGAACGCGTCGGCAAGCTGATTGGCGAAGCGGTTGAGGGCCTGCCCTGGCTGGGCACGTTTCACTCTATCGCCGCGCAGATATTGCGGCGTCATGCCGAGCTGGTGGAGCTGAAATCTTCCTTCACGATTCTCGATACAGACGATCAGCTGCGCCTGATGAAACAACTCATTCAGGCGGAAGGCATCGATGAGAAGCGCTGGACGCCGCGCTTTCTGGGCTCCCTGATTGATGGCTGGAAAAATCGCGGACTGACGCCGGACAAGCTGCCCGAGGACGCGAAATACAAATTTGCCGATGGGGCGGGTCAGAAGCTCTATGAGGCTTATCAGACGCGGCTTCGCATTCTGAATGCCTGTGATTTTGGCGATCTCCTGCTGCACAATCTGACAATTTTCATGCAGCACCCGGACGTACTGAAAGAATATCACCGCAAGTTTCGCTATCTGCTGGTGGACGAGTATCAGGACACCAATGTCTGTCAGTATCTGTGGCTTCGTCTTCTCGCGCAGGGCTCGCACAATCTGTGCTGTGTGGGCGATGATGATCAGTCCATTTATGGGTGGCGCGGGGCCGAGGTGGACAACATCCTCCGCTTTGAAGCCGATTTTCCGGGCGCGAAAGTTGTCCGGCTGGAACGCAATTATCGCTCGACCGCCAATATCCTGGGCGCCGCGTCCGGCCTGATCACGGCGAATAAATCCCGCCTCGGCAAGACGCTATGGACGGAAGACGAACCCGGCGAAAAGGTTCAGGTGCGCGGCATCTGGGATGGCGAAGCGGAAGCGCGCTTTGTCGGTGACGAAATTGAAAGCTGGGTCAATTCCGGCCGAAAGCACGGAGATACGGCTGTTCTGGTGCGCGCCTCCTGGCAGATGCGGGCGTTTGAGGATCGCTTTTTGATGCTGGGCTTGCCCTACAAGGTGATTGGGGGGCCACGCTTCTTCGAGCGTGCGGAAATCCGCGATGCCCATGCCTATTTCCGGCTGGTTCGGTCTATTGATGACGATCTTGCGTTTGAACGCATCGTCAATACGCCAAAGCGCGGCATTGGCGCGACATCCGTTCAAAAAATGGCGCAGGCGGCGCGGGCGGCGGGCATGTCGATGGCGGCAGCAGCGCGCCTGATGACCGAAACCGATGAAATTCGTGGCAGTGCGAAAACCGGCCTGAAAACCTTCCTGCGCGATGTGTCCCGCTGGGCTGAGCTGGCCTCAACCATGCGCCATGACGAGTTGGCCGAGATTATTCTCGATGAAAGCGGCTACACGGGCATGTGGCGCGAGGACAAATCCCCGCAAGCCGCTGGCAAGCTGGATAACCTCAAAGAGCTGGTCCGCTCGATGGGCGAGTTTGATACGCTTGA
>Ga0316204_10004337_pt1 | contig 25641 bp, 30 predicted proteins | sample 6monrhotite_MG_2_FD_205661 | JGI IMG/M metagenome (GOLD analysis project Ga0316204, IMG submission 205661) | Microbial mat bacterial communities from mineral coupon in-situ incubated in ocean water Damariscotta River, Maine, United States -... | ecosystem: Environmental > Aquatic > Marine >...
GCAGAGAGAAGCGATAAATTTGAAAAATTGACGCTAACAAGGGGGAGAATTGCTACTTCGATGCATAAATTCCTGCATCAGATGTCGGCACGGCTCATTTTAAAAATAGTTTTGCAAGAAGCTCTGTCTTAAGAAATTATTTTTTAGTACTCAACGCCCCTCACTCTAGCCCTAACCCTCTCCCGCTTGCGGGCGAGGGGATGGCTGAATTTTGTGGCTAATCTGATTGGGTTTTAACTTTCTCTGTGTCTCTGTTGAAACAACTAGCCATTCCACTAAGCCCCAAAGTGCGGGGGAAGTGGCTGCTTATGTGTCTCTGTGGTGAAGTTTTTAGTCTAAGTCTGCGCGTCCCAAAATATTTTTCAGTAGCACCCAAACCGCTCCACCGCCCCCTGCATTTTGTGGTGCTTCGCAAAATGCCAGTACTTGTGGGTGTTGGGCTAGCCAGTGGCGGGTGTGGGTTTTTAGGATGCCTTCACGGCCTTCGCTGCGCCAGCCTTTGCCGTGGATTACGTTGATGCAACGTAGTCCGTTTTGTGTCGAATGATGCAGGAATTCTACTAGCAGTTGTCTTGCCTCATCGCTGCTGAGTCCGTGCAGGTCTAGGCTGTCTTGAGGGGGCCATGTGCCGCGTCGCAATTTGCGTAGCGTCATGCGGTTTAGGCCATTGCTTAAATAATCATTGATAGGCTCGTCGTCAGCGCCATGATTGGATAGGTTGTCAACAATGTATGTTGTTTCGTTGTTGGAGCGGGGGATGATGCTGCGCGGCGCGCGGGTGGGAGATATGCGGTTAGATGGTTTGAGCGGTGTCACGCCATCTAGTGATTGGCGGAATAAGTCGCTGTCGTGTTGTGGCTTGTCTTTCAAGGTGGGATTTTTAGCGTATTAGCTGCGACTTGGACGCGGCTAATCGAAGTGAGATAGGTTTTTCAGCCACTTGGTTTACCTCTGTGTGGTGTATGTTTAAGCCAAATAATTCATTACAGCTATACCTCTTGTAGGAGCGAGCCCTGCTCGCGAATTAGAGATAACAATCGCACGCAGGGCGTGCTCCTACAATTGACGAATTATCCGAGTTATCCCTTCGATGCTAGGTATTTATCCGCATCAAGCGCTGCCATGCACCCTGTAGCAGAGCTGGTGCAGGCTTGGCGATAGATTTGATCTTGTACGTCGCCTGCGGCAAACACGCCGGGAATGCTGGTGGCAGTTGCATTGCCGCGACTTCCGCCTTGCGTGATGATGTAGCCGTTGTCCATTTCGAGCTGTCCAGTAAATAGGTCGGTGTTGGGTTTGTGGCCGATGGCGATGAATACGCCTGCGACTTCGATGTCCTGTGTTGTGCCATCTTTTACTTGTTTCAAACGTGCGCCTGTTACGCCACTTGCGTCGCCGAGAACTTCATCTAATGTCTGATTAAGCTGCAAAGTGATTTTGCCTTCTTTCACTTTTGCCATGAGGTGGTCAATCATGATGCCCTCTGCACGGAAGCTGTCGCGTCGGTGTATCAGGGTGACATGTTGGGCGATGTTGGCAAGATACAGAGCTTCTTCTACAGCGGTGTCGCCGCCACCGACAACGGCGACATCTTTGCCGCGATAGAAGAATCCGTCACAGGTAGCGCAGCCGGATACGCCTCTGCCCATAAATGCTTCTTCGGAGGGAAGGCCGATGTATTGAGCGGATGCGCCGGTGCAGATGATGAGTGCATCACAAGTGTAGCTACCTGAATCGCCGACTAATAAAAATGGCTTTTCTTGAAGCTTGGCGGTGTGGATGTGGTCGAAAATGATTTCGGTATTGAAGCGCTCTGCATGTTCTTGGAAACGCTGCATCAATTCTGGGCCTTGTACGCCGTTCGGATCGGCAGGCCAGTTATCCACATCAGTGGTGGTCATTAGTTGTCCGCCTTGGGCTAGACCGGTGATCAGTGTGGGGTTTAGATTGGCACGAGCCGCATAGACAGCAGCAGTAAATCCTGCTGGGCCGGAACCGAGAATGAGTAGGCGGTGATGTTTAGTAGGCTTTTCCATGGGACGCTTTCAATATGTGTTTGAGTAGTAAGGGCGAAATTTATCAGTGCAGAGGGTGACTGTCGAGTAAAATACACGCATTATGAATTTACGTTTAATTATTACTTTAACCCTGTCTTTGCTATGGATTGAAGCTCAAGCAGCAGATTTGCCCGGCATTCCTAAATTTATAGATGAGATGGTGAAGCAACATCAATTCAAACATGATGAGTTGGTGCAGGTGTTTAAAAACGCCAAGCTGCGTCCTGATATTATAAAGGCTATTTCGGCACCCGCTACCATTAAGCCTTGGGTGAAATACCGTGCTTCCTTCATTAATTCCGCACGTATAAAAGGTGGCGTGAAGTTTTGGAAAAAGCATGCAGCCTCTTTGAAAGAGGCTGAGCTAATATATGGTGCACCACAAGAAATTATTGTTGCGATAATTGGGGTGGAAACCTTGTACGGGCGTCATGCCGGTACGTTCCGCACTCTAGATGCGCTGACTACGCTGGCGTTTGACTATCCTCGTCGTGCCGTATTTTTCCGTAAAGAGTTGGCTCAGTATCTATTGTTGGCACGTGAGCAGCAATTCAATCTCTTAGCGGTTAAAGCGTCTTATGCTGGTGCTTTAGGTATCCCGCAATTTATGCCGAGTAGCTACCGGAAACATGCCGTAGACTTTAATTCGGACGGTAAAGTGGACCTCATGAAAGAGCCGGTAGATGCCATTGGTAGTGTAGCAAATTACCTCAAGCAATATGGTTGGCAAGCGGGTGAGCCTGTTGCTCAGTTGGCGAAGCTAGGTAACGAAGCCTTTCCTTCTATAAGCAAAAAATCACGTACTTTGACTGATTGGGCTGATTCAAGCATTAGACCTTCGAAAAATGCTCCGGTGGGAGATACACCTGCTTGGTTGTTGGACTTTACGGTGAAGTCAGGGAAAGAATACTGGCTGACTTATAAAAACTTCCGTGTGATTACGAAGTACAACAACAGCAATTTCTACGCGATGTCGGTATTTCAATTGGCCGAATCGATACGCAAGGCCCACGATAAAAAATCTAAGTAGCAGATGGTGAAATGAGTTCGCAAAGCGAAAAGCAACCCCCCTCATTCCCCCTTGTCAGGCGGGATGCGTACTCCCTTCCGCAGTTTTTATTTATCCTAGAACAAATAGTTGTTCGCAGATTTTTACTAATTAAACAGCATCTAATGCTGGACTTTCGACACAGCCATTGCGTGCTGGGGGAAAATCTGCGTTAATCTGCGGATAAGATATTTTGATTGCTATGAGGTGATGCGGCGTGCGCCGCTGTAGCGTTTCGACCAATATCGTACTTTCATTTTCTCCACGCGAATACGGCTTCCAGTCTTGGGGGCGTGAATAAATTTCCCGTCACCAATATATATTCCTACGTGTGAATAAGCGCGATGCTGGGTGTTGAAAAAAACCAAATCTCCAGCTTGGAGACGACTTCGCTTAACATATTTCCCAGCGTGGCTGAGGCCTTTGGTGGTACGAGGTAGTTTAATGCCCAGCGAGTGTTTAAATACATGACCAACTAGGCCGCTGCAATCAAATCCGGTCTTGGGTGATGAGCCGCCATAACGATAGGCCGTGTCCGACAAACTCAAGGTATACATAAGCAAGTCGTTTATTTGGTCATCAGACGCGGATGTTGTGTGCGAGTTTGTATGCCTAGGCGCGCTGCCACAGGCGCTGAGTAGGCTAATTAATAGTATAAGAATAAGGCTTTTCATAAGGGTACTGTATGCTGCTCAGTTTAAATTGAATCGGAATGGGATTTGAAAATGCACCGGAACGGCTTCGTCGCCGATGTATCCGGGGGTGAAAACGCTTTTTTGTAATGCATCAATGACGGCTATATCGAAAGCTTTGCCGGCACTTTTAATAATTCGCACACTTTCTACCTTGCCCTCGGCATCAATCGTGACTTCAGCCAATACGGTCGCTTGGATTCCCGCGCGCCGCTCTGATGCGGGATAGACCGCTTGTACCTTTCTCTTAAAACCGGGCATGCGGCTTAGGCTGCTTAATGGTTGTGCCGTTACTTTTGGCGGTGTTGGATCTGGTGTCGGCGGCGATGGCTGCACAATCGGTGCTACGGGAGCGGGCGGTGGTTCCGCTACAGGCGTTGGAACTGGCGTTTCTGTAGGCTGTGGCTTGGGAATGATGGGCGGCGGTGGTGGAGTGGGTTTCGGTTTCGGCTTAGGCTTGGGTGGGGTGATGCGTTTTTCGGGCAATGGGGGGCTGCTTGCTAATGGTGCGTCCAGTGAAATTTCGATGCTGTGAATTTCTCTTGGGAGTTTAGGCGTTGTTTTTGCGGAGAACGCTATTAGCGTCAGCGCGTGCAGTAGCAATGCCAACAGAATGGCAAACCATATTGCTCGCGTGTGATGACTTCCAGTTGATGGATAGCGTAGGGGGTATGTCTCGACAGCCAATAAAAACTCCGACTTTAAAGCGGCATAAGCGCAGCAGGGAGTTTGTCCGCACGGCTAAGCAAGACCCGGCCTAAATCATCTAGCATGGCGGAGCTGACATCTTCAGGCTGTAGTCTGAAAGAACTAATGCCGAAGGAGAGTAAGTTGCGGCTCAGTATGTCAATGTGGCCTTTGTCATAATTAGCTAGGAATCTGAGATGCACAGGAAGTTGAGGAGCTAGGTGTACTTGCAGCCATTCTTGTTTAGGGCGCTTGCCGTCAAGTTCAGCTTCATCTAATACTTTTAATTTAAGGCTGTTCAATTCTGTTTTTAGAGCCTCAAGTTGATCCCAGGGGCGAGAGACTAAAACAGCTTCTGGGGCTGTGTAATTCACGCTAAAGGTAAGGTGAGCGAGTAGCGCTGTCGCGGATAGATCTTGTTTTCTGCTATCTAGAAGTGCGTCTTTCCATTTTAAATTGCTAAAGGCGGTGCGCGCATCTAGCCTATAGTTTCTGGAAATGTCCGGTTCCATATTGTTGGCGAACTGAATCAATGAGGTAAAAAACTCCGAGATGCTAACTAGGGCATCGTGCACTTGCTGAGAGCGAGCTTTTATAGCTTGTGTGGAGTCCAGATTAGACTCTTGTTGTTTTGCCGCTTCCTGTGCCAGTTCAGCAAGGAAACCCGAACCAAAGGTGTTCGTTTGCATCGGTGCAGGTGCAGCGACTGGCTCTGCTGGCGCAGGGGCGAAGTTGGTCTGGATTTCAAATGCAGCAGGTGCAGGTGTTTCGATGCGTTCATGAGCAGCCCGGCTTTTTGCCGCTGCCAAATGCTTGTCTATGTCGGTCAGAGTATTGCTTAGATCAAAGTTAATAACAGGCTCATCTTCCTGTGGCTTATTCTGCGCAGATGGCTCAGTAGGTGTGTTACTCATGTGTGCCTCTCATGGCGAATTGCTTTATTTGATCGTTAGGGGGTATTGCATTGCCCGCTTGAGGGATAGTACGTTAATATTTTTTTGGCTTCAACAATGTATAGCAGATTACAGATTACACTACAGGCACTATATTAGGGGTATTTACCATGAATATTAGAAATGCTGGGCCAGCCAAGCATAGTTTGATTTTTGCGCATCGCGGTGCGAATCATGAAGCGGCAGAAAATACGCGTAGTGCGTTTGATAAATCGCTGGAGTATGCCATCGACGGGATAGAGACAGACGTGCAACTAAGTCGCGACAATGTGGCGGTGTTGTGGCATGACCGATTTCTGAGCAAAATTGCGGGGCACGAGGGTAAACGCATTGATGATTTTGACTATGCGCAATTGAGTGCGATGAATTTTGCACAGCATTTTTCTCCTAATGGCCCGTCAGAAAGTATTGTGCGTTTGCAAGATTTTTTGGATGCCTACCGAAGTCGTTGCCGTCTGTTGCTTGAGATTAAAAACCGAGATTGGGAAGAACGTGCGCGGCATGAAATTAAAGTAAGACAGACCTTGGATATGGTTGCGGCAACACATTCCGGCAACATTTTTGTGTCTTCCTTTGATCTCGCTAGCTTGGCCTATGCGCAGCAATATCGTCCTGGATTTCCTCTGGTATATAACTTTGAGAGCGATCAAACTTTAGTGGATGCCGAGAAAGCTCTGGCTGAACACCCATTTCTACACGGCTTATGTTTACCTATCTTCACCTTGGATGAGTCTTTCGTGCAACTGTTGCGCGGGCTTGGAAAAAGCATTTCGGTTTATACCTGTAACAGTGATGAAGAAATCAATAAAGCCTTGCATTTGGGGGTGGACATTCTAATTAGTGACGTGCCGCAAAAAGCTTTGCGCATGAGAGATGTATGAAGCGCGAATTCTCTTCTTTAAAAAATACGCACTTTGATCTCTTGGTCTGCGGTGGCGGAATTTATGGCGCGTGGACAGCATATGATGCGGCGCTACGCGGACTGAAAGTTGCATTGATTGAGCAGGATGACTGGGCAAGTGCTACCTCATCGGCTTCTAGTAAATTGATTCACGGTGGTTTGCGCTATCTGGAGTCGTTCGATTTTAAGCTGGTACAGAAGGCGCTGAACGAGCGTGGACAGTTACTGAAAGCCGCACCTCATCGTGTCTGGCCGCTGCGTTTTGGTGTTCCCGTGTATGAGGATAGCCGCATCAGCCGATTGCAGTTGAAAGCAGGGCTTACGATCTACGACGTGCTGGCGCACGGCCCGGATGCGCAGATGCGGCATCGTTATCTTGATAGCAACGCTTTTGGCCGGCAGTTTTCTGCGCTTACTCAAGACGGACTGAAAGGCGGATTTACTTATGCCGATGCTCAGACCGATGATGCTCGTTTGGTGTTAGAGCTGGTTGCCGGAGCGATGGAGGCGGGCGCGGTCTGTGTCAATCAAAGCAAACTCATTTCAGTGAACGAAACAAATGGTGAAGCGAGTGGGGCGAGCATCCAGGATAGGCTAAGCGGCGAAGTTCACGATGTTCAGGCAAGCGTGCTGGTGAATGCCAGCGGACAGTGGTTGACCTCGAATCCCGTGAGTCGTGATTGGTGTCGCTTGAGCAAAGGCGTGCACTTGATCTTGCCCGCGATGCTGGAGGGTGAGGCATTGCTGCTGACAGCGAAATCTGACGGGCGGGTATTCTTCGTTATCCCTTGGTATGGACGGACGCTACTTGGCACAACTGATACAGACTATCGCGGTGATATAGAGCATGTGACGGTAGAAAAAGCAGATGTCGATTATCTGTTGAACGAAGTGAATCACTATCTGAATACCCCCTGCACAGAGCAAGATGTGATTGGCAGTTATGCTGGGGTGCGAGTAATGCGCCAAAGCGATGCCGCATCACCATCCGCAGTCAGCCGCGATTGGGAATTGCAGACGGAGCCAAATGGCGTGCTGTATTCCGTCGGCGGAAAGATTACCTCAGCGCGTGAAGACGCGGCAGTGATAGTGGATGCGGTATGTCGCAAGCTTAATGTCCAACTAAGATGTTGCACCAAGAATCGCCTATTCCCTTGGACTCCAGAGGATTTCACTACATGGTCAGCCAGCGTAGTCGAGCAGGCTAACAAACTGGGTATTGATGAAGAGTGTTGCGGCTGGCTTATTCGCCGCCATGGCAAACGTGCGAAAAGTATATTGCGTGACGTTGCAGAGAATCCCTCGCTGGCAAAGCGCATCGTCGCAGAGCTGCCGTTTATTTATGCGGATCTGGTGTTTTGCGCACGCGAAGAAATGGTTGTACATAAGGACGACCTGCTACGTCGGCGCATGCCCTTGTTGATTTTGGCGAAGCTGACTGAAGATGAACAGCGACAGATAATGGAGGTGGTTGCCAAGGCGAACTTGATGAGCAACTCACGAGAGAAGCTCATCTAAAATTCTTGGGAAACCTCTCCGCTCCTATTGGTTCTTCGGGGGCGAATAGGATGCGGACCAGACGTTATTAGGACCTGTGTTGCAGGTTTTTCTATCCGTCGGGCCAATTTGAAATGGCCCAGTATAGATCGGGCAGTGGCAGTTTGCATATCCGGTCTGTTCGCCGCTCTGATTTCGTTCAAAGGTGCAAGATGCGGTCATACAACCAGCATAAGGGGCGGGGATGCAGGTGTGATCTATTTTTGTCCGGGTGTAATGCTTTGCCTCTGCAAAACTGAAGGTCGAGACTAATTCAGCTTTCGGTGCCATCGCAGTAATTCCATTGCTCGCGGCCTGCAAATAACTGCAGACCGGGGCTGTCGCAAGTGTGGGCGGAGTCCGTCCACGTCGAATAGCTAGCTTGGCGAGAATCTCCGAAGCCATATTGTTACACTTCTCACCATTTATGCCGCAGATACGAACGGTCTCAATATAGGCTTCAGTATTTTGAATGGAATGAATATCAACATATGAATTTCCTGACTCCACATAGCAGCGGCAATCAGCGGCATTAGGATCATCTTTGGACGTTTTGCAGGGTAAGCTGGGCAACTTTTTGCCGTTTTTTCCAGTTGGCTTTTCGTCTGGCCCAGAGTAGTAACAAAGTGCATATGACTTAGAAGAGCAGGCTAAGAAGTTAGTTGATGAAAGTATGATATTGGCCGAAGCAGTGCCGTATTGAGTTGTCCAGAATTTATTTTTTACGAAGGGGGCGGGGCAATCCTGAGTGCAAACCTCAGGCATGTTTTCTGCACGGGCAACGCTGAACATAAGGAGTAACAATATGGACAGTCCAAGTATATTTCGAAATGCAGTTTTCATAATTATCATTCCCTATTTTTAAGTGCATCATTGTTTCAGATGTATCTGAGACAGTATTGCTTGGCTTCCCCGCAACGTGATTACGGTTCATATTGTGAGTTAAGCAATTACAACTGTCCATTATTCACAAAAAAGGAAATAAAAATACCTATCTACCCTGATAGGTTTAATTATGTGAAAAGTATGTTATAGATTGCTCAAGAATGTAAGGCACCACACTGTTTGCTAGGCTTCTTTAACTGAACCTATCTCGAATTACTACCTCATCCATAGCAAGCTGCCCACCTCTTGGCATCGCATCCTTTATGCCTTTGCCAATAGCAACAAACATAGCAATGACATGATTCTCGGGAAGCTGGATAAGCTGAGCCACTTTGTCAAAATCAAAGCCATCCATTGGGCAGGAGTCGTAGCCCATCTGTTTGGCGGCTAACATAAGCGTTTGCGCGGCAATGCCACAAGATCTAAATGCCTCGTCTCTTTGCGTATCATCCCGTCCGCGATAATAGGCATCAATGGCAGGGAGCATAAAGTTCTGCACCTCTGTTGGCGCATTAGCCCAATAGCGGCCAGGTTCTTTTTCCCATGCTTTCAGGTCTGCACAAATTATGACGAACAAAGAGCTATCCGTTACCTGCGCCTGTCCCCAAGCCACTTCCCTTATTTGACTGCGCAAGGCGCTGTCTTTTACAACGACGAACCTCCAGTTTTGGATATTAAAGGCCGTGGGCGACAGCATGGCTAAAGACAACAATGCTTTTTCGTCGCTTTCCGACATTGCAAAAGCGCCATCAAATGCTTTGATGGCGCGACGGCTGATGATTGCTTCTTTGGTATTCATGTTGGACTCCTGTTGGTGAGTGAGTGTTGGGTGTTTGATGTTGTGTTGCTTGATAGTTTTGATTGAAACTTAATTTGTTAACATCCCTTTGTTCTTCAGCTATTATGCACAAAAACAACAATAAAACATCCTCCCAACCCTGATAGGTATAACTATGTGAATAGTGCTTCTTGCTCCATATCCGCAGATATTCCGTTTTCGCTAAATATTCCTCACGCATCGCATGACGTAACAAGTGCATTCCGCTAAACTCTCGCGCCATGAAATGGTTCTCTGTATTAATCCTTCCAATCTTGCTTTGCTGCTCTGCTCAGGTCGCTTGGGCTGCGCATGCTATTGCTTTGCATGGCACGCCTAAGTATTCACCGGACTTTTTGCATTTTGCTTATGTCAATCCGCAAGCGCCTAAGGGCGGGGAGTTGCGCACTTCTAGTGTGGGTAATTTTGAAAAGTTGAATCCGTTTATTCTTAAGGGCATGGCGGCTGAGGGTTTGCAGACCTTGGTGTTTGAGACCTTGGGTGTGGCTTCATGGGATGAGCCGGATACGGTGTATGGTTTGTTGGCTGAAGATATTTCTCTGGCTGCGAATGGTTTATCGCTGACGTTTCGGCTTAACCGCAAAGCGCGTTTTTCGAATGGTGATCCGGTGCTGGCGGAAGATGTGAAATATTCTTTCGATCAGCTGATGAGCAAGCATGCCACGCCTTTGTATAGTCGCTACTGGAGTGATGTGAAGCAGATGGTGGTGATTGACCCCTATACAGTGCGTGCCGATTTCAAGCGTAAGAATCACGAATTAAAGCTCATTATTTGCCAGTTGCCGGTGTTCTCACGCAAGTGGGGCGGGGGTAAGCCTTTCGATAAGATCGTTTTGGATGCGCCATTGGCGAGCGGCCCGTATGTTGTCGATTCTTTTGATCTTGGCAAGCGCATTACTTATCGCCGCAATCCTAACTATTGGGGCAAGGATCATCCGACCCGGCTGGGTATGTTTAACTTCGAGCGTATTACTTATCGTTATTACCGAGATACCTTGACGCGCATGGAAGGGCTGAAAGCGGGGGAAATCGACTTTATTCAGGAGAACTCTTCCAAGAACTGGGCGCGCAGTCATCAGGGTAAGCATTGGGACGATGGCGATCTCATTAAGGCACTTTTTCCGCATGAGAATGGCGCGGGTTGGCAGGGTTTTTCGATGAATCTGCGCCGACCTTTGTTTCAGGATATACGTGTTAGAAAAGCAATGTGGCTAGCAATGGATTTTGAATGGATGAATCGCCAATTATTTTTTAATCTGTATAAGCGTAGCCCCAGCTATTTCACCAATACGGAGTTGGCGGCGACGGGGCAGCCGGATGAGCGCGAGTTAAAAGTGTTGCACGAGTTGCAACACAAATTCGGCAGTAAATTGCCGAAAGAGGTTTATGACGTAATCCCGCCGCCTCCGACGACGACTGCGCCGCATTCCTTGCGCGAAAATTTGCGTCAAGCGCGCAAATTACTGAACCAAGCAGGCTGGACTTACCGCGACGGTGCATTGCGCAATGCCAAAGGCGAGCCATTTCGCATGGAGATGATGTTGCATGAGCGTTTTGAAGAGCGAGTTACAGCGGCATACGCGCGTAATTTGGAAAAGCTGGGCATTCACTTGGACTACCGTGTTTATGACCCCGCGCTGGCGCAACGCAAAGAAGAAAACTTCGACTATGACATGGTGTGGGGCTTGATGGGCGGCTCGCAAAGTCCCGGTAATGAGTTGTTTGATTACTTCGGTTCCGCCAGCCGTGATCAACCTGGCTCGAACAATGTAATGGGGGTGGCTGATCCGGTGGTGGATGCTTTGATTACGCGCATTGTTCAGGCGGAACGCCGCGAAGAGTTGGTGACGTTGGTACGCGTGCTTGATCGCGTGTTGCGCCTTGGCTATTACATGGTTCCGCACTTTCACAGCAATAGTCATCGCGTGTCTTACCGCCATACGCTAGCGCATCCGAGCAGCTTGCCACGTTATTACAGAATTGAAGGCTGGGCAGTGCAGACTTGGTGGATGAAACCTGATGCCATGGGAGGCAGATAATGAGTCGGTATATTGCTAAACGTTTGTTGCTGATGATCCCCACTTTGTTCGGGGTGTTGTTTCTAACCTTTGTGGTTATCCAATTTGTGCCCGGTGGCCCCGTCGAACAGATGGTGAGTGTGATGCGCGGCAAGAATGTGGGCGGCGCTGAGGCGGGCGGTGGTCAGCAGGCAATGTATCGAGGTCAGCAGGGGATTGATGCGGAACGTTTGGCGCAGATCAAAGTCATGTACGGCTTTGACAAGCCTGCGCCGGAGCGTTTTTGGATCATGGTCAAAGGCTTCGCAACTTTGGACTTGGGCACGAGTTTTTTCCACCAAAAATCGGTATGGGAACTCATTAAAGAAAAAATGCCGGTGTCGATCTCGCTGGGATTGTGGACCTTAGTCATCACCTATTTTATTTCTATTCCGATGGGCATCGCCAAGGCGGTGCGCGATGGTTCGCGCTTTGATACGGTGACTAGCTTTGTGATTATGAGTGGTTATGCGATTCCCAGTTTTGTGTTGGGTGTTGTGTTGCTGGTGCTGTTAGGAGGGGGCAGTTTTTTGCAAGTATTTCCCCTGCGTGGGCTGACTTCGGATAACTGGGAGCAACTCTCGATGTTTGGCAAAGTGACGGATTATTTGTGGCATATCACGCTACCGGTATTCGCCGAGGTGGTGGGTAGTTTTGCCGTCATTACCATGCTGACCAAAAACACTTTCATTGAAGAAATTCGCAAGCAATATGTACTCACCGCACGCGCTAAAGGGCTGCCGGAGCGGGCTGTGTTGTATAGGCATATTTTCCGCAATGCTTTGCTGCCTTTGTTGACTGGCTTCCCAGCGGCATTTATTGGCGCATTCTTTACTGGGAGTTTGTTGATTGAAACCCTGTTCTCGTTGGATGGTTTGGGCTTGTTGTCCTATAACGCCATCATGCAACGCGACTATCCGGTGGTGATGGGCACCTTGTTTATTTTCACTATTGCTGGACTGTTTGCCAAGCTGATCTCAGACATTAGTTATGTCCTCGCTGATCCGCGTGTGAAGTTTGAAGGGGTGGCTAAGTGAGCGAAATTGAAGCTGCTGTAGGTGTGGCTCGCGAAGCAGCATTGCCCGTAGCGCGTACGGCAGCTTCAGTGTCGCCCAATCAGCAGCGCTGGCGGCGTTTTCGTAAGCATCGTTTGGGCTATGCCAGTCTGCTGATTTTTTCGGTCTTGTTCGTGCTGAGTTTGTTTGCCGAGGTGATTTCAAATGACCGCCCGCTGCTCGCCTATTACAAAGGCGAGTTGTACATGCCCTTATGGAACGATTACCCAGAAAGTACTTTTGGCGGGGACTTCCCGACACCCGCCGATTATCTCGACCCCTATATTCGTGAGCAGTTTTCCCATCCTGGCAATTGGGCGGTCTATCCGCTGAATATATATAGCTACGACACGCTGAATTACTTTTCGCAACTACCCAATCCGGCACGACCCAATGCGCAAAATTGGCTGGGTACGGATGATAGAGGGCGGGATGTGCTGGCGCGTTCATTGTATGGTTTCCGCGTGTCGGTGTTGTTCGGTATGGCACTAACCGTGATCGGTGTTTTGCTAGGCGTGTTGGTGGGGGCTATACAGGGCTATTTCGGTGGACGTGTTGACCTTTATTTGCAACGTTTTAGTGAGGTATGGGGCTCCTTGCCGGAACTGTATTTGTTGCTGATTTTTGCTTCCATTTTTCAGCCTAGCATCACGCTGCTGCTGATTTTGCTGTCTTTATTCGGCTGGCTGGGGCTGGCTGATTATGTGCGCGCTGAGTTTTTGCGCAATCGCCAGCTCGACTATGTGCGTGCTGCGCGTGCGTTAGGCTTGGGCAATGCTCAGATTATGTGGCGGCACATCTTGCCGAACAGCTTAACCCCAATTATCACCTTCTTGCCTTTCCGTATGAGTGCCGCGATTACCGCGTTGACCAGCCTAGACTTTCTGGGGCTGGGTGTGCCGCCGTCTACACCTAGTCTGGGTGAGTTGCTGGCGCAAGGGAAAGATAATCTCGATGCTTGGTGGATAGGTTTGAGTGCTTTTATGGTTTTGTTCATCACCTTGTTGTTGCTGGTGTTCATCGGCGAAGCGTTGCGCGATGCTTTTGATACACGTAAAGCGGGGAGTCGATGATGATGAAGCAAAAGCATTCACCACAGAGACACCTAACCAGCCACTTGCCCCGCACTTTGGGGCTTAGTGGAATGGCTAGTTGTTTCATCAGAGACACAGAGAAAAGCAAGGCTGAGAAAAACAAAGCATTGAATGTTGGGTTTGTGGCTGTGGTTTTGATTCGGTATTTGTTGGGTATGGGCGTTGTCTCAGCGAGGAGGGGGCTATGAGTGAAGCGTTGCTGGAAGTGCGCAAACTCAGTGTGAGCTTCAGTGCGAATGCTGATGCACTGCGGGCGGTGGATGAGGTTTCATTCGTCATTCAAGAGGGCGAGAAATTTGCGTTGGTGGGTGAGTCCGGCTCGGGGAAAAGTGTCACGGCGCTGTCTTTGTTGCGCCTTGTTGAGGCGAACTCTAGTGGCGAAGTATTGTTTGCGGGCGAGAATTTGGTGAATGCCAGTGAGCGTCGTTTGCGCGGCATTCGTGGCAAGGAAATTGCCATGATTTTTCAGGAGCCAATGACAGCGCTGAATCCGTTGATACGTATTGGCGAGCAGATTACTGAAGTGTTGTCGCTGCACGAAGGTTTGTCTTTCGCCCCAGCGCGGGAACGTGCAATTGCGCTGTTGGAGCGTACTGGCATCACAGAGGCGGCGCGGCGCTTTTCCAGTTATCCGCATGAACTTTCCGGCGGACAACGCCAGCGCGCGATGATTGCCATGGCGCTGGCCTGTCGCCCCAAACTACTGATTGCCGACGAGCCGACGACTGCGCTAGATGTGACAATACGTGTGCAAATCATGGAATTATTGGAAGAGTTGCAGCGTGAGTACGGCATGGCGATTCTGCTGATTACCCATGATCTCAATTTGGTGCGGCGCTTTGCGGACAGAGTAGGGGTGATGCAGTCGGGGCGTTTAGTGGAACTGGCGGAAACCGAGCAACTGTTCGTGAATCCACAGCATCAATATACGCAACGCTTGCTAGACAGCCGCCCGACAAAAATGGTGCAAGCTTTAGACACAGATTTGCAAGCTGGCTCTAGCTTGTTAATCGGCACAGATGTGCGTGTAGAGTTTGCATATCCGGTAGGTTGGTTCAAAAAGAAAATATTCACCGCCGTTGATGGCGTGAGCTTGTCTCTCAAGCGTGGAGAGACGCTGGGCATTGTGGGTGAGTCTGGCTCGGGAAAATCCACCTTGGCAATGGCTTTGCTGGCTTTGCTGGCTTTGCAATCAATTACCCAGGGCGATAGCATTTTTGACGGACAGTCTTTGCGCAATACCACGCCAGCGCGCCTGCGGGCAATGCGCGCCAAGATGCAAGTGGTGTTTCAAGATCCTTTCGGTAGCTTGTCGCCGCGCCTGACCATTGAACAAATCGTGGGTGAAGGCTTAGCCTTGCATCGCCCTGATATGTCGGCTGCGGAACGGCGTTGGCAAATTATTCAGACATTGCAGGAAGTGGGTCTGGAGCCGGAAGTGTTAGAGCGTTATCCGCATGAGTTTTCAGGTGGGCAGCGTCAGCGCATCGCCATTGCCCGCGCAATTATTCTTGAACCGCAACTGGTGGTACTGGATGAACCGACTAGCGCGCTGGATGCGTCGGTGCAAAAGCAAGTGCTAGAATTGCTGGCGGGATTACAAGTCAAACACGGCATGAGTTACTTGCTCATCAGCCACGATCTAGAAGTCATCGCCGCCATGTCGCATCGCATAGCCGTGATGCAGAACGGGCGTATCGTCGAACAGGGTAATGCAGATGAAGTGATCGCCGCACCGCGCGAAGCCTATACCCGTCAATTGCTGGCCAGTGTTTTTTCAGAATCTTGAGTTTTGGGGATAGGGAGCGGTAGCTAAAAGCGGCAGGCCAATTTGCTGCCGTTTTTGCATTGGTTTGGTAGGTCGTGTTAGCGCAGCGTAACCCGACAAACTGCATGATTTCATTAGTGTTGGCTTACGCAACAAAGCCGCTAACCCAAGCTTGTGTTGTTTTATGAATGTGTAAACCCTTAACCGAGTGTCATGGCACCTAGGGCGTTGTTTGCCAGGAAATATCAATTTTTCTATGGCTTGATACACAGTCGCGCAGATAAAGGTTTATCAGGCTCTGATACGGGACACCTTTTTCCTCAGCCATTTGTTTGAAATAATCAATAACATCTTCACTTAAGCGCATCGTGACAGATTACTTTAGCTTGGCTGTCAAACAGCGTCCAATTGTTTCCACATCCCCAGCCTTCTGAGAGCGGTTTTTACGCTGTTTGAAGCGGTAAGAATCGTTGCCGGTTTCGAGGATTTCGCAATGATGAGTGATGCGATCTAGCAAAGCCGTTGTCATCTTTGCATCGCCAAATACTTGCACCCATTCGCCAAACGATAGGTTCGTGGTGATAATCAGTGAGGTCTTCTCATAAAGCTGGCTGATGAGATGGAACAGCAACGCGCCGCCTGATGCCGGAAACGGCAGATTGTAGTGGTCAAGTAATTTCGCACACCTCGATAGGTTGCTTTACTGCAAACTGCTTTTCATAAACTATTGGTGCTAAATTCCCCAAGGCGGAGTGCCTTCGTGTGCAGTTATAGAATGCCACGATGTAATCCGTCACGTCTTTACTGGCCTCCATTTGGTTTGCATATTCTCGTTGCCACACCCGTTCCATCTTCAAGTTCAAGAAGAAGCGTTCCATCACTGCATTATCCCAGCAATTACCTTTGCGACTCATGCTGCAAATGATGCCATGTTGTTTCAGCAAGGCTTGGTATCCGTGGCTGGCGTACTGGCTACCTCGATCCGAATGCAATATCAGCCCAGCCATTGGTTGCCGCTGTCCAATCGCCATCTGCAACGCCTGACAGACTAAAGCCGCTGGCATCGTTGGACTCATTGCCCAGCCGATGATCTTGCGTGAATGCAAGTCCATCACTGCGGCTAAATACAGCCAACCTGTTTTGGTGCGAATGTAGGTAATATCTGAAGTCCAAGCCTGATTCGACTGCGGGGGATTAAACTGACGATTCAGTAAGTTCTCCGCCACGGGCAGATCGTGCTTGCTGTCGGTCGTATTCACGAACTTCTTCTTCCATACTGGCTTTAAACCCGCTTCTCGCATTAAACGACGTACTTTGTAACGCCCAATATTAATACGTTGCTCCTTTAGTTCGTCAACAATACGACGACTGCCATAGCAGCGTTGATTTGCTACAAAAGCGGCGTTGACCTGCACGCGGGCGATGCAAATGGCAGTGTTCTCGGCGCGGCGCTTGGCGGCGTAATAACCTGAGCGGCTGACTTGTAATACTCGACATGCTTGGCTGACGACCTTCTGTTGTCCTTGATTGATTACGCTGTAAATCATCTCAGTTCGCGGGCAAAGAAGGCCGATGCTTTTTTAATAGTTCGTTATCAGAGCGCAGTTGGCAGTTTTCTATCTCCAGTTGACGGATGCGTTGCTGCTCGGCAGTAATAGGCTTCCCGATGCCAGCGTTACCTAGTTGCTCAGCGCGGTATTGTTCAACCCAGCGGCGCACTGCTGTGCGACCTATGTTCATGTCTTTAACCACTTGCGCTATGCTCAATCCTTGATCGACTACCATACGGGCGATTTCTAACTTAAATACGGCTTCGTAATGCTTGTAGGACTGGGTCATTGGTGATTCCTCTCTAGGTGAATTGTAATCCTATTGAGGTGTGCGTTTTTATTTGACTACTACAGACTGCACCCGTTGATACTTGGGTTCTTCGACAGTATTGAGATGCTTGCGCACTGTCGGACGGGAGATGCCCATGTCGCGGGCGATTGCTGCGATTGTTTGCTTTTGTACCGCATGCCGTCTGCGGATTTCGTAAATGATGTCCATATAAAACACTCCAGATACCCCCAGCTCAAAAGCCGGATGGTTACATACTGAGGTGGAAACTATTGGACGCTGTTTCCACCCCTAATCTGGAAAGTGTTGCACGCTGTTTGACACACCATTGCCATGCACCAAAAATATGCGCCAGTGATGGTATTGCGGTGCATTTGTGCCGAGGATGGATGAATCGAAACACTGTTGGATGCAACAAGATGAACTTCGAAGCAAGGCCAAGCCCTGATATTTTTGGAATATTGAAGTTGCCTACCGTGTAAGGAATTTCATCAGAACCCGCATCACGATGCCGCTGCTTGTCGCCGTTCGCTTTGCAGCAAAGACCTGAATTTACTGCTAGCGGGTAAGGCAATATCAACATCCAATGACGGCTTAGGGTCGGTTGCTGATCGATTGCGACGATAAGATATTATTAATCTTGAGTGGCTGCTTTGTACCTCACCGCCCAGAGTGGGCGGCGGCTCCATGAACTCAAATTCTTCTGCGGCGAGTTCCCAGGTTTGAGTAGGATATGGTCGGGTATGCCAACCTTGCCAATATCGTGCAGGAGTGCGAGTTTGTACAGAGCTTAGATATTGTCCTTGCTGAGGAAACCCGTGAAGCGCGGGTGTTCGCTCAGGCTGACAGCTAGTGCATGAATATCGTATTGGGTACGTTTGATCTGATTGCCTGTTGCCTGTCACGCGTTTCAGCCAACAAAAAAGCGGCGAAGTCTGCCACGTCTAGGCGGATTTGAAGACGATTATCTTTAAGTCGGGCAGGCGGCTAGGATAGAATGGCGGAAATTTCGAAGTCCAACCGTAATGAAATGAAATTACGTCCAAGTTTGAAGTTCGGCTCTCGTAGCAAATCACCTTATAACCCCAATTGCTTGGAATTATTTTTATGCCGGCTTTAGACCGCTTCTGTTCGTTCCGTTCCGCTCTTGACGATGACTGGTTCTACCGTGATCACAGCAGCCACATAAATTTTGTTAGTCTCGAAAGATCGACTGATCACTATCTGGACAAAAGAGACATGAGGAATTTAATATTTCCACTGGCTCGTCAGTCAGTAATCGACCCATGCCAGCCTGTGAATTCGCCGGATAGCAGTTGTTCAATCCTGTCATATACACAAAATTTTGGACACACTCTCTCTTGAAAGATGCAAAACCGATGGAAGGTCAGTTGCACTTCGAACTTGAATCCGCGAGAATCTACAGTCAGCCCACGTGTGAAATCTGTGTAGTAACAGCTGAACACCGATGCGCCTCACCTATCTGAAGGAATTAAACCGCAGTGAATGAATTAAATAAAACCATCTTTCCGATTTACTCAGCACAAGTGCCACAGTTTAAGTCTTATCAGCTAAATAGTTTTCGCGATATACCGCAGCTTGAAAAATTGGATGAACAACTGAAGTTCGATATCGAGGTGGTTGGCAATGTGCTGCCCTTCAAGGTCAATAATTATGTGGTCGATCAGTTGATCGACTGGGACAAAGTGCCCAATGACCCGATCTTTGCGCTGACCTTCCCGCAGAAGGATATGCTGATCCCCGAACACTACGATGAGATGGCTGCTTTACTGAAGAGCGGGGCGGACAAGCCGACAATTAAGGAAGCTGCCAATCGTATTCGTATGCAACTCAATCCGCACCCAGCCGGTCAGGCCGATCACAACGTTCCGATGTTCGAAGGTGCGCCATTGCGCGGGGTGCAACACAAGTACAAGCAGACCGTACTATTTTTCCCCAGCCAGTCGCAGACCTGTCACGCCTATTGCACCTTCTGTTTCCGCTGGCCACAGTTTATCGGTATGAGCGATGTGAAATTCGCCAGTCGCGAGGTTGAGAAACTGGTGAGCTACGTGCAACAGAACGAAGAGATTACCGACATCCTGTTCACTGGTGGCGATCCGATGATCATGACGGCGAAGAATCTGGCTGGTTATATTGAGCCGCTGCTGAGCGCTGATCTGCCGAACCTCATCAACATCCGTATCGGCACCAAAGTGCTCGCTTACTGGCCACACAAGTTCGTCGATGACGGTGATGCCGAAGAGGTATTGGCTCTGTTCCGCCGTGTGACCGAATCCGGCAAACAGTTGGCACTGATGGCGCACTTTAACCATCCGCGCGAATTGGAGACAGACGTGGTGAAGCAGGCGATCAAAAACCTGCGCAAGGTGGGTGTGGTGATTCGCACCCAGTCGCCGGTGATGAAGCATATCAACGACGATCCTGCAGTGTGGGCGAAAATGTGGAAGGAGCAGGTCAATTTGGGCTGTGTTCCTTACTACATGTTTCTGGCACGCGACACTGGCGCGCAGCACTTTTTCTCCGTACCGCTGGTGCGAGCTTGGGAAATATTTCGTGAGGCCTATCAACAGGTGTCAGGGTTGGCGCGCACTGTGCGCGGCCCTAGCATGTCGGCCAATCCCGGCAAGGTTCAAGTATTGGGTGTCGCGGATGCGGGTGGTGAGAAAGTCTTCGTCATGGGTTTCTTGCAGGGTCGCAATCCAGACTGGGTGCAACGTCCATTCTTCGCGAAGTTCGACGAAAAAGCCTGTTGGATTGATGAACTCAAGCCTGCCTTTGGCGAACAGCGATTCTTCTTTGAGGATGAGCTAGAGCAGCTGTATCACGAGAAAAATGACACCAGCACAGCGGACGATTTCGAGTAAGCTCTATCGGACTCGATCAGAATATTTTAAAAGGAGGTCAACTTGTTGATCTCTTTTTTTTACTGCTGAATGATATGTGCTGTTAGGCATGTCCCATGTTGTTAAGGGGCGATAGAGACAATATTTTAATCTTGATCGACTACAACGTTCACTGAGCCGACCAATGTCATGTCACCCGCCTCGGTCGGATGTCGCTGCTTTGCCGCCCGCCGTTGGCATTTTGCTGACCAACCCTATCTTGCACGTAGCCAATTGATCTACAGGGACCTCTATAAATCCAAACTCCGTCGCGATACAGCGTTGCTCGCTTAGTATTTTGAATTTATAGAGGCCCCCTACAGTGAATCATTCGTGAGAAGTGCTGAATTAGTTCTTGTAGCGCTCAGCGATGAGGCGAAACTCTTCTTGAATAAGCAAGAATACGTTGACGAGATCAGGGTCGAAATGAGTTCCTCTTCCTTTAGTGATGATATCTACCGCCACTTCGTGGCTGAATGCTTCTTTGTAAACGCGTCGGCTGATGAGTGCGTCATACACATCTGCGAGGGCCATAAGGCGGGCGGATATGGGGATGTCGTCAGCTTTGAGGCCAATGGGATAGCCACTGCCGTCCCATTTTTCATGGTGCCCAGAGGCGATCTCATGGGCAAGGCTCAGAAAGCGGCTTGGTGCAGGTAGGCTATTTTCTGCCTTGATTAATACCTCTCCACCTAGAGTAGGGTGTTGCTTCATGATTTCAAACTCTTCTGCGGTGAGCTTTCCCGGTTTGAGTAAGATATGGTCGGGTATGCCAACCTTGCCAATATCGTGTAGGGGGGCGAGTTTGTAGAGAGCTTCGATATTGTCCTTGCTGAGGAAATCTCTGAAGCGCGGGTGTTCGCTCAGGCTGATAGCTAGTGCATGAATATAATGCTGGGTACGTTTGATATGGTTGCCTGTTTCATTGTCACGCGTTTCAGCCAATGTGCCCATAGCCAGAATAGTTACGTCACGTATAAGTGCTACCTCTTCAGATTTGCGACTCAGTTGTAGGGTGCGATCATCTACCCGTTGTTCCAGTTCATCGTTCATGGCGACCAGTTGTTGTGCCAGTAACTGGTTTTCAAAGCGTCGCAGCAATGATTGAAAAACAATTCTGTTTAGGAAGTGTCCTGAGATCAATATGACTATAAGAAACAGTATTAGTAAAAATCCTAGCGAAAGATGCGCTTCGCTGTTTTCTTGCATGAGACGTAAGATGAGCGGCAGCATCAGGCTGATTAAATAGGCGTACAGGGCAGGTAGGTGTGTTGAGTTGGTGGTAACCGCCCCAGCGGCTAAGCCCAATGTGATGCAAACGATGAGTACTTGCGTGAGTAGTTGGTGCGGGAAAAATAGCAGTGTACCTATGCCCCACATAAAGCCAGCTGAAAATGCAAATACAAAGAACAGTCGACTCCATTTACGACAATTAGGAATGGTATGGGTTTTGTGCCGAAGCTTGAGCCAATAGATGAGTTCTACTAGATGCAAAGAATAGAAACTGACCAGCCACAGCAGTAAATTCGGGTGTGAAATAGAGGGATTTCCCCACAATAATCAAACGAAAACTGGCTCAATCAAAAACTGACTGAGGATCATGGTCGGGTACATTCTCAGACGCGTGCGCAACAGTTCGGCACGCATTGATAAATTGTTTTCATCAATATGAAAACGCAAATCGGCAAGGAATTTGTTAAGAAAGCTGCTGAATAGATTCATCGTCACAGACCATATCTATGTACTGACGACAGTTGACCGTAAATGAGCCACTAGGTCAATTATTGTTTTGCAAACCCTACACTTACTCGGGCAATAGGAAATTGACCGCTTCCGCTTCGTCGCGGGTGCGCTTGAACGGTGGCAAGCTTTGCCAGATACGCTTGCCATAATGTTTGGCAATTAGGCGCGGGTCACAGATCATGAGCACACCTTTATCACTTTCATCGCGGATCAAGCGTCCTGCACCCTGTTTGAGATTGATGACTGTACGCGGCAATTGATACTCCATGAAGGCGTTGCGGCCTTGTTTGCTTATCTGGGCGATGCGCGCCGCCAATACGGGATCGTCAGGCGGAGCGAAGGGCAGCTTGTCGATGATGACTAAAGATAATGCTTCTCCGCGTACATCCACCCCTTCCCAGAATGACTGACTGCCGAGCAGAACTGCGTTGCCGTGTTCACGGAAGCGACTTAACAATTCATTGCGTGAACCTTCGCCCTGAATCATGAGCGGATATGTAAGATTCTTGCGGTCAAATTCCGCTAGCAGTATGTCGTAAGCACGTTGCATGGCACGCAAACTAGTGAACAGTAAAAATGCGCGTCCCTTGCTGGCTTCGATCAGGGGCAGGGCGGCTTGGATCACTGCGTCGGTATAGCCGGAGCTATTTGGCTCAGGCATTTCTTGCGGCACATACAGTAACGCCTGCTCTTGGTAATTGAACGGGCTTTCCCAGCAGGCGGTGCGAGCATCTAGCAAACCCATCTCAGCTTGGTAGTGAGCAAAGTTTTGTTTAACGGCTAGTGTGGCTGAAGTGAATATCCAAGCGCGTGGATGTCCGCTGATCTGTTTAGCGAAAATTTCGGCGATAGACAGCGGGGTGGTGTTGAGTACGACGGCATGGTGGAAAACTTCCAGCCAGCGCACTATATCCTCGACATTTTCGTCTTGCCACTGCTTGAGTTGTTGTGCCAATGCTTGTGCGCGCTGCCAGCAGCTTTCAAGTCCTTCGCTACGCTCGGCTTGCTTTTCTAGTAGTTCGCTCATGGCCTTGAGTTGTTTACTTACTGTGGCTATGGCCTCAGGCCAGTCGGGCAAATCCTGTGCCGTATCGGCTGTCATACGGCCCTCGTTCTTTTTGAATACCAGACGAAGGTCGCGTGCGGATTTTTCCAGCGCGTCGCAAGCCAAGGGGAGGGGGGCAAAGTCTTTTGCGTTGGTTAATGCCTCGATTTGGCTGTCACGAGCGAGGTCTAACAATTGTGAAGTGGAAAGACTTTCGCCAAAAAACAAACTGGCGGTTTCAGGCAATTGGTGTGCTTCGTCGAAAATGACGGTATTGCAAGCGGGCAATAGTTCTGCTACACCTTCGTCACGCAGCATGACATCGGCAAAGAATAGATGATGGTTAACCACCACTACATCGGCTTCCATGGCTTCTTTGCGGGCTTTTAGGACGAAGCATTCTTTGTGTTGTGGGCACTCTTGGCCTAGGCAGTTTTCGCGCGTGGAAGTGACTTGCATCCATATTGGCGCATTTTCAGGGACATCGACCAGTCCGCTCTTATCACCTGATTGGGTGATTTTGGCGTACTTCACAATCTTACCTAGATGGCGAATGTCATCGCGCGTTTTAAACATGCCATCGGTTTGTGTGCGTTCCAGATGGTAGTGGCAAAGGTAATTGGAGCGCCCTTTAAGTAGCGCAATAGTGACCGGGACTTTTAGAGCATCGCGTACCGTGGGTAAGTCGCGCTGGAAGAGCTGATCTTGCAAGTTCTTTGTGCCAGTTGAAATAACGACTTTGCCACCTGCGAGTAAAGCGGGTGCAAGGTAGGCGAAGGTTTTTCCGGTGCCCGTGCCAGCCTCGGCGATTAACTGACCATTCGAATTGATTGCCTCTGCAATCGCTTGCGCAAGTTCCACTTGTTGTGGACGTGCTCGAAAGTTTTCGATGTGGGCGGAAAGAGCACCTTCTGGTGCAAATAAGCTAGTGAGTTGTTCTGGAGTGAGCAAGGTGTACGATTAAAGACCGCAGGTAAGATTGAATGAGACTACAAGGTTGAGGATTTTACGCGAGAGAGAGATTTTATGCTGTATTGGAACTAAATATTACAAGTTATTGTCCGAGTGGGCTGAGTAAGATGAGCAAAGCCATCTTGCTACTGTAGAACGTATAGGCTGTCAAGTTTGCAAATTGCCACGTTCTGTTAATATGCCACCCGAATTTTTTACGAATTTTGTAATAACTGAGTGAGTCAATATGAGCGGCAATAAGAGTGCAGAGATTGTCAAAGTTTGGGATGTCCCGACGCGATTATTTCATTGGACATTGGTGTTGAGTTTTACGCTGGCCTATTTTACGGCTGAATTCCATATTGGCTTCATTCACACGCTTATTGGATATTTTCTGTGCGGGCTGTTGATTGCGCGCCTTGTTTGGGGCTTTGTCGGCGGCCGATACGCGCGTTTCAGCTCGTTTATTTTTTTCAGTTGAAGAGACAGTCGCCTATCTGAGAGCTATGGGCCAGAAACAGCCCAAGCATTATTTCGGTCATAACCCTGCTGGCGCACTCATGGTGTTTGCCGTGCTTGGAGTCTTGCTACTTATTTTGCTTACTGGGCTGCTAACCCTTGCCTCTATTGATTTTGAAGGCCCACTGTTATTTATGACCGGCGGTTTTGATGATGCTAGCAGCTATCTTATGCACGATATGCACGGCTGGTTGATTGACTTCGCGCTCATACTTATTCCCCTGCATTTATTGGGCGTTGCAGCAGGAAGTATCCAACATAAAGAAAACCTCGTGCGAGCTATGCTCACGGGGATGAAGAAATCACCAAAATAGTAAATTTAGTAATCGTAATCCAAGGAGAGAAAATGAAAGTAAAATTAAAGCAATTTACGGCGGGCCTGTGTCTTTCGGCATTGGCCGTATCCGCATGCGCGGCTGACAACATGCTAGACCTTAGCTTGCCAGCCAGTTCACATTACACACAAGGCGCGAAGTCATTCATGCTGGCATCAAATGACGTTGACCTTGTTCGAGTGAAAAAAAATATTGCCCCAGTTACTCCGGCGGCAGAGTTTGATCCACCACTCATCTCAGGCAGCAATATTCACCAATACTTGGGCATAAGCGCAGTTGCATTGGCTGGTATGGCTATGTTGAGTTCACCGGGAGAAGGTTGCGAGAGCAATTGTAGTAATGTCGTTCAAGCGCCGCGTGATGTGAATAGTGCGCATGCCCAGTTTGCAAAGGCTTCGGCGGTGATGGCGGTCGCTACAGTCGCATCTGGCTTGATTTCACACTGGGATGACTTCAGTTTGGAAGATGGCTGGACTGATCCAGACAATATGCATGCCTTGCTAGGCGTTGCAGGTGCAGCTTTAATGGCTTATGCCGTAACTACTTCTGCAAATTCGGCAGTGCCAGTTAGTCACGCTGGCATGGCTGAGCTAGGTGCTCTGGGTATGGTCGCCGCAATCAAATTAACTTGGTAATGGAGAGTAAGAAAATGAAATACCTACGCATACTTGTGATGTTGAGCTTGATCGCGCTGTCTTCTGTGGCATTTGCTAGCCCAGCCACCGATGAATT
>Ga0316204_10004338_pt1 | contig 25636 bp, 28 predicted proteins | sample 6monrhotite_MG_2_FD_205661 | JGI IMG/M metagenome (GOLD analysis project Ga0316204, IMG submission 205661) | Microbial mat bacterial communities from mineral coupon in-situ incubated in ocean water Damariscotta River, Maine, United States -... | ecosystem: Environmental > Aquatic > Marine >...
TACCCCCTTCGGTGCGCTGTGCATCCTTGATATATCAAGCAATCAAGGCTGCCGCTCTCCAGAGCCAACCACCATCCACGATCCTGAAGCCTGAGCGATTCCGGGCGGTTGCGCCTTCGGCGGTGTCGGTAACGACACTCTCTCCCGTGGATGATCTTGGTCGAGGCAGAACTATACCGTTTGACACATCTAAAACCAAGCCTTAGAGACGATTAAACACATGCCAATACTGTTGATAGTCTAGCCCACCAGCAAACAACCCCCCTGATATACTCGCCCCCTTTCGCCACCAACAACAAGAATATTCAGGGGTCATACAATGCAGTTCACCGGCCACTCACGCCTCGGCGTTTTATTAATCACCACGCTAATATGCACCCAGATCAACGCTCAGGAAAGTTATCGCAGCGAAGTTGGCATTGCCCACTCATTGCTGAAATTTGACGACATCAATCTCAAGACCAACGGCATCCTAGGCACTTTCTATTTTTCGCCCATCGACACCAGCGGCCTGCCACTTGCAGAAAGCAGTTTTTTGACCCGCACCAGCTCAGCATCTGTCGCCCTCGCACAATCAGAGACAAGCGGGAATTATAAGACCACGCATTCCGAATCAGAAGGCTCAGGATACGGTCTAAATTTCGACTTTAGACAAAAAGGCAGTCCCAACACCATTGAAGTGGTATTCAACGAATTCAATACAGATATAAACCAACCCATTGATGCCAATATCGACCAGAGAGGCATTGCCTTTGCTGTCGGCCGCTATTTCAGCGACACATTCCACGTCGAGTTAGGCTTTGCCGACTGGAATATAAATAGCCATGCGCTTGGCAGGAACGACATAAACAGATACTCAGTCAGCACAAAATACATCAAGCAGTTCAACGACAGTACCGCCTACAACCTGGAAGCTAACCTTGAACGCATCTCTGATAAAGATGGCTCATCGAAACAAAACAAAACAAAACAAAACAACACTGTGCTTGAATTTGAAGCTGACTACTACTTCAACAATCGCTTCAGCATTGGTGGCGGCGTAAATCTAAACCAGGGTGACGATAAAGACCTCGAAGGCAAGGGGCTCAGTTTGATGACAAACTATTTCTTTTCGCCTGCCATAGGCATTGAACTTCAAACAGGAAAATTCTTCGCCAAACAAGCTGATACTGCTGATGACAAAACTCTAGATCTACTCGTAAGCTTCCGATTTTAAAAGGTACGACCAGACAGATCAGCGCCGCACCGCATGGCTACGCATCATAATCCACAGTGCTGGCAGCGTGCCTAACACAAGCATCAAGGCCGCAGGCGCGGCCAGCTCCAGCATTTCTTCGCTGGCCTCAATCCAGATACGGATTGGCAAGGTATCAAAACCCACTGGCCGCAACATCAAGGTGGCTGGTAGCTCTTTGAGCACATCGATGAACACTAGCACCCAGGCGGTAATCATGCCGTTGCGGATCATCGGCAGGATCACCCGACGCAGATTTCCTAGTGGCCCAGCCCCATGGATGCGGCCGGCCTGTTCAACGCTGGGCGTCAGCTGTGACAAAGCTGACTCTTGCGACTGAATCGCCAACGGCAGAAAACGGACTACCAGCGCCATAATCAAGACAGCAAAACCACCATACATATTTGGCATCACAGCGATGACAAAGGTGATCACCCCCAGCGCCACCACCGGCCCAGGCAGAACAAAACCGATACTGGAGAGCTGCACATAAGTAGTGCTAAGCCAACTGCGCATGCGGGTATGAAACAGGCCGATCGGCAAGGCCACCATCACCCCTACCGTGGCTGCGGTAAACGACACCAGACCGGTGTTGAAGGTATAACCCCAGAATTTGCTATCGATCAAATCCTGCGCCAAGGCTTCATAACTCCAGGCCAGCATCCAGCAAAGCGGTATCACAAAAGCAAACAGGGCCACTGCACCGAGCCAGCCCCAAATCATCAGTGTCTCGCCAGCCGTGGCCTGCGTACGAGCCACAAATCGAGTCTGTGCGCCGGCGTAATAACGCTGCTGACGACGGAAAAAACGCTCCAATACCAGAAACCCCAGACTCGTGGTGACCAGGACCAGACTCAAACCAGCGGCGGCCTGATAATCAAAGCGGCCGCTCATCTGCAAGTAAATACTCAGGGTAAAAGTCTGATAGCGCAGCATTGAGACCGCACCGAAATCCGACAGCGCGTGTAACACCACCACGATCAGACCTGCCGCCAACGCCGGGCGCATCAACGGTAAAGTCACGCGCTGAAACACCTGCCATTTTGATGCACCGTGAATGCGGGCGGCATCCTCCAGGCTACGGCGCGAATCGATCAAACTGGTGTAGCTGAGCAGGAAGACATAAGAAAAGGTCGCCAGTGCCAGCATGCTCGACGCACCACCAAGACCGTAGATATCAATCACCGCACCCTTGCCGGCAATGCCTTGCCAAATTTGACCGAGCCAGCCGTTAGGCTCCAGCAACACAGTGTAAATATGGGCAAAGACGTAGGTAGGAATGGTCAGCGGCAATACCAGCAGCCAGATCGCCAGCTTACGACCAACAAACTCACGCCGCGCCGCCAGCCAGGCGCTGGGCACCGCCAGGATCAGACATAGCAAAGCCACCACCACCGCCAGCGATAGGGTATTGCCCAGCAGTTCCGGCAAACGACTACTCCACAGCCCGGCCCACTTGCTGGCCGACAACTGCAAACTGCTGTAGATCACAAACAGCAACGGGACCGTCGCGGTTAACACGACGATCCCGGCCATGAAGCCTAGTGATCCGATTCTTGGTTTAGTCATTCATTAACATCTTGTTTCTTCTGTTTTATTCCCTCCCCCTTCAGGGAGGAGGGCTAGGGTAGGGGTGAAATATTTATCATTGGCACTAAACGTTGAACTCTCACACTCCCCCTAACCCCCTCCCATCAAGGGAGGGGGGAATTAAATACTAAGGCATGCCCACTGCTTCGATCAGATCAATCGTAGCATCACGCTTCTGGCCAAGTTTGACCATAGGCACATCAGCAACCTTATAACTGCCCGCCGCTGGCACCTCTGCCGCAGCCGCCACACCAGGAAGCGCAGGGTACTCACTGTTCACCTCAGCAAAGATCTTCTGACCCTGCTCGGAAACCACAAAGGCGATAAACTTCTCGGCCAACGCCTGTTTCTTACTATGCTTGCTCACCGCCACACCGGCCACATTCCAGGCCACGCCCATGCCGTCCTGATCCGGCAGGCGAATCTCAATCGGCGCGTTGGCATCCTTGGCCAGATGACGGTAGATGTAATAGTGATTCACCAGCCCGATATCCTTCTGCCCGGTGGCGATGGCATTGACAATCTTGCTGTGTTTGTTGAACACCGAACCATCAACATTGGTCTTCATACCGTCCAGCCACTGCTTGGTCTTGGCTTCACCCGCCGACTCCATATATACAGTCACGCCAGCGATATAACTCTCATTGGCGCTATGGGTAATAGCCAGACGCCCTTTCAAGCGCGGATCAGCCAGATCAAACACCGATTTGGCCCAGTCAAGATCCTTGGCATTTTTGCCCACCACCAACACACGGGCACGGGCCGACAGACCAACCCAGCTGTTATCGGTGCCACGCAAACTGGCAGGGATATCCTTCAGCAACGCCTCATCCAGCGACTTGAACAACCCCAGGTCAGCGCCCTTTTGCAGATTACCGGCGTCATTGCTCAGATAAAGATCCGCCTGAGTGCGTGCACCTTCAATCTGCATCTTACTCAGCAGCGCCGTCGACTTGCCTGAATGCAACAGCACCTTGATACCAGTCTGCTCGGTGAACTTCTCCACCACCGGCTCAACAAACTTGTCCTTACGGCCGGAATAAATTACCAGCTCATCCGCCGCCCAGCTAAAGCTGGACACCAATACCGTGGCCGCACCAGCCAACAACGCTAATATATTTTTTGCTTTCATAATCTTTCTCTACCCACACATTTACCAATGACTTAATGAATGATAATCATTCTTATTAGCGATTGCAATAGGGTGTTTTATTTTTTTGCGACTATGCTTGACTCAGAGTTTAGCCATGCAAAGAAACAAGGTGTTAATACAATTACAGGGACATCCCCCAAAACGGGATAATATTAGATGTTAGATATACTCCTCATAGGAATATTCTGATGGCAAAAACAATTGGCGCATTCCTCATTGTGATATCAGCAATATGCGTGTTTCTGAGCGCCGCACCGTTCACGCCTGCAGTCTTCATGTCGCTGTGTTTAATGTGTATAGCTGGGATATATGGTGTTTTAGGATGGTTTCAAACATCACTGTTGTTATTGTTATTTACAAGCCTCGCCGTGGTCGCAAGTCCTGCAATGGATATTGGGACAATTAGTCTATGGATTATATTAGTGCCATATATTCTCGGTTTTGGCGGCACGATATGGGGTGCAAGCAAAAAGGCCTTGGTTTCTCCTCGACATAATGAAACAGCCTAACTCGATGCTTAAAAAAGTCGCCGCAAAAGTCCGGCACCCCTTAACTAAATTGTCATGAGTTCACGGAGGATTTCAAATGGCTACCCCACAAGACTCCACAGAAATTCTTCTCGAAAAGATCCAGGACAAACGTTACGAGATAGATACCTTTCTCGCCACCAAAGAACCACGCAACAGACGCCTAACCAACATCGCCATCATCTGCGGCGCAATTGCCTCGGTGCTTACTGCTGGCCCTGCCCTCGGCGGTAATACGTTCACCGCTTTAATTTCTAATGCCCTTGGCCTAAGCTCACCGGCCTGGCAGTTGCTTTGCCTTGCTGCCACCATTTTTTCTGTAACTGCAACCATTGCCATAAACATGTCAAAGTCCAGCGACATCAGATCAAAGATCGATAGCGCCCGCGGTTGCGAGGCAAAACTGGAGGGACTGCAAACGCTGCTTGAACTCAAACAAATTGAGATAGCACAGGCGGCATCGTTATACTCAAATTATCTAACCGAAATCCCGCATGTGCCGGCGACCACAACACACAAAAAACATAGCCCGGATGCAGCGTAACGGAATCCAGAGATTGCCTAAATAACATGACATATTCTAAAAACAAAAAAATATGAATAACTGCTGCTACACATCCACCGACAACAAAAACACCAACCGGAAAACATCGTTGCCCTGTCGACGGCGAAACCTACGGGCAAGTTTCCATTCACACCATCTTGCATCATTTATCAGCCTCCTGGTCTTGGCACGGTAAGCAACAAAACTATTATTTCTGCGACAGCACTGATTGCGACGTCGTTTATTTCGGCAAGGATGATTCAGTTATTTATAAATCAGACCTTAGAACTCTGGTGGGCGTTAAAGAAAATTCAGACGATGCACCACTGTGTTATTGCTTTGGTGTCAGCAAGACCGACGCAATACAAACCCCGGCCGCAAAAGCATTTGTAGTTCAACAAAACAAAACCAAACAATGTACCTGCGAAACACGCAGCCCATCTGGCTGTTGTTTAAAAGATTTTCCTGAGCAGCGTGAATGAATCTCAAGATAAGAAAAGCCATGCCAGCAGACTGCCGTGTCATTGCCGAACTGGCGCTAATGGCCGGCGAAGGCATCCCGGCCTTTTTCTGGCAACAACCCGGCCAGAACATTATCGATACCGGTGCAAAGAAGGCATGCTCTGAGACGGACAATTTTTCCTATCACAATGTCCACCTCGCTGAATTAAATAACGAAGCTACCGCTATGTTGCTGGCCTATAAACTACCTGAAAAAGATGACACTAATCTGGATCAACTGCCCAAAATTATCCGACCACTTATCGAGTTGGAACAATGTATGCCCGGCAGTTTTTATATCAACATGATCGCCACCTATCCCCAGCATCGCGGCAAGGCCGTCGGCACAAAATTACTTGGGGCTGTTGATAACTTGCTAAAGCGGCTGACTGCGAACTCATCAGCCTGGAAGTGTTTGAGCAAAACGATGGCGCCCTCAGACTCTATCAACGACTAGGCTACAACATCATCGAACGACGCAAGGCGGTGCCCCATGAATGCTCCCCCTATACAGGTGACATACTGCTGTTAACCAGAACAAGGCGCAACACCACCCCACAACAAAACCCGCCTGTGATCAATTCGTGACATTTACGCCATCACGGCGTGAACTCCTTGCGCTCGAATAGCCCTGTAGTTCAACTTCAATCACACACAGGGAGACACATCATGAAAAAGCATCTCACAGCATTGGCTATCGTCAGCAGTTTGAGCGCCACACCGGCAATGGCCAAGGACCTGGACATCAAGATCATTAATCTAACCAACGCCATTTACTTCACCCCTTTCCTGGTTGCGGCGCATGACAACAGCAACCACCTGTTCATGGAGGGCAGTGCCGCCTCCAGCAACCTGCAGGCCATGGCCGAGGGTGGCGATATTTCCGGTCTGTCTACCGACATTCAGGCCATGGGAGGCAATGTGGTGGAAAACCCTGCCGGTGGCCTGTTGGCTCCAGGTGCCAATACCAGCTTTAAACTGATGAGCAACAAAGGCAATCGTCGCCTGTCGCTTACCGCCATGATGCTGCCCACCAATGACGGTTTTGTCGGTGTCGACAGCATCAAGATCCCCAAGAAAAAAGGCACCTACACCTATTACCTCAAGGCCTATGATGCCGGCACCGAGGCCAATGACGAACTGATTACCGGCGGTGGCGCACCGGGCGTCGCAGGCATTCCGGCTGATCCTGGTGGCCATGCCGGCATGGGCGGCAGTGGTGTGACAGGTGCGGATAGCAACAGCATGATCCATATCCATCGCGGCACCCAGGGCGATAATGATCCGACTGGCGGCCTTAGTGATCTCGACAGCGGCATGCACCAGTGGGACAACCCTGTGGCAAAGTTAGTCATCACCGTCACGGGCAAAAACAAGAAACATGAGCATGATGACGAAAACTAAAACACGGAAAGCGCAACAATTTAGCCCTGACTGAAACCATACTTCAGCGGCAAGACGGTCTGCGGCCTGGCCCCTCTCCTACCTTTAGGAGAGGGGATTTAAGTAATCAATGGGTATTCCCCAGTAACAACTCATAGACCCCAATCGCACTTTCTCATGCTGTGAATAATTCGTGACATTTATGCCATCACAGCGTGAACTCCTTTGGTTTAAATAGACCTTGTAGTTCAACCTCAATCACACACAGGGAGACATATCATGAAAAAACAGCTCACAGCCTTGGCAATCATTAGCAGTTTGGGCGCAGCTCCGGCGATGGCTCAGGACCTGGACATCAAGATCACCAATCTGACCAACGCCATTCACTTCACCCCTTTCCTGGTGGCCGCGCATGACAGCAGCAGCCACCTGTTCATGGAAGGCAGTGCCGCCTCCAGCAGCCTGCAGGCCATGGCTGAAGGCGGCGATATCTCAGGTCTTTCAACTGACATTCAGGCCACCGGTGGCAATGTAGTGGAAAACCCTGCAGGCGGCCTGTTGGCACCCGGCGCCAACACCAGCTTTATGTTGATGAGCAACGACGGCAACAGCCAACTGTCACTCACCGCCATGATGCTGCCCACCAACGATGGTTTTGTTGGTGCCGATAGCATCGACGTTCCCACTGCCAAAGGCACCTACACCTACTACCTCAACGGCTATGACGCCGGCACCGAAGCCAATGACGAACTAATCACTGGTGGCGGCGCGCCTGGCGTGGCGGGTATTCCTGTGGACCCAGGCAGCCATGCCGGCACTGGTGGCACAGGCGTGGCGACGGCCGACAGCAATAGCATGATCCACATCCATCGCGGCAACCTGGGTGACAGCAATGCCACTGGTGGCAGCAGCGACCTGGATAGCAGCGTGCACCGCTGGCTCAACCCGATTGCTGAATTAGTCATTACCGTCAACTAAGGAGGTCATGATGAAACATTCAATTAAATTTGGCGCCATTGCCATAGCGTTGGGCTCGACCCTGCTGTTGCAAGGCTGTAACGATAACGACAACAACGCTGCTTCCGATCGCAGTTTCAACGTTGAAGTCACCAACCTCAGCAACCACCAGCCCTTTGCGCCGGTGGCGGCGGTGCTGCACAAGTCCGGCTATGATGGCTTTAGCCTAGGCGCCATGGCCAGCGATGGCCTGGAGTTGCTGGCCGAAGCAGGCGACCCTAGCGGTTTTGTTGCTGAAGCTAGCGCCGACAACATGGTGCTCAATACAGTCAGCGGCACGGGCGTAATCAGCCCCGGTGGCAATGAAACAATAAAAGTGCAAGGTAATAGCCCCATGCCACGACTAAGCTTGGCAGGCATGCTAGTCAACACCAATGATGGCTTTATTGGCCTGGATGATGTCGACATTAGCGCGCTGGCAATGGGTGAATCGCTGATCCTGCATGCCCGGGTCTATGACGCTGGCACCGAGGCCAATACCGAGGCGGCAACTGATGTACCGGGCCAGGGTGGTGAAGGCATGAATGCGGCGCGCGATGACCGTGATTTTATTGCCGTTCACCCAGGGGTCGTGAGCATGGACGATGGTCTGGCCACATCGGCCCTGGATGCATCGCACCGGTTTGACAATCCAGCGGCGCGGATCGTCATTACCCGCACACAACCATAACAGCAGCTCAAATGGGGGCTGCCCATATTCCCTCTCCCTTATTGCACCCAAAGGGCATAAAGGAGGGGGAATAAAAAAACAGCAGGAATATATCTATGAGCCACAACGTGCTGATCATTGAAGACAACCCCGAGATTGCCAACCTGGTGCAGCTACACCTGAAAGACATTCATTGTCAGGCCGACATTGCCAACGATGGTGCCGAGGGGCTGCGCCGTTTCAAGGACAAAGTCTATGAGCTGGTGATCCTCGACCTGATGCTGCCGGTGATGGACGGCCTGGAGGTGTGCAAACAACTGCGCGCCAACAACGCCCTTGTACCGGTGATGATGTTGACCTCTAAATCATCCGAGCTGGACCGGGTATTGGGACTGGAGATCGGCGCCGATGATTACATCACCAAACCCTTTAGCATCCCCGAACTGCTGGCGCGGGTAAAAGGCCAGTTTCGTCGCCTCGACGCACTGCAAGCACCGGTGCAACAAGCCAAGCAACTACAGTTCGGCGAGCTGCTAATCGAGCCGGACAAACACCGCGTCAGCCTGGCCGGCAAAACCATCGACCTTACCGCCAAGGAGTTTGACCTGCTAATGCACTTCGCCGCACATCCCGGCCGTGTCTACAGCCGTACCGAACTGCTGGATCAGGTCTGGGGTTACAGTTACGAAGGTTATGAACACACGGTCAACTCCCACATCAACCGCCTGCGAACCAAGGTCGAGAGCGATCCCGCCAAACCGCAATACATCATGACCGTCTGGGGTGTGGGTTATAAATTCAACGAGACCCAGACCTGATATGAGTGCATCTAATAAATCAATCAAGCAGATAATGGCAAGGCGGAAACAAGTGAAAAAACGGAGTTTACCGATAGTAAATGAGTATTTTGAACTTGTTTCCAACGCAGTCAGTACTGCTTCAGTGATTTATTAGGGGTACTCAGATGTTTCGTAGCCTTTACGCCAAACTTTCTCTGTCGCTGGTGGCACTACTTATTTGTGTCGGTGTGCTCTACACCCTAATCAGCCTGTCAGCGGCGCAATACTATCTGCAAAAGACCGATCAAAAACTAAATCTTGATTTAGCCAAAAACCTGGTCGCCGACCGCAACCTGGTTGAGTCCGGCACACTGAATGAAAAAGCACTCAGCGCGACCTTCATGGAATACATGGTCATCAATCCCAGCATCGAGATTTATCTGCTCGACCTGGAAGGCAAAATCCTTTCCTATTCCGCCGACCCGGGCCAGGTGAAACGCCGTGCGGTATCGTTGAAACCCATCAAGGCATTCTTGAATGGTGAAAAGCTACCGCTGCTAGGCGACGATCCACGCAGCCACGACCGTCAAAAAATATTTTCCGTAACACCCGTACCCAGCACCGCCAAGCCGGAAGGCTATCTCTACGTTGTCTTGTTAGGTGAACAATATGACAACGCCGAACAGTTCATCAAAGAAAATATCATCTGGAAACAAACCGGCGGCGCCCTGATCGGCAGCCTATTCATTGGCCTGCTGGTTGGCCTGTTACTATTTCGAAAACTGACTCAGCGACTCAACCGACTCAGCAGCGACATGGATGGTTTTCGTCACAGTGATTTCAGCCAGCACCTGATCACTACCACGCAACAAAAAACCAATGATGAGATAGATCAACTCGGCAATACCTTTAATCAAATGGCACAGCGCATCATGGAACAGATGGATGCCCTGAAACAACAAGATAGCCTGCGGCGTGAACTGGTGGCCAATGTCTCCCATGACCTGCGCACGCCAACGGCCATCCTGCACGGCTATCTCGAAACCCTGCAATTAAAGGGCGACCAGCTAAACCAGGAAGAACAAAATCATTATGTAGCACAAGCCCTGAAAAGCAGTGAGCGACTCAACCAGCTCATCACCGAACTGTTTGAACTAGCCAAACTTGAGGCACAAGATAGCCTGCTGACATGCGAAAGATTCAACATGGCCGAACTGGCTCATGACGTAGTACAAAAATTTCAACTCACGGCCAAGCAAAAAGAAATCACATTAACACTGACTGTCGATACGGAATCGCTATTCGTCGATGCCGACATCGGCATGGTGGCGCGGGTGTTTGAAAACCTGCTCGGCAATGCCATCAAATTCATCCCTGAAAACGGCAACATAAACGTCTGCATAACAGCAGCCGATGAAAAACCCGTAGTCACAATTCAGGACAGTGGCCCAGGCATCGCGAGCGATGACCTGGACAAGGTCTTTGATCGTTTTTATCAAGGCAAGGACAACAGCAATCGCGCCAAACCTGGCGGCCTTGGCCTGGCCATCGCCAAGCGTATCATTGATCTGCATCACGGCGACATCGAAGTCGAAAGCAAAGGCGGTCAGGGTGCAAGCTTCAGATTTTCACTGCCTGAAGCATAATCCGGAAGCAAACCCAATTGTCTTATAAAAAAATAATTTCATTTATTCTGCTTGCCAGCAGTCACATCAGCACGGCCCTGGCCTTAGAACTTAGTAGTCCCTCACAACAGACCAGCCTGCTTGAACTCTATACGTCGGAAGGCTGTAGCAGTTGCCCAGCTGCAGATCACTGGTTAAGCCAACTTAAACAGGACAAACGCCTATGGCAGAAAATTGTACCCGTGGCGTTTCATGTTGATTACTGGAATTTTCTTGGTTGGAAGGACAGGTTTTCACAAGCCGCTTATTCACAACGACAACGTAGCTACAAAAAACATGGCTATCTGAATGTGGTCTACACACCGGGTTTCGTCAAAAATGGCCGCGAATGGCGCGGCTGGTTTGACAAGCAACCACTGCACCATGACAGTAATGATGTCGGCATATTGCAGGCAAGCATCAACAACACATCCAGCCATGCGAGCTTTACACCAGCAACGCCCATACAGGCCCCACTACTACTCAATGTCGCCTTGCTTGGTTTTGACCAGTCAACAGATATTGCCAATGGTGAAAACCGAGGCAAAAGACTTGTACACAATTTTATCGTACTAGAATTCAGGCAATACCAACAGCAGGCCAACCAGCAGGGCTATCATTGGCCACTTGAAAATGATCTGCTCAAGACATCAGCCAATGCGAGTGGCATTGCACTTTGGCTGACCCGGCCAAATGACCCGACCCCCATTCAGGCGACAGGCGGGTTCTTTGATGTTAACGAATTGTGATCTTTGCATAACAAAGCTGTGACCTCTACTGCCTATAGTTAATACAAGCTTTCGAACAAAAACAGTAGGCGCTTTAAGCGAGGTAGTACAGCGATGAAAAGACGTAATTTTATTTTTGCCATGTTTGCACTGGCAACCACACCACTAATCTCTTTACGCAGCAATGGCACCGAAACCAAACTCGATGGTATGCCAAAAATCAAAAAACTGGTGCTGTCAGAAACAGAGTGGCAAAAACGTCTGACCGCAGCGCAGTTTGACATCCTGCGCGAGGAAGATACCGAACCACCACGAAGTAGCCCACTCAATAATGAAAAACGAAAAGGCATCTATGCTTGCGCGGGTTGTGACCTGCCTTTGTTTTCGTCAGAGATGAAATTCGATAGTGGCACTGGCTGGCCCAGCTTTTTCGACAGCCTGAGCAACGCAGTTGAAACAAGAACAGACTTCAAACTATTATTCCCTCGCACCGAATATCACTGTGCCCGCTGCGGCGGCCACCAAGGCCATGTATTCAAGGATGGCCCCCACCCCACTGGGCTGCGCTTTTGCAACAACGGCCTGGCATTGAAATTCATTCCTATCAAAACTTGAGACAATGCATGTAGACAAGAGCAGATTTGTTAACCGATAATCATGACGCCAGGACTTGCTGGCGTCGCGTATTCATCATCATGGAAAACTCAGAACTCACCAGCCAGTCGAAACAACAAAAACTGATTGATGAATTGGTCGACCAGCGTATCAGTATCAACCCTAACTTTTTCGACTCCGAACTAATCACCAGCCTACATCAAGAGTTAGTCGATTTAGAGAAACAAGACCAGCTGCGCGCAGCCCATGTCGGCAAGCAACAGCAACGCAGCCACATTCGCGATATTCGCGGCGACTCCATTCATTGGATCAATGGTGAGACCGAAGCACAACGACTTTTCCTGGCAGAAATGAATCAACTGCAAGACGCCTTAAATCAGCATCTGTTTCTAGGACTGACCGAACTCGAAGTCCACTACGCCCACTATCCAGCCGGCATGGGTTATCAGAAACATTTGGACAGCTTTCAGAACAACAATCTTCGTCGCATTACCATTGTTGTCTACCTCAACCCTGACTGGCATAAGGAAGATGGCGGCGAGCTGGAAATCTATAATGGCGACGAAATAATTAATAGAGTTCTGCCGCTAGGCGGCACCCTGGTCTGCTTTGTCAGCGAAGAGTTCCCTCACCAGGTAGCCATTACCCAACGCGAACGTTTCAGCATCGCCGGCTGGTTCAGGGTTAGAGATACAAAAGTCTTAGCCACTAGTTAGTGCAGCTTCGGATGTATGATCCGCTTTTCATATTTCCAGCTGGTGGAATAAAACGACTCGATTGAATCCTTGACAATTTGACGATAAAAAGCAGAATCAATCTTGAGCCAACGTTCAGCCAGTTCATCCGCCACACCAGCTTCCTTTATCGATTCGGACAATAGCTGACGACGAATCTCAAACAGCTCAGGGGTGATATACATGGCTCGGTGCGCCATCACCATTCCCTTGCCTAGATAAGGTTTGTCACTACCCATTTTTTCGGCCATAAACTGAGTCTGGCGCGTTTCTATCGCCGTTTGATCATGCTCAGCAAAAAACTTGCCCAGCCAAGGGTGGAGATAGACTTTGTCATAAAATATCTTGTGAACTTTCTGCAAGGTTGGCAGACCGCCAATCAAGTCAAACAGTGTTTCTTTTTTCGCCATGACTATTACTCGCTATATAGTTAATGTCACTATATTTTATGCCCATGCCTCTTTACACTCGCCACCACCGAACGTCTATGCCATGCCCTAAAAACCAACAAGACAATCAATATAGAGCCATAGATACTTGGCTCAAGAATATCAGCCTTCACCAACCATAAAAAATGCAACACCCCCAACACCGCGCAGACATATACCAACTGATGGAGTTTTAACCAACGCGGCTTACCCATCATCTCCACCAGTTTATCGACCGAGGTGATCGCCAACGGGATCAACAATACAAATGCGACAAAGCCAATGGTGATATAGGGGCGTTTGATAATGTCCTTGTATATTTCCGGCCAGTCAAAATACTGATCCAGCACCACATAGGTCAGCAGATGCAGGCAGACATAAAAGAAACAATACAGCCCCAGCATGCGGCGGAAACGGTTCAGCCATTTGGCATGAAACAAAATCGCCAGCGGCGATACCGTTAAAGTGATCAAAAGAAAACGTAGCGACCAATCTCCGGTTATATGGCTAATCTCTTCGATAGGATTGGCGCCCAGCGCGTCATAATAGGCGTCATAACCCAGCAGCGCTGCCGGCAATAAACAAACTATGAATAGCAGCGGCTTGAAGACCCATGACAAATACCAGGAAAGAGACATAATGGGATCAATAATTACGTTTCAGGTCCATACCACTATACAGATGCGCTACTTCCTCAGCATAGCCATTAAACATTTCAGTCTTGCGCTTTCTGAACTCACCAATACGTCGTTCACGCGATTGACTCCAACGCGGATGATCTACCTCTGGATTAACATTGGCATAGAAACCATACTCTGCGGGACCACTTAAATTCCAGGTGGTTTGCGGCTGAGTTTCACTAAAGCGAATTTTGACGATGGACTTAATACTTTTGAAACCATACTTCCATGGCAACACCAATCGTAATGGCGCGCCATTCTGGTTCGGCAATACCTCACCATATAAACCAACCGCCATCAAACTTAGCGGATTCATCGCCTCATCCATACGCAGTCCTTCAACATAGGGCCAATCCAGAACACTGCGATTCTGCCCCGGCATTTGCTCTGGATCATGAAGTGTTGTGAACTCAACAAATTTAGCCTTTGAGGTCGGCTGCATTTGTTTGATCAGGTCTGCCAGTGGAAAGCCTATCCATGGAATCACCATCGACCAGGCCTCAACACAACGCAAACGATAGATTCGTTCTTCAAACTTGTGCGGCTTAACCAGGTCTTCCAAGGCATACACACCCGGTTTACCACACTCACCCTCTACTGTTACTGACCATGGATCAGTTTTCAGGCTGGCAGCATGTTTCGCAGGATCTTTTTTCTCTGTGCCAAATTCATAAAAATTGTTATAGCTGATCACGTGTTTTTTTTGCGTCAGCTCATCAGACAATGAGGAACTATCTTTTTGAAACGGATTAATATTCAAGGCCGCCATAACCGAAAACGGCATACTCAGTGTTGCCGCCGCAACCGAGTAGCCAGCTGCCTTTTTAATAAACTGCCTGCGTTGTTCAAAGAGTGATTGAGGCGTCACTTCATTCTCTTTGATATCCGACCGTTTCCTTGTATTTATTAACATTGACTCACCCTAAAAATATAAACAATCAATCTACGGCTTCCAGTTTACTGCTATCAACCTTGCGTAACCAGTAACCTGTCTTGCCGGTACGCTGTTCCAGCTCTGCTAAACCAGCCTTACCCGCCGCCCAACTAGGATACTTACCGTAGAGAGCGATATAAAATGTCTTATCCTTGAGCACACGACTGTACAAAGCCACATCATTTGCCAAGCCCATTGAAGCTACGGCCTTCGTCAACTGCTCTAGTTTTGAAAGGCTCATCATCTGAATGGCATAAAATTTTTCTACTACAATTGGTTTTAACTCAGGCTGTAGCACTGGCGACACCGTTTTTTCTTCAGGCACTGCCATAATCAGCGGCGCTGCAACAACGGTCGCAGCCTTTTCAGACACGACTGCAATTGCAACGTCCGGCTCTGGCGACACTACCAGCACCTTCTCCAGATCAATATTTTCAACATACTGACTGTTTTCCAGCTTTCGCACCCACAGATCAGGGTTATTTGTGCGGACACTCAATTCCAGCTGCGTCGGTTTCGCCTCGCCCCTGCTGGTAAAGTTTCCGTAAGCTGCAAAATAGTAGTCGTTGCCAGCCTCAGTCTTCTTATAATAGTCGACCTCATTGGCCAGCCCCATGGCAGCCACCTTCGCCTTCAACGCTTCAGGATAGCTGGAGCTGGCGAGATAAACTGCATAGGCACCCAATACTGATTTTGGCTGTGCCACTGGCACCATTTCTGCCACGGCAACAGGCAACCGAACGGCAGTCGCACTTTCTATGCCTGCCCTATGCCCATTAAACACCGTTGAAGACAACATCATAGCGGCCCGCTTGGCGGCAACACTGTCTGGGTAAGTCAGCAACAAACTTATACCTCGTTGCGCAGCCGCATCGATCCGTCCTGCATCATAATCCCACTCCATATAACGCAATTCATAGAGCGAAATCATACTTTCAAGATGATAGATGTATTGCTTGGCATTATGTGCATATTCAGTATTGGCACAGCACTTTAACAAAACATGAAAACGCGCCAATGCCATCTTGGCATAAGCAGGATCACTGTTATGAACATCCATTGAGATATTTTTTCTGCCACGCTCATAATCTGCCATACCGGAAAAATAATGGGCGTTAGCAACGTCTTTATGGCTGGGAAACATCTTTGTAAAACGATCAGCCGTTTCTATCGTTTTGTCTGACTGACCCGCTTCATAATATCCTTCAATCAACCTGGCATAAAGTTCACCAGTCTCAAGGCTAAGCGGAAATTTTATTTCCATTTCATCCAGAATTTCGGCGGCACCATGGATATCATTGGCGTTTATTTTCCGCATACCAAAAAGAAAATATTCCATTGCCGATGACAATGATGCTGAGCTTGCAGCAGAGACATCGCCACCACCCTTTTTTACTCCTCCACAGCCTAGCAGTGCCGCAACCAGAATCAGACACAGGCAACACTTTGGCACAACGGAGAAACTCAATTTCATTACACATCCTTACCTGGAATCGTCAGCGGCGCATCAAATCATCAATGCACCTTGCCACTGACCTTATCGACAAAAGGAGTGAATTCTTTTAGTTATGTTGTTTTATCTGTTTTTTGGCTTAATAAATACGTATCTGCCAGCAACATGGCCAATGTAGTGATTAACAGTCTGTTTTCCCTCACCATGCCGCGCCACTAGTGTGATGATCAGCTTTTTGACTGGCACTAGTGCGTCGTAATCTGGCGCATGAAATTGCCGCCGCTCCACTGCTGACAACATACTGAGACGGTAACCGCTGATTTGAAATTGCTTAATCAATGCCCGCCATTCACCTCTGGCTATGGCTCGTTGTTCGTCGACCGACATATTTTGAGTGGGGACAAAATGATGCAGCGCAACGATTGCAACTACATTACCGCTACGATGGGCATTCGCCATAGCCATAGCTAGCGCTTCGGGACTGTTAGCCCCCGCAGCCCAGACAGAGCCAATAGGAAACAGGAGCAAAGTAGCAAGAAGTGACATGAGTCTGGTGCTAAGCAAAACCGCTCCTCACTAAGATACAAAAAAGCTGATCTTAAGCAGCTTTTTGTTTCAACTGGCCAATTTTGGTAGGTCGCCTCGATCACCCATGGCGTATTCCATAAACAGGCGCTTCACTGGGATCAGGCTATTGGTGGCATTGAGACCAAAATTACGCGCCAACTTGACCGGCTCCAACGGCGAACCAAACAGACGTTTAAAACCATCCATCGACAACATCATGGCGACATTCTGACCCTTGCGCCAACGCTCGTAGCGACGCAGGTTTTGTAGTGAACCGATATCACGGCGCATAGCATGGCTGGACAAGACAGTCTCCGCCAGCGCGGCCGCATCCAGCACACCGAGATTGACCCCCTGCCCAGCCAATGGATGGATGGCATGAGCGGCATCACCCACCAGGGCGATACGCTGTTTGACGTAGTCCAGAGTATGTTGCAAACGCAGCGGAAACTGACCACGCTCACGCACCTCAACCACCCGGCCCAGCCTGTATTCAAACGCCTCACCTAATTGGGCCATAAACTGGATATCATCCATGGCCACCAGCTCAGCGGCCTGCTCTGGCGTGGTCGACCAGACCACACAGGAATAATGGTCGTGCATAGGCAGAAATGCCAATGGCCCATTCGGCAGAAACCGCTGCCAACAGGTGCGTAGATGAGGTTGTTCGGTTTTGACGATGGCCATCACCGCATGCTGATCGTAACCCCAGCCCTTGGTCTGAATACCCGCCTGCTCGCGCACTGGTGAACGGGCACCATCCGCCCCCACCAGTAATTTAGTGCGTAGTTGGCGGCCATCTTCGAGGCTGATGCAAACCTGATCCTGCTGATCATGCCATTGCTGCCAGCGAGCCGGCGTCATTAACTCGATATTTTCGAACTGCTCCGCCTGATGCAGAAGCGCCGCCTGAATGATCCGGTTCTCGATGATATAGCCTAGCGACGGTTCACCCGCCTCGGCGGAATCAAAGTGAATCACTCCATCACCAGCCGCATCCCAAACATGCATTTCGCCATAGGCCGTTACACGCTGATCAACCATACTCTGCCAGGCACCTACACTATTAAATACCTTGCGGCTGGCATGAGTAATGGCCGAAACACGCAAACCAATGCTATCTGCTGGCCAATCTCTCGTCATCGGATTAGCCTCAAGCACAGCCACTCGCAGGGCTGAGCCACCCAGACTGCAAGCCAGGGTCAGACCCACCATTCCGCCACCAACGATGACCACATCATATTGTTCAGACATAAATCTTTGCTACTCAAATAAAGTCTTAAAATAATAGCACGGCCATTTTAATTGCCTGCCACACAACACGCCAGTAGCCTCTCGAACATAACCAAGCGCTTATGTATGGAATTTCTGTTGATAATCCCGAATCAGCGAGCTACGATAGCTTCAACACCCATCCAGCCCATGGCTGCAGAACAATGAATCGCGCTGATTCATACATCCAGTTAAATGGTCTATTTTGTCAAAGCACAAAATGGGCCTTTTGTGCTTTAGCAGTGTTTAGCTTATTTCCCCTGCAATCCAAGGCCGAATTCAGCCTTAACTTTCAACCCAGCTCCAATGTCGTCAGCAGCATAGCCAACCAGAGCTGCAACACTGGTGGTGGCATGATGGGCGGTGGCATGATGGGCGGTGGAGGCATGATGGGTGGCATCGGCCCCGGTTGCGGCTCAGACCCCTTTCTACAAGAAATCGTCAGCGACGGCGGCACTGAGTACTACCACGTCATTCTCATGGATCAAACTGAGGACTTCGCCATTGAATATTATATGCGCACTGGAGGCTGCTGCTGGTGGAATGGTGGCGGAATGATGGGCGGTGGCCCTGCACCCTTTTCATCCAGCTTTGGCAACACTGTCACATACAGCCCCAACAACGATTTCGACCAAACGATTAACATGTGGTTACCACTGACGAGTGTTGAGAACTCAGGCAACGGCACCGGTAACCCCAGCCGTATCTACATGCGCCAGATCAACAATGATGGACAGATGAACCAGGAGTTCTTCAAACAATTTGAAACCCGCAAACCGCGCATCACACAGGACATCAACGACGGCGGCACCCAGCTCGCATTTGACCTGGACATGAGCAATGGCAGCTATGCGGGCTTCACTTCGCCGAGCCAATTCATTAACACTTTCACTTTGAATGATCCAAATGTCGCCGATTTTGACATGAGTATTGATGCGCCGCAGAGCAACGTCACAGCGGGGCGTTTCAGCTATAGCACCGGCCCAAATGACGGTGGCAGCAGCGGTACCTTTAACTATGAATCTAACGATGGCATCGACGTCTACAACATCGACTGGCTTTCATACTGCGACCCATCCCAAAACCAAGACCATAGCTGTAACTTCAGCATTGGTAGTGGCGGCGGTGGCATGATGGGCGGTATGGGAGGAGGTGGCATGGGAGGAGGTGGTATGGGTGGAGGCGGCATGGGCATGTAACACCACTGCAATTCTTTACTATTCCACTTATCTATATTAGTGATTTCTGTTGAATCAACTTACCCATAATGATAAAATGGACATTCCCTCCATTCATCAGCGCAGTTGTCTATATAGAAACAATGAAATACGAAATATCAATCACCCATCAGGCGAGACCAAGGCATGTCTTGACGAAGTGGACGCCGTTGACCGTATTCGTGCTGAGCCTGCTGCCACCCCTGCAATCCAAGGCCGAGTTCAGCCTTAATTTCCAACCCAACCCCAACGTTGTCGGCAGCTGGGCCAATCAAACCTGTGGCGATGGCATGATGGGAGGCATGGGCGGCATGATGGGCGGACTCGGCCCCGGCTGCGGTTCTGATTCATTTCGCCAGGAAATAATTAGTGACAACGGCACAGAGTATTACCACGTCATTCTCTTCGACCAGACCGAGGACTTCGCCTTAGAGTTTTATATGCGCACCGGCGGCTGCTGCTGGTGGGGCGGGGCCGATGCAAGATACACAGGCGGCGGCATGATGGGTGGCATGATGGGCGGTGGCAGCACACCCTATTCATCCAGCTATGGCAATGTTGATGATCCACTGGCCAACGCCTGGGAACCCCTGTCTAACGCAGCAAACTCTGGCAACGGCACCGGTAACCCTGCACGTGTCTACATGCGCCAAATCAACAATGATAGCCAAATGAATCAGGAGTTCGTCAAGGCCCGCGAAACAATGAAACCACGCATCGTCCAGAACATTAGCGACGGCTCGGCCCAACTGACATTTGATCTGGACATGAGTAATGGCGGCTATACAAGCTTCACCGCGCCCAGCAAATTCGACAATACGTTCACTTTATCTGGGCTCCCCGCCGCTGACTTCGACATGGCAACCAACGCACCACAAGCAAACGTTACTGCTGGCCAGTTCAGCTACACAGAAGGCAATGTCGATGGCGGTAGCAACGGCAGTTACTCCTACGCCGGAGATGGCTTTGATGTCTACGCAGTCGACTGGCTGTCATACTGCGAACCCAGCCAAAACTCAGACCATAGCTGCAATTTCAGTAGTGGCGGTGGCGGTGGTGGCGGAATGATGGGCGGTGGTGGCATGATGGGCGGCATGGGCATGTAGACCCAAGCCGGTAACTCCCCTTACACCCGATCCTCGTTATACCGATCTTATTCTTGCTTATAAACTCTAGTCGCACCCTGTAGCGATAACCCCATCGCCAACCGCGGCAGCTTGCCCGCCAAGCCCATAGTCTGGCGACTCAACATGCGCTTCAGCGGCGGCACCACGTCAACCGTGAACAATCCTATATTGCGCGCCAACGCCACTGGCGCCAGCGGATTGCTGAACAGTCGTGTCAGGCCATCGGTAAAACCAATCACCTTTTTGTGATCCCAATGGCGCCAGTCAGCATAGCGCTGCATCACTTCCGTCGCGCCGATGTCTTCACCGTTGACGATGGCGGCTGCCAGCACATCGGCCAGTACAGCCACATCACGCTGTCCCAGGTTAAAGCCCTGCCCGGCGATGGGGTGCAGGGTATGAGCGGCATTACCAATCAGGGCCAGCCTTGGCCGAACCTGCTGTTTGGCTCGCACCAGTTTTAGCGGATAGGCATTGCGGCGACCTACCTTTTCCAATTTGCCAAGGCGGTAACCAAAGCGCGTTTGCAACTCGGCCAGAAATTCATCATCAGATAGACCCAGCACCCGCTCTTCATCACCACCGCGCACTGTCCAAACCAGACTGCAACGCTTGGGGTCGTCGGTTTCGACATAGGCATTGGGCAACATGGCCACCGGGCCGGTATCGGTAAAACGCTCGTAGGCCACACCTTGGTGATGGCGTTCAGGAGTGACATTGGCAATGACTGCCGCCTGACCGTAGTCCCAACTGCGGGTCGGAATGTCTAGCAACTGACGCACCACTGAATTACCACCATCGGCCGCAACAACCAACTTAGCTGTAAGCTGCATTTGCTGGCCGTCGCGCTCAATTGACAAGCAGGCATCCACAGCATTCATCTGCACATCGGTTACCCTGGCAGGGCAGATCAACTCAACATTTTTCAGCTTGGGCAGCTCTTCCGCCAACACTGCCCCCACCACCCGGTTCTCGATTACATAACCAAGCGCATCAACCTTTTCCTCTCTGCTGTCGATACGCGCAGCACCAAAGTGACCACGGTCAGAGACATGGATCTTTTTGATCGGACTGACCTTGTCGGCAAACTTATGCCACAGCCCCATGGCCTCAAAGATACGGGCCGAACCATAGGCCAGAGCAATGGCACGATCATCATAACTGGGCTGACTGTCAGATTTGAACGGCACCGCCTCGACCACACCGATGCGCAGCGGCAAGGGGCTAAGGGCATAGGCCATGGTAGCCCCAACCATGCCGCCGCCAACGATCAGAATGTCGTAATCGCAACTCATTACTAAGGCATCATCCTTGCTGATTTTTTACCTGCCATCAGCGCCTCAATCTCGTCCACCTGTTTCGGCACACCCGAACTCAGCACTTCATACCCAGTACGCGTGACACGAACATCGTCCTCAATGCGGATGCCGATGCCACACCACTTTTTCGCTACACCTTTACTGCCCGGCGCGATATATAAACCCGGCTCAATGGTCAGCACCATGCCTGGCTCCAGCAGTCGCCAGTCACCGTCGAGCTTGTAATCACCGACATCGTGCACATCCATACCCAGCCAGTGACCGGTGCGGTGCATGTAAAAACGACGATAGGCCTCTTCCTTGATCAGTTTGGCCGGGGTGCCCTTGAGCAGCCCTAGCTTGATCAAACCCTTGGTCAATACCTTGACCGCGGCCATGTGCGGGTCATTCCAGTGATTGCCAGGCTGAACCTTTTCAATCGCCGCATATTGAGCCGCCAACACAAGTTCATAAAGCGCCTTCTGCGCCGCACTGAATTTGCCGTTAACGGGAAAGGTGCGGGTAATATCGGCGGCGTAGTTGTCATACTCGCCACCAGCATCGATCAATAATAGATCACCATCCTGCAGCTCAGATTCATTTTCGGTGTAATGCAGAATACAGCCATTCTCGCCACCACCAACGATCGACGGATAGGCGGCATGGCGACAGCCATGAGTCATAAAGTGATGCAGTATTTCGGCCTCGACCTGGTACTCCATCATGCCCGGCTTGCACACCTGCATGGCACGGCAATGGGCCTCGGCCGAAACCTTGGCCGCCTTCTTCATGACGCGGATTTCAGCGGCACTCTTGATCAGACGCATCTCATGCAGCAGGTGATCTAGCGAGACAAGCTCACCCGGCGCATGAACACCGGTACGGGCTTTTTTGCGCACCCGGTTAAGCCAGTCGAGCATGCGTTGATCCAAATCAGGATGCGTACCCATGGAATAGAATACCCGCTCACGGTTCTCCATCAGGCCGGGCAGAATGTCATCAACGTCCTCGATGGGGAAGGCATCATCGGCACCATAGCGCTGCATCGCCCCCTCCAGGCCAGTACGACGACCGTGCCAGGTCTCCATCTCGGCATCACGTTCACGACAAAACAACACAAACTGACCCTGCTTTCGGCCGGGGATCAACGCCACTATTGCCTCAGGTTCAGGAAAACCAGTCAGGTAATAAAAGTCATTATCAGAGCGATATGGATGCTCCACATCACGGCTGCGGGTGCGTTCAGGTGCTGCAGGCAGGATAGCAATGCTGTTCTCACCGAGCATGGCCAGCAGGCGCTGACGGCGTTTGGCAAATTCACTCGCCTGCATCAGTGCAGCACCACGTCATCAGGAGCCCCAGTGGCTGACTCCGACTTGCCATCCAGGAGCAACAACTCATCACGAATCATCAACACACCCATGCGCACATATTCCGAAATATCGAAAAAGGCGCTCTCACCGGCTTCAGTGTCATCGCCATCCTCATGGCTGAGCTGGGCAATCTCGGTTAAGTCTAGGGCAAATTCCTGCACCGGTTCGGAAAACATATTAAATTCCTTGATGCCCCCAAGCGCCAAACCGTAAAGAAAACCCTCACACCAGCCCGCCAGCGCCTCAGTGCGCGTATCGAGCGATGTATCATCATCCGGCAATAACAGTTTGAAACCTAAATCGGGATCAGCAAGTTGCTTAACCGAATCATCAAACAAGGCCTTAAGCGCCTCTTTGTCAGCCGCATCAATACCACCGCCGCCAGCGTCCGTACCTTCTAAGACCGCCTCCATCTCACCACTCAGCATACGTTTAGCCCAGGTTTCGCCATCCAGCTGCAGCTGACAACTAGCCATCGCACAAAGAATGCCGTGACACTCCGAGGCACCAAAAGCACCTCCGTAGCTGGACAATAGAGAATCCAAATCATCATAGGCTGGGGCCGGCATTATCACGCAAAAATCCTCAATCAAAATACAATCTGTTAATACTAACATCCCATAGCCGTTGACCATAAGCCCGCCGCACTCTATATTGACGAACTATGAGTCAAGAGCAAAAACGCAATCATGAGCAGGATCTCAAAGCCCTGGAACACCGGGTCGATGAGCTGATTCAGCTATGCCATCAGCTAAAGGGCGAAAACCAGGCCCTGCGCGACCAACAGAGCAATCTGATGTCGGAACGCGCCAGCTTGATGGAAAAAAACGAAATGGCCCGCTCACGTATCGAAGCCATGATCATGCGTCTAAAAAATATGGAATCAGAATATGGCCAGTGAGCCAAGCCCAGTGACCGTCAATATTCTCGGCAAGGAGTACCGTGTCGCCTGCCCGCCTGAAGAACGCGAAGGCCTGCTGCAAAGCGCTGCCTTTCTCGATGAAAAGATGCGTGAGATCCGTGATCGTGGCCGCACCACAGGCAGTGACAATGTCGCCATTATGGCTGCACTGAACATCACGCATGAGTTAATGCAGAAACAGGGCCAGACCGAGCAGGTCGACAGCGGCCTCAGTGCCCGTGTTAAAAATCTGCAAAGCAAGATCGAGGCGGCCCTGTCCAGCGCTCGTCAAATCGAAATATAAACCGCCCCCTCAATCTGTTAAAATAGTAGTTATGGCATCCTCTGCCGTGCTCGCAAGCGGCTAAGTAACCTTTGAGCCTTAAGCAAAACCCTCGGGGACGGTCTGTCAGGTTTGTGTGCATGTCCGCATGACGGAAAGCCTAATGATCTGCACATGTTCCCACTTGAACCTTTGGTTCAAGGTCTAATGCCACAAACGGCACAAGCGGAGGATGCCTTTATTTATGCAATCAAACAAAACATCTAAGCAAGGTGTGATCAGCCGTACCGAGATTCGCAAACAGATTCGCTCCAAACGCCAACAACTGAGCGCCGCCGACCAGCAACACGCCAGCCAGGCCATTGCCGACAACCTGGCCAATAGCCAACTGTTTCGCAATAGCCAGCGCATCGCCGGTTTTCTCAGCAACGATAGCGAACCAGACCTAACAGCGTTAATGCAACTAGCCTGGCAACAAAAGAAACAGTGGCACCTGCCCATCATCGGCCTGCCCAACGTCAACCACCTCTGGTTTGCGCCATACAAGAAAAATGATCCACTGGTGAGCAACAGATTTGGCATTGGCGAACCCGACACCCCCTTGCACGAAACCACCCGCAGCTATGGCCTCGACCTGGTGCTGATGCCCCTGGTCGCTTTTGATACCGAGGGCAATCGCCTCGGCATGGGCAAGGGCTATTACGATCGCACCCTCAAGTTCCTGCGCCTGCGTAAACATTGGCGCAAACCACGGCTGGTGGGCATCGCCTACGAACTGCAAAAGTTTGAGCAACTTCCCTTCCAGTCCTGGGACATCCCGCTTGATGCCGTCGTCACCGAAAAATCGGTTTACAATATCCGCCAGTTAAACATCTAAACCAGGAAGTCATAAGTGAATTATTGGCTAATGAAATCGGAACCCGACGTATTTGGCATTGATCATCTCATCGCCATGCCCAATAAAACCGAACACTGGGACGGCGTC